>Ga0209624_10003908_pt1 | contig 10379 bp, 12 predicted proteins | sample JacPinW_OM2H0_O1_FD_188565 | JGI IMG/M metagenome (GOLD analysis project Ga0209624, IMG submission 188565) | Forest soil microbial communities from Algoma, Ontario, Canada - Jack Pine, Ontario site 1_JW_OM2H0_O1 (SPAdes) (version 2) | ecosystem: Environmental > Terrestrial > Soil > Boreal... | reverse complement strand
TTCAACTTCTCCCGTGTAACCCGCGGGTCGTCCTCAATCCCCCTGTATGTCGGTTCGTTTCTCGTGTCAATCGGTTTGGGATTCTTGGCCAGCCGCCTGGGATTCTTCATTCTCGTAGAGGGCGGTCCGTATTCTTCGGCTGATTGGGCAGGTGAACCGAGATGAATGCTTGTTAATTCTGCCATCAAGGTTTTCCACATACGCTCGCCTCCAGCTTCGAGAAGCTGTGCGCGATCTCCTTTGGGCCTTTGACAGTTCTTAGACATGCCGTGCCAAGACTCGCGGTATAAGGACGGTACAACCAACCTCTGTACCTTAGCGCCTCTAGCTGTTCCTTACAGGGCATTGCAGAGCGACCGCTGCCTTGTAATTACTGCGTGATCCAATAGATCCGCGCCCTTTCACGGCGGTAACATGAGATTTTTGACGTGAGAAATCTGGGTCCAATTAGGGTCCAATAAGCTGTACCACACATTGCTTTAACGGGCTTCAAACTGGCAGTGAGTGCCGTTAAAGATTAGTAAGTTACGGCGAAACGCCGCTTTGACACGGTAGAGGTCAGGAGTTCGAGTCTCCTCGTGCCTACCATATTTTTCAACCCGTTAGGAAACCCGTCCAAAAATCTGGGGCACGATAAACAAAGTTTCCCGCGCCATGTAACACCAGGAGCAACTGAAGCCGTTTTCGTGCCACACGAAATAAAATCGGCCGTTCTCGGATGCTTTTCCACCCGCCCATCTCGACACTGTTATGGGACTTATCGATGACGACCACCGAACCGGGCGGGACTAGTTCACCCATAGTGTCGTCGGTTATTCCGATAACTCCTAATCGGAAGTCACCCAAATCCAAGCGCCGGCGCACGGCGGAGGGAACTCCTAGTTCCTCGGGGCTCTCCGTAACCAGGCGGGTTTCGTCGAAACTGATATTGCTGCGAAATGTCGGGGAAAACAGTCGTCCCGTATCGGTGAGAGACCATTGTCTTGAGTCGCATCGGACTTTACCGCGACCTCCGGCACGCTTCCGGATTCGCCCGATTTCATCCCGAAGGCTTGTAATACAGCAGGGTAGGTTACTTTGTAGCACTCGCAGAGGCTCGCTACTTCAAAGATGTCCGGGGTGCTCCGGTCTGCCTCAAGGTCAGTGAGGCGGCCTCGCCGAATCCGATACCGCTCGTCCGCGGTTATGTTTGCGGACTCGCCGGTAAGACGCTCAACTCCGCTGCGGTGAGAGGTGAAGTTCCTCGCGGCGTTGTCGGAGCCAACTTCCCGGGTTCGACATCGATACTGCTCCCGTCGTGACAGATTTGACGGTGAGGGAGTTCCTCACGAGAACTCTCGGTGGATTGCCGCTGAAGTTAGGCGACTAAATCGGATCCTTGCCGATTCCCCTGTCCTCGCCTCAGCCCATCCCAAAATCCCGAGAGCTCCAGACGAAAATGTGGAAAGCGAGCCCCCTCAGTTTCGCGCCCCACTGTTTATTTGTATTCTTGTTTGGTTTCTCTTTTACCTCCAATACCTCTCTGTCTCTGCATCGAGAGTGTTCAGATTTTAAGGCGGCTGGCATAAAACGAGTTCGATCTCCGATTCGCGCTGGGAGGTTGTTTGGGTCTCCTCCTCGCCGGTCGTCGGGGAGTTCGCTTGCCAGGGAAATCCGTTCCATCACGGCGAATCCTCTGGTTTTGGTCTGAACAGAGACCCTTCAACTACCGCGTGAGTGTAGATTGAAAGTTCAGCTGTTAATGTTAAGTTTTGGTGAAGGTGTAGTAAAGTTTTGTGACGCTCACGCTTGGACGAGACGCGGTTCACCTGACAAACACGATACCGATCCGATGTTCCGGCCTGCCTGAGCCAAAGCAAACCCTTGGCGCTGTTGCTAAAAATGTGCCGAGCAGGATTCCAAACCATTTTTCTCGCAGGGGTCCTACGCGAAGCGTGCGTTAGCCTGCAAGAAATTCAGAGTCTGATGTAGAGTTCTTACTGCGTTTCGCCAACGGCGGTGATCTCCTGGGTGGACCACTGGCTCCGGCCTGAACCGACCAAAATGACTCCCTCTGTCACCGGCCCCTGACAATCAATTCCTTCTCAGGGTGGCGACCTACTGTACATTCTCGCTTGAGCCCAACGCCCGACCACCAATGTTGAGTTCGGCACGTCCTACGGGATCTCCACTATCTATCTCGCCGCCGCTGTCGGAGTTGTGCGAAACGGAGCAATCCGCCTTGTTGATAAAAGCCGCGCAGTATCCGCCCCTAGTGCACCATGTGGCACTTTGTCCATCACCGCAAATGGCGAACCGAACCCGCGTACCGGAAAACGGCGAGCTAACTTTTCGATTTCTTACGTGAGGTTAAGAGCAGATCACGTAGACGCCACTGCCGAGAACTCCGCGAACTACCGTAATCTTTCCGACCATTCAAGCTCATTTTGGTAGGTGAGTTGTAGGAAATGTCGTTGTTCCGAAGGGGCTACTGCCCACCAGCGCGCTGAGCGCGAGTCAACGCAGGAAAGCCCCTTTGATTAGCGCAGTCGAAGCATAAATCTTTGTTCATACCGCTGACCGGATCGCTTGTAAACCATCCATACGTGATGCCAGTTTTGCAATCGACACAACTTGTTTCGATGCTGTCTTTAGGATTCGCCGCAGACTGGTCGAAATGCGTCCAGACGATGCTGTCCATGTCGGTATAGTTTTGCACCGCCTTTTCCATATCCTGATCTTGGCAAAGATACATCTGCAATTCCAGATTACGAAGGTCAGTCACAGAGGTATTGTGTTTGTACTTCACGGCTTGGTTCATTACTCAGTTCGCGACGCAGGTACACCAGTACACCAATGCGATCTTCCGCGCGGCATCGCCTCACTATTTGCAAGCAAGGAACCTTTAACGATTCTTAACAAAGCGGAAACATATCTTAACAAACCGGGAGTCGCAAAAGCGCTAACTTAGGAGCATCTCGAAGTGAAGTTTCCTGCGACCAGAAGCAAAACCAAATCATTAAGGAGTAAGTTGTGAGAATATTGCAGAGTCCGACCCGACAACTGGCCATCTTGTTGCTGACTGGAGCCGTGTTCGCATCATTCGGGTGTGGCAGCGGCGATAACACGCAGTTGCGGGCGATGGATGCGACCCCGCAAGAATCCGAAATCGACGTTTCGCTCGATGGCAACAGTTTCGCGAGTGATGTCGCGTATGGCACGGCTTCAGATTATAGTTCCGTGGGCTCCGGTTCCCACACTCTGAAGGTTTACCCGCCGGGTGTCGCCACTGCTTACATCGACCAAACCATTAGTCTGACCTCGGGTGATAAGTACACGGTGCTGTCGGCCAATATACTGTCGAGCGCCAACGCCTTACTATTGGTGGACGAAAACTCCACTCCGGCTTCGAACACCGCCGAGTTGCGAATCGTCAATGCCTCGCCAGCCTTAGGAACCGTGGACGTCTACATAGTCTCACCCGGCACGAACCTCAGCACCGTTTCACCAACCATCAGTGGATTGGCGTTCGAGGCAGTTTCGACTTATCAGTCACTGACCGCCAAAACGACATATGAAGTCTATTTCACGCTTACGAATCAGAAAACCGCACAGATCGATAGTGGTCCGGTGACATACACCAACGCAGAGATTCGCACGATGGTTGCTCTGAACGGCGAGGCGGGCGGCTATACTGTCGCGGTATTGGATGACTTAAACTAGGCTACCTTTCTGGAGGCACTCGCATGTTGCCGGAACGCGAGCATCTAGGCCGCGTTTCGTAATACCGACGATGCGCTACCGTGCTCCGCGAATGCTAGTAAGGATTACGACCAAGTGTCGCTGGTCGAGGCTCGCCCCCAGAGCTTCGCGGCGTATGAGCAATGGACCAGCGTTGCTGCCTACATGAAATTTCGTCTGCAAAGCTTGGTGGTTCAACAAACGTTGACTTGGTCAACGGTGTCGACGAGAAAAGATCTCTCTCCCATGCTTAAACGGTGATTGAAATTGAAACGCAGCGAATAAACGGTCAAAGTTTGGCATAGGTGAGGATATGCAGCGGGAAAGATTGACTGGACTGCCGAGGCCACCGGGGTTCAGTGACGGTGACCGTTGAGGTGATCGATCGCCCCCTGGCGAGGAGATGGTTGCGCTAGCGGGGATTCGACGCGCGACGCTTGAGACTTCCGAAGGGCCTGTGAGGAGCGGGGTGGGACGCTATCCCTCCTGGCGCGCCGGATGCGGAACGTCCTTTCGTCGTCTGCATCCGGGCGCGTTGCCGGAGTTCCCTTGCCAGGGAAAACCGCAGTGGATGATCTCTTATTGGGCAGGCGTTAGTCGTCGCACCAGCATGACCTCCCCCGATGATTACAATTTTGCGTTCGTATGACGGCTCATAGGCAGACGCTGCCGCATAAACGAGGGCATTCCTTGCAACGAGCTGGGTGCCGCCTCCTCGGCCGTCCGCACCCGGCTCGCTTGGGGAGGGCGCCCTTTTTCGAAGGACTCGTGCCGAGATCGAATTCTTCGTCTAGGAGCGTGAGTTTAGATTGAGATTTGCCGTCGCGGTGTTAAGTATTAGTGAAGCTAGAGTAAATTTTTGTAACGCAAGCATTTAAGAATGCCGATGCATTGTGTCAAGGTCAGCGTTGATGGTCGCTGCGTTGTCGAAAGAAAAATAGGTCACGTTCCAATTGCTTGAATAGTGGCCTGGAGACTCGAGGACGGCTCGGGAGGAGATAAGCGTTGAGAAGTTTCTATTAAACTTCAGCCATTTACTCGTGCCGCAATGCCTCAATTGGGTCGAGACGTGCCGCGCGCTTGGCGGGCAAATATCCGAAGATGATGCCGATAGCTCCCGAAAAGACGAACGCTATTACGTTGATCTGTGGGTTAAATACGAATGGAACCTGCATCACCTCGGAAAGAAGAAGAGAGGCGATCGTGGCTAGAACCAGTCCCACAATTCCACCGACCGAGGACAGGGTGACAGCCTCGACCAGAAACTGCAGCAGGACTTCGCGCTCCCTTGCGCCGATCGCGAGCCGGGTGCCAATTTCGCGAGTGCGCTCGGTGACCGAAACCATCATCACATTCATGATGCCGATGCCGCCGACCAGCAGGCTGACCGCGGCCACGGCGCCGAGCAGCGCCGTAAGCACGCGCGTCGCGCCAGACATGGTTTGGGCAATTTCCTTGGTATCGAGAACGTTGAAATCGTCCTGTTCGCCGCCGGCGATGTGACGCCGCTCGCGCAAAAGAGCCGCAATTTGTCTCTGGACCGTCTCCGTCGACCGGCCCTCGCTCACAGATACCATCACGGAGCTCACATCCTGCGAGCCCGACAAGCGCCGCTGAAGAGTGCGCAGGGGTATCACGACCGTGTCGTCCTGGTCTCGTCCCATGGAGGCCTGCCCCTTGGAAGTGAGCAGGCCGATGACCTCGCAGGAAAAATTCTTCACGCGGATTTGATTGCCGAGAGCATCCTGAGTCCCAAAGAGATTCTTTCTTGCTGTCTCTCCTAAGACGCAGACGGCCTTACCGGCACGCTCTTCCCCATCGGTGAATGTTCTTCCCGAGCTCAGATGCCAGCTTCCGGCGGTAAAGTAATCGTCCGTGGTTCCCGTGACCGAGGTTGCCCAATTCTTTCCCGCCGATACGACCGTGACACTTTCACTGGCGGTGGGCGCAACCGCCTTGAGCCCGCCGATCTGCGAGTGGATAGACTCGGCATCGCTGAGCTTGAACGCTTGCGCGCTAGCACCGGCGTTCCCTGCTCCGAAGCGTTGACCGGGCATCGCGATCAACAGATTGCTCCCCAGGCTCGCGATTTGATCCGAAACCGCCTTAGTAGCTCCGTTGCCAAGAGTAACCATGGTGACCACCGCCGAGACGCCGATCACAACGCCGAGCACGGTAAGAAACGAGCGCAGGGCATTGCGCCGCATCTGTTTCACCGCGAGCACCAGAGTATTCCAGATCATCGCCGCACACTCCGGGTGTGACTGTCAGACTCGATTGCGCCATCGACAAATTGAACAACGCGGTCGGCATAGCCTGCGATATCGGGATCGTGGGTAACCACGAGGACGGTAATGCCGCGGTCGCGGTTGAGCGAGCGGATCAATTCCATGATCTCGCGTCCGCGATGCGAGTCGAGGTTGCCGGTGGGCTCGTCGGCCAAGAGCACCAGTGGTTGCGTGACAAGCGCGCGCGCCATCGCCACTCTTTGCTGCTGTCCGCCAGAAAGTTCAGCGGGTGTGTGCGTTTCCCAACCAGTCAGCCCTACCGAAGCAAGTGCCTGCCGAGCAGTTTCGCACCGCTCCGAAGCAGGTTGACGCCGGTAGAGCAGCGGTAGCTCGACGTTCTCGAGCGCGGTAGTGCGCGCCAGCAAATTGAAACCCTGAAAGACAAAGCCGAGGAAATTCCTTCGCAACAAGGCGCGCTGGTCGCGCGACAACTTCTCCACGTGCACGCCCTGAAATTTATAGACGCCGGAGCTGGGAGTGTCCAGACACCCCAGCAAATTCATGACAGTGGATTTACCCGATCCGCTGGGGCCCATAATCGCGACGAACTCGCCTTGGATAATGCGGAGATCAATTCCCCGAAGCGCTGGAAACGCGGATCTTCCCTGGCCGTAGGTTTTGGTTACGCTGATAAGCTCGATCAGCGCCTCATCCGCCGGCTGGGAGGCAATCTCATCCGACGGAATGCGATTTAGCGTGGCGTTTACTGCGCTCATTTTGGGTTCATCTTGCTGCGTTCATTTTCGAAGCGAGGCATTGTCGGTAATCGCCTGCGTGCCTTCCTTAAGATCTCCGCCGGTAATTTCGGTGAATCTGCCATCGGTTACACCGACGGTGACCGGTATCGCCAAGGGTTTCGCATCGACCAAGGCCCAGACTTGCTGCGATCTTCCTTTCGGTTTTGTCGCTTCGCTTTGGGACGATTTGTCGGCTGGAGGGTGGGGCAAGAGGCTGTCCAACAGCCCGCCACTCGGCGGCGCACCGGCGGGAGTGGCCGGCGTGAAGCGCAGCGCCGCATTGGGGACAAGCAGAGCGTTGTCGCGGGTTACGGTGGCGATCTCGGCGGTAGCCGTCATACCTGGGCGCAGACTGAGGTCGTCATTTTTGACCTTCAGCACCGTGGAATAGGAAACCACATTGTTTTTCGTGGTCGAGCCATAGGCCACGCGGGTAACGCGCGCGGAGTATTTGCGGCCGGGATAAGCGTCCACGGTGAAAGTAGCGGTCTGGCCCTCCTTGATTCCGCCCACATCCGCCTCATCGACATCGACTTTCAGATCCATTTGGCGCAGATCTTCGGCCACCGTAAACAACGTTGTCACCTGCAAACCAGCGGCAACCGTTTGTCCGGGCTCGGCCGCGCGCGAAAGCACCACGCCATTCACAGGCGACCGTATGGAAGCTTTGGAGAGATTGGTCCGATCGGAACTCAACGAAGCGCGCCCCTGATTCAGGTCCGCGCGCGCGCTAAGCACGTCCGCTTGCGCGCGATCCAGCGTGGCCTGGGCGCTCTCCATTTCGGTCTTCGATGGAACCTTGCCGCCGGACAAACGCGAGACTTCCTTGTCTCGATCAAGGCTCGCCTGGTCGAGCTTCAACGTCGTTTCAGCCTGCGCAAGTTTGGCCTGATATGAGGACAGGGCCGCTTGGGACTTGGTGATCTGATCCTGTAATTTTGAAACATCGAGCCGGGCCAGGACTTGACCTTTTGTCACCCGATCGTTTTCCTGCACCATCACGGTCTCAATCGTGCCCGATTGTTCGCAGCCGATTTCAATCTTATTGGTGGGCGCCAGATTTCCTGTCGCCGATACGGTCACGCGCAGAGTAGCTCTGGTTACAGGCTCGGTCTCATAGAGCGGCAGTTGATTTCGCGAGCGCGAGGTCAGGAGACGGTATCCGGAGACCGCCGCTATCAGTACCAAAGCGGCGGCGAGCCAGCGGACATATTTAGACCGTCGATTGCTGGCCGACTCGGCACCGAGTATGCGGGCGAGTTCTCGATTGGGCTGTGTTGCAGTATTACTCATGTTTGGTTCCCTTGTTTGCCGGGGGTGACGATCGTCGCAACGGCTTGCCAACCCCCACCCAATGCCTTGTAGAGTTGGATCAGCGCGGTAGTACGATCCGCTTGCGTTTGCGCGATGCTGTCCTCGATGGCTAGCGCGGTGCGCTCGGTATCGAGGACGGTCTGGAAATCGATCAGTCCAGCCGAGTATCGATTGTGCGCCAACTGTGCCGCATTGCGCGCGGCCTCGCTAGCCTGGTTCAGAGCCTCCAAACGCTGGCGGCTGTTCTGAAACGACACCAGGGCGTTCTCAACATCCTGCAGCGCGGTGAGGACGGTTGATTCGTACGAAATGACAGCTTGCTCCTGCACCGCGTTTTGGATCTCGATCTGCTGGCGGATCCGGCCTCGGTCGAACAAGGTCTGCGTGATGCTTCCCAAGCCCGATCCCGTGGTGGTGGTGTTCGCCGTCAACGAAGTGAACGTGCTCCCGGTGACCACTCCGACTGCAGTCCCGCCTAGCAACTGCTCGAGGATAAACGAACCGCTAAGGGAAAAAGTTGGATAGCGCGCTGCGTCTTTCTGCCAGAGCCGCGCCGTCTCCGCGATGATTTTTTGCTCCGCTGCACGGACATCGGGACGCTGTCGCAGAGCTTCGGCGGGAATTCCGACCATTAAGGTATCAGGCGCGGAAGGAATGGGCGCGGTTGCCGCAAGCTGTGTATTCAAGGCGCCAGGGCTCAGGCCGAGCAGAACACTGATCTCATGCTTGCTTTGCGCAGCGCTAGTTTCGAGGGTAGGGATGGTGGCGCGTGTCTGCTCAAGATTCGAGCGGGCTTGCTCGACGTCGATACTGCTTACCAGTCCAGCCTGCGCTCTCCATTCGGTCAGTTGCAGCGTTTCCTCCTGGCTGGCTTCATTTCGGCGAGCAATCTCCAACCGCGTCTGATACGAACGCAAATCCACGTAGTCGGTAGCAACCTCTGCGATGAGCGAGACCCGCGTGCTCTGGAGGTCCGCGGCACTGGTTGCAAGATCGGCGTCCGCCGCTCGCAGCGCCTGGCGCTTGGCGCCAAACACGTCCGGGTCCCAACTGGCGTCGAGTTCCGCCGAAAATACATTTCCGCCCGAACCACCCGACGAGTTGCTCTCGCTGCCACTCCCCGATGCCGTGCCGGTGATCGTCGGAAAACGATTGGCGGCGGCGAGGTTCCGCTCAGCGCGGGCCTCCCGTAAATTTGCCTGCGCGGTTCGGAGGCTGGTGTTCTTCTTAAGCGCCTGCGCAATCAGATCGGATAAAACCGGATCTCCAAGCCGCATCCACCATTGCGATAAGTCTCCCGTGGGGCGTTGCACGGTATCGGGTCCGGCAGCGCTCTATGCTGGAGGAGCTACGATTTCAGGTTGCGCCGGCCTGGCGCGCGCACACTCGCTGAGGAGCAGCGCGCTTGTGAGTAGTGCGACGGCCACAGTGGCTCGCAGCGGTGCTCTGGGGCACAGCTTAACCACGGTCGTCATCATTACTACTCTCTCCATCAACTAATCTCACGGTTACTCATAGGCGCGAGCTGTAACGGCCGACTTTTGCTTCTACACCATTCAACCACGTGCACCAGACCTCTGTTATTAAGTGTCAGTGAACGAGGAGTAAAACTTTGTAGCGCTACGTAGCTGGCTGAACGCCTAGTCCACAGTGGTGGCTACTTACTCTGAATCTAAAGCTAGGGCCATCGTGACATAGGTCTCTGTCGCCCTCTTCGCCTCATCAGTGAGACGGCGGTGCAACTCCCAATCTTGCTGGTCGGACGGTCTCTCGGCGTAAGCCACAAGTGCGCGTTGCGCTTCCCTCATGACGCGCTCGGCTGCTTTCACCTGCTCCATCGTTGACATGTCTTAGTGCGCCATCGAACCAGCCGCAGGGAACAACTGTGTGGTCGGCCTCTGGCAGGATTTCGGCGTTGACTCAAGAATTCGTACTTCTCACGATCAGCACTGTCGCGTGGTCGCTCGCCCCTCTTGCATTATTCGACCACATCGACGAGCTTGGTAGCCGTTAAGTGTCAGTTAACGAACCGTAAAGATTTGTCAGTGCGAAGGGCGCCACTAATTCCGCAGGCACGCGTGCCGAGTTCTCTCTTACGAGGAAGCGAAAGCTAGAGAGCCACCGACTCTGCATAGGCAGCCGACAAGCTTTGCCGTATTGGCATGGGCAGGATTTGCCGGGTTGCTTTCTTAAGGAGACTCTGAATAAGTGCTCCTTTTCCACAACGAGTAAAGATAAAGTAGCGCCAGATGAAATCTCCAAGTCAACAGAGGACACTGGCGATGATGACGGGATTCGAGCGGTATACGAAGAAGACGCG
>Ga0209624_10003907_pt1 | contig 10381 bp, 7 predicted proteins | sample JacPinW_OM2H0_O1_FD_188565 | JGI IMG/M metagenome (GOLD analysis project Ga0209624, IMG submission 188565) | Forest soil microbial communities from Algoma, Ontario, Canada - Jack Pine, Ontario site 1_JW_OM2H0_O1 (SPAdes) (version 2) | ecosystem: Environmental > Terrestrial > Soil > Boreal... | reverse complement strand
CCCAGCTACGTAGAGCGGACACATCCGTCGGCGCGCCTTGTGCCCAAGCCGCGCCAGGAACGGCGCAAGCCAACCCAAAAGGTCGTCATCCCAAGCCGCCATCCGTCGCGCTCCGCAAAAAACAGAGCGCAATCCTTCACGCAACCCCAGTTAACATATCCTCAATCTGCCAAAGTAGTGCTAGGCTTTGAACGCAAATCTATGCCTCATACAACGTGTAGCTGGTTACAGCCGCATAACGAACTGACAAAGCCATTTTGAATGTGGTACAAGTAGCAATATATCATAATCGGATCCGAGTTATGATATAGAACATTAGCTGGTCATTGAAGTCCGTTCAACTTGGCCACAATGCAGTTGATCGAGCAGATATCAAAATACGCAAGTCGCCCCCTCCTTCATGGACGTTAGTCCGCAGTGACGCTTAATCTGGTTACCAGTTGCCGGGCTAGCTGGATGTGCGGGAGTGCCCAAATTCGACGACGGCACGACACCGACTGTCCCTCTGGAGAGCGTTCTCGCTTCGCTCAAACGCGGGTTCCCCCAAGCCCTGTCAAAGAACACCCAAGGCTATGCAGGGTTGTCCGGGGCGAAGACTGAGGTCATACTCGCTGTCAATCAAATTAAAGCACGACGACGGGCGCGGGGCTTGGCTTCCACTCTTCCAAGCCGCCGCGACGATTAGTCCAAGTTTCAGTCTCAGCAACGACAACAATCAGACCTACAACACGACCATCAATTTTGCTAAGGCGGCATGACTAACCACCCCCGTCTCCAGGCGAAGCATTTTGACGCCTGCGCCATCTGCCTTCGCCATTAGAGCATCCAGAATTTGCCGAGCTATTCCAAAGGGTGAACGATATAGTTTTTCGCATCGAGTAATTTCGCCCTCGCGTCGGCTCAGGCCCACGGGCGCATCGTTTAGGATAAAACTTCGGGAGGGCAACAATGCGTCATTTGAGCGTTGATGAGGGCAGGCTACCGGAGGTCGACTGTGGAGCTGATCCTTCCGGCTCTCTGGCGCAGATGTTCGTCACGATGGTTCAGGGCGGGCGCATCGCAAACGGACAATGCCCAGCCCTACGACCTGTTTTTCTGAAGCCCCATGGCGTCGTTCATGGTCTTTTCCGCGTCCGCAGCGACCTGCCTATCGAACTGAAGGTCGGCCTCTTCGCCGGCGGTGAGCATCCCGCGTGGATACGCATCTCGTCTGATACACTTCCAACGCTTAGCGACTTCAAGACGACCGTCGGCCTCGCAATCAAGCTGTTTGAAGCACCGACCCCAAAGATCTTCGGAGACCCTAACGACAAGACATTCGACTTCATCTTCCAGAATTTCGATGTCTTCTTCGCAGACACTGCCCACGACATGTGCGCCTTCACGAAGGCAGGGGTGGTCGACGGCAGCTACGACCCTTATCTCGCGGCGCATCCCGTGACAAAAGAGCTGCTTGACCAAATGGCAAAGCCTGTCGCGACTGCGCTAGGCATCGATTATAAGAGTTGCGTGCCGTTTGCTTTCGGCAGCAAGCGTTTCGTCAAGTATAAACTTGAACCGACTATTGATGCCGACCCCATCCCCGGCCCGCCGCCGGATCCAACATATCTCGGCGCCGATCTCAGCGAGCGTCTGCGGGCGAGCGAGGTTCGCTTCAGGTTTTGTATTCAGTTCCAAACCGACCCCGCCCTCATGCCCCTCGACAAGGCTACGGTGCGTTGGGAGGAATCGGTCAGCGCTCCGATCCACGTGGCCGACCTCATCTTGTTCCAACAGGATACCCATGCGCGAGGTCAGGCCGAATACGGAGAGAACCTCTCCTGGAACATCTGGCGCGTGACGGAAGACCACAAACCTACAGGCTCGATCGCAGAGGTGCGCCGCGAGGTCTACTCGCTGTCAGCCGAGCAGCGATGCAACGTCAACGGCGTGCCGACAGGAGAGCCTTCGCGAGCGAAACCCGCAATCAATCTGGCGCCGTGCGTGGACGCCAAGATACTACGGGCAGTCATCCATCCCGCCATCGGGGTCGCTCGGATCGGCGACAGCCGGGACGAGTATTTTATCGGGCCTGAGGTCACCGATCCGCCCCTCGAGAAACCCGAGTACTACCGTGACGCCGAGGGCGCCTTAAAGCGTCAAGCTGCGCGCTTTCGCATCTATGGGTTCAACGCGCAAGGTGATGTCGTTCGCGAGCTGACCCCCGATGATGCCGACATCAAGTGGACAATTCATCTCGCCAATCGCAAAGCGCAGTGGTACCAATTTCAGGCCGCCCTCGATATCCCAGAAGCCGCGGCGATGGCAGTCCCGCAAAGGAATGCCGGGTTTAAGGATCGGGACAAGCTCGCTATTGATCCGGGTCCTCGCGACATTGCCGGCAAGTCGATCTCCGGTGGCGCCGATCATCGGTTTGACACGGGGACCTTCAAGGGTACTCAGGTGTCCTTGGGCGAGATCCGCACGGACGAAGCGGGACGACTTGTCGTGCTCGGTGGAACCGGCAATTCAGCCTCGCCGTCAAATGCGCCTGTGTTCGATCCCGTAAACCCGGACAGCTTCAACAACGCAAGCGATTGGTACGACGACACCTCCGACGGACCCGTGACGGCGAGGGTAACAATCAATGGCGAACCAATTCCCGTCGAAGCAGCGTGGGTCGTGGTTGCACCACCAAATTATGCTCCCAACATCATTAGTTGGCGCACGCTCTACGATCTGCTGGTCGACGTTTATGTCCGATGCGGGTGGCTCTCGCTTCCTCAAAGGCTTTCATTCGCGAATGACATCCTTCCGATCCTGCGTCGGTTGTCGAACCTGCAGTGGGTCAACCAAGGCTTTGCCACTATGTACGGCAAAGGCTGTCCGATGGATTTCGAGAGCGCAGAGTTTGTTGGCAAGCTGGTGGCGAAACCCGATCCGCGGACGAGAGCCGATCCTTACGCCGAGCTGAGACAGCTTGTTTACAACAGCTTTCGACCACCGCAACCAAGTGTGAGTGAGCCGGTTACATGGCCTCATGTTTGGCCCTGGATCTATGGTGACGCGTTCGGGTCCTTCCCCGCTAACGGTCCAGGAAACATGCTGACGATGACGCCCCTTCAGTCGAATATACTGGGCCGCTGGGTCGCGGGCGATTTCGAAATGGATTGGCCGCCTGCCTCTCCGCCAGCGGACGTATTGGACAAGGTGCCACTCGCCGAGCAACCGAATATGCTCGATAAAGCTGCGCTACACTTTTGCCTTGCCGACACATTCCATCCGGGCTGTGAAATGACTTGGCCGATGCGGCACGCGACGATCTACACCAAGCCTTTCCGTATTCGTCACCGAGACCCAGACGCGCCTGAGCCGGACTTCGGGAGCACGCTCAATCAGCAAAGTGCGATGCAGCTCAATGGCCCCCTTTACGCTCAAGGGCCGGGCGACATCACGCGCTGGATGGCGCTCCCTTGGCAAGGCGACACCGCCTTCTGTCGTTCGGGTTACGACCCCCAATTTGATCCCTATCTGCCAACCTTCTGGGCAGCTCGGGTACCCAATCAAGTGCTTAGTGAAGAAGATTATCAGAAGGTCATTGACACCTCCCTACCGCGCGAGACGCGTATCGCGGCCTTCAATCACCGCTCGCCGTGGTTGCGTGCCGTCGACCGCCCAGTCATTGCCGACGTTATGATGAGAATGATTGCGGAGTTTGGCGCACTTGGCATCGTCGAAGCGCGGCCTGGTGTCTTAGGCGATCCTGACTTTCCTGAGACAATTTTTGTCGAATCCCTCGGCGCAAGCCATTTGAAAGAGATCGCGGTAAGGATTTCTCGGTTGAGAGCCGCGCCAGTGAGACCGTTGACGCGCATTGAGCGTGCAGGATGGACAAGCGAAGAACAGTTCCATGAATTCCGCCGTGTTCGCGTCCGCCGTGAGTAGGGCGCATGTGGGATGTGATCGTAGCAGGCGCGGGCCCCGCAGGCTCAGCTGCCGCGTACATGCTGGCCCGCGCGGGATGCCTGACGCTTCTTGCTGATAGGCTCGCCCATCAAGGCTCCAAGATCGGAGAAACGCTTCCGGGAGCGGGAGTCCGTCTGCTCCGCTCGCTCGGCTTGCCTGCGCCTGAGATCGGCGGACCGCATCGGTCTGTCAGTGCGATCCTTTCATCCTGGAACTCGCATGACCTTCTCGCTCGATATTCAATCCGTGATCCTTATGGAACGGCTTGGCGGCTTGACCGCGACACGTTCGACGCTGACCTCCGCCTAGCGGCGACGGTAGCTGGGGCCACCTGCGAGGCTAAAAGCGTAAGCGAACTGCAAACGCGAAATGGTCGCTGGGAGGTTCGGTTCTCCGACGGCACGATCGAACACGCAAAATGGATCGTTGACGCAACGGGTCGGCGCGCAGCACTCGCGCGGCGCCTCGGAGTCAATCGCTTTCGCGACCAGCGGCTGATTGCCTTCTATGGACTTGGCCGGATCGATCCGGACTGGCAGGTTGATCGTACCATTATGGAAGCAGTGTCCGATGGCTGGTGGTACGCAGCACGATTGCCTTCCGGCGCGCCGATTGCCGGCTTTCACACGCACGCTCGCAAGGCCGCGGATTTGCGGACTAAGCCGGACGCCTGGACCAAGGAATTGATCCAGACCCAGCACGTGAGCAAATTTGTTTCACCAAAGCTGTTCGACAAACCCCCGCGAGCACTTGATGCCCGCGGCGCGCGTCTCGCTGACTTCGACGGAGACGGGTGGATTGCATGCGGAGACGCAGCGATGTGTTTTGACCCCATTTCAGGTCAAGGAATTTTCTCAGCACTGCAAAGCGGACATGCGGCTGCAAAGGCAGTTATTGACGCCCTCGACGGCGACACCGCAAAGCTCTCCGAGTATTCCTCGCGGATGGAAGATGCGTGGGCGATTTATCGCTCACGGGCGCAAATCGTCTACCGAAGCGAACGACGCTGGCAAAACGCCGGCTTTTGGTCATGTGAACGATAGCCCCTTTCTCAGCAATGGGATCGAGATTCACACGTCTCTTTGGCAGAAAGTATTTTCGGAAAAGGTCCGGCTTTAATCTCAAGGCGGAGGCCATCGTTTGTATGTCGGCGAGGAGCCGCAACCTAATTATCGATAACAGGATTTATGAAGAGTAAGCGCTAGTCATAACTTCGTCGACGCCGCCGCGTCGTTGTCAGAGTATCCGCGGGGCAAGAACGCGGAAACGCATAACTCAGCTATTCATTGCCTCTTCTTCGCGTCGTAGAAGCCGGTCGCGCAAGGCATCATCAGGTACTGGTCACAGTTCCCGGCGGATCACTCAATATGCTGGTGAGGTGGTACTCCACCGGCATTCGCCTGCTCTTCAGCCGTGTCTTGTCATCATCGTGGTTCAAGTAGGGGCTTTGAAACCGTCGGACCAATTGCGAAGACGGCGATCCCCTCTGGCATTCGGTGGCATTTATCAAAGCCCGTGAGAAACTCTCCGCCTAAGGATAAGGCGCGTGTGCCGTTGTGGGTTTGCTGCAGCCATAGCCGCGCAAAACCGACCCTCGCAGCCGTTGTCGAAGGCAACCCAAAGCGGATCGTCTGACACACACCCTCAAAATGGCCTTCCCAGACGCCGGGTCTTGGAGCAAGCTGAACGTTCTATCTTCGTATTTCAAACTCCCCTAAAGGTCTTATCGTGCCCGTGGAAATAACTGCCGACGACAGGCTCGCGGCGAAGCGTCTCGACGGTTTACTCGACTACGTCGAAGCCCTCGTGAAACTCGATGAACGACTTGCGGCTCGCCTCGCGCAACACCGGCTCGCCGACGGTTCGCAATTCATTCTTCACCAACACGAGCTCGCCGGTCTCCCCGGATTGTCGCTCGACGGAAGTGATAGCGACGGACCCATTTGGCTGCGCATTGAACGGCTTCAAAGAACCGCGCCGCCAGAACCCGAGGAACGCTGCAGCCCGTGGATTGAGGTGTCGAATGATCCCGCAAAACCGATGACCGCTAATTCGTGGGGAAACCCACCTTTTCGGGGCGACGCCGCGCACTCTCAGGATAGGCGCCAAATCTGACCCGCAGCGTAAGCGCCCGATCTTTGACGGTTGATCCAATCGCAACCATGTTGTTCCGGCCCGTGCAGGGAATGTCCACGGACCGCCTTTCGCGACAGTCCTGACCACAAATTCAAGCCATCTCACCCAAACGGTCAGCCAACTGATTCAACCCCCAATCGCGCGTAAAGGTCGAAGCTGAGCCCCATGTCGGCTCCTGATCGGCGAGCAAGGGCAGCGGCGCTTTCGCGTCCATCGTCGCGATCAACCGATAGAGGCGGAGCGTCTCGGCCTGAGTTTTAAAGAGACCGGCCTCAAGGACTCCATCAAGCGTGCGGTACCGTTGCACCAATTGGGCCGCGCGTTTTGGCCCGACTCCGGCAGCGCCCGGCAATTTGTCAGAGGGGTCCCCGCGGAGCGCAATAAAGTCCGGCACTTGGTTTGGATCGACGCCGTATCGTTGCCGGACCTCCTCCGGCCCGATGCGCGCTATTTCGCCGCCCCGCGACGGATAGAGGATCGTCGTGCGCGACGAGGCGAGCTGAAAGGAATCCCGATCGCCGCTCGCCACCAGTGCAGAGCCGCCTGCACGCTCCTCATCAGAAACTGCGGCGGCGAGAAAGTCGTCCGCCTCGTACCCTGGGGCTTTGGCGTTCGCAAACCCAAACGCGGCGACAAGTTCCGGCAGGACCTTTAGCTGCTCAATCAGATCATCATCGAACTCTCGCCCGCTCTGATAAGCGGGAAACATTTCGTGGCGTTTCGTCGACGCCTCCAAGCTGTCCCAGCCGACAATGACGGCGCGGGGCCGCTCGTCCGCGTAGAGGCGCAACACGAAGTTCGCGAAGCCAAGGATAGCGCCCGCGGCCTTGCTGTCGCTGCGGCGAATGGTTTTCGGCAATGCGTGGTACGAGCGATGGGCGAAGGAGTCGCCGTCGATCACGAGCAGCGGACGACCCGAGAGTCTGGGCTGACCAATTCTCGCTGGGGGCCGTTTCCGTCCTGTCCCATCGCAGGCCCCATAGGTTGATCGCTCCGTTTTCGGCGCCGCCGTCGTCCCTGCCGCAATCGTCTTGCCACTAGGCTCTCGAAGCAGATTGCCGCGGCGGTCTGGCCCATCCCGAAGTCTTACCCACACGGGCGCGTGGTCGCTAGCGTCCGCCATTCCTCGCGTTTGGCGATCGACGCCGGCGCTTTGTAGGCGCTCCGTCAACGTGGAACTTAGCAGAATGTGATCAAGACGCAGGCCGTTATCGCGCTCCCAACGGTTCCGCACGTAGTCCCAAAACGTGTACATCCGCTCTTTGGGATGGAGCGCGCGAATGGCGTCGGTCCAGCCCTGCGCGAGAAGGCGCTGATACGCAGCGCGGCTCTCAGGCTGCAACAGGGCGTTATGATCCCAGGACTTCGTTGAGTAGATGTCGAGATCTGTCGGCACAATGTTGTAATCTCCCGCGAGCACGACAGGCGCTCCAGTCGCGTAGAGTTCAGCGGCATGGGCGTTCAAGCGCTTGAGCCAAGCGAGCTTGTAATCGAATTTGGGACCGGGCTGGGGGTTTCCAGTGGGAGCGTAGATCGAGGCAATGAGCACGCCGTTGACGGCGGCCTCGAGATAGCGGCATTGCGGATCGGGGGTATCGCCTGGCAAGTCCATGCGAGTCACAACCGGAGCCCATCGCGCAAGAACCGCCACGCCGTTCCAGCGCTTCTCGCCGCGCCATACCGCATGATAACCCGCCTGGCGGATTGCCTCGGCCGGGAACTCGGTGTCCGCGGCTTTGAGCTCCTGAAGACAAATAATGTCGGGCTCGGTTTCGCGAAGCCAGTTCAGCAGGTTCGTCAAGCGACGGTTGATATTGTTGATGTTGAAACTGGCGATCTTCATCGATTCAGACGGGAGCGATCGCCGCTTGGAAAGGAACCTGTCGTCTTCAGTCGAGACCTCCCCACCTCAGGGCAGCCCCCAAACCTGACCTGCGGTGTCGTCACAGTCTGAGATCTCAAGCCTCGCGCCGTCGGCGACGCTTCCACCGGCGACATTCAAGCAGCGGCCAGACTGCGGGTTCACGAGTCGGGTCTGTTGTCGCCAACGCCATTCCTGAGCGGCTGTGCCGTTGCAGTCCCAGAGCTGAAGCGGCGTTCCGCTGGCAGTCGCGCCGCCGGTGACGTCCAGACATTTGTTAAGCGCGCGGAGCGTACCGTCGGCGCTGTTCCAGGCCCAGCTCTGCGCGGCCGTTCCATTACAGGCGAAAAGCTGGATGGCCGTTGCGTCGTCCGTGCTCGCTCCGGCGTCGTCGACGCACTTACCGGCGACGCCAAGGATTGGGCCTGCGCCGCGATACTTCGCTTTGACCACAGACGGCGTATCGGAGTTGTTGCCGGCGTCGATCGACCGGGCGAGACGGAGGTATTGGCCCTCAGCCCAGTTGAGAGGAGCTGCGCTGCCGGTCGGACGGCCGGCCGTGAAGCAGGCGATGTCGGGACGGTCCCAAACCTGTTCAGGCAGGAAGTAGCCGTCATTCGCAGCATCGGCCATCGACTGTAGGTAGACATTCGCTGGGCGTCCGTTCGCGATTTCGTATTCGCCGCGTTCCCCCGAGAGAACAGGCCAGAACCGGCCGTAACGGTTGGCTGCATTGGGACTGCTCGGCCATCCTGTGCAGTCGCCATTGCTTTCGCCGTAGCTGTCGTGATTGTAGCGGTGGAAGTAGATGTCGCCATTGGGCATCGTGACTTGCACTGTGGAGTTGCCGTCCGATCCGGCGGCGGACGGCGCAAGCGAGGTCGCCACGCTGGGGTCATCGGGCGCGACGACGCCCAACCGCACAAGATCAAGAAAGCCGAAGTCCGCGACGTCGTGAGCTAAAAAATCGCCCTCGTTGAAGTGAATCGTCTGAGATCCGTTGGGATCCTGCGCCGGATCGATGCGTTCAAAATAACGATGACCACCCCAGTATCCATTGGTTGTGTACGTCCAATCGGCGAGGCTCGAACGCCACAAGTCGGCCGTCGATTCCCAGCGGGCTGCGCTGGCGGGATCGTTGTTCTGCCGCGCGATGTCAGAAGCCGCGATTAGCCCAGCAATGACCGCCGCTATCGACGAAGGGGATTGACCGAACTGCTCCTCCCAGCGCTCCGTCGTTGCCGGTCCGACGCCCACGACATGATCAGTAGTCGTTTTGATCTCCTGATAGGTGGAGCTGTCGGTCAGGCCCGTCATCCATGCGAGCACGATCGCGAAAGCCTCCTCATCGAGTTGCTCGCAGCAGCCAAGGTCCTTCGCGGTCGCTGCGCCAAACCCGCTGACGGGAGTGTAGCGCGGGAACGAACTGGGCTGGTAAGTGGTCCCGTCTCCCGGCGTCGGTGTTCCGACGAACTGCGAGTTCCATAAGAACTGCGCCATGCGTAAAGCTTGGCGGGAATCGCCCGCGGCGATCAGCCCGTCGCCTGCTGATAGAGGTCACGGCCCCAAACCCAATGGTAGCCGTCATTCGGCTGGTCCCCATTTACGAAATCGCCCCAAGGCGTGCCGAAGCCCGCTACGTTGGCGCCACGGAATGTTTTGTCCTCGGCGGCATGCAGCGCCATAGCCGCTGTATAGTAAACCCGCCGGCGCAGCGTATCCGCCGAGACACTGGATGGGGCTGAGCGCAGCCCGTCCACGTTATCGCTCCAGCCCTTGCGGTAAGCCGTCTCCCGCTCGGGGAAGCCCGCCGCAAGCGACCCCTCCGCCGCAGCGAGGGCCGTCGCCGCGTCACCGCCATAGCCGAGCGAGAGGGTAAAAGTCGTATCCGCGCCAACGCCGCCGATCTCGCCGCACTGGACAACATTGCCGTCGCTGGCCTCGTCGAAACGGCTGATGAGGCCCATGTTCTTGTGCAATTCGACATTGCAGTCGCTCGCCATCGCTGAATAGCCGTTGTCATTCCCAACAAAGACGTTCGGACTTCCGACCTTGAGCGCCGAAACGACCGTCGTGGGCGAGCCAAACAAGGATCACGTCCCGATTGCCATGAGCGCTGAGTTCGTTCCGTCCCACCAAGCCCTGTTGTTCGCCCCGCCCCCAGCCATGCTCGGGTTCGCAAGTAGGTAAAGCCGGTAGGCGCCGCCATCCAGAGACTCGAAACGCGTCCGGATGAGAAGTGAGTCTCGGCTCGGGTCGGCGAAGAGCCCGCGTTTTCAGCACCATTGCGTCTGCTTGTTGTTCGGCGGTCTTGATGGAGACAAAGCGCATGGTCTTGCGGATCACCGCCTCGCTGATGGCTTCCGCATCGGCCGCGTCCGTCTTACCGCGCTTGACGAAAGGTTTGACGTAGGCTGGTGGAATGAGGCGCACATCATG
>Ga0209624_10003906_pt1 | contig 10381 bp, 5 predicted proteins | sample JacPinW_OM2H0_O1_FD_188565 | JGI IMG/M metagenome (GOLD analysis project Ga0209624, IMG submission 188565) | Forest soil microbial communities from Algoma, Ontario, Canada - Jack Pine, Ontario site 1_JW_OM2H0_O1 (SPAdes) (version 2) | ecosystem: Environmental > Terrestrial > Soil > Boreal... | reverse complement strand
CACTCATCCTATGTGGATGCAGGAATTCTTCGGCCAGACCGTGTGTGTGAATGGCAAAGCCGCGCCATTTCTCGAAGTTGAACCGCGCAAATACCGGTTCCGGATGGTGAATGGTTCGAACGCGCGTTTCTATCATCTGACTCTGGTTCCCGCCGATGAAAGCGGCCAGCGCAATGGCAGACCTGTCGACGCTCCGCCCTTTCGCCAGATCGGAACCGACGGCGGACTCTTGCCCGCCCCTCTCAGCCTGCACTACCTCATCGTTTCTCCCGGCGAGCGATTCGACCTGGTCATCGATTTCTCGGAGCACAAAGGCATGAATCTCGCGCTGCTCAATGATGCCCCCGCTCCTTACGCCCGCGGAGGAGAATTCGTCGCTTCCGAGGTCATGCTCTTCAAAGTCACCAAGCCGCTCGCAGCGAAAGATACGAGTTCACTTCCCGACACACTCGCTCCTTGGACTCCGATGGATCCTTCCCTGGCGGTTCGAGAGAGAACCCTCGCTCTTACAGAGATGGATCGCCCGGCCGACGGCTACACCATGATCGGACTGCTCGGCATGAAACATTGGGACGATCCCATCACTGAGGATCCCAAAGCCGGTACAACAGAAATCTGGTCATTCGCGAACACCACTGGCGACGTGCATCCCATGCACCTTCACCTCGTTCAGTTTCAAGTTCTCAATCGGCAGGCCTTTGACGTTAAGAGCTACCTGCAGACCGGCAAAATCAATTACGCAGGCATCCCCATGCCGCCCGAGTCGAATGAACGTCCCGCCTGGAAAGACACGATTAAAACCTACGGCGGACTCATCACGCGCGTCATCGCAAAGTTCGATCTCCCGCCAAGTACGATCGCCAAGCCCGGAGACGAGTTCCGCTACGTCTGGCACTGCCATGTCCTGGAACACGAAGACAACGAAATGATGCGCCCATACAAAGTCGTCGCCTGACGAGGCAGATTCGTTCTTGATTTCCCCTGTGCTCCTCTGTGCCTCCTGTGGTGAGCGATTTTCCCGCGTCGGAATGAACAAGAGCTTGCGCTCACCCGAGTCGCGTTCGGCAACAGAAGTGAGGTTTGTGTTTCCCCTGTGTTCCTCTGTGTCCCCTGTGGTGAGAGATTTTCCCGCCCCGGAATCCCCAACCGATCCCGCGCATCCGTTATTCTAGTAACTGCACTCATATGCCTAAGACAAAGATTCCCGGCGCCGCCACGATGGCCGCGTCCAGCAATAACGGCTCCAACCCTGAACGCGAACGAGTCTTCGCCGCGTACCGCCAGTTCGGCTACCTCGAAGGCGATCTCGATCCGCTTGGCTTCCTCCGCCCGCGTCCCACGCCCGAGCTCGAAGATGATGGCGAATACGCTCGCGAAGCCCGTTCTATTTACTCGAGCACCATCGGGGTGGAGATTAATCACCTCTACGCTCCGGACCGCCGCCGCTGGATCCACGAACGCATGGAATCGCCGTCCCAAGGTTTCGAGGTCACCGAAGAAGATCAGCAGCGCATCCTCGACCTGCTGATCCGTGCCGATGTCTTCGAGCAAGTCATGCAGCAGCGCTATCTCGGCAGCAAACGCTTTTCGTTGGAAGGCGTTACCGCGCTGATCCCCCTCGTCGACGAAGTCCTCGACACCGCCTCTCGCTTAGGCGCAATCGAACTCGTCATGGGCATGAGTCATCGCGGACGCCTCAACGTCATTGCTCATGTCGCGAAGCGCCCAGCGCAGGAGATTTTCGCTGGATTCGAAGACGTCGATCCGCGCAGTGTTCTAGGCTCCGGAGACGTGAAGTACCATATGGGAGCCACCGGCGAATACGTCACGCACAGCGGCGGCAAAGTTCACATTCACCTGGTCTCGAATCCAAGTCACCTCGAGGCCGTCGATCCCGTCACCGTCGGCCGCACCCGCGCCAAGCAGGATCGCACCGGCGAAGGCGGACGAGAAAAGTATGTCCCGCTTTTGGTTCATGGCGACGCCGCATTCGCGGGGCAGGGAATCCTCGCCGAAACCATGAACTATGCCGACCTCCCGGGATACACCGTCGGCGGGACAATCCATGTCGTCGTCAACAATCTCCTCGGATTCACGACCAGCTACACCGAGGAGCACTCGACGCGTTTCGCCGCCTGTATCGCCCGCCGCCAGTCGATCCCGATTTTCCATGTCAACGCCGAAGACGTTGACGCCGTTGTTCGCGTTGCTCGCATGGCCGTCGAATACCGCTATCAATTCGGCACCGATGTCGTCATCGATCTCATTGGCTATCGTCGTCACGGCCATAGCGAGGTCGACGACCCCACCATTACGCAGCCGCTGCTTTACAAGAAGATTAAGGAGCATCCGCCGCTCTGGGAAATCTATGCCGACGATATCGGCGCCACCGACGCGCAATCTCGCGCCGACGCCATCAAAGCTGAATTCGAAGCTGCCCAGAAAAAAGCCGGCAGCCTCAAGTCCAAGCCGCTGATGCGCGAGCTTCCGAAGTATTGGGGAAAATACTTCGGCGGCATCCACCGTCCCGAATTTGAAGTCGAAACCGGACTCTCGCCCGAAGAACTGTCGGAGCTCACAGCTCGTCTGACCACTTACCCTGCAGACTTCCACATCCATCCCAAGGTGAAGAAGCTCCTCGAGCAGCGCGCCGAAATGGGCAATGGGAAACGCCCCGTCGATTACGGCATGGCCGAAGCTCTAGCCTTCGCCAGCCTTGTGAAGACGGGCACGCACGTCCGCATGTCCGGACAGGACACTCGCCGCGGCACCTTCAACCAACGCCACTCCGTCCTCATCGACATAGAGAACGAGAACGAATACGTGCCTCTGGAGAACATCGCTGCCGATCAGGCCCGCTGCGAGATCTACAACTCAACGCTCTCCGAAGCCGGAGTTCTCGGCTTCGAGTACGGATATAGCCGCGACTATCCGGAATCGCTGGTTCTATGGGAGGCCCAGTTCGGCGACTTCGTCAACGTCGCGCAAGCCATCATCGACCAGTTCATCAGCGCTGGAGAAGCTAAATGGAATCTGCTTTCCGGCCTGGTGTTGCTGCTTCCTCACGGCTACGAAGGCCAGGGCCCGGAACATTCCAGCGCCCGCATCGAGCGCTTCATCCAGCTCGCGGCCAAGCACAACATCCAGATCGCGCAGCCGTCGAACGCCGCGCAGTACTTCCATCTTCTGCGCCGCCAAGCACTGCGTCATTGGCGCAAGCCCCTCGTCGTCTTCACTCCGAAGAGCATGCTGCGGCATCCCGACGCCAGCTCGCCCATCGAAGACTTCACCCACAAGAATTTCCTGAACGTCATCCCCGACACCGAGGTCGGAGAAGCAGAACGCATTCTGATCTGTACGGGAAAAATCGGCCACGAACTCCAGAACGAGCGCAAGAAGAGAAAAGACACCAGCACTGCCATCGTCTTTCTGGAGCAGCTCTATCCCTTCCCGGAAGAAGAAGTCCTAGCGGAATTCGATCGCCACGGTAAGACCGCCGACATCGTTTGGGTCCAGGAAGAGCCGGCGAACATGGGAGCCATGTTCAACATGCTGCCTCGCCTGAAACGCATCGCCGGAGATCGCCCCGTCCTCAGCGTGAAGCGCAGTTCGGGTGCCAGTCCAGCCACCGGCAGCGCCAAGGCCCACGAGGTCGAACAAAAGACCCTCCTGACCCTGGCATTCACAATTAAATAGCCTTGTGGAGGGGCGGACGCCTTCGTCCGCCTCCGAGCGAAGCGAGGTGAATGCCACGAAACTCGGGTGCCCCATTCCGGCCTCTTTTGCCCGAAGCGGGCATTTTGCCATCCGTCATTCGTCACACTGCCGCGCACTCACGGTATACTCATCCACCAGTTCCACCAACCCTCGTTCGAGGATCACATTCCATGGGTCGCATTCTCTCGGCAATTGCCCTCATCTTTTGCGCGGTTGCATATTCCGTTTCCCAAACCCCCAGCGTCACGTTCACCAAAGACGTCGCGCCCATCCTTCAGCAACACTGCCAAACCTGCCATCGCCCCGGCGAAGCCGCGCCGTTTCCTCTGCTGACGTACGAGCAGGCACGCCCCTGGGCGGCCAGCATGAAGCGCGTCGTGAAACAGAAGATGATGCCGCCGTGGTTCGCTGATCCTTCTTACGGACATTTCTCAAACGACCGCTCCCTGACCGACAAAGAAATCAGCACGATCCTGGCTTGGGCGAACGCCGGCGCACCGCAAGGCGATCCGAAAGAAATGCCAGCACCGGCGAACTTCGTCGAAGGCTGGGGCATTCCAAAGCCCGACGTAGTTTTCCAGTTGCCACACGCTTATTCAGTTCCTGATTCCGGCATGGTGGAGTATCAATACGTCATCCTGCCCACCGGATTCACCGAAGACAAATGGATCCAGGCGGCCGAAGCGCGTCCCACCGACCGCTCGGTGGTACATCACATCATCGCGTACGTGCGCGAGCCTGGATCGAACTACTTCAAAGGCCAGAAGCCCGGGGTTTTCTTCGAAGCCCCTCCGCCGAAGCAGGACGAAAAAAATGACACCAGCGCGCTGCCCAGCGACTTCCTCGTCGGCTACGCTCCCGGTCAGCCCGCGGAGATTTTGCAGCCCGGTCAGGCCAAGCTGATCAAAGCCGGTTCCGACATCGTCCTCGAAGTGCATTACACGCCCAACGGCAAGGCCACCACCGACCAGACGAGAGTGGGAATCATCTTTGCCAAAGAACCGCCCAAAGACCGCGTTCTGACGCTCTCGGCCGTGAACGGCACTTTCAAGATCCCGCCCGGAGATCCCAACTACCGCGTCGATGCTTCCTTCGAAGTTCCGCGAGACGTCAAGCTGGTTTCGCTGCACCCTCATATGCACACGCGCGGCAAGGATTTCGAATATCGCTTGAAATTTCCCGACGGTCAGACGCAGACGCTTCTCAAAGTCCCCGCCTACAATTGGCACTGGCAGCTTTGGTACAACCTCGCTGAACCGATCACTCTCCCAAAGGGAACAACCATCGAGTGCACCGCCCACTTCGACAACTCACCCGACAATCCTGAGAATCCCGATCCCACCAAGACCGTGACCTGGGGGCAGCAGAATTCTGACGAAATGATGGTCGGCTTTTTCAACCTGCTCTTCGACGCCAAACTCCCGGCCAAAGATCTCCTGCAGCATCCGAAGACAGAAAGCCCGGTAGCCAAGAATTAGATTCATGTGGAGACAGCCGCCATCGTCTGTCGGTTGCCCCACTCTTCTCGCGTTTTTTGCGAGAGGGTGGGGATTTTGATGTCTGTTGTCAGGGCTCGCGCCCAGCGTGGTCATTGAGCGCCGGACCATCTCTCAGGATGGGACTTCTGCATCCAGCAAGCGAAGTGAATGCTGAATGAGTCTCGACACATCCCGCGGTTTGACCGAAACTCCCAAAGCCTTGTCATTCTGAGCGAAGCGAAGGACCTATGCAACCTTCCCGACCGCGCTCCTGCTGCAGTACCAACGCCCGCGTCGAATGTTAATCTAGCGTTCCAACCGCCATGCCTCGCCTGCCCCAACCCCTCCGCATCGCTATCGACACCGGAGGCACCTTCACCGACTGCGTCTGGACCGATCCGAAAACGCGTCGACTCAAAATGCTGAAAGTCTTCTCGACTCCGGCCGATCCATCCCACGCGATCGTCGAAGCCCTCAAGCGAATCACATCCGCCGAAGACTTCATCCTCCTCCACGGCACCACCGTCGGCACAAACACGCTTCTAGAACGCAAAGGAGCTCGCACTGCCCTCGTCACGACGAAAGGTTTCGAAGACGCGATTGAAATCGGACGACAGGCTCGCCCCAAGCTTTACGACTTTTTCTTCGATCGCATCGAGCCTCTGGTTCCCAAAGATCTACGTTTCGGAATCCACGAACGCACCTCCGCCGAAGGCGAAATCTTAACCGAGCCCAGTCCGGAAGAATTACGTTCGCTCGCCGCTCGCGTTACAGCCGCAAAGCCGCAATCCATCGCCATCTCGCTTCTGTTCTCCTTCGCTAATGCCAAAAATGAAGAAGCCGTCACCAAAGCTTTGAAAGCGATAGATGTTCCGCTCTCGATTTCGCACGAAATCCTCCCCGAATTTCGCGAATACGAGCGCACCTCCACAGTAGTCATCAACGCCTACCTGCAGCCAGTGATGCAGCGTTACCTTGAAAATCTAGAAGCAAAATCGCTAGCCATGGCCCAGCCCCATGGAGCCGCGGGCGCCTCGCCCGCGCAGGTTATGGCATCGATCCTCACCAATGAGGGATTGGGAGTGGCCTTGGGCCTCCGCGCGGCGAAGCGCGCAAGCGTGGAAGAGCGGCCCTTCAGAGCCGCGAAAAGGCGCAACAAAGGCCGGGCTTCAGCCTCCGTGGTTCCACGTATCTTCGTCATGCAATCCAGCGGTGGCATCACCGCCCTCTCCACCGCCGCCCGCGAACCCGTCCGCACCGTACTTTCCGGGCCCGCCGGAGGCGTAGTTGGGGCCGCTGCCACCGCGCGTGCGAGCGGCTTCCACAACATCATCGCTTTCGACATGGGAGGCACGTCGACCGATGTCTCTCTCGTCGAAGGTGAAATCAAAACCGCGAACGACGCCCAGATCGCTGGCCTCCCCATCGGCGTTCCCATGCTCGACATCCATACCGTCGGCGCCGGTGGAGGCTCGCTCGCCCGCTTCGACGCTGCCGGAGTCCTCCGCGTCGGCCCCGAATCCGCTGGAGCCGATCCCGGCCCTATCTGTTACGGTCGGGGCACGCAGCCCACTGTGACCGATGCCAATCTTCTCCTCGGTCGTCTGCAGCCCACGCGCTTTCTCGGCGGAAACTTTACTCTCGATCTCGATCGCACCCGCCGCATTACGCAAGAGTGGCTCAAGAAATCCGGCTCCAATCTCACGCTGGAAAAATTCGCCGCCGGAGTAATTCGCGTCGTGAACACCACCATGGAAAAAGCTATCCGCGTCGTTTCCATCGAGCGCGGACGCGACCCCCGACACTTCGCTCTCGTTGCCTTCGGCGGTGCCGGAGGCCTTCACGCCTGTGCTCTTGCCGAAGCCCTCAGCATTCCGCACGTCATCGCCCCAGCCTTCCCTGGAGCGCTCTCCGCCCTGGGCATACTCGCCAGCGACGTGGTCAAAGATTATTCCCGAACAATCCTTTGGCGAGTCAGCCGTGAAATTCCACACGTCAAAATCAATCTGGAATTCGCAGCCCTCGAAAAAATCGCCGCCAGAGATTTCCGCGACGAATCCTGGCAGGGAAGTCCGCGTTATCGACGAACCGTCGACCTCCGCTACCGAGGCCAGGGATACGAATTGAATATCCCGCTAACGAAGAATCTCCTCCGCAACTTCGAGCAGGAACACCGCCGCCGCTACGGCTACACGCATCCTTCCCGCGAAATCGAACTAGTCACGCTCCGCCTACGGGCGACGATCGAAGGCAAGAGAACTCATGTGGGGATGTCCGCCGTCGGCCGTCCAGGCCGAGCAATGCTCGGCAAGCCTTCCAGCCCGGATGCCCCCGTCCAGTTCGACGGCACGAAACTAAAGACGAAAATCTACTCCCGAGAACAACTCCAGCCAGGAAAGAAATACTCCGGTCCCGCGATCATTACCGAATACAGTGCCACCACGGTAATCCCACCACGAAAGCGTTTCGAAATCGACAGAGCAGCAAACCTGATCGTCTCACTGTGAGCGCCAAAGAGTTTTCCCCCGTGAACCCCCGTGCCCCCTGTGTTGAAAGATTTTTCGCCTAGATTGTTAAAATCCGATGAAAATCGCCCCTCCGACCCGGCAACCCGCCACTCGGTACTAGGTACTCAGTACCGCGTTATATAAAATGATCCCGTGAAACCAAGCATCTTCGTCGTCGAAGACGATCCCGATATTTCCCGCCTCGTCCGTCATCACCTTGAAAATGAGGGTTTCGTCGTTCGTATCTATCCCACTGGATCGAACGTTCTCTCCGACTCCGAGCGTCAGCGGCCAGCCCTCTTCATCCTCGACATCATGGTCCCAGGCAAGGATGGCCTCGAGATCTGTCGCAACATCCGCCAGACTCCGGGCCTCTCGGCAGTTCCCGTCATTTTTCTCACAGCCAAGAGCAGTGAAGCCGACCGTGTTCTTGGCCTCGAGCTTGGCGCCGACGACTACATCGCCAAGCCTTTTAGTCCTCGCGAACTTGTGGCTCGTGTCAAAGCCGTTCTCCGCCGCTTCGAGCGACCCTTGCCGCCCAGCCCTATGACCGTCGGCGAAATCGAGATTGATCCTTCCGCCATGACTCTCACCGTTCGCGGTGCCATGGTGCCCACCACTGCCACTGAGTTCCGCCTGCTCGACTACTTCGCTCGTCATAAAGGACGCGTCTCATTTTGCGACCACCTCCTCGATTCCGTTTGGCGTGATACCGCCTACGTTACGCCGCGCTCGGTCGACGTCTACGTCCGCCGCATTCGCGAAAAGATCGAGCCCGACCCCGAGAACCCGCGCTATCTGAAAACCGTTCGCGGCGCCGGATACCGCTTCGAGGTCCCAAAATGATAGGCATTCCCCACAAATCGGGTGGGATTTTGACTTTCCTACGGAACTCTATTTCACTCGTTTGTTCCGAATTCCCCATATGAGGAGCGTGTGAAGAACCGCATTTTCTTCAAGCTGCTCGCCGTTTTCCTGATCGTCATCGCTGCCACCGCCGCCATCCTTGACGTCATGATCGGCAACGCTTGGGAAGCCTCACTGCGCGGAGATATTGAACGCAACCTCACCCAGAAAACAATCCTCTTCGCGCACCGCGTCGAAACCGATCGAGCGCACTCGCTCACCGACATCGCTTCACAAGAAGCAAAGGCGGCCGGTGCTCGCGCCACGATCATCGATTCTTCCGGCAAAGTTCTCGCTGACTCGGAGTCTGATCCGGCCAGCATGGAGAACCATGCCACCCGTGCTGAGTTCGTCTCCGCCCTTTCAGGTAAAACCGGCGAAGATGAGCGCCGCAGCGCGACTCTCGGCGTCCCATTTCTCTATGTGGCCGTCCCCATCGCCGGAGGTGCGGTTCGCCTCGCCTATCCGCTCTCTGACGTCCAGACCGTTCAATCCCAGGTTCGCCATCCTCTGATCCGCGGATCTCTTCTCGCCTGTCTCGTGGCGCTTCTGATCGCCATCACGGCTTCGGTCTGGACTTCCCGCCGTCTGGAACGCATCGTCGACGTCGCCGCCCGTATTGAGCGCGGGGACCTTCGCGCCCGCGTCGATGACACTCCCCTCGACGAAATCGGACGTGTTGCCGCTGCCATCGATCGCACCGCCGGACAAGTCGAGCGCAGCTTCGCCGCCGTCCGCTCCAGCCAACGCCAGCTTGAGACCCTGCTGAACAGCATGCAAGACGCCGTCATCGCCGTCAGTTCTGACGGCCTTGTCCGCTGGGCCAACCAGCCCATGGATCGCCTCGTTCCACAGCGTACTCGCCTCAACGCTCCCGTTGTCGAGACCATCCGCGATCCCGATTTTCTCGCTGCTGTAAAAGCCGCAACCACCAACAAAGAGGTCACCACCGCTCGCGCCACCTCCATTGTCCCCGGCCGCGCCTTCGATGTGACAGCCGCTCCGCTCCCGGATGGCGGAGCCGTCGCCGTTCTCCGCGATCTCACCGAAACTGAGCGCGTAGAAAAAACTCGCCGCGACTTCATCGCCAACGTCTCGCATGAACTCCGAACTCCACTCACATCGATTCAGGGATACTCCGAGACTCTCCTCGACACCGCGCCTGACAATTCCGGCTCGACCCGCGAGTTTCTCGAAATCATTCGCAAGAACGCTGCTCGCATGTCGCGCCTTACCGAAGACTTGCTCACCCTCGCGCGAGTCGAGTCCGGCGAGACTCGTTTCGACACCGAGCCCGTCGCTCCGATCGAACTCCTGAACGACGCCGAGGAAAGTTTCCGTGAAATCGCCCGTGGGCAAGGCGTGGACCTTCAGATCATTGATGCGCAGGGAAGCAGTGGCTCCATCGAATCGCTGCCGTCCGTCCTCGCCGACCGCGAAGCCATTCACCAGGTATTTTCGAATCTGATCGACAATGCCATGAAGTACGGACGTGCTGGCGGACGCATCGATCTCGGTGCTCGTTCTGCCGCCCGTGGCATCGAATTTTACGTTCGCGATCTCGGCGCAGGAATCTCTTCGGAGCATCTGCCGCGCCTCTTTGAACGCTTCTATCGCGTCGACAAAGCCCGTTCCCGCGAGTCCGGAGGTACCGGACTCGGTCTCGCGATCGCGAAGCATATCGTGCGCGCCCACGGCGGCTCCATCCGCGCTGAAAGCGAACTCACCAAAGGCAGCACCTTCCTCTTCACTCTACCTACCGCCTAAATTCAT
>Ga0209624_10003905_pt1 | contig 10382 bp, 7 predicted proteins | sample JacPinW_OM2H0_O1_FD_188565 | JGI IMG/M metagenome (GOLD analysis project Ga0209624, IMG submission 188565) | Forest soil microbial communities from Algoma, Ontario, Canada - Jack Pine, Ontario site 1_JW_OM2H0_O1 (SPAdes) (version 2) | ecosystem: Environmental > Terrestrial > Soil > Boreal... | reverse complement strand
GCCCGATATCGACATCGACTTCTGCATGAACCGCCGCGGCGAGGTCATCGAGTACGTCAAGCGCAAGTACGGTTCCGATCAGGTCGCCCAGATCATCACCTTCAACACCATGGCCGCGAAGGCCGCCATCAAAGACGTCGGTCGTGCCCTCGAAATACCCTACGGCGAGGTCGACCGTATCGCCAAGATGATTCCTCTCACCATCGGGATCACCATCGACCAGGCCCTGAAGGATTCACCCGCCCTCTCTGGCGCCTACGAGTCCGACCCCAAGATCAAGGAGCTCATCGACGCCGCACTCCGCCTCGAAGGCCTCGTCCGCGGAGCCGGCGTTCACGCGGCAGGCGTCGTCATCGCCCCCAAGCCCCTCACCGAACTTGTTCCAGTCACCCGCACCAAAGACGACTCCATAGTCACTGCTTACGACATGAAGGCCATCGAAAAGATGGGCCTGCTCAAGATGGACTTCCTCGGCCTGACCACGCTCACCGTCATCGACGACGCGCTCAAGCTCATCAAGACCACCACCGGCACTAGTGTCGATATGGCGCTCATCCCCCTCGACGACACCCACACTTACGAGCAGGTCTTCCATCGCGCCCTCACCTCAGGGGTCTTCCAGTTCGAATCCGGCGGCATGCGCGACGTCCTCCGCCGCTACAAACCAAACACCGTCGAAGACCTGACCGCACTCAACGCCCTCTACCGCCCGGGCCCCATTCAGGGCGGCATGATCGAAGACTTCATCGAACGCAAGTGGGGCCGCCGCGCCGTCAGCTACGACCTGCCCGAACTCGAAACCCTCCTCAGCGAGACGCTCGGTGTCATCGTCTACCAGGAACAGGTCATGCAGATCTCGAACGTCCTCGCGGGCTACTCCCTCGGTGACTCCGACCTCCTTCGCCGCGCGATGGGCAAAAAAGATCCTGCCGAGATGGCCAAGCAGCGCGATCGCTTCATGGCTGGAGCAGCCGCCAACAAGCACCCCAAGGATACCGCCGGAAAGATCTTCGACCTCATGGCGCAGTTCGCCGGCTACGGCTTCAACAAGTCGCACTCGGCTGCCTACGCCTTGCTCGCCTACCACACCGCCTGGCTCAAGACCCACTATCCAGTGGAGTTCATGGCTGCGCTGCTCACCAGCGAAACCTCCAAGCCCGAAAATGTAGTGAAGTACATCTCCGAGTGCCGCGAGATCAACATTCCCGTCGTCCCCCCCAACATCAATATCTCCGACGCCAACTTCACCCCCATCAAAACCGACAAGGGTTACGCCATCGGTTTTGGTCTCGCCGCCATCAAGAACGTCGGCCACAACGCCATTGAGTCCATCATCACCGCACGCGCAGCACTCCAGGCAGCAGGTGCGCCGCAGTCCGGACAAACGCCCGGCTTCTCCAGCCTCTGGCAATTTTGCGAAAAAGTCGACCTCCGTCTGCTCAACAAGCGCGTTCTCGAGTCCCTTATCAAGGCTGGCGCCATGGACATCTTCGGCGGCCGCGCCCAGATTACCGCTGCGCTCGACAAGGCCATGGAGCGCGCTCAGAAATCGCAGCGCGACGAAGCCTCTGGACAGCACGGTCTCTTCGGCATCTTCGACTCCGACATCACCCCCGCCGCCTCCGCCAAAGAAGAATCTCTTCCCAGCGTAGCCGAGTGGGACGAGCACACCCGTCTGCAAAACGAAAAAGAGGTTCTCGGCTTCTTCGTCTCCGGCCACCCCATGGACAAGTACCGCGAGAAGCTTCGCAACCTCAAGGTCATCGACACCGCCACCGCCTGCGAGATGAAGCCAGAGCCTCAGACCTTCCGCCGCGGCCGCAGCGAAGAGCCGCAAAATGAAATCTCAATCGCAGGCGTCATCACCGGCCTCAAGGTCGCCAAATCCAAACGCTCCGGCGAACTGTATGCGCAGGCTATCCTCGAAGACACGGTCGGCAAGATCGAACTTATCGCCTTCTCGCAGTCCTATGTGAAGCTCGCCGAAAAACTGAAGATCGATGTTCCCGTAGTGGTTCGTGGCGTCCTGCGCGGCGAAGAGGACTCCGCCCCCAAGCTCGCCCTCTCCAGCATTCAAGCGCTCGAAGACATCAAGCTCAAGCTCCCCGAATCCCTCCGCATCAAAATCCCGCTCCACAATCCCGACGCCGCGCTCCTCGAAAAGCTCCACGCGGTCTTCCTTGGTGCTCCCGGCAAAGGCAAAGTCCTGCTCGACCTCGAAGAGCCGGGAGAGTTCTGCGCCGTCCTCGAACCCCACAACCTGCTTGTCGCTGCCGACCGGCTCTTCATCGATCACATTGAAGAGCTAGTGGGCCGCGGCGGCGTCCGCGTCATGGACTGATTGGGCGAAGAGTGTTGATTTAAGGCTGCGAAATTGTTCAGTCGTGTCCCTTCAACTGTTCCCGTTTTGGGCCCAAATGTCAGAATTTGTAACATTGCCGAAACTTTGGCTGCACGTTATCGTCTCTACAGGCAACCTTAAATTTTGCCGGTAGAAAGGGCTCCCCTAGATCGTGAAATTGACCTACCTCCTCCTCACTTGCGCCTTGCTGTTTTTGCTATGCGTTAGCTTTGAACGTCAGGCCTATGCGTACGTCGATCCGGGTTCGTCCCTGCTTGTGTTCCAGACGCTTAGCGCCGCTGTCACTGGTGTCATCTTTTACCTTCGCAAGCGCTTGAAGAATTTGCTTACTCGATCGAAGACTGCAGAAGTCGACCTAGACGTGAAGCCGCGTTAGATGGAAGAGTATGTCTTTTTTCCAAAGCTCATTTCTATATCTTGCCTGAAGCGTAGAGAGTACAACAGACACTTGGTTTCACGCGATTCGAGTCAGTTTTATTCACACCACTTCGTGGCGACCGAGACACCGCTCCGCAGAAGCCGAACCGTCGTCCACGCAGATAACGGATGAAAAGGTTCATAGAGAGTGCCAGTGTCGCGCTGGGCGTGACGACAATCTGTCTTCTCTGGCTCGTAGCCCCGCTCGTCACTTCGGGGCACGATACTGTTTACCACTGGAGCAACTCCGCATCGCAGCTCTTTGTCCCAGCGATCGTTGATTTTTGTATCTTGTGGGTGGTGCTGACGCCGCTGTTTCTGGTCGCGCGAAGACCGGGAAGATTGCGTGTCGCGGTATGGTGCGGGATGACCCTTTTTCTACCATGGGTTGCACTCAAGAACTGGGCCTTCCTGACAGTGACCGCGCCGACTCGTTGGCTGAGTGTTTCGTTGTTCGCCGCGGCACTCATGGCCAGTCTTCTCCTCGTGGGTTTCTGGCGTCCAGCGTTCGAGCCAAAATTCGAAGGTTTCGTGGCATTCGCATCGATGCTCCTTATCTTTGCTTCGATAAGTGGACTTGCGATTCTTTCTGAGCTCGCATGGTTCGGATGGCAGGCTCGCTCACTGAACTCTCAAATACCACTGCATCACTTAGTCGCAGGCCAGTCAACGAATGCTGGAAGACCAAGAATTATCTGGATTGTGTTTGACGAACTGTCGTATGAGCAGGTGTATGAACGTCGATTTCGGGGACTTCAACTTCCAGCCTTTGATCAACTTGCATCGCAGGCAACTGTATTTACGCATGCAATTCCAGCGGGGATGCAGACGGGTCAGGTCTTGCCGTCATTGATGACTGGTGAGCCCGCGGATGAAGTTCGCTCCTCCGCCGATGGGCAACATCTCTCGATGCACAATCCAGACAAGAAGGCATGGCGGAAATTTGACGAGCACAACAGCATCTTTCAGGATGCGCTGAACGCGGGATACAGCACCGCAGTCGCGGGTTGGTATAACCCCTACTGCCGAATTCTGCCGGACGTTCTGAACCGCTGTTTCTGGGCATTCGACGCTCTGACGTCAAACGGGATGTTGCCCACTGCGACCACGGTGCAAGCTAACATCATGGGGCCTTTGCTGTATGCGGCTGGAAGTGGATTGGCATATCGTTTTCTGTCTTTTTTCGGGCAGGTTCCGGATGTGGCGGCTCGCACGTCGGAGTTGCACCTCTCTGATTATCAGGCTCTTTTGAATGCGGCAGATAGGGTACTTGATGACCCTTCCGCAAGCTTTGTCCTTCTGCATCTGCCGGTCCCTCATCCGGGCGGAATCTACAATCGAGCCACTGGCAAGTTCGCGCTAAAGCATTCCAGCTACATCGATAACCTTGCGCTGGCCGACAAGTGTCTGGAACACCTCCGATCGAAACTAGAGCAGAGTAACGACTGGGATTCTTCCACGATTGTCATCATGGGGGACCATTCCTGGCGCACGAAGCTCATATGGAGCTCTTCGCCAGTCTGGACCAAAGAGGACGAAATTGCCAGTCAAGGTGGGAAATTCGACGATCGCCCAGCCTATATCGTAAAGCTGCCCCAGCAAAGTGTGGGTACCCGCATTGAAGCCCCTTTCGCAGCTCTCAATACCCGCAAATTGCTGGATGCCTTGCTGACTCAGAACATTCGGTCGGCAGAAGATCTATCGGTCTGGGCGCAGCAAAGCCGCTAGGCAAAACGATCCCGCCGCAGACCGCCGCCTCATTGACCCCATCGAAGGACCAGCAGACCAAGGCGGGCGTCCGTGTCATGGACTAACACTTTCGGGGACTACATTCTTGCGCCCATTCCGGACATAATCGTGATGAATCCAACGAAGCCGATCACCAGAGTGCGACCATTGGATTTGAAACCAGACCACAAGCACAGAAATACCGTTCGCAAAGCCGGTCCACAGAGATCCGGAAGCAGTTCCCCACGGTCTCCGCGAAGCTAGTCCTCAGGGATTTATCGACGAGTTATTCCGATGAGGAATCGGAACGGAAGCCGACTATGTACACCTTATGTAATGCTGGCTCGCTTATCTTTGTTTTCTTCCTTGGTTCTCTCTTTGGTCCAGTTGTCCACGCGCAATCGTTGTTAGCCCAGCCCGGCAACTCTCCTTCGTCTCGCCTAAGTACCGCTCCGACACTGTTCTCCTCAGAGCAAGGCACCGGCGCACGAATCTCCTACGATCATCCGCCAGACCCCCCTGGCCAACCGGCGACCGGGCAGCCTCCCGGCGGAACCATCAGCGGCACCATAACAGATGTCGACGGAGCGGAGGTTCCCGGCGCTCGTGTCACGCTTGAAAGGAATGCCTCCACGCCTGAACGGACGATATCAGCGGACGCCGCCGGATCCTTTAGTTTCGCCGCCGTCGAACCCGGAACCATGAAGCTCACCATCAGTTCAGCAGGATTCGCGACCTGGGTGGAAGATGACGTTGTCCTGCACCCGGGAGAGACCTATGAACTGCCGCCTGTCACATTGAAGGCCGCGGCCAGCACAGAGGTTGAGGTCGTCTTCTCCCGGCAGGATCTCGCCGAAGAACAGATGCATGCGCAGGAGAAGCAGCGCGTCCTCGGAGTCTTCCCCAACTTCTACGTCAGTTACGAAAGGGATGCGGTCCCCCTGTCTGCGAGCCAGAAATATCGGCTTGCCCTGCGGATGTCGCTCGATCCAACTACTTTTGCAACGGCCGCAGTCACTGCAGGGGTGGAGCAAAGCCAGAACGACTTTAGTGGATACGGTCAGGGTGCGCTAGGCTATGCCAAACGCTTCGGCGCCTCCTACGGCGATGGATTCACCAGCATGCTGATCGGCGGCGCTATCCTTCCTTCGATCCTCCATCAGGATCCGCGTTATCTCTACAAAGGTGTGGGGAGCATTCGCTCCCGAGCCCTCTATGCCATTGCAAGTGTCTTTATCTGCCGCGGCGACAACGGCCATTGGCAGCCGAACTACTCCAATGTGTTTGGGAACCTCGCCTCCGCTGGAATCTCGAACCTCTACTACCCGTCGACCGATCGAAATGGAGCTCGACTCACAATCGGTAATTCGCTCCTCGATACTTCCTCCGGTGCAATTGGTGCACTCCTCGAAGAGTTCCTGATTCGGAAGATCTCGATTGGTGTACAGCCGTAGCCGACGACCTCGAAGAACTACGCCGCTGCGGCGTCCACGTCCTGAGCTAAACTCGAAGACATTAGTCCCAATCAGCGAGAAGGACCCAGGAGGCCGAACGTGTGTTTCTCAGCGGCAGCGAACTTTACAGGCAGTGGAGTCTTAGGCACCCTCGGAGTCCTCACCCTGACCAAGGTGAAGCACAGGCGTGAACTGCTCTTTGCCTCGCTGCCTGCGCTCTTCGCCATTCATCAGTTCATTGAGGGCTTCGTCTGGCTCGGGCTGGACGGCGTCCTCTCGCCTGTGGTCACCCACGACATGGGCGCGGCGTTTGTGCTCTACGCCCAGGGCCTTCTACCGTTTCTGCTGCCGCTCAGCGTGCTGCTCTTCGAGCCTGACCGCAAAAGCCGCCGCCGTATGCTTCCCTTCGCCATCGTCGGCGGTCTCACGACGCTCTACATGCTGTGGGGGCTCACAGCCTATCCCTTGCAGATCTTCGTCCGCGGCAACAGCATCGTTTACATCAATCCGGCCACAAACAACACGACCCTCGCTATCTTTTATGTCATCGCCACCTGCGGTTCGCTGTTCTTCTCGAAGGTCCGGGCGATGGTCCTCTTCGGCGCGGCGAACCTGGCAATCCTGCTGGCTGTGATGGCGGTGAAGCGTTACGCCTTCACCTCGCTCTGGTGCGCGTACGCAGCCATCGCAAGCATCATCATCCTCGTTTATTTCTGGAAGAGCAGCGGAGCCAGACCCTTCCGATATGCAGCGGTGCTGGAGAAGGCGATTTAAGGATGAGAAGGCAGGCATATCGAAGGCTATAGTTAACGGGCAGGTTCCGATTTGAACGAATAGAGTTGCCAGAATTTGGCATCCTTCTCGATGCGCACGGGCTGAATCGACTCGCCAGTAAAGTCTGAAATCGCCCGCTTCCAGAACGAGGTCGCCGAAGGATTGGACTGCATGACTCGGACCTCCCAAAGTCCCGGAAAACGCCTCCACACCTCCTGTGCGGCGAGTGTCCCTATTCCGTGTCTGCGGCAACCACGGAGAACAAAGAATTCCGCCATGTCCCAAACTTCCTGACTATCAGAGATCTCCGAACCCCTCTTCACCAGAGCGAGCCCTGCAAGCTCGCCATCGAGCCGGATGAGGAACGGATGTCGATTTGATTCACTCCAGTACAGTGGAAGTGACTTGTAACCGAACCTACCGTCTGGGCCTATCTCCAAAGGGTGAAACTCGCTGAAGTCGTGTGCATACAACTCAAGCAGATTGGCAAGGATCTGTGACTGCTCGCGCTGCGCAAGTTCAAGCTGAATATCTGCCGAAGATTTATCCATGCTTTTCTGTTCGATGTGATGCTCCCCCATCGAGGCGCCGCAATCTGGTCGGTCTTAGTATCCGACGCGCCCCACTCGGATCAGCCTGGAGAAATCTGGAGAGTCGCCCGCCGCGTGCGCCGCGGGGTTTATGAGTGCCTGCGTCTTTAACTGCGGAAAGGGAAGTCCCCCGGTCACAAGCCGCCCGCGGTTATACATCAGCTCATCCATCGAGCCATTCAGGATCAGCTGAATGCTGCCACCCTGCGGGTTCCCGGTCACATCGGCAAGTTGCGTGTCGACCGTCGACGTGCAGTTCCGGGTCAGCTCGTTGTACCACTCGGGGTTGTCCTTCAGATTGTTCATGTAATTGATGTAAACCATTAACATCGCGCGAGCGACCGCCGGCGGCACCTGGACGCGGTAGAGATACACATCTTCATCCGGATCCTTGCGGAAGTTCGTGCGCAGCCGAATCACGTCCCGCTCATCCGCCGCGATAACGATCAGCCCAAACTGCCGGAAAAATCCGCGAACCAGCGAGTAGGACTGGCCCGGCCGGTAGCGCGCCTCAATCGAGAACGCAAGGTGCTGGTCTCCGAAATCAAAGCTGACCATCGGATGGCTGGCAAACTTGATTCCCCAGTTATCCAGGAAGAAGTCAACACCGCGGAGTTGCGACAGGTCGTAGGTGCGGTCGCTCCAGCAGTCCGAATAGTCCTTCTCCGTGCGGTACTTGCAATCACGGACGTTATGCACCACCATCTGATCGCCATGAATCTCCGCCCACGCACTTCGCGAAACATCCGCTTGCCAAGGAGGGTTGTTGGTTGGTTCGAGGGACAACCACCACACCAGGACCACCACGCAACAGGCTACGCAAGCAGCCATGCGCAGCCAGACTCCCTTCACGGCAAAGAGAGCCCCCAACACAGCCACAACGAAGAGCACCGCGGCGGGAATCCGCAACCAAACATGTCGAACGTCAAAGCATAGCGCTGCGAACGCCCACACCATGAAGATCGAAACGGCCAGCCACCCTAGAACTTCGGCGACGACTCGTACAATAATCCGCCATTTGGGTTCAAAGTTTTTATCCCTCATCGAGCTCCTGTCCACCAGACCGTCGTATATCGGTCAACTTACCCTGCCAACATATAAGCTCACAGATTGATCGCCCGGGGAACATAATTCTTCGAAGGGCCTGAAAAGTCCGGTTTTCAGCAAGTTCATCCAGCGGCGCGATTCTGTAAGCCGTAGTTTCCGAAATCCCCGTTTTTCGTGCGGGTCGCCTGAAGGGGAGAATCGGCGATAATTCCGAGGTATGCGAAGACTGGCTTTGGGCATTGTATCGTTGCTAGCTTGCAGTTCGTCCTTATCGCAGCAACCACGTTCACTCATTGATGGCGCTCCCATCCAGTTGGTTGGCACCGTTGGGCTCGAGCCAAGAGGGAATAACGCCTACATCGTGATCAAACCCAGCCAGCCCTACACGGCAGTGTTTGACAACACGGATCACCGCAGGGTGCAGGAGATTGGTCTCACGCTGGATGGACAATGGGATGCGTTGAAGGCTCTCGTCGGTCAAAAGATATCGGTCTCAGGAGTGATTCAGCTTGAACCGACCTCCCCCTACTATTTGAACGGCACCCTGATCGTGGCGAAATCGATTCGCCTTGCAAACGGCTCTGTCTTGACTCCGAAACTCTATAACCGCGTCGCGCTCCCTGCCAGTCTTACTCAGTTCCATTCCGTTGTTACGTTTGCACCACGCGCCTCCGAGAGATGGACATACAAGACTTGGGACAACAATGGCCATCTCATTCCCAGCTCGCAAGGCTATCTCAGTTGCGGCCTGAATGGCCCCGGCGACGTAATGAATTGCTACTGCCCTGACGGATTCGCCTTCACAGCAACGGGAACACTCAGCGGCGGGCACTTCACAAAGACTGAGGCTCCCCAAGACGGCTTCGATTTCGCTCAATTCGACATTGCAGATCCCGTTCGCCGCTCGGTCAGCGAAGCGGTTGAATGCACCAGACAGGCTCATCGCTGATCGATACCTCCTGAAAAGTCCGGTTTCCGGCAACTCCGCCAACTCGATCAAATTTAAACGCTACCCTACCCCCATCGCGCGTCCCACCCCCCCATCGCATACAATCAAAAGAGCAGCAGCATAGCACCCAGAAACTATGGCAGAACACGAAGCAGGCAGATCCGCGCACCCGCAGCCAATACAAGCGCCAACTCCCGAAGCGTGGATCAAGACGGAGCTGGCGCGGCACCCTCAGCGCCCCTATCCGATGGACTTCATCGAAGCACTCTTCACCGACTTCAGCGAGATCCACGGCGACCGCGCCTTCTCGGACGACGCGGCGATGACCTGCGGCATGGCCTCCTTCCACGGCGCCCCCGTCCTGGTCATCGGCAACCTCAAGGGCCGCACGTTGAAGGAGCGAGTAGCGCGCAAGTTCGGTAGCCCCGATCCCGAAGGTTACCGCAAGGCCCTCCGCGCCATGAAGATCGCCGAAAAATTCGGCCGCCCCGTCTTCACCTTCCTCGATCTCGCCGGCGCCAACCCCGGACTCGGCGCCGAAGAGCGCGGCCAGGGCGAGGCCATCGCCCGCAACTTGCTCGAAATGTCCCGCCTCCGCGTCCCCACTATCGCCACCATCACCGGCGAAGGCGGGTCGGGGGGGGCCTTGGCGCTTGCAGTGGCCGACCGCGTCCTCATGCTTGAAAACGCAATCTACTCGGTGATCTCGCCCGAAGGTTGCGCCTCCATCATGTGGAAGGACGCCAGCAAAAAACAGCAGGCCGCCGCCGCTCTCAAGTACACCGCCGTCGACGTCAAACTCATGGGCTGTGTCGACGACGTGCTGCCCGAGCCCCGAGGTGGCACCCACAACGACCCAGTCGCAACCATGGCCATGGTCGACAAGAAGCTCCAGTTCCACCTCGCCGCTCTCCGCGCGCTCCCTGTCGACGAGCTGCTCGAGCGGCGTTACCAGAAGTTCCGCAACATCGCGCAGTTCTACACGACCGTCTGATCCAAAGGTCGTCATTCTGAGCGGAGCGAAGAACCCCTGTATTTGCTTTGCTTGTCATCTAGACAAC
>Ga0209624_10003903_pt1 | contig 10382 bp, 9 predicted proteins | sample JacPinW_OM2H0_O1_FD_188565 | JGI IMG/M metagenome (GOLD analysis project Ga0209624, IMG submission 188565) | Forest soil microbial communities from Algoma, Ontario, Canada - Jack Pine, Ontario site 1_JW_OM2H0_O1 (SPAdes) (version 2) | ecosystem: Environmental > Terrestrial > Soil > Boreal... | reverse complement strand
CGGTGTCTCGCAGGACGGCGTTCAGGCGCGCGCCCACGTGGCGCAGGATCTCGTCTCCGGCCTGGTGGCCGTAGCGGTCGTTGATCTGCTTGAAACCGTCGATGTCCACGAACAGCGCGGTCACGGGGAGGTCCTTACGGCGTGCCCGCGCAAGCATCTGTTCGGCGCGGTCGAGCACCAAGATCCTGTTGGGCAGGTCCGTCAGCGGATCGTGCAGGGCGAGGTACTCGAGCTCGCCGGTCCGCTCGCCGACAAGGGTCCAAGCGCGCTGACGGGAGCTTGACAGCACGCGATGGAGCAGGAAAGCGAGGAATGTGACGAGCAGGCCGAGGCCCAGTGCGACGAAGCCCCGTAGGTCTGGTGAGGCGAAGGCGTTTGCCGTGCCTGTGGTCTCCAAGACCCACCCTTCTCCCAGCTCGCGTGTGGAGACGTAGCCGGGCGAGCGCCCGCCCGAGTGCGCGCCAGCCCTGCCGATCAGCTGCAGCGGTCCACCGATGTTGCGGTGATAAAGAGCGAGCGTAAGCGAACGACGACCCGTGAGCACGGAGCTGAGCGTGCTCGTGCTGTCGAAGGTCGTTGCGATAAACCCCCTTACCGCCGCTCGTCTAGCCGAGGGCGTCGCGATCGACACTCCGCGCCTATAGACAGCGGCGGCGATTGCGACGAGCGAGCGGCTACCAGTTTCAGGTAGTGGCGTAACAATGAACGAGCCAGTGTTGGTCGTGGTCCGCACCAGGGCGGGGTACGGCGAGCGCCCGGCGCCCATACCGAACGGCGCGCAGTAGTCCAGCAACCCGCCATACACGCTCGGCGCCGCAGCGCTGCCGACAATCGCGCTTGTCAAACAATAACTCGAGCGCCTGCCAGGCGGGAGGATCTGGAGATCGCTGCCGAGTAGCCGTCGGAACACTGGGTCAACCTCGACATGACGCCGGTATGCCCTCAGGTCCCTCGCCGGCACGACCCGGATAAACGCAGCGACTACATCAGGAGAAGCAGGAGCACCACGCTGGAGTTCCTCATACCACCGTTGGTACTCGGCCTCGCTTTCCTGAGCTTCCATCGCTGCGTGGGCACGCATAGTACGCGTCAGCCCGATGTCCGTGCTGAGTCTCGCGGCCAGCGCGCCGCCCAGGTCGGCAACTGTCGACCCGAAAGCCCTGCGATTCACTTCCACCGCGCTCGAGCGCCACTCCGTAGCAACCACGATCGACGCAGCAAAACCCAGAAACAAGATCAGGCCGCCGACCAGCACCGTGCGAGCACGTTTGGACGGCACGTGGACGTGCCTGCTGAGTGCCGAGGACGACGGCCCTTTGGGCGCCGCTTCCTCGGTCTGCCCGTTCTCTGGCGGATCGAACCGCCCCGAACTCATCAGCTAGCCAACATCATTATCCGTCTGCATCGACAGATTCCTTGCAAGACGCGAGTACGGACTGATTCCGTATCTTGGGGCAGCGCCGCTTGTTGTTGCGGGAGCTGCCTCTTCGGGTCTGGTAGCGCTCGAGCGCACTGGACGTCTGTTCTAATTGCCGACTATCAGCATCAAGTTGGGTTGGCAACCGGTCGGGTAGATCAGCAGGTCGATCAGACCGGGGAGCCATTCCCTCTCTAGCGCGGCGCTGGGCGCCGCAGTCAGGAGACGCCCTATGACACGAGGCGTCCCGAAGTATGAGCCGCCGTCGAGCGGCTCTCTCGCAGCATGCCGGCGACCAATTGCTCGCCTCGGTGGCGGTAGCACTGCTATCCGTCGCGTAGCGGCACTCCTCCTGCTGGGTGCCGGCTGCGCACTGGTGTTCGCCGCCAGCGCGCTCGGCGCCACGGCAACCGTCGGCCTCAGCACGGCGGCCAGCTTCTCCGTGTTGGGCGGCTCGACCGTCACCAACACTGGCCCCACGACAATGTTCGGTGACCTCGGACTCAGCCCCGGCTCGTCGGTAACCGGTGCGCCACACGTGCTGGGCGCGACGCATGTCGACGACGCGGTGGCGGTCGGCGCCAAGAATGCGCTGACTACCGCCTACAACAATGCAGCATCTCGTCCGAGTAACGGTTCGGCCGGCACCGACCTCTCAGGCCAGGTGTTCCTCCCGGGCGTACGCACGGCAAGCAGTTCGTTGCTGCTCTCATCGGGGACCGTCACGCTCGACGCTGAGGGCAACCCCAATGCGGTCTTTATTTTCCAGATCGGCTCGACGCTGATCACCGGCTCGAACACCAGCGTGGTGCTCACGGGCGGTGCTCAGGCTTGCAATGTCTTTTGGCAGGTGGGTTCCTCGGCCACGCTGGGAACCGGCACAAGCTTCGTCGGCACGATCATGGCCTCGGCGACGATCACCGCCAACACGGCCGCCACGATCCACGGCAGGCTGCTTGCGAGCACCGGCGCGGTGAACCTGGACACCAACACGATCACAACCTCCAACTGCGCCTCTAGCACAACTGGCGAAGGCGGCGGAGGCGAAACGATCACCCCCGCAGAACTCGCAGCGGGGATTCCGGGAGCAACCGCCCCAGCGAGCCCGGGAAGCGCGCCCACCGGCCCCGGGACGACGGCGCTCCCACGCCCGCCGATCGGATCGAGGACTACGGGCAAACGCGGCGCCGCGCGCAAAGGCAGGCACAAGAAGCCGTCCAAGCCACACCCCAGAGCCCGACCGGCCCTCCCCAACAAGCGCGGCGCGTTCACGGGCTGAGCCGATGACATATACAACCAGCAACCCAGTGGCCGGCTCGGCATACCGACGACGGGGCTGGAGGCGACTCGGGCGGTTCGCCCGGCTCGCGCTGGCGGCCGTTTGCCTTGCCGGCGTGACCAGTACCACGACAGCGAACTCAGCACTCGGGGCTGGCTCCCCGAAGCGGGTACAGGCGACCACGGAACTCGTTGCGCTACTCGCCCCACAGGTGGCCCACCAGGCCCCAGACGTGGGATCCCCATCGGTCGCACCGGTGGCCGACCGTCGGCCGATTACGGGCGAGCAGACGACGCTGCCCGTGCTCTCGCGCGTTATCGGCGCCGGGGGTGCACAATGGCTGCGCGTGATGCTTCCCGGTCGCCCCGACGGGTTGACCGGGTGGATCAGCCAGTCCGGCACGCGACTGCTGGTGACCCCCTGGCGGATCGTGGTCGACCTCGCGGCCCGCCGCGTGAAGGCCTATCGAGATGGCATGCTCGCGGGAGACTTCACCGCGGTGGTGGGCAAGCCCTCGACGCCGACACCAACGGGGGAATTCTTCGTGGAGGAGGTCCTGCGAATGACGCCCTCCGAGACGGGCGGTCCGTTCGCGCTGGCTCTCAGCGCGCGCTCGAACGTGTTGCAGGAATTCGAAGGCGGGCCGGGGCAGATCGCCATCCATGGACGGGAAAACCTCGGTGGCACACTGGGCACTGCCGCCTCGCACGGTTGTGTTCGTCTTGCCACCGCGAGTATCGACTGGCTGTCTACGCGCATCGTGCCTGGCACGCCGGTGACGATTGACGAGGGTTGAGCGCCGAGTGCGCCGCAGAGTCGTTGGTCAATGACCTTTGCGCCGAGCGACGGTGCGTCCGGGTTGCACTCGTGTCGCCCGACAGACCTCGGGGACGTTGGCTTCGCTGGTGAAGACCGGTGCCATAACGCTGCCGCGGGTAAGCGAGTGTTTGTGGCCGAGCAGATGACCGACCTCATGTGTCAAGGTCAGGCAGAACATGTTCCAGTCCGCGACCATGGATCTGCGCGTGGGCCACTGCCAGTGAGCGAGTGAGATCGTGCAGTGCGTGTAGGTATTGGCGGGGGCTTCGAGATCGTTCTCTCCCAGCGAGGATTCGAATGTGACCCAGCCGTCAGTTGTCGGTTCGAGGCTGGACGGCACGGAGAGGTTGGTGAGCACCGCAATCTGCCCGCCACATGGCACCGCGTTCCAGTAGCTCTCAGCCACCGCCGTGGCGAGGACCACGGGACCACGGCCCGCAAGCTTGTCGAGCACTAGAGCTCGAGTCGAGGCCTTCGTATGTCTTACGCTCGAGGCGTGAGCGTCGGCGCCCGCCGCAAGCGTAAGCACCGTCGCGATTAGTCCGGCGAGGAGAACACGAGCCATGACTACAGCCTGAGGCCGCGCTTGGTCTGGCTCTTCCCCCCGCGCGAGTGGTGTCGGGGTGAGGGCCAGGGGACATCCGGGGGATGCCGGACTCCCCCTCAGCCGTATTCGTGTCGATAGGAGACTGTGCGCCCGGCGCATATGGAGCTTCTTGACGCCACTTACCCCCACCACTGTTGTCCTCGCTCATTTCGACGATCTCCTCGCCGGTGGGCTTCGTGAGCTGATAGAGGGCGATTCAAGCCTCACGATCCTCGCCGCGGATGTCGCCCACGATCGGATCTCGGTGGTCCTTCAGGCGCACCGACCGGTTGTGGCAGTTCTGAACCTGGACACCTTGAGGAACCCGGCCGAGGTCCGCGAGTTGAGCGTTAGACATCCCGACACTCGAATCGTGCTTCTGGCCGGCGACCCTTCGGAGGTGCAATGCGCGCAACTGCTCGCGTTCGGCGCGAGCGCCTGTCTAGGCCGAGGCACACAGTCACGCGACGTGCTCAATACGATCCACCTCGCCTCACGTGGGCTGCAGGTGACCCCGCGCGCAAGCGCGTTCCGCCCCCCGTCCGCCACACGGCAGCTGCTGACCGTGCGCGAGGCCGAAGTACTTCCGCTGCTGGCCCTGAATCGCTCGAACGCCCAGATAGCCGTAGAGCTCCAGGTCGGGATCGAGACAGTGCGAACACACGCGAGCAACATCTACCGCAAGCTCGGCGTCTCCTCTCGCCGCGAGCTCACTGCAGCGCCCGCTACCGCTTTGCGATAGACGCCGACACAATCGGCTGAGCCGGGTCGTAGTTCGCGAGAGCCGCGCGGGATCGCCGTGTTCGCCTCTTGTCCCGGTACATCCGGTCGTCAGCGAGCTTCAAAGCGCGGCTCTCCGTGTCTGCTTCTGAGGGGATCCAGACAGCGCCGTGCGAGCAGCTGACGTGCCACCCACCGCCACCGTCTTCCAGTGCCGCGACCGTGTCATTGAGCAGTTGCGCGGCCGCATGTGGTGCACAGGAGGCGAGCATGCAGAACTCGTCCCCGCCCATGCGATAGGTGACGTCGCGTCCACCGGCCACCGCGAGCCTGTGACCGAGCCGGTGCAGCAGCGCATCGCCGGCAGCGTGACCGAACGAGTCGTTGTACTCCTTGAAGCCATCGAGGTCGAATATCGCCAGGAGGTGTTCCGGTCGTGCGCATGGAGTTGCGGTTGATTCGGCCAAGGCGCTGGCGAGCGCCCGCCGGTTTCCGAGACCGGTCAACGCGTCTGTTCTCGCCTCGACGCGACTGATGTCAAGGAGGCCCTTGTTCTCCAGCGCGAGACGCTCGACCGCCTCATGGGTGATGATCGCGCGGAAGTAGAAGTAGAGGAACGCGAGCAGCAGGAGTACCATCGTCGCGGCAGCACCCAGCTTTGCCTGCAAGCGAGCGCGCTCGGCGCTCGAGGCGTCGCGTCTCTCGATCTTGGCAAGGACGGCAGCAAGGTTCTTGGAGCGGGCTGTCAAACGCCCCTGTAGCAGCGAAATGCGACGGCCTTGGGCTGCAAGGCCTCCCGGCAACACGGCGATAGCGTAGATCTGCGTAACCACGGGCTCGATCGCAACCAGATCAGACCGGCCGCTTGAGAGCAGGCTGGGCGCAACCAGGCTCTGCGAGCGTGCCATCAGGCTCCTGGAAATCGAGCGCCGATCGGTTTGGATGTTGGAAAGGCTCGCCGCCGCTGGGTCGCCGACGGCTCTAGGTTCGGCGGTGAACGGCGCGGACTGCAGATCAGAGAGGGCGAGCGTGGCTGAGGCGGCACGGAGCTGGTCCGCCCGACTTGAGTCCTCTCGCGCGATCAGTAGCCACACAGCCGCGATCGCGCACGCCGTCAGGACGACGACGATCAGGGGCGGGACCAGCCTTGGGCGGCGGGCGTGCATAAGCGGCATGTTCTGCCTCGACTGCTGGCGCTCGGCCTGCACATACACACACCGTTATGGACGATTGATTCGCGGAGCTAAGCTCCAGCGCGCATGTGCCGGCCGCGTGCCTTAGATACGGTTCTTTGGAACTGTTTCCAAAATGAGCGTATGGTGTTCAGGCACCCTCCCTGCGTTTACGTAGCGATTGACCAGCGTGACCTTCGCCTCAAAGCCAAGAAGTGCCGGCCGCGCGCAGGCCCTTACCGCCGCTGGCTTCGCTCGCATCGGCAGCCTACGGGCGCTGGAGCTTTCGACGGCGCTGCAGCTCGCCGCGCTCGTGAAGTCCTCCGACGACGCGGTCATCGTTCTTTCACCGGAGGGACAGATCACGAGCTGGAGCCAGGGCGCCGAACGGCTGTTCGGCTATTCCCAAAGAGAGGCGGTCGGGCAGCGGGTGAGCATGCTCTCGCCTGCCGCCGGCCGTGAGCAGGCGCGAGCCCTCATCGCGAGGACGCTGACCGACGGGCGAACCGAGCGAACCAATGCCGAACGGCTGACCAAGGATGGGCGACTGCTGAGCGTCTCGTTGGTGATGTCGCCGATCAACGCACCGTCCGGCGAGTTACTCGGCATCGCCGAGATCGTGCGCGACATCAGTGCGCAAACTCTCGCCGAGGAGGAACTGCAGGCGGCGAGACTCGAGGATCTCGCGCACCTCGCGCTCGCGGGCGAGTGTCGCGATGACGACACACACCAACACACCGAACGGGTGGCGGTGCTGGCGGAGCTCATCGCCCGAGAGTTGGGCATGGGCTCCCAGGAACAGGCGACGATCCGACTTGCCGCGCCGCTGCACGATATCGGCAAGCTGGGCATTCCAGATCAGATCCTTCTGAAGCCGAGCGGGCTATCGGACGGCGAGCAGGCTGTGATGAAGACCCACACCACGATTGGTGCACACATCCTGGGCGAGAGCGAGTACCCCGTGCTCGGCATGGCTCGGGAGATCGCGCTTACCCACCATGAGCGCTGGGACGGCGCCGGCTACCCCGCCGGGCTCCGCGCATCGGCGGTTCCGATCGCGGGGAGAATTGTTGCTGTTGCAGACGTGTTCGATGCGATCACACACGCGCGGCCATACAAAGAGGCGCTTCCCGCGGAGCACGCGATCGCGGAGATAACACGCGCCAGTGGAGCCCAGTTCGACGCACGCGTAGTCGAGGCGTTCATGGCTTGCGTCGGAGACGTTTGCAGCTAACGCAGTCCAACTTTGGTCATAGCCGGGCTTCATCTAGCCGCTCGATTTCCAGGGCGGCATAGGTGCCCGACGCGCGGCGCGTATGGTGGCCCAGTGGCAAGCGAACGTTTGAGCGTCGTGCTGAAGGCGATGGCGGACGCCGACCCTGGCGGTACCGCTTCGATGGTCGACCGCGTGTGCGGAGCGGCTGGGGCGCTCCTCTCGCTGAGCGGCGCCGGGGTTTCCTTGATGGCGGATGGCGAGCTGCGAGGCACAGCAGGCGTCAGCGAGGCGGGGATCGAAGCGGTGCAGGAGCTCCAGCTGACCCTTGGCGAGGGCCCGTGCGTCGACGCGTGGCGCGACATGGAGCCGGTGCTGGAGGCAGACCTTGCCGATCCGGTGCAGGTGCGCTGGCCGGCGTTCGCGCACGCCGGCGTGCAGGCAGGCGTGCGCGCGGTATTCGCATTTCCTCTGCAGTTAGGCGCGGTGGGCCTCGGCGTACTGGTGCTCTACCGTGACCGCCCTGCGACGCTGGGGGATGAGGAGCTGGCCCTTGGACTGGTGCTCGCCGAAGTGGCAACCCAAACTATTCTCGGCCTGCAGGCGGGAGCCCCCGCCGAGGATCTGCATGTGCTTCTGGCCGACGAGCCGGCGCACTGGGCTGAGATCCACCAGGCGACAGGCATCCTCTCCGTCCAGCTCGAGGTGTCATTGGACGAGGCATTCGTGCGCCTGAGGGCCTTTGCGTTTGCCAACGATCGTCCGCTGCGCGAGGTCGCCGAGGACATCGTCGCACGTCGCCTGCGCCTTCCCGGCGTACGATGACGTGCTCGTGCCGCTGCCGAACGGCGCGCCATAATAGGATTCGTTCGAATGGGCAGGAGCCAGGAGATTGAGCGATGACTCGAGAAGAACGAATTGTCGAAACCTTCGTCGAGCTAGCCGACACGATGGTCGACCACTTTGACGTGATCGAGTTCCTGCACCGCCTCGTGGAGCGGAGCCTCGAGCTGATGGACTGCGCGGAGGTAGGGCTGCTGCTCGCTAACGCCGCCGGCAACCTCCAGGTGATGGCCTCTTCCAGTGAGCGCACCGAGGCGCTCGAGCTCCTGCAGTCCCGCAACGAGCAAGGGCCCTGCTTCGACTGCTATCGCGGTTCCACGCCGGTATTCAGCGAGGACTTGCGCGCCGACAGCGAGCGTTGGCCAACCTTCGCACCCGCCGCGGTGAAGAGCGGAATCAACTCGGTGCACGCGATTCCAATGCGGGTGCACAGCCGCACGATCGGCGCGCTGAATCTGTTTCGCGCTGGCACCGGCCGGCTCGCTGAGCGTGACGTGCCGCTCGGACAGGGGATGGCTGACATCGCGGCGGTGGCCTTGATCCAAGAGCGGGCAATGCGCGAGTCGCGCGGGGTCGTGCAACAGCTACAGGGCGCACTCAACAGCCGCGTACTGATCGAGCAGGCCAAGGGCGTTCTCGCCGAGCGCGGCAATGTCAGTGTGGACGTGGCCTTCGCCAGCATGCGTGGTCACGCGCGAGCGCACAACAGCCGCCTCGCCGACGTGGCACGCGACGTGATTGACGGCCGCCTCGACGCGGCTGCGCTCGCCGAACTCTCGCCTGAGAGTCACTGACAGGCGCCTCTAGGCACAGCTACATCCTATTGCCCGCAGATCAGGTGAATTCCAAAAATCGGACTGCATCGCCTGAAATGTGCTAGCGTAGTGCTGCGCTGCTCCAGACCTTGGTGGCGTGCCCGCAGGTTGAGGCCCACGTCTGGAGCCATGATGTCCAGAGCAACTAAGCGCAGCACCAGTCCAGGAGGCGCACGTGTGCCGCCGCAGGAGCGGGGCGGGGCTGGCCCGGATGAAACGCTTGCGGCCGCCGAGCAGACCGGCACTGGGGCCGACCAGAGCCTCTCCGACTCCGACCAAAACACCTCCGAGCATGACCAAATCTCATCAGATCGCGACCAGGCCGCAGCGGACATAGACCAGGCGGCCAGCGACGGGCAGCGGTCTGATAGCGGGTTGCCGGCCGACTATGAGCGCACACGCAGGATGCGCGCCGACAGTACCCTGGAGCGCCACTCAACCACCGAGTCGCGCAGCACCGTTGCAGCGTTGCGCGACCGCGTGTCTGAGCGACGAGACGGGCTGGCCGCCGCGCGAGACATCGCCAGCGCAGCTCGAGATCAGCTCGCGGCTACCCTCGACGACCAGATCGAGCGCCTCGAGCGCAAGCGCTCGCCGCAGCAGAATGCGCAATCCAACGGCGGCCGGGCCCACCTGCGGGCTGCGCTGGAACGACGGATGGGCGCCGAATCGCGGGCACGCGCGGCGCTCCAGCGCCAAGCAGCCGCAGACGATCGCGCTAATGCCGCGCGCGATCGCCAGCACGCGGCGCTCGACCGCATGGCCTACGCCCATGAACTGGCGGCGGCGGCGATCGACGAGATGACGGGGGCGCTACGGCGCGGCGTGGGTCTCATCTCTCTGCAGCGGGAGATGGATCGCACGAGGCGTACCGGGGAGCAGCTGATCGTGGCGTTTATCGACGTTGACGGCCTGAAGGCCGTCAACGACCGCGACGGACACGCAGCGGGCGATGTGCTGCTGCAGACGGTAGTGGGCCTCGTCACCGAGGAGTTCCGCTCATATGACCTGATACTCCGCTTCGGCGGCGACGAGTTCGTGTGCTCATTCTCGGGCGATGGCCTGGATGAGATCGGCGAGCGCTTCAAACGCGTGAGCGCGAGGCTCAACCAGGCGGCACCAGGCGCCAGTATCAGTGTGGGCGTGACCCAGCGGCGAGCAGAGGACACGATCAAGACGCTGCTCGACCGGGCAGACGCCCAGATGATCGCCACGCGCCGCTGCCACAGGCGTGTTGAGGTGACAACTCTGGACGGCAAATTCTCCGCTGCGGACGAAGCTCGACGATCGAACGACTTCGCTGAATGATGCAACAGCTTCTCCCGATCCTCGTCTCGATTACCGCGGTGGTCCTGATCGTCTTTGCGATCGCCCTGTGCCGATCGGCTACTCGAGCGGACGCGAGCGCAGCGCGCTTGGAGAGGGTGGCGCTTGCTCGCGGGCGCATCCCCTGTGACGAGCAAGTCTCCTCATCAAACGTCCGGCGGCCGCCCCCACAGCCGTCGACGAACGAGCGGC
>Ga0209624_10003901_pt1 | contig 10383 bp, 9 predicted proteins | sample JacPinW_OM2H0_O1_FD_188565 | JGI IMG/M metagenome (GOLD analysis project Ga0209624, IMG submission 188565) | Forest soil microbial communities from Algoma, Ontario, Canada - Jack Pine, Ontario site 1_JW_OM2H0_O1 (SPAdes) (version 2) | ecosystem: Environmental > Terrestrial > Soil > Boreal... | reverse complement strand
CAGCTCCGCCGGATAGCCCAGCCGATGCCACGCCGCGTGAACGGCGAGCATGCGGTGCCGGACCCGCAACTCCCTCGCCACGACGTCGATGACCGGAACATTGCCGCCGTGAGAATTCATGAAGATGAGTTTGCGGCATCCGGTGCGCGCGACGCTGTCGCCGATCTCGGTCCACGCACGGGTGATCGTCTCGAGCGAAAACGTCAGCGTGCCCGGATATTCGATATGTTCGTTGGACTTGCCGACCGCCTGGATGGGCAGGATCAACACCGGCATATCGTCAGGGATTTGCTTGACCGCGGTCGCGAGATAGCCCTCGTTGATGAACGTATCGACCCCGACCGGCAGGTGAGGCCCATGTTGCTCGATCGCGGCGACCGGCAGGACCGCGACGATTTTGCTCATGTCGGCGGCGGCAAAATCACGCCAGCTCATCTCGGCCCAGAACTTGGTTGGCAGCATTGTGGATCTCCCGGCGCTCAAGGCGCTCGCGCGGCGATGGCCTCGATCTCGATCATGAATTCGGGCCGCGCAAAACCCTGAACGATCATCAAAGTCGACGCCGGAGGCGGATTGCTCACGAATTCGTCGCGCACTTTCATGTAGCCGCCCAAATATTGAGCCGAAACGACGTAGGCGTTCAGGCGAACGAGGTCGGCGAGCGACATGGATGCTTCGCCGAGGATAGCGGCAATGGCATGAAAGCACAGACGCGCCTGAGCCTCGACGTCCTCGGGAATGGCGCCGTCGCGGCCAATCCCCAATTGGCCAGAACAGAAGACGAGGCGCGCGCCGGGGTCGACTTCTACTCCATGCGCATATTTCGCAAACGGCGGATGGATCGCGTCCGGGTTCAATCTGCGCATCTTGCGAAAGCCTCCGGCAAACCGGTATTGGAGCGCCTGGCGCCCTTGCTCGGGACACCCTCAATGGCGCCTAAGTTGCAAAGCGTCGATACGTCAACTCGAGACGGGATCAAACAATGAAATTCCTTCAGCCTCGCCTGGCGTTTGGTCTTTGCCTGCTCACGTCATCCGCATTTGCCACCGATAAAATTTCGTTCGGCACCAACTGGCTCGCCGAGGCGGAGCATGGCGGATATTACCAGGCGGTCGCCGACGGCACTTATGCAAAATACGGGCTCGACGTCACGATCGTGCAGGGAGGCCCGCAGGCCAACAACGAGCTCCTGCTGGCGGCCGGGCGACTGGATTTCTACATGGGCGGCAATCTTTTGCTGGCCTTCGACGCGGTCGACCGCAACGTCCCGATCGTCGTCGTCGCCGCGGATTTCCAAAAAGATCCTCAGGTGATGATGTCGCATCCCGGGGTCGGCCTCGACACATGGGCGGATCTTCCGAAGGCGACGACAGCTTTCGTTGGCAAGGAAGCGCTTGTCACTTTCTATCAGTGGATGACGTCGGCCTTCGGTTTCAAGGAGGAAATCGTTCGGCCCTATACGTTCAACCCCGGGCCCTTCATCGCCGACACCCATTCGATTCAGCAAGGCTATGTGACCTCCGAGCCGCTCGCCGTCGAACGCGAAGGCCACTTCAAGCCCAACATCTTCCTGCTTGCCGACAACGGATGGGGGACTTACGCCACAACGATCGAGACGCGCGCAGATCTGGTCAAGGACCATTCGGACATTGTGCAGCGGTTCGTCGACGCGTCTGCGATCGGCTGGTACAACTATCTTTACGGCGACAATGCGATAGCGAATGCCCTCATCAAGAAGGACAATCCGGATATGACGGATGAGCAGATCGCCTTTTCGATCGGCAAAATCAAGGAATATGGCTTGGTCGATTCGGGCGACACGCAGAAGCTCGGCGTCGGGGCCATGACCGACGAGCGCGTCAAGAATTTCTACGATTCGATGGTCAAGGCGGGGGTGGAGAAGGCCGGTCTCGATTACAAGAAGGCCTACACTCTGCAGTTCGTGAACAAGGGCGTGGGCCTCGACCTTCGCCCGAAATGAAGGGCTCGGAGTTCTTGATCAATCGGCAGGAGCCGTTCCTCGGCGTGGCCGCGCCTTTCGCCCTCCCTGCCGGACCTTATGTGCTGAAGCGAGCGCGTGTACTGGGCCGCTCCCTGCCGGAGCCGGTCGGGCCGCTCGATATTGACGGGTTCGCACTTGTCGACATCCTCGTCGACGAGGATGTCATAGCGAAGATCGCCCCCCATGGCGCGGTCGACTTCGGCGAAACGCCGGAAGTCGCAATGACCGGGCGCATCGTGCTGCCGCTCTTCGTGGACGTGCACACCCATCTCGACAAGGGCCATATCTGGCGGCGGAAGCGAAACCCGGTCGGCGATTTTCCGAGCGCGCTCGCGGCGACGGTCGAGGACCGTTCCGCCAACTGGAGCGCCGCGGACGTCGCCGCGCGCATGGAGTTCAGCCTGCGCTGCGCCTACGCGCACGGAACGACGGCCATTCGCACCCATATCGACAGCGTCGGCCCGCAGACGAGAATCAGTTGGCCGGTCCTGGCGGAAGCGCGAGAGCGCTGGCGCGGCAGGATTGACCTGCAGGCGTCTCCTCTTTTCACGATCGACCAGATGGCGAACGCCACACACGTGGCCGACATCGAAGCGATGCTCGACGCCTGTGGGTCGGGGATTCTCGGCGCGGCCCTCCGCATGGAGCCGGATCTGCGTGATGAGCTCAGCGTCCTCTTCAAACTCGCGGAGCGCAAGGGCTGGGAACTCGACTTCCACGTCGACGAAAGCTCTGATCCCGCGGCTCGCTCTCTCAAGGTCATCGCCGACGTCGCGATTGAACGTCGCTTTGCGCGACCCATCCTAGTCGGCCACTGCTGCTCGCTCGCGCTGCAGGAGGATGACGAGCGGCAAAGGACTATCGACGCTGTGGCGCGCGCGAGCTTAAGCGTGGTGTCCTTGCCGATGTGCAACATGTTCCTGCAGGATCGCCAGGCCGGCCGCACACCGCGCTGGCGCGGGGTCACTGCGCTACACGAACTGAAACGCGCCGGGGTCAATGTGATGATCGCGAGCGACAACACCCGCGATCCGTTCTACCCGTACGGGGACCAAGACATGATGGAAGTGTGGCGCGAGGGCGTTCGGATCTTGCACCTCGATTACCCGTTCGCCGACTGGGCGGAGGCGGTCAATTCGGCGCCGGCGCGCGCGATGGGGCTCGATCTAGGACGCCTACGCCCCGGCGGCCCTGCCGACATGATCCTGACGCAGGCGCGTGAGTTCACGGAGCTTCTGGCGCGTCCGCAGTCCGATCGGATCGTGCTGCGAGCGGGCGAAGCCTCGAACGCGACGCCGCCAAGTTATGCCGAACTCGATGGTCTCGAGGGTCTGTCGACATGAGCGGGACTTATGACATCGCCGCGCTTCGCGCTGAGATCGGTCCGATCAAGTGGGAGGATAATCCCATCCTGGTCAAGCAGAAAAGCCGCGACTTCTATTGGTATTCGCCAGTGCTCAAGCGCGAACTGGAGGCCGTGACCGCCGACGTGGTCATTTCACCGACGGGCGAAGCCGAGGTCCGGACCGTCCTCGCCGCCGCACACAAGCTGGGGATTCCGGTCACCCCGCGCGGCGCGGGAACGGGCAACTATGGCCAGGCGATGCCGCTCATGGGCGGCGTGCTCTTGAACCTCGCCGAGATGAATAAGATCCGCTCAATCGAACAAGGGCGCGTCGTCTGCGAGCCGGGCGCGCTCCTTATCGACGTCGACAGAGCGTGCGAAGCGTCCGGGCAGGAACTGCGGATGTTCCCGTCGACGCGCGGGACCGCGTCTGTCGCCGGCTTCGTCGCCGGCGGATCAGGCGGCGTCGGCTCGATCACCTGGGGGGGCTTGCGCGATTTCGGCAATGTGCTGCGCCTGCGCGTCATGACGCTCGAGGCGGAACCGCGGACGCTCGAATTGACGGGGGAGGATCTGCACAAGGCGGTGCACGCTTATGGGACGAACGGGATCATCACCGAAGTCGAGATGCCGCTCACGGCGCACTACGATTGGGTCAACGTCATTGTCGGGTTCGACAGTTTCGACACCGCGACAGCCTATGCGCTGGCGCTCGGCGAGCAGGATGGAATCCTGAAGAAGCTCGTCACGGTCGTCGCGGGGCCGACGCCGCACGATTATTTTCTACGCCACCGCCCGCTCATCCCCGCCGGCGACAGCGTCGTCATTCTGATGATCGCTCCCCATGCGCTCGACGCTTTCGAAGCCTTTACCCGGCCCTACAAAGATGCACATATCCTGCTCGACTCGAGCCGCGCGCCCCCCGAGACGCTCGCCGGCTTGCCTCCCAATTACGAGCTGACCTGGAACCACACCACGCTGCGCGCGTTACGGGTCGATCCCCGCATCACCTATCTGCAGGTTCGGTATCCCGCTGAGGGCGCGCTCGGTGTGATCAAGCGAATCCACGATCGCTACGGCGATGAGGTCCGAGGGCATCTCGAGGTCATCCGCTTCAACGGACGGATAGGGTTCGCGGGCCTGCCGCTGGTGCGGTTCTCCACAGAAGAGCGGCTCAACGAGATCATCGCCGAACACGAAGCGATGGGCGCGATGATCTTCAACCCTCACCGCTACACCCTCGAGGAGGGCGGCATGAAGCAGACCGACGCGATCCAGCTCGCGTTCAAGCGCGAGACCGACCCGTTGGGGCTGCTCAATCCGGGAAAAATGATCGCCTGGGAAAATCCGGGCTTTGATTTTTCCGCCGGCAGAAACTTCCTTTTCCCGGGCCTTGAAGCGCGGGCGCGCGCCGCGCAGAGCTGAGCAGCGTTGCGCGTCCTGGTGCTGTTCGCCCATCCTGTTGAGACAAGTTTCGTCGCGGCGACGCATAGGAAGCTGGTGGAGGTCTTGAGCGCGAGGGGGCACGAGGTCGACGATTGCGACCTTTACGCTGAGGCCTTCGATCCGGTGATGTCTCGACAGGATCGGATCGACTACCACAACGTGGCGGTGAACCGCCGCAACGTCGCCCCCTATGTGGATCGTATCCTCGCGGCCGAGGCGCTCGTGTTTTCGTTCCCGGTCTGGAACATGGGATTTCCGGCGATTCTCAAGGGATTCGTCGACAAGGTTTTCCTGCCCGGCGTCAGCTTCACTCTAGGCGAGGACGGCTCCTACAATCCCTGTCTTCATAACATCAAGCGTCTCGGCGTCGTTTGCACTTATGGCGGCGGGCGATCGTTGACGTTCATGATGGGCGATCCACCGCGCCGCTTCTTGACGCGCTCCATGCGCAGGATCTGCGCGCCAGGCGCCGGTTGCGACTATCTCGCGCACCACGACATGAATCATTCGACGGCCGAGCGCCGTGCAGCTTTCCTCAGAAAGATCGAGAGACGGTTCTCGACCTGGTGAAACAGACGATTGAGAACGCGAACTGAGCGCCGTCACTCCATTTCCCCAGTTTCCTCCCCCTCTATCGCGCGCCGTTGTTTTGTAAGCTCCGCCCCCGCGAAATCCATGAAGGCGCGCACACGCGCCGAACGGCGAAGATCGGAATGGGTCAGCATCCATAAGCCAATGTCGAGTTCCGGCAGCAAATAACTGAGGCGCACCAAGTCCGGGCAGCGATCGCCAAGGAAGCAGGGCAGCAACGTCGCCCCAAAGCCCTGAAGCGCCAACTGGAGCATGCAATGCGCCGAGTTGGCCTTCGCGACCAGTCGCCCCGGAGATATGTTGGTCTCAATCCACCGGCGGGCCGGCGCCGGTCCGAAATTGTCGCCAAGTCCGATAAATGCGACCGAACCGGACGCCTCGGGGCCGAGCTCCGCAGTCAAGTCGCGGCGGCAGTAGACTCCCCACCGTCCGGTGCAAATTCTCCTTCCAACCAGCGTTTCCGGCGGATCGTTGGTCATGCGAATCGCGATATCGGCATCGCGACGAGAGAGGTTGAGCGGCTGGTCTGACAGGATGAGTTCGACCATCACGCCCGGGTTCTGAGTTTGAAACTGGGCGACGATCGTTGGCATGAAATGCTGGCCGATCGATTCGGGGGTGGTGACCGTGAGTTCGCCCGTCGGCTTGACGTCTCGCCCCGCCACCCGACGCTCGAATTCCTGGACTGATTCGGCCATGGTGGTTGCCAGGGCGATCATTTCTTCGCCCGCCGCCGTCGGCTCGTATCCTGAGCGGGAGCGCTCGAAAAGACGGGCGCCGACCGCCGACTCCACCGCAGCCAAGCGCCGAAAAACAGTCGAATGATTGACGCCGAGAATTTCGGCCGCTCCAACCAACGAACGGGCTTCCGCGACTGACTTGACCAGTCGGAATTCGTCCCAGCTAAGCCCTGAGTTCATGATTCCAACGATCGGTCGCCGCTCATCTCCGCCAATGTCATGCGGGGCGCAATCTCCTTACCATTTCCTAAGGCAGCCTCGGAGCCCGCGGTGATGGGCGACCACCTTCATGCCGGAACGTTCCGGGGCGCGGCCGCGCGACGGAGCCGATCGTTGATCGCCGCGCCAAGCCCATGCTCGGGGATCGACGCAACCGCGATCCGCGCCGCGCCGGAGGCGTCCAAGGCGCGCAAGTAGGAAAATAAATGAGACGCAGCCTCAAGGAGATCTCCGGAAGGCGAAAGATCGAGGCGCGCGCTTGACGCGCCGCGCTTCAGCGAGCCGCCAAAATCAAGCGCGGCCTCATCCGCTGAGGCGGTGACGGCGCCAAGCCGAAGCTCGGCATTGGGAGCATAGTGCGACACCAATTGTCCGGGCGCGTTCGGAGCGGTCCGCGCCCCGCTCGTCAAGTCGATTGGCGAACCGAGCACGGATTCGATCGTCTCTCGTGTCACCACGCCCGGACGCAGCAACTGGGGCCGGCCGCTGAGACACGCGACGATCGTCGACTCAAGGCCGTGGCGACACGGCCCTCCGTCGAGGATCCAGTCGACCCTGCCGTCGAGATCGGCGACGACGTGAGCGGCGGTGGTCGGGCTCACGGCGCCGGATCGGTTGGCTGACGGCGCCGCGAGGGGGACGCCCGCCGCTGCGATGAGAGCGCGGGCCGTGTCGTGCGACGGCGAGCGAACTGCAACAGTGTCGAGGCCGGCGCGCGCCAGCAGGCTGATCCGGCAGGTCGGAGCCACGGGCAGGACCAGCGTGAGCGGCCCCGGCCAGAACGCGCGCGCCAACATTTCGGCCTCCGGACCAAAAGTCGCGTGCTCTCTCGCCGCCTCGACGTCGAGGACATGGGAGATGAGCGGATTGATCGCCGGCCGCTCCTTGGCGGCGTAGATCGCTGCGACCGCCGTGTCGGAAGTCGCGTCCGCTGCAAGGCCATACACAGTCTCAGTCGGCATGGCGGCGAGGCCTCCGGCGCGAAGGCATGCGGCCGCGCCTGCGATCGCCTTGGGGCTTGCCGTTGCAAAGCGGGTAATTTTGCGGTTGAACGCCATCTCTCCTCACGGTTCGCATTGCGCGCGAACCCCACTGTACATAAGCTCTTTTGTCCCCGCCGCGGCAACCGACATGCTCAACGCCGGGCCCCGTTGAGCCGCGACCCGATCGGCCCGCGCGCTCGCGATAGGGAGGAGCCAAAAGATGCCTTATCGTTCGCCAGCGGCCGATATTCTGTTTTCGCTGAGCGCGGTCGCCGATTTTCCCGCTCCCGTTGAACGGGGGCTCATGGGCGAGCTCGATTGGGACGCTGTATCCTCGGTCATCGGAGAAGCCGGCCGCTTCGCCACGGCGGAAATCGCCCCGCTCAACCGCACCGGCGATCTTTCGGGCGCGAAATACGAAAACGGGGTGGTGACAGCAGCCCCCGGCTTCGCCGACGTTTACCGGCGCTGGGCGGAGGCGGGCTGGAACGGCGTCTCCGCGCCGGCCGAGTTCGGCGGCATGGGCCTGCCGCATCTCGTCAACGTCGCCTGCACCGAAATCTGGAACGGCGCCTCGATGGCCTTCGCGCTCTGCCCGCTCCTGACCGAGGGCGCCATCGGCGCCTTGAAGGCGCATGGCTCGCGCGAACTCACCGACATCTATCTCCCGCCAATGGTCAGCGGCCGGTGGAGCGGCACCATGAACCTGACCGAGTCCCATGCAGGATCTGATCTGAGCGCCGTGCGAACCCGGGCGGAACGGGCCGAGGATGGATCCTACCGCCTGTTCGGCCAGAAGATTTTCATCACCTATGGCGAACACGACATGGCCGAGAACATCGTGCACCTCGTTCTCGCCCGGCTTCCCGGCGCGCCAGCGGGAACGCGCGGCCTTTCGCTATTCCTGGCGCCGAAGTTCCTCGTCAACGCCGATGGATCGCTCGGCCAGCGCAACGACCTGCGCTGTGCCGGAATCGAGCACAAGCTCGGCATCCACGGCTCCCCGACCTGCGTCATGGTCTATGGCGACAACGAGGGCGCGAAGGCCTGGCTGGTGGGTGAGGAGAACCGCGGCCTCGCCGCCATGTTCGTGATGATGAACGCGGCGCGGCTGGCTGTCGGCACCCAGGGGGTAGCCATCGGCGATCGCGCCTATCAGCAGGCGTTGGCTTACGCCCGCGAGCGCCGGCAAGGCCGCAGCGCCAAAGGCGGCGACGGCATGGCCCCGATCATCGAGCGTCCTGACGTTCAGCGCATGCTGATGACGATGAAGGCCAACGTCCACGCCGCGCGCGGGATCTGCCACCTGACCGGTGTCTCGCTTGACCTTGCCGACCATGCCTCGACCGAAGCCGAACGAATGGCCGCCGCCAACCGCGCGGCGTTGCTCACGCCCATCGCCAAGGCGTTCTCGACCGACATCGGCGACGAGACGACGTCGATCGGCGTCCAGGTCCACGGCGGCATGGGATTCATCGAGGAGACCGGGGCGGCCCAGCATATGCGCGATTCCCGCATCGCGGCGATCTACGAAGGCGCGAACGGCATTCACGCGATCGATCTCGTTCAGCGCAAGCTGCCGCTGGCTGACGGCGAAACCGTCCGCAACGAGATTGCTCAAATTCGGCAGGTTGCGAGCGACGTCGCCGGGCGTGGCGGCGCAGGCTTCGGCGCGACGGCGGAACGGCTCGCCGAGGCTTCGGACGCGCTCGAAGACTCGACGCGGCTGATGCTCGACTGGCTCGCGACAGATCAGAATTCGGCGCTCGCCGGCGCGTCGCAATATCTTCGCCTGTTCGGGCTCACGCTTGGCGGGGCGTGCCTGGCCAAAGCCGGCCTCGCCGCCGAGACGCTGGCGAAGAGCGGCAATAGGACAGAGCTTGGCCGTGTCGGGCTTGCTCGTTTTTTTGCCGAAAAACTCGCGACGGCCGCACCCGGTCTCGCGCGCGCCGTCGCCTCGGGGGCCAAGCCGCTCGAACCTTACGAAGCGATCCTGGCGGAGAGCGCATGACCCAAGAGACCTTGACGAAAGACATTGAGGTCGCCCGCGAGGGCGCGGTCATGTCGGCGGCCTTCGCGCGGCCGCAGAAGAAGAACGCGATCACTGGCGCCATGTACGAAGCGCTGATCGAAGCCTTCGACGTGGCCGAGCGCGATCCCGAGATTGGCGCGCTTGTGATGAGCGGCAACGGCGGCGTGTTCACCGCCGGCAACGACATCGGCGATTTTCTCGCTGTCGCGTTGCACGAGACCGGCGAATTTCCGGCTTGGCGGTTTGTCAGCAAGGTCGCCGAGTTCGAAAAGCCGTTGATCGCGGCGATTGACGGTCTCGCGATCGGCGTCGGGACGACGCTCTGCTTTCATTGCGATCTCGTCTACGCCACGCCCGAGACGCGCTTTCAGATGCCGTTCGTCAATCTTGGCCTCGTCCCCGAGGCCGGCTCCTCGTTATTGGCGCCGCAGCGATTCGGGCGCGCCAGGGCTTCGGAACTCTTGCTGCTCGCCGAGCCCTTCGGCGCCGATCGGGCGCTCGAGCTCGGCCTTATCAACGCTATCCTGCCTCGGAGCGAGTTGATGGCGCATGCGATGAGCAAGGCGGCCTCGCTCGCGGCCAAACCCCGCGCCGCCCTCCTCGCGACGCGCCGCCTGATGCGCGGCGATCCCGAGGCGCTGAAAGCGCAGATGGCGGCCGAGATGCACGCCTTCACCGCCGCGCTCAAGTCCCCCGAGGCCCACGCAGCGTTCCAGGCGTTTCTGTCCGCGGGGCGGAAGTAGCGACGGTCGGCTTGCACGCCCGCTTTCGACCCGGAGCGCAAGGTCGTTGCTACCGATCCAATGTCGTCGCGACTCGACATTGCAACAGCCCCGACAGACGGCGTGCATCATGAGCGGTAGCGTAGCGCCTCCACCAGAAGCGTGAAGGCCGGCGATTGATGGCGGCGGCTCGGGTAATAGAGATGATAACCCGGGAATGGTGGGCACCATGAGTCGAGCACGCGCGTCAGCCGGCGGCCTTCGATCTCCGTCCGCACGTAGTCCTCGGGTAGATAGGCGATG
>Ga0209624_10003900_pt1 | contig 10384 bp, 10 predicted proteins | sample JacPinW_OM2H0_O1_FD_188565 | JGI IMG/M metagenome (GOLD analysis project Ga0209624, IMG submission 188565) | Forest soil microbial communities from Algoma, Ontario, Canada - Jack Pine, Ontario site 1_JW_OM2H0_O1 (SPAdes) (version 2) | ecosystem: Environmental > Terrestrial > Soil > Boreal... | reverse complement strand
GTTGTCGGCCCTGACTGCCGCCGCCCCCTAATACGCCCGTTCGCTCTGGAGCTTGCCTCACATGGTTTCTGCAGACCTCGTTGCTGCCCCTGTCCTATCCCGCCCGTCGCGTGTGCGATCTGTCCCCGGTCCCACCCGGCTGCGGTTGGCCGACCTGCTGCACATCACCGACCGAACCGCTGACGACGTGCTCAGTGGTCGCTATGACCACGTCGTCCCGGCGGGCGGTGTGCCTACCGACGACCGCTGGTTCGCACGGTTACATGGTGACGACGAGGTCGATGTCTGGCTGATCAGCTGGGTGCCCGGGCATCGTACCGAGTTGCACGACCACGGCGGATCGCTCGGCGCGCTGACGTTGTTGTCCGGGGCACTGGACGAATTCCGTTGGGACGGTGAGCATTTGCGCTGCAAACGGCTCGAGGCGGGGGATCAGGCCGCGTTCCCGCTGGGCTGGGTGCACGACGTGGTGTGGGCCCCGACCGGCCCAGGCCCCTCAGGGTCACAGCTGCCCGAGACGCAGGGGCCCTCGCTGAGCGTGCACGCGTATTCGCCTCCGCTCACGGTGATGTCGTATTACGAGGTCACCAACCAGCATCGGCTTCGGCGCCAGCGGACCGAGTTGACCGACCAACCGGAGAACCTATGAGCCGCATCGATCAGGCACTGGAGACCGCACGTGCCCGGCTACGCCGCCTGGCCGCCGACGAGCTGCCCGCGGCGCTGAGCCGCGGCGCATTGCTCGTCGACATCCGGCCACAGGCCCAGCGCGCTTACGAAGGGGAAGTGCCGGAGGCCTTGAAGGCGCTCGTCATCGAGCGAAACGTGTTGGAGTGGCGCTGCGATCCGACCAGCGACGCCCGCCTGCCCCAAGCCGTCAGCGACGAGGTGGAGTGGGTGGTGTTGTGCTCAGAGGGCTACACGTCCAGCCTTGCCGCGGTCGCCCTGCAGGACCTCGGTTTGCATCGGGCGACCGATGTCGTCGGCGGCTATCATGCGCTGGCCGCTTCCAGAGTGCTGGCGGGGCGGTAGGTCGGCGAATTAGCCGCCTCCGCCGCCTCCGCCGCCGTCGGCGCCACTGTTGTACCAGTTGTACCAGTCGTTGTAGTCGTTCGGGTTGTAGTACTCGCCATGTGACCCCGCCGGCGGGGCCGGTGGCGCTGGCGCCGGAGGCGGATCCGCCGGCGGTGGCGCGGGCAGCACGATCGGCGCGCCGCCGGGATTCTCAGCCGCGTAGGCGGGAATGCTCACCGCTGCGACGGGAATCGCAGCCAGCACTCCCGCCGCCGCGATTTTGGCTATTGTCCAGGTCATTGACCTCTCCCCTCACGGGATTTCGAATAGCGTGAATTTTGCCACCAGATTGTTCGATGGACTAGCTAGTAGCCCCAAACCCTTGGCACACTCACAGCGTCCGTTCACCTGGCGTTAGCTGTCGCTGGCGTGCAGCAGCGGGCGAAGTTTGGCGGTCTTCTCCGGTGTCCATCCCGGCGGCTGCAGCACCGCCGCCCAGGCGTTGGCGACGTCGGCGACGTAGACATGACCGTGGCCCTGCGGCACGTCGACGGCAACCGCCATGTCGGCCGACACCTGTAGGAACGTCACCACCGGAATCCACTGGGTCTCGGGAAGCACGTCGTACCCACGCTTTTCGCGTAGCCAGTCCGGCCGGCGGAACAGCAGATCGGGATCCCACCATGCGATGGGATCTGAGGCGTGCTGCAGATACACCACGCGCGGCGTATTCCATTGCGATTCAGGGCGTTTGAGGTCTTCAGGACGTGCCACGAATCGCACATTGAGGCCGTGGTCGTAGACCGGCAGCCACTCCGGCGACCCGCGGTCGCGGGTCGCGGTCAGATCGGTCCAGATGGTGTTCTTGAATGTCGGCCCGGAGAACAACGCGCCGTCGGTGCGGGCCAAAACGTTGTTGAGGCTCATGAACGGCGCCTCGCCGCCGAAGGAGCCCAGGCTTTCGCCGAACACGACGAGCTTGGGGCGCTGCGCTTCCGGCAGCCGGCGCACCAGCCGATCGACGGCTTCGAACAGCGCCTGGCCCGCATGGCGCGCGTTCTCCTTGTCCACCAGGAAGGACAGCCAGCTGGGCAGGAACGAGTACTGCATGCTCACAACTGCGGTGTTGCCGTTGTACATGTACTCGAGCGCGTCGGCCTCGGCCTCGTTGATCCAGCCGGTGCCGGTGGTGGTTCCGACCGCCACGACAGCGCGGCGTAATCCGCCTTCGCGCTCCAATTCTCGCGCGGCCAACTCGGCGGCCGCGGTGATGCCGTCGGCGGAGTCGAGTCCGGCGTAGGCGCGGATCGGCTCGGTCGCCGGCGCGCCGTTGAATGCGGTGAGCTGGTCGATGGTGGGGCCGCCCTTGATGAATATCCGGCCCTGGTGTCCCAGCGATTCCCAGGTCACCAGCGACTGCGGTCCGCCAGACCGCAGTGGTGTCCGCGGCGCGGCGGTGTCGGGATTGATTTCGTTGTTGACCGTGGCGAAGGTGTTGTTCATGGTCCGCATCGCGAATTTCACCACGACGCCGTTGAGTAACGCGATCGTCAGAGCGACCAGCAGTAAAACCACGATCACGGCCGAAACACGCGGCGGCGCAATCCGATCGAGTCGCAGATCGAGAAAATGCACCAGTCGGCGGATGAGCTGGCCGGTTTCGACGACGCCGAACAGCACGACCAACGACAGTGCGGTGGTCAGCGGGTAGTCGAGCCATACCAGGTGCTTGACGCCCATCAGATCGCGCACCCGGTCCTGCCAGACGTGGAACCAGATCACCATGGCGACCATGCCGATCGCGCCGACGACGATCAGCACCAGCCACGCCCGCCGTGGTGCCGGTGGGCTGGAGTCCCGGGAGAGCATGAAGCGCACCAGCCATACCGCGAAAACGCCGATGGCGTAACCGGTTGCGCCGGCCAGCCCGCTCACCAAACCCTGAAACAACGGACCCCGCGGCAACAGCGACGGCGTCATCGAGAACCAGATAAACACCAGCCCGACCGCGGTGCCGGTGAAGGTGTAGTGCCGGACCCACCACGCTTCGGCGCGCTGCGGCTCGACGGCTGGCGCGGGTTCGGCGGTGGCAGTTTCGGTCACCACAACTCCTTAGCGGTGGGTGAAGTTCGGCGCCCGCTTCTCGATGAACGCGGCCATTCCTTCGGACTGGTCGTCGGTCGCGAAAGCTGAATGAAATAGCCGACGTTCGTAGAGCAGACCCTCGGTAAGCGTGGACTCAAAGGCGCGGTTGACCGCTTCCTTCGCCATCCGCGACGCCGACCGCGACATCTGCGAGATCGTGGCGGCAACGGCCTTGGCCTCGGTCAGCAGGTCGTCGGCGGGGACGACTCGTGCCACCAGGCCGCTGCGCTCGGCCTCTTCGGCGTCCATGTTGCGTCCGGTCAGGATCAGGTCCATCGCCTTGGCCTTGCCGATGGCCCGGGTCAGCCGCTGCGAGCCGCCCATACCCGGCAGCACGCCCAGCTTGATCTCCGGCTGGCCGAATTTCGCGGTGTCGGCCGCGATCAGCACGTCGCACATCATCGCGAGCTCGCAGCCACCACCCAGCGCGTACCCGGCGACCGCGGCGATCGTCGGCGTCCGTACCGCCGCGAGCTTGGCCCACGGGGCGAAGAAGTCGGCGGCGAAGGCGTCGGAGAACGTCAGGCTGGACATCTCCTTGATGTCCGCGCCCGCGGCGAACGCCTTCGCCGAGCCGGTGATGATGATCGCTCCGATGCCGGGATCGTTGTCGAATTCGGCTGCCGCGGTGGTGACTTCGTCCATCACCTGGCTGTTGAGCGCGTTGAGCGCCTTCGGCCGATTCAGGGTGATGGTGCCGACCCGCTCGTCCTGCTCCACCAGGATGGTTTCGTACGCTTTCGTCATCGCTACCTTCCTAGAACTTCAGTTCGTCGTCGACGGGTGCGAAGTATGCCTCGACGTCGGCCACGCTCACTTCAGACAGCGATGCCGGCGACCACTTCGGGTTGCGGTCCTTGTCGACCAGCTGAGCCCGGATGCCCTCCACCAGATCGTGCGAATGCAGCGACGCCGATGACACCCGATAATCCTGGGCCAGAACGTCTTCCAGCGTGTCGAGCTTGGCGGCGCGGCGCACGGCCTCCAGCGTGACCGACAGAGCGATGGGGGAGCGGGTCGCGATCAGGTTCGCGGCGTCGTTGGCGGGATCGGCGTCATGGCCCCGCAGTGCGGCAACGATTTCGGCGACGGTGTCGCCGGCGTAGCACTGGTCGATCCAATCTCGTTGCGCGGCAAGCTGGCTGGCCGGCGGTTCGACGGCGTGGGCGGCGATGGCCGAGTCGACGCCGTCCGCGACGATAGCTTGGCGCAACGCATCCAGTTTGTCGTGCGGCACGTAGTGGTCGGCGAAACCCAGGGCGATCGCGTCGGCCCCGGAGAACGGTGCCCCGGTGAGCGCGGTGTGCAGACCCAGCGATCCCGGTGCGCGCGACAGCAGGTAAGCACCGCCGACGTCGGGGATGAAGCCGATCCCGACCTCGGGCATAGCCACTTTCGACGTCTCGGTCACCACTCGGGTGTTGGCGTGCGCGCCGACGCCGACTCCGCCGCCCATCACGATGCCGTCCATCAGCGCGACGTATTTCTTCGGAAAGCGACCGATCTGACCGTTCATCAGGTATTCGTCGTGCCAGAACCGCCGGGCCTCGACGCCGTCGGCGCGGGCGCTGTGATAGATCGCCACCACGTCCCCGCCGGCGCACAGCCCGCGCTCGCCGGCCCCGGAGAGCACCACCGCGTTGATCGCGTCGTCCTGCTCCCACGCCGTCAAGACCGCGCGTAACCCGTCAACCATGCTCTGATTCAGTGAGTTGATCGCCTTGGGCCGGTTCAGCGTCACAAAGCCGACGCCGCCGTCGACACGGCTCGCAATGTCGGATTCGTCCGTCACGCGTGTGGTCTCCCCTCGGTGAGTGGTCTCGAAGAATCCCTCGTCGAATGCAGGTCGGGGCCTGAGGAGCAATCTAGATCGTTACCCCCGCCTGGGTGCCCGGCGGGTAAGGTTTATCCGGAGTAGCACCGGCCGCACATTCGGGTAAATCTTCCGCTGGGAACCAGGCTGGACTACCGTTCGTTGATCACTTGTTCGCACAGCTCGAACACACAGCTCACGAGAGGAACCGACGGTGCGGGAGACTAGCAACCCGGTATTTCGCTCGCTGCCCAAGCAGCGCGGCGGATACGCGCAGTTTGGCAGTGGCGTCGCAGGAGCCGCCGCGACACAGTACGGGCATCAGACGGACCCTTATGCCCCCTACACCGACCAGCGGGCAGGCGTTTCCCGCCCACTGACCATCGACGACGTCGTCACCAAGACCGGCATCACGCTGGCGGTGCTGTCGGTCGCCGCGGTTGTCTCCTACTTCATGGTGGAGGCCAACCAAGCGCTGGCGGGCATGTTCACCTTTATCGGCGCCTTCGGCGGCTTTGCGCTGGTGATGATCGCGACCTTCGCGCGTAAGCAGGACAACCCGGCCATCGTGGTGAGCTACGCCGCCCTGGAGGGTCTGTTCCTGGGTGCCTTCTCCTTCCTGCTGACCAACTTCACGGTGTCGTCCAGCAGCGCCGGGGCGATGATCGGACAGGCGGTCCTGGGCACTGTCGGGGTGTTCTTCGGAATGCTGGTGGTCTATAAGACCGGCGCCATCCGAGTCACCCCGAAATTCACCCGGATGCTCGTTGCCAGCATGTTCGGCGTGCTGGCGCTGATGCTGGGCAACCTGGTGCTGGGCATGTTCGGTGTCGGCCACGGCGAGGGCATGGGGCTGCGCAGCGGCGGCCCACTGGCGATCATCTTCTCGCTGGTGTGCATCGCGATCGCGGCGTTCAGCTTCCTTATCGACTTCGACGCTGCCGACCAGATGATCCGCGCCGGAGCTCCCGAGAAGGCCGCCTGGGGCATCGCGCTGGGCCTCACCGTGACCCTGGTGTGGCTCTACATCGAGATCCTGCGCCTGCTCAGTTATCTACAGAACGATTAGCGCTTGATACAAAAAAGCCGGCACGTACGCAACGTGCCGGCTTTTTTGTGCCCGCGCAAGCGCGGGGCCGGTTCGGCTTAGCCAGACAGTCCGTTCTTGATGACCGTGTCTTGCTTTTGGCCGAGCTCGGTGGCGAAATCCGCTGGCGGCTGCATGTCAGGAGGGCCAACGAAGTTCAGGGTGGCGAACGCCTTGCCCTCGGTGAAAAGCACCATCATGACTCCCTTAGAGCCGTCCGGTGAGTTGCCCGAGACTGTGGTACCGCCAGTTCCCACGGCTGCCGGTCCGGGTGTTCCCTGGACGGAATCAGCCAGCTTCGACTTGGCGGCGTCCAGCGCGCTTGCCGCCGCAGCAGGATCACCAAAAACGAGGATGGTGTCGTGGATCTGGCGAGTTTTGTCGTCGTTGCTGAACGTCGTCTCCACCCCGGCTTGGCCATTCGGGTTCGGTGTTACCGGGCCGGCGGTGAAGGCCATGGGCGTCTGGATGTCAGTGGCCTGGATCAGCAGTCGGGTGTAGTCGGCGGACTGAGCTTGCGCCGAACTCGCTGGCGCGCTGTGGCTCGCCGTGGCCGCGGTGGCTGACGTCGACGACGCCGTCGGTGGCTTCGGATTGCTGCTGCAACCGGCCGCCGAAGCTGAAGTGACTGCCGCCGCGGCCGTCACTAGTGCAATTGTTTTCAGGGAAATACTCATCGCGCCGCTCCTCTTCGACCGAGTCGTCTCGAACTCGGATGCGTAGGCCACCGGGCGGCAGCTGGCAAACCGTAACCCAGCCCGGGTGATTCCATGCCCGAACCGTGCGGTTACGCCAGTCTTGGCGGCAAACCAGGAGACGCGTGCTGCGGTGTCAGCTCAGCCGCTCGATGACCAACGCCATGCCCTGACCGCCGCCGACGCACATGGTCTCCAGGCCGAACGTCTTGTCGTGGGTCTGCAGGTTGTTCAGCAGCGTGGTGGCGATCCGGGCGCCAGTCATGCCGAACGGGTGGCCCAGCGCGATCGCACCGCCGGACACGTTCAGCTTGTCCTCGTCGATGCCCAGCTCCCGGGCCGAGCCGAGCACCTGCACCGCGAAGGCCTCGTTGATCTCGAACAGGTCGATGTCCTTGACCGACAGACCGGCCCGCTGCAGCGCCATCTTGCTCGCCTCGATCGGGCCCAAGCCCATGATCTCCGGGGACAGGCCGCTCACGCCGGTGGAGACGATGCGGGCCAGCGGCTTGAGGCCGAGTTCTTTGGCCTTGGTGTCGCTGGTGATCACCACCGCGGCGGCACCGTCGTTCAGCGGGCAGGCGTTACCGGCGGTCACCGTGCCGTTGGGCCGGAAGACCGGCTTGAGCTCGCTGATCTTCTCGTAGGTTGTTCCCGCGCGCGGCCCATCGTCGGTGCTGACCACGGTGCCGTCGGGCAGCGTGACGGGGACGATCTCGCGCTCGAAGAAACCGCTCTTGATCGCTTCCTCGGCGCGATTCTGGCTGCGTACGCCCCAGTGGTCCTGGTCCTCGCGGCCGATCCCGGTCATGATCGCGACGTTTTCGGCGGTCTGACCCATCGCGATGTAGACGTCGGGGATCTCGTGATCCTTACGGGGGTCGTGCCAGTCGGTGGCTCCCTCGGCGGCGGCCGCCGTCCGCTGGGCGGCCTCGTCGAACAGCGGGTTCTTGGTGTCCGGCAAGGAGTCGGAGTTGCCCTTGACGAACCGGGACACCGTCTCGACGCCCGCGGAGATGAATGCGTCGCCTTCACCGGCCTTGATCGCGTGGAAGGCCATCCGGATGGTCTGCAGTGACGACGAACAGTAGCGGTTGACGGTGGTGCCCGGCAGGAAGTCGTAGCCGAGTTCGATGGCGACGACGCGGGCCATGTTGAAGCCCTGCTCGCCGCCCGGCAGGCCGCAGCCCAGGATCAGGTCGTCGATCTGGTGCGGGTTCAACCCCTCGACCTTGTCCAGCGCGGCACGGACCATCTGTGCGGCCAGGTCGTCGGGCCGAATGCTGACCAGCGACCCTTTCATGGCGCGCCCGATCGGCGAGCGGGCAGTTGAAACAATGACGGCTTCCGGCATTTCGGCTCCATCTCATGCGGTGTGGTCTGGAACCGAATCTAGCGTTGCGAGGAAGCGAGTCGCTTAGCCGGGGGCAGATACGACGATCGGTGCGGGCACCCCGGTGGTGGGTCGCCGCCACAGTCGCGAGAGCACCCGAAGCGCCACGTTGCCGGGACCGGCCTCGGTGGCGGTCGCCGACGAGAGGGCCGGCTCGCCGGACCAATGGCCGAGTGCCTGGCAGAGCGCCGGCAGCAGCTGGCTTGCGGCCAGCGCGTAGCCGGCGGCCGATGGGTGGAACTGGTCGTCGGACAACATCCGTTCAGGGGCATGTCTGAACTCGTCGTTGACCAGCGAGGCCAGCGGCACCGGCACACCACCGGCGGACCGGACGGCGCCAGACTGTGCGCGGGCCAGGCGCAGTCCCAGGGTCCGCACCGTCCATCGCAGCGGCTGTGGGATCGCCTTGACGACACCGAAATCGGGGCAGGTGGCGACGACGACCTCCGCGCCGCTGGCTTTCAACCGTCGCACCGCTGCGCCCAGCCTGCGCGACGAGGCGCCGATGCCGTTCAGCTTGGTCACATCGTTGGCGCCGATCAGGATGACGGCGGCATCGGGCGGTGGCCCGGCGATGAACATGGCGTCGACCTGTCCGGACAAGCCCTTGGAGGTGGCTCCGACAATCGCCTTGGTGCTCAACCGGACACGTTTACCGGTCTGCTCAGCCAATCCGCGGGCGATCAGCACGCCGGGAACTTCGTCGGCGATCCGGCAGCCGTACCCGGTTGCCGTCGAGTCACCGAAGATCATCAGGTGCAGGTCGACGTCCATCCCGCGCTGCCAGCGCTGCACCGGGCCGCCGCCTGGGGTGTACACACCGTCGGCGCGCGGCGGGACGTCCCACGACTTAGGGATGAGGCTGCGCGCCTTGGCGGCCTGGCTGATCAGTAGATTGCGCGCCCCCACATAGGCGGTGCCGGTCGATGCCAGCGCGCCTGCGGCGGCCAGCGCAGTGATCGAACCTCGCGGTGCGCGTCGTACCACGCGAACAGTTTATGTCCCGCACGCTTGGTCTCTCCGGAGCCCGGCTCTTGCGCCGTTACGGGTCGGAGCAATCTTGGTATCGAATCAGACTCTTTGATTGTTGAAATTCTTTAAAGTGTCAAGCTAAGTTCACGAAGTTGGCTGAGGATGCTTCTTCCGCTGCTTCGTCGACATGTCATCGCACTACAACGGCGTAGGAGTGTTGAGCATGACCGCACCGAGCAAGGTTTCGGGCGAGCCCCGGACCACAGTTCGTGCCCGTGACGTGTTGCGGGCCCGCAGATTTCCGGTCAACGATGGTGTGCCGGTCGAGGTCGTCGAGAGCGGACCGAGCCTCCCTGGGATGGTGGCGTCGCTGGCTTGTCGCCTCACGATCCGCCCCGCTTTGGGTGTGGTCAGCTACATCCCACATGTCCCATTTCCGTTCGGCATCATCGACTTCGCGTCCCGGATGCTGCTGCCCGGGCCCGGAACCGTCCGCGCCACGGTCACGTTGCCGCACTGCACCGCCCAGCTGGTCCGCGCGCCCGGCGTGCTGCCGGCCGACGGCAAGCGACGGGTGGTGCTCTATCTGCACGGTGGCGCATTTTTGACGTGCGGAGTGAACTCGCACAGCCGAATCGTCAACGCGCTCTCGAAGTTTGCCGACTCTCCGGTGCTGGTGGTCAATTACCGGCTCATCCCGAAGCACTCGATCGGCCAGGCATTGGACGACTGCCACGACGCCTACCGCTGGCTGCGCCTCCGCGGATACCAGCCGGACCAGATCGTGGTGGCCGGTGATTCGGCCGGCGGTTATCTGGCTCTTGCTCTGGCGCAACGGCTTCAACAGGTACACGAGGAGCCGGCCGCACTGGTCGCGATCTCTCCGCTGCTGGAGCTGGCCAAGCAACCCAAGCAGTCGCACCCGAACATCAAGACCGATGCGATGTTCCCCGCCAAGGCATTCGACGCGTTGTTGACGCTGGTCGCCAAGGCTGCCCGCAAGCACGTCGTCGACGGCAAGCCGGAACAGCTCTACGAGCCGCTCGACCACGTTGAGCCCGGACTGCCCCGGACGCTGATCCACGTGTCCGGGTCAGAGGTACTGCTGCATGACGCCCGTACGGCGGCCCGCGCACTGGCCGCGGCCGGAGTGCCGACCGAGGTGCGGGTCTGGCCAGGCCAGATTCACGACTTCCAGCTCGGTGCGCCGTTGATTCCCGAGGCGACGAGGTCCCTGCGGCAGATCGGCGAGTACATTCGCGAGG
>Ga0209624_10003897_pt1 | contig 10388 bp, 4 predicted proteins | sample JacPinW_OM2H0_O1_FD_188565 | JGI IMG/M metagenome (GOLD analysis project Ga0209624, IMG submission 188565) | Forest soil microbial communities from Algoma, Ontario, Canada - Jack Pine, Ontario site 1_JW_OM2H0_O1 (SPAdes) (version 2) | ecosystem: Environmental > Terrestrial > Soil > Boreal... | reverse complement strand
CAGCGATTCATCAAGCATCCCGGCGAAGCGGTACGCGTAACCGAGTTCCCAGTGCGCCTCGGCATTGTTCGGGCTATCTATCAATACCGACCGCAACAGCGGCACCGCCTGCTCCACGCGACCCGTGTCTGTATATAAGTTCGCCATGTAGATGCGCGGCTCGACAAGTGCAGGATTCAGCGCAATCGCTCGTTCGTAAGCCGCCTGTGCTTTCTTGTAATCATCGCGCCCGCCAAATTGCAGCGACGCATGCGTTGTATAGGCACGGCCCAGGTGCGCCCAGGCGGGCGCATATTTCGGCTCAATCTCCGTAGACTTCTCAAGCATCCCGATTGCGGCCGGAAAATCATTCAGTGAATACAAATCCACGCCGCGCAAGTAATACTCATACGCGAGGCTATTGATCGGCTTCTCTGGAGAAAGATTCTCGGCCTCCGCCGGCGACAAATTCACTTCCAGTTCCTTGATAATCTGTTGCGAGACGCGGTCCTGCACTGTAAGCAACTTGTCGTACTTCACGTCGAGCACGTCTTGCCACAAAATCTTGTCGAGAGAAACGTCGATCAGCTGGGTCGTGATTCTCAACTGGTCGGCATCTTTCATAAAGCTACCGGTCAGCAATGTATCGACATTCAAATCGGCGGCGACCTTCTTCGCATCGATCGTTTGATTCCTGTATTTCTCGACCGACGACGAGGGACGAATCGTCAACGTCTTTACATATCCAAGCTTGGTGATAATCTCGTCGGCCAGTGAAAATCCGAGGAAGTCGGTTTCGGGGTCGGGTTTCAGATTTTGGAATGGAAGCACAGCGAGTGTGCGCGCCCGCGCCAACTCACTGCGTGTGCTCGATCGGTGTTGATAGAAAATCCCGGCCGCGGCGATTGCTACTACCAGCGTGACAGCAGCCGCCAGTAACCACTTGCCGTGCGAGATTTCCCGGCCAGAAGAAACTGCCACCGGTTCGGTATGCCGCCAGCTGGATCCTGTTGTAGAACGCTCTGGCTTGCTGCCGGTCAGCTTCGCCTGAAAATCGAACTCTTTCTTGAAATCCTGGAGATCGATCAGCAAATCTCGCACCGACTGGTAGCGGCTCTCGCGCTCCTTGCGTAGGGCTTTGCTGATAATGCGTTCTATTTCATACGGCAGGTCGGGTGAAGATTCCAGCGGAGGCGTTGGCTCTGTCTTCAAGATTGCCGCGATCACGTCGCTGCTGGTCTCGCCTCCAAACGCTTCTTTCCCCGTGACCATCTCGTACATTACCGAGCCCAGGCTGAAAATGTCGCTGCGCGCATCGATCTCGACGCCGCGCGCCTGCTCTGGCGACATATACTTCGCCGTACCCAACACCATCCCCGGCTGGCTAATCGATGATGTCACCGCCGAAGCCTGCACGGTGTCGGCAGCAAACGCTCCGCCAAGTTTCGCAATGCCGAAATCAACAACCTTAACGATTCCATCCGAGCGCACAATCACGTTGTCGGGCTTGACGTCACGATGGACAATTCCGCCATCGTGCGCGGCCGCCAGCGCGCTCGCAATCTGCGTCGAGATGTCGATTGCCGTGTTCAAATCCAGTTTGCTAACGAGCATCTTGTGGCGAAGTGTGATGCCCTCGACGAACTCCGACGCGATAAAGTGCAAGCCGTTGAACTGGCCGAATTCGTAAACCGTGAGAATGTTGGGATGGTTTAGGGCTGAGGCTGCCTGCGCTTCGTGTTCAAAGCGCCGCCTGCTTCGCTCGTCGATCGCGACCTGCTGTCCGATGATCTTGAGCGCGACCTTTCGGCGTAGCCGCAGATCTTCGGCCAGGTAGACCTCGCCCATCCCGCCGGCTCCGAGCATGGAAGCGATTTTGTAGTGAGCCACTTGCGTCCCGGGAGCGAGCAGCGCCCGCCGTTCCTTGCCCTTGACCCGCGTCTCCGGAGGCGGTCGCGAACCGTCGCCCGAGTGTTCTACCGCGGAGAGCAGGCTGTCGACCCCTGCACGCACTTCGGCGTCTCCCCCGCACCTCTCATCGAGGAACGTAGGCCGACGCTCCGGCGCCACCTTTAAGACTTCCTGGAATATCCCCTGAATCTGGCGCCACCGCTCAGACGAGTCAGTGGTCATGCCGTCATCCTACCGCACGCCAGCGGGCGCGAGGAGGAATGCAGTTTGTCACAACTGGTTCGCAACGTGGATTCGAGACCAATCCATGATTTTTCTCACGACTATCATTCGCGCCGGAACCAGCAGCAAGTCTGATTCGTGTTCTCTTCGAGCCATGAGTGAAATTGGAGCGCTCACCGCTGGACTCTCATTTCTTTTCCACAGCCCGATGTGACATCTGCCCTTGTGCTGAACCGGCAATTTGTCCGATGATCGCTCCGCCGCGCGGTTTCCGCAGATGGAAGCTGCGATCGCATAAAACCTTACGGCTCAAGATTTTGCCCGTAAGTGATTGCAGCCCTTGGATTACTTTGCGATTTCTCGCTAACCTCATGATTCCAGAATACCGAGGGGGAGGGGGGTAGGGGTACTAAAAGGTAAACTTCCCCCAAAACGGAAAAAATCCGCCCGTTCAGCGAAAGCTTTTAGAAAAAATTATGGCTGACGAGCCCAGGCAAGACCATCCACGCCCGCTCCCGCATCGATGAGCCGCGAAACGGTCCAATCCGATGTGCGGATCTCCGCGACTTTCTTACTCGCGTCGCACGACACGTATGCGACACCTCCATCGGGACGAACCAGCACTTCCTGCGGCGCCGCGGGAACGTCGATCACATGATCGAGCTTCATCGTCTTCAAATTCAGCGCCCCGACTTTGTGTGCGCCTGGCATTGCGATGACCAGCCATTTTCCATCCGGAGTTGGAGCTGTTCCATAACCAGTTCCAGGCAACGGAACCCACGTCTTGATTTTGCGCGTCGCGGTATCGATCACTGCAAGTTGTGGCTTCGATTGGTCTGATGTAAATGCAAGACGATCGTCCACCGAAAGCGCGATCCGCTGCACGACTGGCGCGATCGAGAGGATGTCGAGAGTCTTGCGAGCTTGCAGATCGAGCACGGACACTGTTCCCGATCCCACGTTCGTCGTCCACGCATAATGTCCATCGCTGGTGATGGCGAACATGTGGGATTTGGGCTTCCCGGTTGGAATCGAGGCGACGATCTTCAGCGTATGCGGATCGATTGCCGTGATTGAGTTGTCGAGTTCGGTGCTGACGTAAAGCAATCCATCCTTCGGGCCAATCATCGGGCAATGCGGACGAACGCCATGTCCGAAATCAATGTTGCCCACAATCTTGCGCGTCTTGATATCGATGACAACGAGATTGCTGCCATCGCTGCCCGGTTTACCGACGCCGGAATCGCCGTAGATGGGAACGTAAGCCAGCTTTCCATCAGGAGAAGCGATCACTTCGTGCCCTGTATTTCCGCCTTCCGCAACGGTTCCTACCGTCTTGCCGGAATCTGGATCGATAATGCCGAGCGTCTGATCACCCTTGTTGGCTACGAGCAAAAGGCCGCGCGTCGCGGACGACGATCGCATACCCGACGCAATAACGAGAACGAGAACCAGAGGAAACATCAGCAGAATAGGTCGCAACATGTTCACTCTCCCAGGATCAACAACAGGTTGTCACTTCGCTCCCAGATCGTCATGCTCGTGATAATTCGGATAAGGCGGCCGCTTGATCTCAGGCAGCGGATGCTCCTTCAACTGCTGCATCACTACCTCGATGGCCTTCTCGAGTTGCGCATCGCGTCCCGAGCGCCACGCGGCGGGTTCAAGATCGACTTCAACATCAGGCGCAATGCCGTGATTCTCCACTTCCCAGTCACCATTGAGGCCGTAGATCGCGGCGCGCGGCGCGGTAACATGTCCGCCATCGATCAGCTCTGGATATCCGCCAATGCCGACAAGTCCTCCCCAAGTCTTCTTGCCGATGAGCGGACCGATGCCTGCTTTGCGGAAATACCACGGCAACGCATCGCCGCCTGAACCTGCCATTTCGTTGATCATCATCACCTTCGGGCCGTAGATCGCTTCCGAAGGGCTCGACCAGTCGTGGCCGTCGCGCGTCACAACTTTGCTCATCAGCGGACGCCGCAGATGATCGACGATATAGTCGGCAAGCTGACCGCCTTCGTTGAAGCGCTCGTCGATGATGGCTCCGTCTTTGCCCACCTGTGAGAAGAAGTAGCGGTTGAAGCTCGTGTAGCCTTCGCCCGCCGTATTGGGAACGTGCACGTAGGCGATGCGCCCGCTTGTCGCTTCGTCGACTCGACGCCGGTTGCTCTCGATCCACGCGAGATGGCGAAGACTCTCTTCGCTCTCGACGGGAACGACCGTAACATCGCGCGAGTCCTTTCCATCAGCGTTCGCGCCGACTTTGAGGACGACTTGCTTCCCTGCTGTCTCTTCGAAGAAACTGTAGATGTTGTCGCTGGAGTGGAGATCGCGGCCGTTCACCGCGAGAAGATATTCGCCCGCTTTGACGTTCACTCCCGGTTGGGTGAGCGGAGCTTCGTTGCCGGGATTCCAATTCTCCCCATTGAAGACTTTAGCGAAACGGTAGCGGCCATTTTCGAGACTGTAATCGGCGCCGAGCAATCCGACTTTGACCTTCTTCGTCTCCGGCTTCTCGCCGCCGCCGACGAACATGTGGCCAACTGTCATCTCTCCGAGACATTCCTGGAATAGATACGTGAGTTCGTCGCGTGAGGCGATGCCGTCGAGATAAGGAGCGTATTTCTTCTTGGCCTTCTCGAGATCGAGTCCGTGATAGTGCGGGTCGTAGAAGAAGTCGCGTTCGATGCGCCAGGTTTCGTTGTAGATCTGCTTCCACATGGCGCGCGGCTCGACGTAGACTTCCCATCCATCGAGCTTGAGCGGACCGAAGCCAGGCTTCGGCGGACCGCTGGGTCCATCATCCGCAGATGCGGTCGCCCACGATTCGCCTTTGCGGTAGAGGATCTTCTCGCCATCGAAGGAGACAGTGAAGTCGTTCACATCTTCGAGAGCCTTATCGACTTTGCGCTTGCTGAGATCGAACTTCTGGATCGTCTGACTCGGACTTGGATCCTCCGTCATGACCATCGGCCCTTCTGCCAGAAACAAGATCCCTGATTTCCCGGGAAGCATGTTCAAGTAATTCTTGTCAGGAATCGGCAAAGAGAGGATGCGCTGGCTGATGCCCTCGATGTCGATCTTCACGACGACAGCTTCGTCCTTCTTGTCTTTCTCTTTGTCTTTGTCTTTGTCTTTGTCTTTATCTTTATCTCTGTCGTCCTTCCCTTTGTCGGCTGCCGTTGTATCGCCGGCTTTGTGCTTGTCTTTCGCTTTGTCCTTGTCGTTGGCCTGATCTTTTACTTTGTCTTTATCCTTGTCCTGATCCGGCTTCTTTTCGTCCTTAGGCTTCTCTTCATCGCTCTCGGGAGCGAGCGGCGACTTCTCGTCCTTGCTGAGCACTGCGACGTAGACGCTTCGCGTTACGCGATGCTCGTCGCTCGACATGTCGAGACCCGCGGTCGTCAGCGCGATATTGGTAGAAGCAGTGAAGTAGAGATACTTGCCGTTCTTATCCCATACCGGATTGAGGGCGTCGCTCATGCCGTCGGTGATCTGGAACGATTTGCCCTGCTCGAGGGAGTAGACGAAGACCGCGTGCAATCCGCTGGGAAGCTGACGGATGTACGCGATCCACTTGTTGTCGGGCGACCAGGTCTGGCTGATGGTGTTGGGGGCGAAGGTCCAGTAATAGTCGGTGTCGATGAGTTTCGGCGCGGGATTGTCGAGGTCCAGGTACCACAACTGCAGGCGCTTATCGATGTAGGCGATCTTCTTGCTGTCAGGCGACCAGGTTGGCGTGTAGAAGAACGATGGCGGATTGCCGAGATTGATGCGACGGACATTGCCAAGTCCATTTTGGTCGCGAATGGCCAATTCGTATTCGCCGGATTCATCGGTGAAGTAGGCGATGGACTTTCCGTCGGGTGACCACGTGGGATCGCGATCGGCTACAGCCGGACTGTGCGTGAGATTGCGAATGTCTCCCTTATCAGTGGGGACCGTGAAGATCTCACCCCAGGCTTCAAAGACAGCGCGAGCGCCAGTCGGCGAGATGCTGAAGTTCTGTATACGCTTGGGCTCGACCCTGGCGAAGTGCGGACGCACCGCTTCCAGATCACCTTCGACGTGAATACTCACGTTCTTAGCCTGATGCGATTGCAGATCGTAGAGCTTGATGGCTCCGAACTGTTCGATGACGATCGCGTCGGGCCCAGCGGAAGCAGTCTTGAAGTCGAGTCCATCGCTGTGCAGTACTTCTGTCACCTGTTTCGTTTTCGTGTCATAGGCGAAGAGACTGACAGGACCGTTTCGATCGGAGAGGAAGTAGATCGTATCGCCAACCCACATTGGATGGTGATCGTTGGAGTTCTCGCGAGGAACTTTGACGATGCTGGAATCTTTCAGATCGGCAATCCAGATCGGGGTGGTTTGACCGCCGTGATAGCGCTTCCAGGCTTGCTGCCACTTGGGATGCGGGACGTACGCTATGTGCGATCCGTCGGGCGAGAACGATGCGTCTTCGGCGATGGGAAGCGGCAGTGCCGTAGGAAAGCCTCCGTCTACCGGGACCGTATACAGCTGATCCTCGAAGTGCATGAAGCTGTTGGCCCAGGAGCTGTAGAGAATCTTCTTGCCGTCGGGAGTCCATCCGGCAACGTATTCGTCAGCTGGATGATACGTGAGACGGCGCGGAATGCCGCCCGAAGCAGACACGACGTAGACATCGAGATTCCCATCGTATTCGCCGGTGAAGGCGATCATTGAGCCATCCGGAGAGAAAAAAGGAAGAGCTTCGGTGCCAATGCCGGAGGTCAGGCGGCGCGCGTCGCCGCCGTCACGACTGACGATCCAGAGATCACCGGCATAGTTGAAGACGATTTGGGTTTTGCTGACGGTGGGAAAACGGAGCAGGAGAGGAGGATCGGATGGAGCTGCGTGAAGAAAGACCGATCCCATTACCACAACAATGACAAGAGAAAACAATCTGCGCATGTTTGAGGCTCCGAATCACTTCAAATGACGGCAGTTAGAAGAGAAGGGGAATCTTAGTTTGCGGAGCATAACAGGTCAAGGAGGGTGCCGCGAAGATCCCCGGCAAACGGCATTTACCACAAAGGGCACGAAGTTTCACGAAGGCGGAGAAGTTTCACGAAGATGGAGTGAGAGCGAACCCGTGACGACTGATCACGCATCCAAAGATTACATATATGTCAGCAGTAACATCCGGTTCCAGTCTTGGCCCGCGCGATCTAGCGCGAGCCTGGTGGCGTGTTCTCAACGGTCATGTTCCGATGCTTTCGATTGAGATTACACGCGAGTGTCCCCTGAGTTGTCCCGGCTGTTATGCGTACGGAGACAGCCATCTGGGCGGCGAAACGACGCTGCGCGACTTGAGCGATTTTCGCGGGGAGGCGCTCGTCAACGGCGTTATCGACTTGGTGCGCCGTCATAAGCCGATGCACGTATCGCTGGTCGGTGGCGAGCCGATGATTCGACATCGAGAACTGGATCGCATTTTGCCCGCGCTGAGTGAGATGGGCGTGTTCTCGATGGTCGTGACCAGCGGCGTGATCGCGATTCCACAGGCGTGGATGGAGATTCCTCGTCTGCGCGTTGCGGTTTCGGTCGACGGACTTCCTGAGCACCACGACGAGCGGCGCAAACCGGCGACGTACGAGCGCATTCTCAACAACATTGAAGGGCGATCAATCAATGTGCATTGGGTAATCACCCGGCCGATGTTGGCGCGGACTTCTTATCTCGAAGAGTATGTTGCGTTCTGGAATACGCGGCGCGAAGTGGATCACATATGGGTGAGCCTTTATAGCCCGCAGATGGGCGAAGAGAGCCCGGAACGATTGCTCCCGGCGGATCGCGAACGCATTGCGCTGGAACTGCCGCGGCTGCGGAAAACCTACAAGAAACTGCTGCTGCCGGAAGGAATGGCGCGGGCATTTGTGAAGCCTCCAAAGAATCCGGACGATTGCCTGTTTTCGAAAATGTCGATGAACTACTCGGCTGATCTGCGGACACATGTGGAACCGTGTGTGTTTGGAGGGAATCCGGACTGCAGCCAGTGCGGATGCAGCATCAGCAGCGCACTGCATTGGATTCTGGATGTGAAGATTGCCGGGCCCTTGAAGGTTGGACACATGGTGCAGAGTTCGCTGGATGTGGGTTCGGCCGTGCGAAAGCTGACAGGCGAAACGAATACTCCGAACCGATGGCAAGAGGGAGCGCGCTTCGTTGGGAAGAAGCCTTCACTGGTGCAGATTCAGGGGCGCGAAGAGGGGGAGATGTTATGAGCTGCCCGCAAAGTGCATAGGTCCTTCGCTTCGCTCAGGATGACACCGTCCCTTTTCTCTAGTTTCAATTCGAGATTTAATCCTCTGTTTGTTTTTTCTTTGATTTGCCAGGGAGGCTGGCGGGGTTTTCGTGGGTGCGTTCTCGGAAGCTGCCGCGCAATCCAGCAGCGAGACCTACGCTTGATTCTCCGTACTTGTCGCGCAGCTTGTCGGCTGCCGCTAGCGCATCTTTCCAACGTTGCTGACGATTTCCGTCCAGCAAATCAATTTGCGCTCCTTGATTTGTGAACTGCGAAGCCTGCACGCCAAGCAGGCGTATTTGAATTCCCTTCTTCCAATTCTTCCGAAAAAGAATCCGAATGGCCTCGAAGATTTCTGTATCGAGTTGCGTTGGGTTGGGCAGCGTGTGAGCGCGAGTAATCGTGGTGAAATCCTTATAGCGCAGCTTGAGTTGAATGGTGCGCGCGTGGAAGCTAGATTCGCGGAGACGGCGACCAACCATCTCGCAGAGGCGCGTGAGCGTCGATTCCAGCCGGGCAATATCCGCCGTGTCTTCGTTGTAGGTGTGCTCGTGGCTGATGGATTTAGCGTCCAGGTCGACGCCAACTTCCGAATCGAACCAGCCTCCAGCATCTTCGCCGCGGGCTTTTCCGGCTAGAGCCAAGCCCCACTTTCCGAAGCGGTCTTCGAGCTCGCCATCTTCGAGTTTGGACAGGTCTCCGACTTTCTTGATGCCGAGCGCATGAAGGTGAGTCTCCATCACCTTGCCGACGCCGGGAATTTCTCGGACATCGAGCGGCGCAAGAAATTTCGCTTCTTCGCCGGGAACGATATAGAGGACACCATTGGGCTTGGCCTGGCCTGAGGAGACTTTGGCGACGAGGCGTGAGGTTCCGATGCCGACAGAACAGTTCAGGCCAGTTTCGGACTTCATTCGCTGATGCAAATTGTGCGCGGCCTTGAGCGGCGGCCCGTGAAGGCGCTCGGTTCCGGTCATGTCGAGGTAGGCTTCGTCGATGGAAGCCATTTCGACCTGGGGAGTGAAGGCGCCAAGGACCTTGTAAACCTTGCCTGAGCATTCGCGATACCGCTCGGGATGTCCGTCGACAAAGATGGCGTGCGGACATTGCTTGGCCGCGGTCCGCAGCGGCATGGCGGAGTGAACGCCGAACTTGCGAGCTTCGTAAGAGGCAGCAGAGACCACCCCGCGTTCGTGGCGCTGGCCTCCCACAACGACTGCCTTTCCCTTCAGCGAGGGATCGAACAGTTCTTCGACGGAAACGAAGAAGGCGTCCATATCTACGTGGAAGATAGTGCGGGGAAAGGCGGGCTGGTTCGCGGCAGCCATACTGCTCGAATTTTAGCAGCGGGTGGCGAAGCGTGCTTTCGGGTTCGCACGGGCACGGAATGTTCTGTGGGAAGACTGAAGGTCGGATTCTCGACACTGAAAGTTTCCGAGATAGTGCCGCAGACACAGCCACTCAATCAGGTCAATACGGAAACTCTGGTAGAGGTTGGCTTTTCATGATCGGCGAGATTCTGCCGTGAACAATCTTTACGCAATCTCTACATTTGCGAGCCATTCGCAAAGGCTTGATGCCGCATCCAAGTAGCTCAGTTTTCTAATATATGCGGACAGCGGCGCACTCAATTCAGAAGCAATTCTTTGCACATTCAGCGTCTGGCAGCCATGGCCTGCGTTTCGTTGGCACCGCAATTTTCTTGGCTGGATTTCTCGCTCTCGCTGGTTGTTCGCGGAAGCAGAAAGCGCCGCTGCCCGATGGAGCGGATTTATTCGCACAAAAGTGCGTGGGCTGCCACAGCCCACACAACGACATGCGCGCACCTGCGCCGCAGGAACTCTATCGCATGTCGAAACGTACGATTCTTGCAGCGCTTGACTCCGGGCCGATGAAATTTGAAGGGAAGCTTCTGTCGAAGGCGCAGAAAACTTCAATTGCCACGTTCCTGGCCGGACCCGACTCCGCCGTTGCGGCGATTACGGGATACTGTGCCCGAGAT
>Ga0209624_10003896_pt1 | contig 10388 bp, 8 predicted proteins | sample JacPinW_OM2H0_O1_FD_188565 | JGI IMG/M metagenome (GOLD analysis project Ga0209624, IMG submission 188565) | Forest soil microbial communities from Algoma, Ontario, Canada - Jack Pine, Ontario site 1_JW_OM2H0_O1 (SPAdes) (version 2) | ecosystem: Environmental > Terrestrial > Soil > Boreal... | reverse complement strand
ATCACCGGCGGCGGACGTCACCCGCGCACTCAAGATCACCTGATCTAGGACCTGGGGCCAGAGTGGTGACCCGAATAGGGTGCTACCGCCGAGCCAGCGCGTCGCGTCATGGATGTCGTCGCGCTGCCACGCCGTCAGCGCCAGCACATGCGCCGCTACCCGATCTACGACAGACTCGCCAGTGGAGTAGGCGTCACGCGCGTCATTGACCATCTGCTGCAACACGTTTCGGTCATCCGTACGCGCGGCAACCTCGCCCAGAATCACGATGCGGATCATGTCCGGCTCGGTCGTGCCTGGCCGCTGTGGGGGCGGCAGGGACTCAGCTGCGGCGCGGGCAGCAGACAACCGGCCCGCAGCTAGATGGACAATCCCGTCAAGCCTGGCCCAGATATCACGGGCCATCGCGTTGCCTGCCCGGCGGGCTTGCTCAGTTCCATCGGCGACCCGGGCCGCAGCGTCGTCCAACCGGCCGACCACCGCCAGCAGGATCGGGTAGTGCAGTGCGGCCAAGTCATGAGCTGCGGCCGCATCACTGGTGCGGGCGAGCGCGCAAAGCTCCTCGAGGCGGCGGACCGAGCGGCCCGCGTACCCCTCCCCACAGTCGAGCAAAGCGTGCGTGACATCAGCCACGATCCTGGCCTCGAGATCACCGGACGATGCCGCGGCCACGGCAGCCTCGTTGGCGGCCGCGCGCCGTTGCTCACCTTGGTTTTCGTACGCCAGGTTGTAGGCCAGCCAGGCCAGGTGCCGGGCCCGGGTGACCTCGCTGATGTCGCCCAACTGCAGCGCTCGGCGATTCTCCTCGACGCGCCGCTGTGTACTGTGCTTATTCAGCGTCGGGAGGCGCAGGCGAATCTCGGCCTCCTGTTGGGGCGACGCCGCCTCCGAGAGCCCCGCGACGGCCAACTCTTCGGCCTCGCCATAGCGGCTGGCCCGGTTGAGCAACCCCACTGTTTCGGCGACCAGTAGCCCGTGCTCAGCGTCGTCGGCGGGCAACAGCTCCAACGCACGCTTGCTCAAGTCCGCGGCCGCGCTGGCATCGGCGCGGCCAACCGATTGGGCAGCTTGGCGCAGCGCATCGATCGCCTCCCGGTCTCCCCGCTCGGCGCTGCGCGCCAGCTGGGTGGCTACCTCGGCCGGGGCCGCACCCATCCCAAGCATGACTGACGCCGACTGGCGCTCCATCGCCCGCCGCAACGACTGCGGCAAGGACTGTCGGGTTGCCTCGCGCAGCAAGTCGTGCCGAAACCTCAGCCGCTCACCGTCTTCGACGAGCAGGTCCGCGCGCACCGCCTCCTCCAGCGCCGACATCAACGTTGCCGGCTGGCGGTCCAGCATCGCGGCCAACAGTCCGGCCGAGAACCGGTCCGGTAGCACCGCGGCCACCCGCACCACCTCCGCAGCACCATCGGAGAGCAGGTCCAGTCGCTGCTGCATACCGACGCCCAGCCGTCGCGGCAACCCATCTCCAGTAGCCACCGCATGCCCACCGGAGAAATTGAGCCGACCCTCCTCGCCAAGACCACCGACCAGTTCGCTGACCAGAAACGGATTCCCGTGCGCCTTGGCGGCCAGACTTAGCAGCGACGCATCCGCCCTCGCCCGCACCGCGTCTTGGACCATGTCGGCGACCGCGTCCGGGGTTATCGCCGCCAATCGCAAGAATGTGGCATTCGTGCGTTGCAGCACCGACAACGTCTCCTGCACCGCCGCCCCGCCCGCTCCGGTGCGCGCGGTCACCACCCACAACACCGCCACATCCGGACGCACGGCCAGCGACCGCAGCGCCAACAGGGTTCCGTTATCGGCCCAGTGGATGTCCTCCAACACAATCACCAGGGGGGTCTGCGCGGCCGCCGCATGGATCGCGTCGGCCAGATCGTGCACCACCCAGTAGCGCAGATCTTCCGAACCGCCCAGCCGGCGCAACGCCTCAACATCGCCGACCGGGGGATCGGCGCGCAGTGTGGCCATGAACAGCGAGAAAAACGGCACCGTCTGCTGATACTCGAACGCCTCACCGAACAGGGTGCGTACCCCGCCTTTGTCGGCCAGCGCTAACACCTCGGTCAGCAACCGACTCTTCCCGATGCCCGGCGGGCCCTCGATGACCAGCACACCCCCACGGCCCTGCCCCAGCGCCGTCACCAACGCGCCGATCACCTTCAACTCGCCCGCCCGGCCCCGAATCGGCGGAGTTGCGAGCCGCTGGCCGCCGAGATCATTAAGGCCGGTTGAAGGCCCCACTGGGTGTCCTGTCTACCGTTTGCTGCACTGCCGCTGCAGTGGACGTCATTGTAGGCATCCGCCCATCCACGCGGAATGTACGTCGATGTTGCGCAAGGTTCACCCGATCTGGAGCAGCGCCTCGGCGCCGCCAGCCCCGGCGAGATGGTGTACGCGGAGGGCTTCCGTTTGTTGAGTCGTGCAGCGGTCGACCTTCACGCTTTCGCTGGCCTGAGCAGCATCACAGAGGGCCATCCGGAATTTGTCAGCGACGATTACCTCATCGCGCCCTTGAAGGGCTCGAACGACGTAAGGCGTTGGCAGGTGAGACAGCTGGCGTCGGCGAGCGGTTAGGCCTGCGTGGTGGAGCGGGCAGCGGGTCTCAAAACCGTTGACGTAATGTCGATTTCGTATCACCCTACCTGTCGCGATGACCTCTAAACATCACGTGACGTATCTAGAGGTGACTCCTGGGTCTCTATCAACGGTGGCCCGAAGCCGGCGTTGGAGCGGATTAAAAAAATGACACGAGTTTGAGACAAACCGCAGATGACATCACATGAGACAATGTGCGCCACCGCAGGTCAGCGCGTCGCGAGATGACACTCATTTTGAGAATCGACAGCGTGGTGGCGGGCAGCAGCCAGCTCGCGGTAGTGCTGGAAGCTCAACGCAATGCGTGGCGCACAGCGTCTGCCACTGCCGTCCGAGCTGCGCGATTGATGCGTCGGCTGTTGGTCATGTGCACGATGACGCTAGGAATGGCAGGTAGCTCTTCGACGGGCTCTAGCCCATCAGGCGGGGAACCGATCCATGGCAACGGCGTTACACCGAGGCCGTCACGCGCGGCGGTCATTACGCACAGCAGATCTAGACCGTCTTTGACAACTTCATGCGGGTGTGACCGCAAGGCGGCGATGGCTTGGTCACGGACCGCGCATGGTCGGGAAAAGACGACAATACGATCGCGAGGCGAACGAAAGGACTGGAGTCCCTCAGCGTCATGGACGAGACCCCCTCATGTCTAGCCCGACGCCGTGCCGGGAAAGCGCCAGCGAGGCCTCGCGACGTTGTCAGAGCTGGGAAATCCGATGTGTCGATATCAAATGACTCCATATGCAAGCAACGCCGGGATTTTTCTGCGGCAACGAAACCGAGTGGAAGGATTCAACTGTGCCTCTGGCCCGCATCGACCTCATTGAAGGCAAGTCCGCCGAGTACCGACGTACGATCGCCGACGTTGTGTACGAGCAGATGATCACCTGCCTTGGGGTTCCCGAGGACCGATTCCAGGTCATCTCTGAGCACAAGCCGGAGAACTTCCTGTTCGACGCGGATTACCTGAGCTACTACCGGTCCGAGAATTGCATCTTCATCCAATTGATTTTTCTTGATGTCGCTAGCGGCGATCAGAAGGCCGCGTTCTATAAGGCCGTCGTGGGCGAATTGCAGGACAAGCTCCGCGTCCGCCCGGAGGATGTCTTCTTCAACCTGATGACCGTCGAGCCCTCGGACTTCTCCATGGGCATGGGTCGAGCCACCTACATCAACGGCGTGCCTGTCGACCGGCTGGACCCAGACTCGATAACCGATTAGCCCGGCGGAGGCTCCTGAGGACCCTCAATCCGGCGCCGGAAAGCGGCATTCGCTGGACAGCGTGTGGACGTAAGGCCTGTACTTAGGTCACTTTCTCACGGGTTACCGGGAATTCACGGAGGCTGGCATGACAATGACGGGCGGTCAGGCGGGTCAGGGCATGACACTGGAAGAGCAAGCGCAGGCCGGGCCGGGCGCGGACCTCGTTCTCGAGGGCGGGGGAGTCAAGGGAATCGGCCTGGTCGGGGCCGCCCTGACCCTGCATGAGGCGGGCTATGTCTTTCCCCGGATCGGGGGCACGTCGGCCGGCGCCATTGTGGCTGCCCTTATCGCCGCATACCAGGTCAAGAAAGTCCCGCTTACCCAGCTTCAGACGGATATGGCCGAGCTGGACTATTCCCAGTTCATGCAGAAGACCTGGGCCGAGAAGCACCTGGGCTTAATAGGGAACGTCACCGCGCTGGCGAGCCACCAGGGCCTGTACGCCAGTTCCTATGTCCAGGAGTGGCTGACCTCGAAGCTGGAGCCGCTGGGCATCCACACTTTCGCCGACCTCAAGATCACCGGCGACGACGGCACCAACCTGGCCCCGTACCAGCGTTACCGGCTGGTCACCCACACCTCGGACCTGACCCGCGGCGCCCTGGTCCGGCTACCGTGGGATCTGCCCTACTACCTGCTGAGCGGCGAGGATCAGGGTGATCCGGCCCAGCAGATCGCGGCCATCGACAGCTACCCGATCGTGGACGCGGTCCGCGCGTCGATGTCGATCCCGTTCTTCTTCCAACCCTTCGAGCAGAAGACGGCCCTGGGCGCTTGCACCTGGGTCGACGGCGGGCTGCTGCAGAACTTCCCGGTCACCGTGTTCGACCGGACCGACGGCCAGCCTAACCGGTGGCCGACATTCGGGATCAAGCTCTCGTCACGTCCGGGGCTGAACACCCCGGACGTGCCGGTGCAGGGCGATCTCCGCGAGGTCGTCGCGATCGCGCACACGGCGATGGGTGAGTGGAACCGCTACCCGCTGGCTGATGGGGGCGTCGGCGCCCGGACGGTGTTCGTGGACACGATGGGCATCGCCAGCACCGATTTCGGGCTGACGACCGACCAGCGTGACAAGTTGTTCGCCAACGGCCAGGCCGCGGCGAGCCAGTTTCTGGTCGACTGGGCCAAGGCTCACCCGCCCGTCGCGACGCCACCGGTGCGCAGCGTGAGAACCTCCACCTCACAGCGAAAACGTGCGTCGCGGCCCTGATTTTCGCTCGGAGGCGGGCAAAAAGACACTCGCCTTGGCTAGTGACACCTTGGCTAGTAACAGAAGTGGCGTCAGACGCCCGCGCCGGGGTTCAAGATGCCCTGCGGGTCCAACGCGTCCTTGATGCGGCGGTTCAGCGCCATGGCGTCCGGTCCCAGGTAGCGCTCGAGCCAGGGATGCTTGAGCCGTCCGACCCCGTGTTCGCCGGTGATCGTGCCGCCCAGATCCATGGCGAGATCCATGATCTCCCCGTAGGCCAACTGGGCCCGCTCGCTCATCGCGACGTCGTCGGGGTCGTAGACGATCAGCGGATGGGTGTTGCCGTCGCCGGCGTGCGCGATCACCGCGATCATCAGATCGCGCTGCTCAGCGATGCGAGCGATCCCACCGACCAGGTCGGCCAGCGCCGGCAAAGGCACGCCGACGTCTTCGAGTAGCAACGGCCCCTTCTCTTCGACTGCGGGGATGGCGAACCGGCGGGCGGCGACGAACGCCTCGCCCTCGTCCGGGTCGTCGGTCGAAAAGACTTCCGTCGCACCGAATTCGGTAAACGTCGTGGCCATGAACTCAGCGTCGTCGCTACCCGCTTGGCCGCGTTCGTCGGACGTGCCGACCAGCATCGCGGCCGCCCCGCGGTCCAAGCCCATCCGCAGCTTGTCCTCGACGGCGTTGATGGTGGCCGAGTCCATGAACTCCAGCATCGCCGGGCGCAGCCTTGAGGTCACCCCGAGCACCGCCTCGGCGGCAGCTTCAATCGAGGCGAAGTTGGCGACCACCGTGCTCACTGGCTGCTGTGGCGGCACCAACCGCAGCGTCACCTCGGTGATGACACCCAGCGTGCCTTCGCTGCCGACGAACAACTTGGTAAGACTCAGTCCCGCAACATCTTTGAGCCGGGGACCGCCCAGCCGGACCGCGGTGCCGTCGGCCAAGACGACCTGCACACCGAGGACGTAGTCAGTAGTGACGCCGTATTTCACGCAACACAGGCCGCCGGCGTTGGTCGCGACGTTGCCGCCGATGCTGCAGATTTCGTACGACGACGGGTCGGGCGGATACCACAGCCCGTGTTCGGCGACGGTCTTCTTGACCTCGGCATTAAGCAGCCCCGGCTGACAGACCGCGGTCCGGGTGACCGGATCGACGACGATGTCGCGCATCTTCTCCGTCGACAGCACGATCCCGCCGTCCACCGCGGTCGCGCCGCCGGACAGGCCGGTGCCCATACCGCGTGTCACCACCGGAACGTGGTTGGCGGTGGCCCACCGCAGCACGGTCTGAACCTCTTCGGTCCGCCGCGGCCGCACCACGGCGACCGGCTTTCCGGCCGACGGATCCAGGGCACGGTCCTGCCGGTAGCCCTCGGTGATCGCGGGGTCGGTGACGACCGTGCCCTCTGGGAGCTCGGCGATCAGGCCGGCCAGCGCGTCTGCGGCCATGGCCTCGATCTTACGGAGATCCTGTGGGCACCCGACCGCCGCATTCGTGCACAGTGGAGCGGTGAACCTCGCCCATCCGCGGACCGGTGCGCTGTTCGACTCCCCGGTGCCGCCCGGCAGCGGGTGGCCCGGCGATCCGGCGACTGCCCGCACGGCGGTCGCGTCGGATCAGGCCCAGGTCACCGCGATGGCGCAGGCCGCTCAGTCGCTGGCGCAGCTCGACGCCGAGGTGTCGGTGTGCCGGGCCTGCCCGCGGCTGGTCGAGTGGCGCGAGGAATCGGCGCTGACCAAGCGGCGATCGTTCGCCGATCAGCCGTATTGGGGCAGGCCGGTGCCGGGCTGGGGTGCCGCGCATCCGCGAGTTTTGATCGTCGGCCTGGCTCCGGCGGCCAACGGCGCCAACCGGACCGGCCGGGTTTTCACCGGCGACCGGTCCGGCGACGTGTTGTATGCGGCAATGCACCAGGCCGGCCTGGCCAGCTCGCCGATCAGCGTCGACGCTGCCGACGGCCTGACACTCAACGACACCCGGGTGGTGGCTGCCGTGCGGTGCGCACCGCCGGCGAATGCGCCGACGCCGGCGGAGCGATCGACCTGTGCCCCGTGGTTGACTGCTGAGTGGCGGCTGGTGGGTGGCGACGTACGAGTGATCGTGGCGCTGGGCGCATTCGGCTGGCGCTCAGCGCTCGACATGATTCGAGCCGGCGGTGGCCAGGTGCCCCGGCCGCAGCCGAAATTCGGACACGCGGCAACCGCGACCGTGCGTGCCGCTCACGGCGAGGTGGTGCTGCTGGGCTGCTACCACCCCAGCCAGCAGAACACCTTCACCGGCAAGCTGACCCCCGCGATGCTCGACGACATCTTCGCGAAGGCGAAGGAGATGGGCGGTATTCGATGACGAGCAGGGAACGTTCGGCGGCTGCAACGCGTTGACCTGCTCATGCGGCTTTCCGTCCTCGACCTCGTCCCCGTCCGCACCGATCAGAGCACCGCGGACGCACTGGCAGCCACCGTGCGCCTGGCCCAGACCGCCGACCGGTTGGGCTACACCCGCTACTGGCTCGCCGAACACCACAACATGCCCTCAGTCGGCGCGACCAGTCCGCCGGTGCTGATCGCCTATCTCGCAGCGCAGACCACCCAGCTGCGGTTGGGCTCCGGCGGCGTGATGCTGCCGAACCACGCGCCGCTGGCGGTCGCCGAGCAGTTCGCGCTGCTGGAAGCCGCTGCCCCGGGCCGTATCGACCTTGGCATCGGCCGCGCTCCCGGCTCGGATCCGGTGACGTCGGTGCTATTGCGCGGCGCCGCCGGGCGAGACGACCGCGACATCGACCAGTTTCCGCAGTACCTCGACCACGTGCGGGCGATGATGAGCGCGCGCGGCGTGCCGGTGCAACTGCGCGACGGCGACGACTACATCCTCAAGGCCACTCCCGCGGCGGCCAGCGAGCCTCGGCTGTGGCTGCTCGGGTCGTCCATGTACTCCGCGCAACTGGCTGCGGCTAAGGGCTTGCCCTACGTGTTCGCCCACCACTTCTCCGGTCAGGGGACCGAAGAGGCGCTGGCGCTCTACCGATCCGAGTTCGTGCCCAGCGAGCTGGCCGCCGAGCCGGTGACCTTCCTGACCGTCAACGCCGCGGTGGCCGAAACTCGCGACGAGGCAACGGCTTTGATCCTGCCCAACCTGCACATGATGGCCCGGCTACGGACCGGGCAACCACTGGGGCCGGTGGAACTCGTCGAGGACGCCCGCGGCGCCGAGCTGACACCGCAGCAGCAGCACATTGTCGACAGCGGACTCGAACGCGCCGTCGTCGGATCACCCGCCGAGGCTGCCGAACAGCTGACTGCGCTGGCAGAGCGGTTCGGCGTCGACGAGGTGATGGTGCATCCCGTCGCCTCGGCGCACCGCGGCACCGATCCCGCGACCGCTCCCGCTCGCGAGACGACGCTGGAGCTACTGGCCAAAGAGCTGTTCTAAGCAGGCTTGAGGACCACGACCGGGATGGGCCGCGACGTCTTCTCCTGATACGCCTTGTAGCGGTTGCTGTTGTTCTTGTTGACGATCTGCCAGAGCCGCGCGTAATCCGGGTCATCGGGTAGTACGGGTTTGGCTGTTACGCCGAAACGCTTTGGCCCGACATTGATTTCGACGTTCGGGTTGGCCTTCAGGTTGTGATACCAGCCCGGCGCCTTCGGGTCGCCGCCCTTGGAAGCGACGATCAGGTAATCGTCGCCGTCGCGGGCATACGTCAGCGACGCGGTGCGGGCCGCGCCGGTCTTGGCGCCCACGGTGTGTAACAGCAGGCTGGGTATTCCCAGCGTCCGATGTCCGATCCAGCCGTTTGTCTTCTGATAAACGGCGTCGTGTACTCGCAACACTCGCGGCAGCACATCCTGCTCAAGCCAGGACGGAAGGGGCATGCGTCCAGTATTACCGCCCGGCGTCGATCTCCGCCAGCGCGTCCCGCAGGATCCGGCCAGTGGACTCGCGGTCGGGGTCGCGGCGCAGCAGTAGCCCCTTGGCGACCGACAGTTTGTCGCCGTTGCGCCGCGGCAGCATGTGCAAGTGGATATGGAAAACGCTCTGGAAGGCCGCACGGCCGTCGTTGATACCAATGTTGGTGGCGTCGGCCAACTCGGTCGCGCGCGCAGCCTTGGCGATCCGCTGTCCGATCGTCACCATGCCGGCCAGGGTTTCCGGTGCTGTGTCGGTGAGATCGACCGAGTGCTGCTTGGGCACCACCAAGGTGTGGCCGCGGGTGAACGGGCGGATGTCGAGGAAGGCCAGATAGCCGTCATCTTCGTAGATGCGGATGGCCGGGGCCTCGCCGGCGACGATCGCACAGAACACGCAGGACATCACGTCACCGTAGCGGTCCGCCGCGCTGGTCAAGTGAGTAGTGTGCCTCGACGTGGACCTGCGCGATCTGGCCTTCGCCGGAGCTGCCGAACAAGCGCGGATGCTGACCGCGGCCACCATCACCGCGCCGACGCTGCTCGAGATCTATCTGGACCGCATCGCGCGGCTTGATCCCCAGTTGCGCAGCTTCCGCGTGGTTCTGGCCGACACCGCGCGCCAGGAGGCCCTGGCCGCGCAGCGCCGCCTCGACGCCGGCGAACGGCTGCCGCTGCTCGGAGTCCCGGTCGCGATCAAAGACGACGTCGACGTCGGCGGCGAGCTCACGCCGTGCGGCAGCAGCGCGGTGTCCACACCGGCCGCCCAGGACGCGGAAGTTGTCAGCAGGCTTCGCGCAGCGGGCGCGGTGATCATCGGGAAAACCGCTGTGCCCGAACTGATGATCTTCCCGTTCACCGAATCGCTGACATTTGGGGCGACGCGAAACCCGTGGGACACCGCGCTCACGCCGGGCGGCAGCAGCGGCGGCAGCGGTGCCGCGGTAGCCGCCGGGCTGGCGCCACTGGCGCTGGGCTCGGACGGCGGTGGCTCGATCCGCATCCCGTCCGGCTGGTGCGGCCTATTCGGGCTGAAGCCGCAGCGCGATCGGGTGTCGCTGGCGCCGCACGACGATGCCTGGTGCGGGCTGAGTGTCAACGGCCCTATCGCCCGGTCGGTGCAAGACGCCGCGCTGTTCCTCGACGCGACGACGACGATGCCGGCTCCCGACGGCGGATTCGTCGCCGCGGCCGCCAAGCACCCCGGCCGGTTACGAATTGCCTTGAGCACCAAGGTTCCACCGCCGCTGATGGCCAAGATCGGCGAGGAGCAGCGAGCCGCGGTAGACGAGGCGGGCGAGTTACTCCGCGACCTCGGTCACGACGTCGTTGTCCGCGACCCGGACTATCCGCCGTCGGCCGTCTATGCCAACTTCCTGCCGCGCTATTTCCGGGGCATCTACGACGACGTA
>Ga0209624_10003895_pt1 | contig 10389 bp, 16 predicted proteins | sample JacPinW_OM2H0_O1_FD_188565 | JGI IMG/M metagenome (GOLD analysis project Ga0209624, IMG submission 188565) | Forest soil microbial communities from Algoma, Ontario, Canada - Jack Pine, Ontario site 1_JW_OM2H0_O1 (SPAdes) (version 2) | ecosystem: Environmental > Terrestrial > Soil > Boreal... | reverse complement strand
AGGGCGCATAAAAAATGCAAGCAGGACTGATCTTATCTAGCTTGCGCCTTGTGAAAAAGCCCGTAATGGCACCGTGCCATTGAATGCTAAGGGTCTTCAAAATGGGAGGAAGCAAATGGTCGGCTTACCTGTAATTTATGTTTTGCTGAGTTTTCTCGCCCACGGCAACGGACACAAATGGGTCGCGGAAAGTATGTATCTCAGCCAAAGCGAGTGCTTACAGAGCCTAGCGAAAGTCCAAGAGGAAGAACGCGGCTCTTCTCCGCCAGAGCGGAAATGCGTAGAGTATAGACCGAATTAGAACGGCTCAAGCTCCGAAATCCACTGTGGCATCAGCCAGGTCGGCGGAATGGGGGCGAAGCTTTTCGACGTATTATTCCGATTGGTACAACTTCTATCCGTGGACGATAAATGCAAACCATCAACACATTGTTTGCAGGGAAACTAACACGCCCCCCATAAGGAGCTTTATTTTAGATATATACCCCCTACCCTGATTTATTTGATTGCTCGAAAGCGGATTCGAGCACACGGGGTGGGTGGCGGATACCTGGAACTTCGAAAAATGTGACTGGCTCTCAGCGCCGGCCGGAATGAGCAGATTCCGGTTTTGGTTTAGGTCACCATACACGAGGGTGCCCTTGGCAGGGTTGCCATGGCCTGGCCCCGACAACGCTGGCAGAAAAACGGCGGCGAGCTTCAGCTAGGTTGAGCGAGCGTCCCGGCCTGGGCTTAGGCTAACGCTGAATGTCGAATGGAATAATCTCGGCACAATCAGAACTGCGCGTTATCCGGGCGTATGCCCATGGCCTGCCGCGTGGGTATCCCCCTTTTCTGGTAGCCGCGGCAGATTCCCTAGCAAGGCCCTCCCTAAGCTGATTTCGCGGGTAGCGCGTGGCGCTTCGTTTCAGAAAGCTCTTGCATCGAAATCGCAATCGTTGTACTGTTTTTCCTGAGATATCCAGTACGAATGAGCTAACCCAATGGCACGCAAGCGAAATCTGGTTCAGGCGGTCGGTTATGTGCGTACATCGTCAGCCGCCAATGTCGGCCGCGATAAGGACTCAGAACCGCGTCAGCGCCGAGCGATCGAGCGCTTCGCCAAGACAGCGGGTTATCAGGTCGTGGCATGGTTCAATGATCCCGCCGTATCCGGCGCAGACCCAATAGAAAGCCGTCCAGGCTTCGCTGCTCTCTTGAACCGGATCGAAGGGAACGGCGTCAGAGTCGTGCTGGTAGAGGATGCTACCCGCTTTGCCCGCGATCTAATGGCCCAGGAGCTAGGGATCGGCCTGCTGACTAAGCTTGGCATGCGGATCGTGACCGCGAATGGCGACGATCTTACCGAAACCGACGATCCAATGAAGGTCGCCATGAGGCAAATAGCCGGCTCATTTAGCCAGCTGGAGAAGGCCCGGCTTGTTGCTAAGCTCAAAGCAGCCCGCGACCGTAAACGCGAACAGGAGGGCAAATGTGAGGGCCGGAAGGGCTATGCAGAGAAGATGCCCGAGACCGTTGCTTTGGCCAAAGAACTAGACGCAGGAGGCGTGTCCTACCGCAAAATCAGCGCCCGCCTTGCCGAGCTTGGGCACCTGACTGGCGGCGGGAAGCCCCATGTGGCGTCCGCAATTCAGAAGATGCTTGGCCGCTAGCCCTACGGCGCTCCCAATAAGCTTCAATCTTTCGCTTCGCTGCCGCCATCGTCTGAGGCTTCAGCTCAGGATCGTGAAACTTGCAATATTTTCGGCCGGGACCAGCTATTTTCATTCGACAGCGGCCGACACGGCGCGTCGTCACGTTGGCTTCACATTGCATGGAAAACCTCGATTCACGCGCGCGGGGGCGTACGCGCTGTCGGTGTCGGTCCGGGTCGATTCTTAGGAGGGAGTGCTCATCATGACTGACTACCCATGGCCCAGGTATGTCACTCAATCAAAGGAACATCTCTATGTTCTGGGAGTAATCTCTCTCAATTTTAACCTGTACGAATTTTCTTTGATCGTGTTCCTGGAAGAGCATTTCGACAAGGAGGTCGCTGCCTTTCTTACTGACAAATTGAGCAATGAAGAAAGAGCCCATCTTATCCGCTTAATAATGAGCAAGGACAAATACCTAGATCACGCTATGCAGGAGGAAGTAGAATTCATACTCCGACATTTCGCTACGTGTGCCGAGAACCGTCACACACTCTTGCATTCGCGACCAGCCATTCCATCTCTGGCTACTTTTGGGCATTCGGAAAAACTTCTGGAACTCGAGAAATTCAAGCGAGGAGACCCGGGAACAGTTCTTACATTCCGCTTAGAAATCGGCGATTTGCGGCGCACTGCAGACGAGATGCGTGCAGGTTTTGACTTCATGCTTGATCTTTGGCGATATTTATTTGATCGGCAGCACTATTATACTGTTTTGCAGCGGTCTGAGGAGTCTGGACTGTCCCCAGATGCGGTCGTTGCGAGTCTCGCATACCCAACTCTGCCAAAAAGACCTCCAGCTCCGCGCAAAATAGACCCCCGTCCAATATACGAAGTGCAATGAAGCATGTCGGAATTCAGCCTTATGTACACCGAGCCCGTTATTCGCCTCATTTCGCGTGCTGCGCAATGGCGTTGGCAAACTCAGTCAGGACGGTGCTGAGGGTCCGGCACTTTCTTGCGATCCAAACGTCATACGAAGACTCGCCAACAACGAGCGCCCTTCCGTTGATCATGCCTGACCCTCGAGAATCCCTAACTGCCGGAGCTGATGGGCGACATGGGCATGGACCTCAGCACCGCCTCCTAAACTTGCGACATGAATGCCGGCGGTAGATTGCTTCGCCTGTTTCGCTTTAGCGCCGAGAATGAAAGCCCAAAGCAAGATACAGCCGGCGCCCCCACGGTTTATGGCGGCGTACTTACCATTGTACCATCGATGACCGACCGTTTGTTGATATCCGCACGTAGCGTGAAGTGCATTGGAGTGCATTAATGTCCGATGAGACCGAGAGCAAAGCTTCGCTACAGCCTGTCCTTAGCGCGCACGACCTGAACGACGACCTCGCAGGAGCTAGTATACTGGCACTGCTGCAGAGAACCGCCGACATGGCCGAGGGTAATAGCCGGTACGCCCTCGACGTCGCAAAGGATTTATCGCGTCGGCTAATCGCGAGCCAAGCCAGGGTAGCTGAATTAGAGGGCCGGCTTGCTGAGATGGAAGTCGAAGTTCAAGTCTATCGAGATCGATCTGAGCAAGCGGAACAGTGGCTCAACAAGATTTCGTCTGAGCTGCAGGGACGGATCGCAGAAAAGCAATAGCGAAGATCACTGGTGGAAAGACGGATTACAAAAGCGGCACCCCGTAAGGATCGCGATCTCCCCTTCCCTGCAAGTCGCCTTCGGCAGTAGCGTTCAAGTTATTGCCCCGTTGCCTTTTTGCCGTTCAGGGACGTCGTTTTTATCAATCATACCCCTTCACCCTAGCGTCGGTTTCGTCCAAGCGCTTTTCTAGCTCCGACCGCCGCGCACGAATCATGGATCTATTCGTCGGCGTATGTCAAAAAACGCTGTGGCGCGAATCTAAAAACAATTCACCATCAAAACAGATAATCGTTCATTGATCTGATAAAATGGTAACACGCCACCGCGGCGCTTAATCAGAAGCATGTCGATTGCGTGCTAATCCCATGACGCAGATGCTTTTAGACGTTACCCACAAACTTGAGCCTCGTCCGTGAATGGACGGGGCTCTTTTTGCCGGTGCCTACATCAAACAAAAGCCCCGGGGCTCCGTTGATGGACTGGAGGCGGCCGGGGCAGTCTTTTGCATGATTGCCGGCGAACGTTATTTGATCGCCGACGCGAAACTAAGATGATTCGGCATTCGCCTAGCGGTGTGATGGTAGGACGCATCTCTATCGCTGGATAGGCAGCGACAAAAAGCCCCGGCGGTGGCTTGGGAGGGGCTCCGCCGGGGCTAGTTGGGGAGGATGAGCGACGTGTTCAGCGCTCGCCCAGAACCGAACTAATCTGATTCGCGTCACGGCCAGTTGCCTGAGGAGCATCATCCTCTGCGCAGATGGCGCTGTGATCGTAAAGCTTTTAAAACACGAAAAGTCGATGTGAATTAATATGTGGTGACCATGCCGGGGCGCCACCACTGGCGCTGGCGGTCACGTTATTTGTTAGCAATACCGATTAAGATTGATGCCGGTCTTTGCTCGCGTCCGCGCCTCGTTTTCAGGCATCTTCCACTTCGATAAGTCGCGCTCGCTTTCCAGTCCCCCCGGCTGTCTTTGGCAGGCGCACGCTTATCAAAAAGGGCCCCGGCGCAGAGCGTTGCGTATACTCATCGCCGCGTCGGGGCTCATTTTCCACGCACCGGCGACGCCGGTGGCGATGCCCAATATCCATCCCGAAATCGCTACGTCGACCACCTTTACACCCTCAGCCGACGGCGATAACGGCGAGTGCGACAAACTTGTGACATGGAGCACAGAGGGAAGGATGCGAAATCACGTATTGCTGTGACAGTGGATAGTGAGAGGTTTGACATGAGCACCGCAGAAAAGTCGGGCACCAAATCAGATAAGCGGCAAACAATTGCGTATATCCGCGACGGAGTTTTGATCTTGGGACTGGCGCTCGGTGGAATGTACATTTTGGCGAATCCCGAAAAATTCGATGCCTTTATGAATTGGACGATTGGGCACCATTATCGAAGTTGATTTGTTTGTTGATTTTGCTCGATCCCGCTGGATAACGATGCATCAAGATTTGATGGTCATGCGGAAGCGTCGGCCGGCCGCACAGGTTCATTGGAAACGAGACCACGTCTCTGTACATCCGAGAGTCCGCAGTCCCGCTTATGCCGCTTTTACGCGGCAACTCATTACATGAAAATCAAATTGCTGGGCATCAGAGGCACCGAGACTGCCCCACCAGAAAAACTGGTTCCGAACGTGGTGTTGCACCACGTAATCAGGTTAGGAATGTCCGACGTGGTGTTCATCGCGTAGTTGGAGCAAAGGCCGCCAGCGGCCACGATCATGTCGGCGACGCCAGAGGACGGCGAGCCGAAACTGATCGCTTGTCCGGAGCCGCCGAGGGTATCGGTGACACCGACCGGCGTCGCCTCGACCGCCGCATCATACGCGACATTATCGATGCCGTTCCATGTGAAGATACCGAGCACGTAGGCTGGCGTGGTCGCCAACGTGAATGTGCTGGCGTTGCCGCCGATCGAGCTAACATACGGGCCGATACCGGCAGCGCTCCCTGCGCCACCATCGCAGTAGACCATACAATTTGGCGCCACGTAGTCGTTGCCGGAGCCTTGCGGGCACTGCGCCATGAGTCGACCAGTCACATTACTCCGGGCATACCAAAGCAGCCAAAGAGAAAGCGACTTAGACGAGGCGATATCGGCGTTATTGACCGTCTGCAGATAGTTGGTCGAGCTGCCGCCGCCGCTCCCGAAGTCGACGCCAGGATAAGCGCCGTTGAAGGCGGTGGCGCTCCACGTCGGGCCAGTACCGGCAACGTTCGTCATTGTCAGGCCGTTTGCGGTCTGATCGGCCCAGGCCGTTACATTGCCACTCGACCGCGTCACGCCCATATCAGCGCGCCAGAAACCGCATATGCCAGTCAAATTAAGTGGAGACCAGGTCATTATCAAAATCCTTGCGCTCACAGGGCGGCAATTCCTCGAGCGGTTCGTCGATTTTTTCGGGTCAAAATACATAGATTTGGACGACCCGCACAAAGACGACCTAGCTATATTATTGAATAACAAAGGGAATATATTTTGGCTGGTGGTATAAAACTGTAACCTATGCCGCCTTCATTTGGCGGCGGGCTGTCGTCTGGGAGATCCCGAGTTCCGCAAGCCAGTTATAGAAGCCCCCGCCCCGCTCTTCGTTTATGGCCTTGGCTTCGACCAACAATCTGCCGTCAGGCTTCCGCTTTCCAGCCAGCGCGCTGGCTATTTCCTCCAGCCGCTTGACATGGCTCCGCTGCTGTTCGTCGGCTCTCCGGGCGGCAATGTCAGCACGGGATAGCTTACGTTTAACTGCCACGATATTGGGCACTGCGGGCGCCTTCGGGGCTGAATAATCTGGCGCGTCAGGTTCGGGAGCTGGACTATTGCGGAGCGTCGCCAGTTCACCCCGAACTCTCTGTTGATAGTCCCAAGCCGATGCATCATCATAATCGAACCGGCTATTAATGTTCGTTCTTTTCAGCGCATAGTCCGCTTGCACGAAAGCGCGTCTTTGGCGCTGTTCTTCCAATCGCTCCATATCGCTGAACGTCAACTCCTTTTCTTTGACACCGTGCTTGGCGTTGTTGATCCGCTCATCTTCTTCCAAGGCGGCTTTCAGATTCGCGCAATGACGATCTTGGTCAGCCTTTGGGAGCTGGAGAAACGCTGCTCGCGACTTGGGGTTATTCACAACCCAGATGAGGTTGTCGAGAGCTTTGATGCGAGCATCCTCTTGTTTCGTGTAGGAAGATCGGTTGCTTACCGATCGATCGCGGTCGTCTGGAAACAGAATGCCCGGAATCCCTTTGATCTGCTCAGCGTTTGGATGATCCTCTAACGACTTTGCTAGCACCGCCTTGGTAGGAGCAGGCTTTCTTGGTCCGCCGCTCTCTACTTGAATGTCGTCTGCGTCTTCATCGCTATCGACGTCGGCGACATCGTGTGCGGCATTTTCCAAGTATTGAGCTACATCCTGCAACGACGACTTATATTCATTGCCGAGCGGCTTATTACCGGTCGCTTCATGTACCAAGAGATAGCCAGAGAATTTCGTCTCGCCTTTATGGACACAATATCCAAGCTCAGTGGCTTTGGTCTCGATTCGCTGCCGGTTCATTTCAGCCGCCCCACGTATAGCGATCTAGACCTGTCGACCAATTAGCTTGGAGGCCTTGCGTTGGCTTCGACTCTTTCTTCCGCTTTTTTCCGGGATTTTTGTAATCGGTCCATTATAGGCGGCAATTGCTGCCTTCATCTCGGCGAGCGCGGCCTCCTGTTCGGGAGTTAGTTTTCGAGTGTAATCCGTCTTCATTTTCAAAAATGGCTCCCTGCGACGGTCATCGCCGCTTTGCCCCGGAATCCGCCGTTGGCTCGGTCGTTTCGGATTGTTTGGATTGGTCGCTCCCCAGCGATCCAACGTCAACCGTATAGCGGACCGGTGGGTGTCCGCGTCAATAAAATAAGGTGCGAAAACTGTGTTTTTGAACAAAATCTTTTAGGCCGCGGCGTCCGGCAGGATAGCTGATCGCCGTTTGGAAACCCGCGACGTCGTAAAAGAATGCGGCGACTTCCGCGGTCTGAACGGGCAACGATTTCGCTAGCCTCGCGCGCACAGATGCTTGCGTCATCCGCCGTACAACCCGCTTTGGGCTCTTCAATGTTGTATTTATGTAACGGCAACAAGCATATTGCCGCCGCCTTCTAATTCACCTTTATTCGGCGGGATTTAGCCATCTTCTCTAATGAGTGTTTGTTCATCCGGTGGGGACCGGGGGAAAGCGGAGTGCGGAGCGAGCGCCGAGGGATGGCGGGAATGCTCCGCGCTCCGCTGTTTTTTTGTGGAACACATTAGGCGCGGCCGGATTAGCCTACTAACGGACGCCGCAGTCCCCAGCCCCCCAGCCCCCTCCGGCGTTCGCCAAGCCCCGCGCGTATCTGCGGGGCTTTTGCTTTTGGAAAGACGGGGCACACCGATCCAAGGCAAGCGATCAGCGCCGCCGCCGGAACCAAGGTCGACCGATACGCATTTTCTAAAATGCTTCGGTACTTGCCCCGGCGTGGCCCCCTACTGCTGGGGCCTTTTTATTGCGAATGTCGACAAGTCCGAGCTGCAGGAAGGATCCCACCGCGTGACACGCAGCAACATTCTGTTCTTGGTTATTGGAGCGCTGGCGATCGTCGTCGTTGTCATGGGGTACCAGCTTTATCAGGATCGTAAGCAGCCTGAAGGGATGCGGATTGACCTCGGACCAAACGGCGTCAAAATCGAAAAGAAATAGGCACCTTTTGGCCATTGTCGCTGTCGGCCACCTGATCCCAAGAGGCCCGTGATCGAATACAGTGTGTGCGATCCTCACGGCAACGGAAACCGGCCAAGCGGCCACAGCAGCACAGCAAGGATCGATGCCACCAGGACTAAGACAAGAATCCACGGGAGCCGCTTATTCACGGTCCCTCACCAGCCTTTACCAATCGCGCGGCCGCGTCTTCGACGCCCTGCGGTCACGTTGAAAACGGCGTCGTTTTAACTGCGGGATCAGTTCGGTCCACCTTTACATCCTTGCCTGATTTGCCTGCCTTCTTCGCAGCTTTCTTTATTGCCTTCTTTTCCTTTTTGAACTTTTTACTTTCCTTGGACATTGCTTGCTCCCCTGCGCACGACAAGAGCGTCCGCCGCAAAGACCGCTCCATACCGTCCCGAATCGACTATTGCCGATCAGCGCTAGCCGTGCCGTTCATGAGAAAAGCTAGCGCCGTTCTGCCCTCATCGGCGGCCGTTCGGGCCGGCGAGTTGGCAAACAGCAAGCCGCCGGCAGCTAGCCCTGCAAAAAATACGGCAGCTAATATCAGCAACAGAAGACCTTCTCGTCGAGACTCGGGTTGAAGGTGCGTCAACTGTCTATCCAAAAGTTCGCGGTCGCGGCGATCCATGATCGTGTCCCTCGACCCAGCCTCTCAATGTTAACTAAACTCTTGGGGTCTTCACGCCCGCACAGCGGCCGTCGCGCTGTAGTGCTAGGCGGCTATCACACTCTTAGGATTTCTGGTGCCGGGCTGCTTCGAAACGACGGTCAGCGTATGCTCGGTGCCGGCATCTATTGCTTTTTGCATGGCGGCGCAGAACGCCTCGTCCATTCTTTCCTGTGTCCTGCGTATTGAAAGCTCTTCGAGTTGAAGCTCATCCATCATCATCCCACCCCTTGTAGCCGCCCAACAGCGCCCCAAAGCCCTAAGGGTCAGTTAACCTTTGCACTGGTCACTTTCCAGGTTTCGACATACGAGCGGCATCCAACGGCGAACGGACATGAGCGAAGACATCGATTGACGGGCGTGTACGAATTTTGTCGAAGCGGTTAGGCAGGAGATCCAAGCAAGCGCGCGGCACTGGCGCGAACAATCGATGCCTATGCCAATGAGTTTCCGGACGAGGTGGGTTGGGCCACCAGCGCCCAGGCGCCGTCGTTGCTGCAGTAGCGGTTCGTTGCGATCGATCTGGCCTGCCGCGACGAACCCAAGCCAATGCGCCGGGCGGTTCGGGCTGAACTAGCGCTCGAGCAGTTGGCTCGCGTTATCAATCAGGCGTCTTGCTTGGGGGCAGCTGTATCGGCGGCCCGTTGAGATCTTTCCCGCTCGCGAGAGGTGACTGGTCGCGAGCCCGCTCTTCGTCGTGCGTCTCGACCTCTTTACCGGTCCCGGAATCCAGTGGATGTCCTGGAGTTCCTGTGCTCTGGGTGGGTTGGTCTTTTGGTGCGCCACTCCAACCGGCGGAGCCTTTCTCCTGGTTCTGGGCGGCCGCCAAGACGATTGTCGCCATCAGCATTACCGCGGCGAAAGCGGACGTAACAAGCGCTTGCATCATAGTTTCCAGGCGAATGTACAATGGCAAGCGTTGCAGGGCACGGAAGTTCCACGCAAGCGCCCTGGCCGGCGGCCTGTGCTCCTCTCATGGCTCCAGCACCGGCGGCAACCGGCGCTCGTCGTTTGGGCGGGCGGATTTCTCACAGCGGCCGTCGCACCGGATTAAGCTGTCGTTATCTTTATCTTGACACCATTCCGCCAATGGGGGTTTGGGTGATGGGTCATGTTCTCAAAAGATCTTGCTGTCTCGTGACCCTGGGTATTCTGTGTTTCGCCTGCAGCGGATGCGCCTCACCCGGGCCGGCCACTCCTTCATTTGTAGCGATGCCTGGAAAGGGAAAGTCTTTTGAACTCTTCCAAAGAGATGATCAGTACTGTCAGTCGTCCGCACAGCGCGCGATAGGCTACCAATCCCCAGGCGAGGCGGCCAATCAGACGACGGTTAGCGGCGCAGCCGTCGGGACCGCCCTCGGCGCCGTAGCAGGTGCCGCGATCGGTTCGATGTCCGGAAACATGGGAACGGGGGCAGCATTAGGCGCTGGCACCGGTTTGGTGGCAGGTACCGCAATTGGAGCAGGCAACGGTGAAGTTTCCGGCGGCTCACTGCAAGCAAGATATGACACCGTTTATGCACAATGCATGACCGCTAAAGGCAACCGGATTGGCGCGCCGTACATTGCTGAGCCGGTTTACGTCTCTCCGCCTCCCTATTACTGGGGTCCTCGGTATTATTTTTCTTATGGCTGGTAGTGGAAAGCCTCGATCTGGCGAGAGATCAACATCCGGACGCTT
>Ga0209624_10003893_pt1 | contig 10393 bp, 11 predicted proteins | sample JacPinW_OM2H0_O1_FD_188565 | JGI IMG/M metagenome (GOLD analysis project Ga0209624, IMG submission 188565) | Forest soil microbial communities from Algoma, Ontario, Canada - Jack Pine, Ontario site 1_JW_OM2H0_O1 (SPAdes) (version 2) | ecosystem: Environmental > Terrestrial > Soil > Boreal... | reverse complement strand
ACCGAGCTCTTCGACGCCGGAGCGATAATAAAGATTCGGCAGCATCACGTAGTAGCCCACGGTGCCCAAACGGCGCGCCATATCCCGCAGTTCTTCACGAATACCGGGAGCGTCCATGAGAAATATAACCCCAGGATGAGGACCCAGGCGTTCGGGATGACAAATGAAGGTGTTCATCTGTCCGTCTTCGGTTTGGATTCCGATCTGCCGCTCAATCATGGACTCGCTCCGATTATTCCTGCGCGCCGGCGCCGACCGCGACCCACGCCAGATCCGCACTCGACACCGATTCGACTTTGAAATTCTTGGCTGCCGCCGCCATGCGCGTAAGCGCTTGAGCCAGCGGCATGGGCGGTTTCGTGTCGCCCTTCTTGGATTTGTGAAAGCGCACCGGATTGATGCGCGCCACCACGTAGCTGCGCAGGTAGGGCGACTTGAAACCGCGCTTTTGCAGCGTCTCGATGATTTTCTTCGCGCGAGCGTCGATCTCCAGCAGCCGCGATGCATAGCCTTCGCGTTCGCGCAAGCTCGCGGCCAATGTTCGCTCGCTGAAGCGGTCGACTTTTTTTAAGAAAGAACTGTACGCACCACCCGCAAACCGCGACGATTTTTCATACACTATACCTAAGGTCAGCAGTTCGGCGGATTCAAACTCCGCGCAATACTCGGTCTCTTTCGAGGTGCCGTGACGTTTCGCGAGACTGCGCGCCATGCGGATGACTTCGAGACTGCGATCGCGCAGGTTGTGCGCTTTTTCGGTGTTGAGGGCGAGAATGCGGTAGGCCAGGGTCTCATCCGGTGAGATCAATGCCGTGATCTGTTTTAGGCCCAGGACTTTCCCGGCGGCCAGGCGATGGCGCCCGTTCGGTGTCCACAGACGTCCGTCTTCGCCGCGCACGACGATCAATGGATCGAGAAAAACCGCCGCTTCGTCGATTTTGAGCGCCAACCGCTTGGCGTGGGTGGGCGACAGATCGCGCTGGAACGGCGTCGGTTGAACTGCGCCGAGCGGCAACGATGCCAGCACCAGGGGCCGCCCACCCAAGGGGTCGCGATAAGCACCGATGGTTGCGCCGCCGGCATTGCGCACCAGCGCTACCACTTCGGCGATTTCAGCGCTATCCATGGGGATGGCCACTTGCGCGGCATCCAACCCTCGGGCATTCGCACCCGGTGCCAACCGTCCGCGGGTTCGCTTAACTTGGCTGGTCCTGCGCGCGCGGGTGGTTTGCGATTTAGTTTTTCTGGTAGCCATGAGGCGCTAAGGTCCTACTTTTAAGGGTCAGGCGTAAAGAGCGGCGGCACGATTGACAGTTAACGGCCGCCGGGATTACAAAACGGTGGCCGCGGCCGTAACTCCTTGCCCCGGTAGCGAAAGCTTCAGGCTTCTTTTCATTCCTTGTCAACCCAATGGCCCGTTCCGCGTCTATAGTTTGTGGAACGAACCCATGCCAAAGGGAAATGACATGCCCGAGCCCATGCTCAAGTTTTCCGTGACCTGCCCTAACTGCGCCTTGGAGTCGGTCTCTGAAATGCCCATCGCTCTGATCGCTAACGCCCTGCTCACCGGCAAAGCCATTCGCCTCCGTGCCCAGTGCCACGATGAATATTGGACCGCTACGATTGGCGAACGCGAACAAATCCGCAGCGCTTTACGCGAAATCCGAGTCGATATGCCCACGGCGACGCTTCGGACTCATGCTGAAAGAGCTATGAAATCTCAGACAGCGCCCTAGTCAGCAGCGATGACCTCGAATACGAATGCTCGACCTCCACGATACCCGCCCTTCTCATGAGCCAATCGCCAATGGCGCATACATCCTGCGCGGTTTCGCACTCGACATCGTCAAGGCCCTACTCGCCGAAGTCGAGCAAATTGAAACCGCAGCCGCGTTCCGTCGCCTCGAAACTCCCGGCGGCTTTCGCATGTCTGTGGCGATGACCAATTGCGGCAGCGTGGGCTGGGTGAGCGATCGTCGCGGTTACCGCTACACCACGCATGATCCTCTAAGCGGCCAGCCCTGGCCGCCGATGCCTGGGGTGTTTTCGGCGCTTGCCGAGAGCGCGGCACGAGCCGCCGGTTTCGAAGGCTTCAAACCCGATGCCTGTCTTGTCAATCGTTACGTGCCGGGTGCGCGGCTCACCTTGCATCAAGACAAAGACGAGAGCGATTTTAGCGCACCGATCGTTTCCGTTTCTTTGGGACTTCCCGCCGTTTTCTTATTCGGCGGCAACGCCCGGAAAGACAAACATCGCCGCATACCCCTGCAGCATGGCGATGTCGTCGTCTGGGGCGGAGCTGCACGACTTCATCACCACGCCGTACTACCCTTAAAGGACGGCCATCACCCCGTGCTGGGACGCCAGCGCGTGAATCTCACTTTTCGCCGCGCGCGGCGCTAGCGCTATCGGAAATCACGACGCCTCCCAATCAATCCGTTCCGGCGCCCTACTCCTCGGATCATATTCCAAGATGTCTCCGTTGCTTAAAGACTTCCCGGTCAACGCCAAGATGAACGCCCAGTGACTCACCAACAGCGTGGTCTTTGCATCATCCCGCGTCGCCATCAGTGCGCGAAATTTGTCCGCCCTTTGCGTGGTCGCCTCCAATGTCTCCACGGGTTTTGACCACCACGGCGAAGGTAGATGCTTGAAATCATGATGCGGAAACCGAGCCGCCAACAATTCGGGCGGACTGCCTATGTCACAGGCAAACGCCGCTCGTTCGCGCACCTCATGCATGATGTCTACGGGCACCTGTTGGAATTCAAGTATCGGTTCCGCCGTCTGCAGCGCTCGCATGTAGGGCGAGATGATGATTCGCGTCAGGGAAACTCGCGCCAATTGCGCCGCCGCGGCATGCGCCTGGGCGACGCCTAAGTCCGTCAACTCCGGATCTTCTATTCCCGGGTCGATCCGGGTGGGCGTGAAATGTAGATTAAAGTAGCTTTGCCCGTGCCGCAGTAAAAACATAATGCATTGTACATTCAGCGGTTTAGGCCGAGAACGATCAAAAGGGCTCCATACAAGAAGAAGAACGCCACTGCCAGCCAATAGGCTACCGGTCTGTCGTCGCGTTCTACGGTTGTGAAACGCCAGTGGATTGAGCCGCTCTGAAGTGCATAAGCCGCGTAACCCCACGCGAACGGCGCAGTAAGGAACAACTCCGCGGCTGTCATCGGCCCGCGGTGAAAGAGATTTGCAAGGCCATGCCGTTCGATGGCAATGGCCACGAGGTAGAAGGCCAGATACACCGCCAAAACAATGCGCCAAGCCATATTGGTCATGCCCCAGTCGTCCTTTTGTTGTGATCGACTTGAGTTATGAGACAGGCGCTGCGGCTGCCTGTCATGTAAATCCAGAGCCAGCTCAAAGCGACGGCTAGCCGATTGCGCAAGCCGATCAAGAAGTAGATGTGCGCCAACCCCCAGACCCACCAGGCAATCCAGCCCCGCAGCTTGCACCAGCCGAAATCGATGACCGCCGAGCGCTTGCCGATGGTGGCAAGATCCCCCGCATGCATGTAGCGAAATGCCCGAGGCTGGGAATCACCTGCCAGCCTGCGCTTGATGGTGCGCGCGACATGCACGCCTTGTTGCTTGGCGGCCGGCGCAATTCCGGGCGCCGGTTTTCCGTGCCAGACATTGATGGTCGCGGTGTCGCCGATGACGAAGATATCCGCATGTCCCGGAACGGTCAGGTCCGCCGCGACTTTGACGCGGCCCGCATTGTCCGCGGGCGCCGCAAGCCACGCTGCGGCCTGCGATGCGCGAACTCCGGCTGCCCAAAGAATCACGTCGGCCGCAATCGAGCGCCCCCCCACCACTACACCGCTTGAATTGCAATCCGTCACGGCGGACCCGAGCTGCACCTCCACGCCCAGGCGCTCCAAGGCTCGATGCGCATAAGTGGACAAGCCGGGCGCAAAGCTCGGCAAGATGCGCGGTCCGGCCTCGATCAGCAGCACCCGCGCTTGACGGGTATCGATGCGGCGAAATTCCCCGACGAGATTCTGATACACCAGTTCAACAATGGCACCTGCCATTTCCACGCCGGTCGGACCTCCACCGACAATGACGTAGGTGAGCAACGCCGCGCGTCGCTCAGGGTCGGACTCCCGCTCGGCGCGCTCCAGGGACAGCAACACTCGGCGGCGAATCGAGGTCGCGTCTTCCAACGTTTTGAGCCCGGGTGCGAACGGCTCCCATTCGTCATGTCCGAAATAGGCATGACGGGCGCCGGTCGCAACTACCAAGGTATCGAAAGGAACGATGGCTCCATCTTCCAACATGATGTTGCGGCTTTGCGCATCAACACCGTTGACCACGCCCAGCAACGTGGTGACTTCCTGGCGCTTGCGAACCAGGTAGCGGACCGGCCAGGCAATCTCAGAGGTTGCCAATGCGGCGGTGGCGACCTGGTAGAGCAGCGGTTGGAATAAATGATGATTGCGCTGGTCAATGATGGTGATGCGCACCGCCGCGCCCGCGAGTTCCTGAGCGGCGGCCAGCCCACCGAAGCCGGCGCCGACGATGACGACATGGTGCAAGGCCATGTCTTAAGCTTAGCGCAATCTTCTCCGCCCAATCCAAGCGATTGCCTGGCGAAATCCCGATCCCTTTATACTGCTGCCGTGACACGGTTGTTCGTCATCTCCTTCCTATGCGCGAGTTCGGTGAGCGCCGCCACGGCCGGGGCTTTGCAGATGCCTGCCAAGCAACCGGGCGCGATCGTGCTCTCGCCGTGCCGCGTCCCGGACTTCAAATACGACGCCCGTTGCGGTGTGCTCGGCGTGCCTGAGAATCCGAATAAACCCGACGGTCGACGACTCTCGATCGCGGTGGCGGTGATTCCTGCCGTTACGCAGCCGGCGCTGGCCGATCCCATCGTGGTGTTGATGGGCGGCCCGGGCGAAGATGTCATCACTGCGGCTGGACTACTCGCTGACCAGTTCGCGCAGCTGCGCCAGAATCGCGACCTCTTGCTGGTCGACCAACGCGGAACAGGCCAATCAGGCGCGTTGCACTGTGATCTGTATTCGGCCGAGGATCCGGCGGCCAGCCTTCGCGATGTTTTTCCCCCGGCGGCGGCGAGACGCTGTGCGCAGCGCTTGCGAGCGAAACAGGTGAGACTCGCGCTCGGCTTCGGAGCCTTGAACCTATTCGCGGGTTCCTACGGCACACGGGCTGCGCAAGTTTACGTCCGTGCCTATCCGCAAAGCGTGCGGACCCTATACTTGGGCAGCGTGGTGCCCCTGGATGCTGCGAATCCGCTGCCATTCGCAAAAACGGCGCAAACGGCGCTGGAAAACCTGCTCAGCGACTGCGCGGCGGATTCCGCGTGCCACGCCGCGTTTCCGAATCTGCGCGACGAGTTCCGCGAGATCAGCGCACGCCTCGACTCAGGCGCGGTGCGCGTTGCCGTTCCGGGCCGCACAGGCGCTGTGCCGCTGTTCCGGGGCCGAGTCGCTGAGTGGATGCGTTCCAAGCTCTACAGACCCAAGAGTGCGTCAACATTGCCTTGGCTGATTCACCGAGCTTATGAGGGGGACTGGAGCTCAGTGGTCGACGAGCTGCTTGCGGATGCCAAAGCGACCGACGAGGCACTGAGTCTTGGCCTGCTTTTCTCCATCACCTGCAACGAGGACGTGGCGTTCGTGCACGAGAAAGATATTTGGCCCGCCACAGCGGGTACGTTTCTGGGCGACTATCGCGTGCGTCAACAGCAGACTGCTTGTGACCCGTGGCCGCGGGTGTCGCTGCCCAAAGGATACCGCGCGCCGGTGCAATCGCCCGTGCCGACTTTATTTGTCTCCGGCGACGCCGACGGCGGCACGCCGCTTTGGTACAAGGAGCACGTCGCCCCGGGATTTTCCCATCGCGTCGAACTCGTGGCCAAGGGTCAGGGACACACCGAGTGGAGCGATTGCATCTCGCGCTTGTACCAGCGGCTGGTACGCAGCGGTACGGTCAATGGACTCGACCCGTCATGCGACGCGGTGCCGCGGCCGCCGTTTAAAGTGCGCTAAACGATACATTTTCAAATCCGAGGTACACCCATGCCCGTGTTAGTAACGACGATCGATCGAATTGCGGTGATCCGCATGATGCGTCCAGAACGACGCAACGCCGTCGATGCCTCGACCGCCAGGTCTCTTGCCGATGCGTTCCGTGCTTTCGACGCCGATGAGGGACTCGATGTCGCAGTCTTCGCGGGCGCGGATGATGTCTTTTGCGCCGGCGCGGACTTAAAGGCCATCGCAGCGGGTGCGCGAGTCGAGCTTTCCGCCGCCGGCGATTCGCCCATGGGACCGCCCAGGCTGCGCTTATCGAAGCCCGTCATCGCCGCCATCGAAGGTCCCGCCGTGGCGGGAGGGTTGGAGCTCGCCCTGTGGGCGGACATCCGGATTGCCGGTGCCGGCGCGGTTTTTGGCGTATTCAACCGGCGCTTTGGGATTCCGCTGGTCGATCTCGGCACGATTCGGCTGCCGCGGATCATTGGTCACGGCCGGGCGATGGATCTTATCTTGAGCGGCCGCGCCGTCGATGCTGCCGAAGCACTTTCCATGGGATTGATCAGCCGTTGCGTTCCCGATGGAGAAGCGTTGCCTGCCGCGATTGCCCTCGCTCGCCAGCTGTCGAGCTTTCCGCAGACCGCGATGCGTCAGGATCGACTCTCCGTCATCGAGCAATGGGGATTGAGTGACGATGAGGCCATCGCCAACGAAATTTCGCATGGGCGGGTCACGATTGCATCGGGCGAGACCGCCTCCGGTGCGCAAACTTTCGGCAGCGGCGCGGGCCGGCACGGGAAAGCAGTCTGATCCTAAAGCAACGATGCCCATGGCAGAGAAGACGACGCCTATGGTAGTGAAGCAGTGTCCGGAAGCCACGCAATCGGGCCCGTCGACCCTTTCGGCAGCGATGCCTGAAAAGCCGGCCGCGCCCGCAAACGCTCGAGGTAGCGCGACACTCCCACAAAGCTCGCGAGCGCGATGAGTCGGCTCGCAAGATGCAAGCTGTAGCCAACGCCAATGTCGGCGGCGCTAAATCCCGTTCGCAAAAGGTAGTCGCGATCGGTGAGCTGCGTCTCCAACACCTGCACGGCCTTTTCCAAGCGGCGCCCCTCCAATTTGGCAATCAGTGCCGAGCGATCCTGTGGCGCGATGAAATACCGCTGCTGCACCAGTGCGGCCGCGTGCACCGCCATGGTTTCGCTGTAGTGGATCCACTGCAGCCACTCGTAACGCTCGCTGTCGCCGGCGAGCCTTCCTAATCCGGCTTGAGGGTAGCGCTCACACAGGTATTCGGCGATCGCGCCCGATTCGAACAAGCGGAAAGCGCCGTCCACCAAGCAGGGCACCCGCCCCAGCGGATGCACCGACAAATACTCGGCTGATCGCATGATTTTCAAATCAAACGGCATATCGACCAGCTCGAATGGAATGTCCAGTTCGTTGAGCAGCCAGAGCGAGCGCATCGAACGCGTCTCCGAGCAGTGATACAGCTTTAACAAGGGCGCCTCATAAAGTGATTGTCTCGATCAGGCTCGCGGCTAGCGTCTATACTGAAGAGAAAAGGACCATCCAATGTTGAAACTCGATTTTCATCCGGTCGGCCATCATTTTTTGCAGATCCCGGGCCCAAGTCCCGTGCCCGATCGAATTTTACGGGCGATGAGTCTGCCGACCATCGATCATCGCGGACCGGAATTCGGCGCGTTGGGGTTGAAAATCCTGTCGGGCATGAAGGATATATTCAAGACCACCTCTCCCGTGATCGTCTACCCCGCGTCGGGCACGGGCGCGTGGGAAGCCGCTCTGTGCAATACCTTGAGTCCCGGCGATCGCGTGCTGATGTACGAGACCGGCCATTTCGCCTCCATGTGGAAGCAAATGGCGAGCCGGCTCGGTCTTCAAGTGGAGCTCATCGCTTCGCAAGGACCCGACGAGCATTTTCCTCAGGCACATAGTTGGCGGCGCGGCGTTGACGCCGGCCTGATCGAAACCCGACTGCGCGCGGATGGCGAGCGGCGCATCAAAGCAGTCTGCGTGGTGCACAACGAAACATCGACGGGCGTGACCTCGAATATCGCGTCGGTGCGCGCAGCGATGAGCGCGGCCGGGCACCCGGCATTGCTGTTGGTCGACTCGATTTCCGGATTGGCTTGCGTGGACTACCGTCATGATGAATGGGGAGTCGATGTCACCATCAGCGGCTCGCAAAAAGGGTTGATGCTACCGCCCGGCATCAGCTTCAATGCCCTGTCGGCGCGTGCAATCGAGGCGTCCAAGAACGCGCGACTGCCGCGCTCGTACTGGGCATGGGACGACATCCTCGAGCTGAACAAGGGCGGGTATTGGCCCTACACACCCAACACCAATTTATTGTACGGCTTATCCGAGTCGCTCGAGATGCTGCAATCGGAAGGGCTGGATCACGTATTCGCGAGGCATCGGCGCTGGGCGGCAGCGGTCCGTGCGGCGGTCGAGGCCTGGGGATTGCCCATTCAATGCGCGGCTGCCGATCTGCATTCTCCGGTCTTGACGGGTGTCATCACGCCACCTGCAAGCAACGCCGATGCACTGCGCAAACTCATCTATGATCGATTCGACCTGTCGCTGGGGACGGGGCTCGGAAAACTGAAGGGCAGGATGTTTCGCATAGGACACCTGGGCAACAGCAATGATCTCACGGTGCTGGCGACACTCGCCGGATGCGAAATGGGATTGACGCTGATGAACATTCCCATCCGCGGCAGCGGCGTTCAAATGGCGATGGATTACTTCGCAACGCATTCTTTAGGGCATCGAGAAAATGCATGAAAAAATATCTACGACCCACCCATATCGTTCTGATCGTGCTGGCGCTGATGTACTTCATCACGTACTTGGATCGCGTCAATGTCAGCACCGCCGGCGCGGGTTTCGGCAAGGAGTTCAATCTCAGTAAAACTCAATTCGGCTTGGTGTTCTCGGCCTTCGCCTACCCCTATCTGATCTTTCAAATCATCGGCGGCTGGGTCAGCGATCGATTCGGCGCGCGCCGCACTCTGATTGCCTGCGGACTCATTTGGGCGACCGCCACCGCCATCACCGGCATGGCCACCGGGCTCATCTCGCTGCTGATCGCCCGCGTGCTGCTCGGTTTCGGCGAGGGCGCAACCTTTCCCGCAGCCACCAGCGCCATGTCCCGTTGGGTTGTCAAGGAGCAGCGCGGCTTTGCGCAAGGGTTCACGCACGCGGCGTCGCGGATCGGCAATGCAGCAGCGCCCGCCGTCGTCGTCGCCATCATGGCGTCTTACGGGTGGCGCGCTTCGTTTTATGTCTGCTCCCTCATCAGTTTTGTATGGGTGGGGTTGTGGGCCATGGTTTTCACCGAGTATCCCAAGGATCATCCTGGGGTATCGCCGCAGGAACTCGCCGAGCTGCCGCCGCCAAGGCCAAAAGTGGCGATACCGGTGCCCTGGCCTCGCCTGGTCGCGCGCATGTTGCCGGTCACCATCGTTTATTTTTGCTACGGCTGGACGCTTTGGCTGTACCTGAGCTGGATCCCGCAATACTTCTTGCACAGCCAACATATGGATCTGAAGCAGTCGGCGGTGTTTTCATCGGGCGTGTTCTTCGCCGGCGTGGTCGGCGACACGTTGGGCGGAATCGTCACCGATCGTCTGCTCAAATCATCCAAGCGCCTGGAAGTGGCGCGCAGCTACATGGTCTGCATCTGCATGTTTTTGACCATGGTGTCCTTGGTTCCATTGATGTTCACGCACAGCTTGGGGCTATCGCTCGCCTGCCTGTCGGCCGGGTTTTTCTTTGCGGAAATGACCATCGCTCCGATGTGGGCGATACCGATGGACATTTCGGTCGAGCACTGCGGCACGGCCAGCGGCATCATGAACACCGGTTCCGCGCTGGCGGCCATCATCAGCCCTGTTGTCGCCGGCTATCTGATCGACGTCAGCGGCAATTGGCAACTGCCGTTCGTCGGCAGCATGGTTCTCATGGGGATCGGGCTCGTGCTCTCCTTGCGCATGCACCCGGAAAGGAAATTCGTTGCCTTAGGAGCCGCGGAACCGACGGCCGCGGGCTAGCGGGACAAGCGCTCGCCGTACGCTCCCAGTTCTCGGGTGATCTGACCGTTGTCGCCCAAGGGAACTGCCCGGGAACCGGCCACCAATGCGGCAAATGCGAATTTGACGGCACGGACCGCGGCGCTTGAATGCTTCCCGCTTGTATTTGGCCGGCGCGCGGGCGTTGGCACTTGCTCGCCCTTCGATGCTGCCGGCTGCGCCGCTTTGTCCGCTTGCTTTCGGATCGACGAATAAATCTCCGGGTGCGTCAAACCCAGGAGGCCTATGGCGATACTTTGATATTCAGTCATGGCGTTGGCCT
>Ga0209624_10003892_pt1 | contig 10394 bp, 11 predicted proteins | sample JacPinW_OM2H0_O1_FD_188565 | JGI IMG/M metagenome (GOLD analysis project Ga0209624, IMG submission 188565) | Forest soil microbial communities from Algoma, Ontario, Canada - Jack Pine, Ontario site 1_JW_OM2H0_O1 (SPAdes) (version 2) | ecosystem: Environmental > Terrestrial > Soil > Boreal... | reverse complement strand
AAAAATTTAATTTAGAATATGATCCAACGTGCATCTCAACACGGATCATGGATCTTTTCACGCCGGTTGGTAAAGGGCAGCGCGCATTAATCGTAGCGCCACCAAAAGTTGGTAAAACAATGCTGTTGCGCGAAATCGCGCAAGCAATTATTGCCAATCATCCAGAGGCAGTGCTTGTTATTCTTTTGGTTGATGAGCGCCCTGAAGAAGTTGCCGATATGAAGCGGACCGTGCGTGGTTCTTCAGCTGAAGTTATCAGCTCCACCTTCGATGAAAGCGCAGATCGCCATATTCAAGTTGCTGAGATGGTTTTAGAAAAAGCAAAACGTTTGGTGGAGGGGGGCAAAGATGTTTTCATTATTCTTGACTCCATGACTCGTTTAGCACGCGCATACAACACGATGGCGCCAGCTTCAGGTAAAATCTTGACTGGTGGTATCGATGCAAATGCATTGCAACGGCCAAAACGATTCTTTGGTGCTGCACGTAATACCGAAGAAGGTGGCTCGTTAACCATTATTGCATCTGCATTGGTGGAAACAGGCTCTCGTATGGATGAAGTGATTTACGAAGAGTTTAAAGGTACGGGTAATATGGAAATGCATATGACGCGTAAGCTCTCTAATCGCCGTATCTATCCATCATTCGATCTGTTAATGTCGGGCACTCGCCGCGAAGATCTTCTCTTGCCAGAAGAGGATTTGAACAAAGTATGGGTATTGCAAAAGTTCTTGGCAACTATGAATACGATCGAAGGTATGGAATTCTTAATTGATAAGATGAAGAAATCAAAAAATAATCGTGAATTCTTAGAAGCGATTAATAAAAAAGCTCCTGGCAGTAACGGTTCATCTTCGTCATAAAAAGAGAGCGTTAGTTTTTGGGTCTTGTTTTTGGTATGATTGGAAATCCTAACTCTTGAGCGTACTTATTAAGGCAAGTAGGTGTAGAGCCTAAAGAAAAACAGGTAGCATCAACATTTTTTGTTATTTGATTGAGAATAGTTTTCATAGTTGTTATTTCTTTTTGTACATCTGCTTGTGGGCAGTTTTTAAAAAAAATATCATAGAATGTTTTTTCTATGTTATGCCGCGTACCTTCATGTTTTCGTTCTATATCCGGATATAGCTTTGAGCAATTATTTTCTTGGAGAATATGGCAGTGAAGTAACTTTCGTAATTGTTCACACAATTGAATATTATTTTTTTGAAGTTCGCTTTGATTAGTAGTTTGTTGATATGTTGCACTACAAACTTTTTTTAATTGTGGGCTTAAAAGGTTTGGCCATTGCTCCATAGCATGTGCTAAATGTCCAAAGCTAGAAATAGCTAACAATAAACTCGCATATCTAATACAATTCATCACAATCCTCTTGATTTTGAAACGCATCCAGGATCATTCTCAAATCATCTTTATCGCTAACCATCTCATCACGATATATCTGTTGGCGATTATTGACGATTATTATAGCTGGATACTGCTCTATAAGAGCATCTTCTGCAATTTTGGGAAATTTTTCTATATCCAGTATCATTACTTTAACGGTATCCCTATAGGTATGCGCTAAATCATAAAGTAGCTGCCCATGCTCGATAGTATCGGCATAAAAGTAAATAAGCACGGGTTGTGTGCAGTTTAACACTTCAGATTCAAGTGCTATCTGTGCAGGGCTAAAGTTATTGATTAAAAGCTCAAGAAGCTCAGGATTTGAATTTTCAATAATAGCATCAAGCGAATCTGATTGCATGAGCATTCTAATAATATGTGTAGATTCTGCAAAATCAGTAATCAAATTCTCTGGTTCGTCATCGATGAGCTTTTGGCTAGCACACGCTGGCATGCTGATTAATAAAAAAATAAGAAACGCGAAGTTTTTCATAATGTCCTTTTAATTGTCTTTAGGCGCTTTTCATAACGCTTATTTTTGCAATGAGATTAATTATTTTTTGCCCTGTAAAGAATCCTGTATTGATCGTAGTTGTGCCAGAAACATTTTTGAAGCTAGGTCATTATTTTTTTGTAAGATATCAAATATAGTTCCATGCTCATTCTGCCGTATATTGAGAAGCTGTATAATGTCATCCGGTTTAAGTCCTGCAAAGATATGAGATATTTTGTCTTTCAACTGGGTAAGTTTATTTTTTTTGACATAATCTTCGGCATTCAAAGCTAACATGTGAAGACACGTTGTGTTAGAGGGAAAATGATCAACGGTTAAAGGAGATAATCCTTTATCTTTGTATAACGATATGAGTTTAGGTTCAAACTCAACATCAGCTGCTTCATGTAAAAGATTATTGCCATCTTCATCGGCAATAGTTATATCTGCGCCATATTTTAAGAAAAGGTTTGCTAAGTTTGCTGTTTTGACTGAAAAAATTACGGGAGTATCCAGACACTTCATGTTAGGAGACACTTTACGTTCAAATAATAATTCGCATAGTGCATAGTCTTGAAACTCTGCTGCATTATGTAAGGGGCTATCGGCAATATCAGCACTATGAGGATTTGCGCCAGCGCGGAGTGCAGCGCCAATATGGCGGCGCAGCAGCGGATACATTCTGTCGGGAAAATCAAGATTGAGCAGTTTGGCAAAAGCCGCATCTTTGGTTTCTTGGTTCGATAATTTTATTTTTTTCCAATAATCATTCAAAACATAGTTTTCATTTAACGGGGTATCTATCGATGTTGTTTCAGAAGTGTAGATATTGCCTTCTTTTTCCAAGGCCTGCTTGATCTCAGTTTCATTAGCTGCTTGCACCAGTTGTAGATAATATCTTCCATCCATTGCGAGTGTGTAGCTGAGTGTTAAAGATACTGCGTAAAGCAATAAAACTTTTTTCATTGCAATCCCTTCTTTACAAGTTATGTTTAGCAGATCCAGTTTAGCGCAAAATATCTAAATGCCAATCGGAGAATTTGTTTTGTTTCGCTTTATAGTTGCCCACGAATGCGATCATGGCAGCATTGTCAGTGCAATATTTAGCTGATGGACTAAAGAATGGCAAGCCTTTGCGCTCGCATAATTGTGCAATATTATTTTTAATAAATTTATTGCAGGCAACACCACCGACAAAGGTGATCGCTTTTGCATACGGATAAAGATGCAGTGCCTGTTCGAGCTTTTGTGTAAAAATATCGCTTATGCAGACAAGCAGTGAACTTGCTACTTGTTGCGCAAATAAAAGATCATCTTTTTTAAGATATTGCTTGGTGGCCATATCGTATGCATTCCGTTTGACCAGATCATATAGCACTGCAGTTTTGAGCCCAGAGAAGCTAAAATTAAGCATTGTGTGGCTTGCGCGGGGATAATGGAAAAAATCTTGAAAATCTACTTGTGCTGCTAATTTTTCAATGACAGGGCCACCCGGATAGCCAAGGTTGATAAGCTTTGCTACTTTATCAAATGCTTCGCCAGCTGCATCATCTACCGTTTGGCCAATAATTTCATAGTCGCCATAATCTCTGATTAAATACAAGCTCGTATGGCCGCCGGATGCTGTTAAACAAAGATGAGGAAAAGGGGGCGTTTGCTCAAGAAATGATGAAAATGCATGTCCTTCTAAATGATTAATGCCAATGAGTTTTTTTTCTAGTGCCCAGGCTATGGATTTTGCAAAACCAACACCAACGAGCAATGATCCGGGCAGGCCGGGTTTATGCGTAACTGCTACCACATCGACTTGATGCAACTCAATGGCAGCTTTTTGCAGTGCAGCACTTACAATGGGATTAATTTTTTCCAACTGTGTGCGCGAGGCAATTTCTGGGATCACGCCTCCCAAATGCTCATGCAATGCAATTTGAGAAAAAAGTTCGCTGGAGAGAATGCCATCATTTTCATGATAGATTGCAGCGGCAGTTTCATCGCACGATGTTTCTATGCCCAGCGTAATGCGAGCCATACGTTTTTCCTATGTGGTTAAGGCAAGCACGGTTTTTGGTTGAGGGCTTATTTTGATCGGGCTTTGCGCAGATTCATGAATCGTATCAGTGTGCAATGCTGCTAAAAACCATTTTTGTGAAAGTTCATGCAGTTTTTCTTCTGAGCCGAGTATCGATACAATATCGGGACGTATGACAATTTTGGGAAGTTGAATAGCATTACCTCCCTCAATAGTTTGAATAAAGGCAGGATTGTATTGGACGATGATTGTTTCATCGGGAATGCGGCCACCAGTGATATCAAGTTTGATTTCTTTAATGTTCCAGGCATATTCAGGCCTATACGCGTCTCGTTTTTTATTTTTATTGGCGGCGGATACCAGCTCTAGAATATAAAATTTGTAAGGGACATGAGGATTAAGCTTAAGATAGGGTATGGTGTTATCGTGAGAATAAAATTCGATGGTTGGTGTGGTTAAAAGATAGAATACGCTGCGCTGTTTGATCTCTGGGATTGTATAAATCACCTTTTTAGCATGGCTATCAATTTCTGCCATTACTTTTTTGCCTGCATAATAGATGCGGATATCGGGAACCATCTCAAGGGTTGTGGGAAACTGGATTGACCCTATAAAAAGGCCTTTGTCAGGGTAGCCGAAAAGGCAGGTGATATGAGCGATGCATACGAATAATGTTGCGGTTATTTTTTTGGTCATATGAGCCTCGTTTGAGAGGTGTAAAATGCTATTATTATAATAATAGACCTCTTAGGACTGCGCTCGAATGGATTCGACAAGCTCACCACGAGCGGTTTATATAGTGAATCTCCCCGCTCGTCCTGAGCTTGTCGAAGGATTCGAGTGGGGAAGTTGTAGTTCGTAAGAAATATAATGCAATAGCCTAAGAGAGCCATTTATATTATACTATAACAAAAGTATTTTTATTACACAAAAGAGCCTAATAACGGTTTTTATTGGGAATTATCAAAGAATGAAAGTTGTTGCACAGAACAAAAAAGCCTTTTTCGACTATGAAATTTTAGAGCGCATAGAAGCTGGTATTGTTTTGCGCGGCGATGAAGTTAAATCATTGCGTGCAGGTAAGGTTTCTTTAATCGGTTCTTTTGCAACGGTTCATAATGGAGAGTTTTCACTATTAAATTGCAACATAACGCCTTATACGCAAGCATATCAAGCTAAAAAAGAGGATGCTACACGAAGCCGAAGGCTTCTGCTCAATAAAAAAGAGATAAATCGGCTTATTGGTGACATTTCTCGTAAAGGAATTACCGTAGTTCCCCTGCGCATTTACTTTAATGACCGTAATTTTGCCAAAGTGGAGTTGGGTATTGCCAAACATAAAAAAGCTGCAAGTAAAAAAGAGTCTATTAAAGAGCGGGATATCAAACGAGAAACATCCCGCGAATTACGAGGCAAATACAAATTTTAATCTTTAGAAGATTTTGATTTTGGCTGTTCTTCTCCCTGCGTGATAGTTAGTTGCCACTTGTGTTTATCGATCATTATTTTAATAAAAAAAACTTGGCGCAAGTTGTGGCTAAAGGGATATTCCAACTTTTGAGTAGATACGAGCTCTTGTACATGAGCATCCCAGGTGTATAGTGTTGCCGTTAAAATCGCTTCTGTTATAGAGATAAATTTTACTTTGAGTAATACAATTGCACTGACATGTTCTACACTTGGCTCTTTGATAAATAATGTAGAGAATGCTGTTGGTGGATTAGATTTTTTCTCGAACCACTTTTTATTTATATTAAATGAATCTTTGTGATGTGGTGCAATTATACTGAGTTGTGATCCTACGGTGTACATATCTTCTTTGTTGGTACCAAATGCCTGATAAGTGTGATCGGTATTATTTTCTATTATGATAGTGGTAAATGGGGCAAATGGAAATTTAACTAACGGTGTTGTATCTGGTTTTTCTAAAGTATGAATTGTGATGTTGTAGAGTAAGAATATAATTAAAATTTTATTCATGGGTACTCTCTTTTTTTCTATTCAAAGTTTATTATCTAATTTCTTCATGTTCTGAGATTGATTCTATAGAAATTGGGTCACTAGGATCATCAGTAATTACAATGTCAATATTGAGACTAGCGAACTCTTGCTCGGTAATTTCTTCAGGATTTAATATATAGGGGCGCTCTGTAAGCCGTTCATTTTTATGGTTAAAAATGGCTGTAGTAATTTCAATTTTGTTATCCTTACTTAAATCTACTATTTTAACTATCCAGGTGATCTTAGAGTGTTCATTTCTTATCATAAAAGAAATAATATTAACGGCGCCATGTAAGTATTCACGAGGATTAAAAATGGTGGTTTCTTTTGCAGGTAATGCGAGATGGTGAGCGCCTGTTCCAAAATCTATACTATAATTTTTTCCTGACTGATTATTTAATAGTATCTGAAGAGGCAAATAGCTAGATTTTTTGCTGACGGTGAGCTTAGAGTTCTGTATATCTAACATTATATTAATACTATCATCAAGTATAGGATTAAAATACACGATAGTATTTTCACCAAGGACTTCTGATGGTAAGCCTAAAAATGATCCTGAAAATAAATGGTTATCACTAGGTTGTTTAATATAACTAAAAAGTAATTGTTTGTGAGAGTCTTTAGAGTCTAGAGAAAGTATCAACTCTTTGCCTTTACCAAAGTTAGAAGAGGTTGCCGGGGCATGGACAAATAGCTGACCGATATTAACGCGTTTTGTGGTATGAGCTGGAATAGGATACGGCTTAAACATTGTACTCGACTGCATTGTGTAATCTTGGTCAGTATTGTTAGTAATAGTAAATATTGCATTTGGGTTTTCAATATTAGCTGGCGGTAGCTCCATTGTTTGTACAAAATTGATTATCAAAAAGAAGGCATATATATACATTATATTTTTTCTATTCATACAAGTTCCTTTTGAGTTATTTGAGATATTAATTTGATTTGTAGCGGGTTTTCTGGATCATTGGTGATTTGACAATCAATGTTCCACTCGGATACTCGTGGAATGATAGGAAAAGAAAAAGATTTTTCTATGAGTGAATTCCCGAAGTTAGTATCGAGCAAGATATGTAACGTGATAAACAAGCCCTCGGAAGTTCTACTTATTTTGTTTAAAACGTGGAGGGCCAATTTTTTAGGATTATTATTATGAGCAACTTCTTCAATGTACAGTGTGTTTTCTAAGGTGTTAGAGCGAGTACTTTTTAAGTACTCATTAAGATTTCTTTTTACTGTTGTGTGAGGTTTTAGCCAAAGCATATCTACTTGTTGAGATCCCTCTTTGAAAAAAGTGGTGTAATCATTATAAGTATTATTATTTACTGATATGCCTAGTGCATAAGGAAGTTTCTTGAGTTTGTAGTTCTGTGTTTCGAGCACAGAAAGTTCGTAACTGGATTTTAAAGCGAGAGATGCATAATTATCTTCAAGATGAACGGTTACGGTAATATCCGGTTTGTCCAATGCTGTATTAAAAGAAAGCTCAGCATCTTTTGCGGTAAGATCGCCCTGCAATAATGAAGCGCTGAAAATTTTTTCATTATTCTTCATCGACCGCATGGTAAGAAAAATACCATTACTTTGTGGGTTATTAGGATTTGTTGTTGTAAGCTGAAGGTAAAGCTTAGGATTATATAAAAGGCTTTTTAAAGGGATGCTTTGGGTGGTTTTCTTAGGAATTATTTGATTGATTGCACTATTTGATACGGTATAATCCTGACTAGAGTTATTGATAATAGTAAGGGTTATCTCATAGGGAGAAGAAGGCTTTATTTTAGGTTCCATTTCCATAGCAAGAGAAAAAGGTATATTGAGCAACGCAAAATATGCCATGGAGTATGCCAAATACTGTAGATTCATAGTATAGATTCTTTTCATGGCTCCCAATTCCTTAAAGCTTATCTTATAAAAATATTCCAAATAGAATTATAATACTATTTGACTCTTTTCGTCAACTCAATTTCTTTTTTGCGTTGAAAAATATTGATAAACAGAGGAGACTTATTGATATTTATTCTTATTTGGGGCATTAATTGTGGCTAAAATACTTTAAACCTCTCATTAAAAGGATTTTTTTATGAAAAAATTGTTATTAGTTGCTCTTGCTTCAACAATGATTTGGTCATTGAGCGCAAGTGTTCCTGCCGGTGAGCAAAAGGGTGAAAAATCAGCACACTGCCTTTGCAAGAATTGTACCTGTAATCCATGTAACTGCACTGCCCAAAAGAGTACCTGCTGCGATGTTAAGGGTGACTGTAGCAGCGATTGCGGCAAGGTGGCAGTTGCCAATGAAGCGGTAACCAAAGCACAAGCGCAACAAAGCTAAAATTTGCCAAAGAGGGGGAGTATGAGACAGCATGCCCCCTCTTTTATTGACACATAAGCCGTAAATCTTTATCGTTATTACATGGCTTTTTCTTTGAAATTACTGGGGGCGTATTTGGTTTCGACGTGTAATTGAGAATGTTGAGAGCATGCCGAGCGTTGGCTAAGTGCTCGCTAAACAATTAGTCAAAACAAGAAATGCAGAAAATGCAGATCTCAATGTGAGCGCGGACTACGGTTTTAGCTCACCATCACCACTTTTTGCTTTTAACGCTATCTCTTTAAACGAGACAGTTGCTTTTTGCTAAATTGTTGATGTGCTTATGGGCTTGACGTGTCTGTCAGTTAGGCTCATTCGTATTAGATCAGATGGAACCGCCATGCAAGGGTTTACAGAAACGTAGCATGGATTTGTACACGAAACTGTCTTATTAACCGTGCTGTGTCTTTGAAGCTGGTTAATTCGTATATGCTCAGACTAAGCATGTAGCGCTTGATGTTTGATACTATGCGGACATGGGTTCGACTCCCATCGCCTCCACCAGCCTTCGCCAAGGCTATGGCTGGGTAAACCAGCTTCTTTAATGGATTGATAATAAAATTAAATGGACAGTAATAGCACCAGCGAAGGCTGTCACGCCATAGCTTTATAAAAGCGACGGCGGACTGGCAGGCCAATTGATAACTACTTCGCTAAAGCTACGTATGGCGGGTAAGCCAGTCTTTTTAAGTAGAAAAATAAAGATTAATAGCGATGCAAAAAAAAGGCCCTGGAAATTCCAGAGCCTCTTTTTGTTTTGTAGGTTTTTAATTAACCGATCATTGCTTTTTCTACTTCAAATTTCCGCTTGCAAGTTGGGCAAGCATCGGCAGTGGTCCATCCAGTAAAATCATCTCTTGCGCCTATAATTGCTCGTTGTGCAGGATCTTGCAGTTTCTTAGCATCATCTTGTAACCTTTGTGCATCATCTTTACAGATAAAGTTTCCGCAACATTTGGTTTTAAGAATATTATCCTTGTGGATGTCTTTTGCATCTTCCAAGCAGATCATGCATTTATCATTAGCTTTTACTGCTGGCAAAGCAGGAGCGGGTTTTGCTTTAGGAGCTGCCGCAGGCTTTGGAGAAGTAATTGTTGGTGCTGCTGGCTTAACTCTAGCAGGTACAACGGTAAATGCTGAGCTTGGACGGAGGCACATAGGGCATCTATTGTGATAAGAACCACGTTTGTTATAATCATCAACGCAGATGAAATTGCTGCAGCAGTTAGTTTTTAAAATTTGGGTTGATGCTAAATCTGTTGGATGTTCTCGGCAGACTGGGCACTCAGCAGCAGCGTCAACTGTTGGAGTTGCTGGGATTGGTGAGGTAATTGGGTTAGCTATAGGATTAGCCGAAATTGCTAAAGCTTTTATCCATTCTTCTGCATCTTCGGCGCTTAGATAGTCATTGGCAGTAACAACAGGGTTAGAAGCTGGCCGGCTAGTTTGCCAGTCAATAAGGTATTTAGCTGTGGTCTCTTTGTTGTATAACAAAGCGTAGTCTAAAGCTCTCTGAGCAATAAGGTTCTTATGCTCCTGGGTGAAATCACGGCTTTCTAAGATAGATTTTAGAATAGAGTTGATTCTGGGGGTATCTGCTTTCTCAAACATAAGTATCAATAGCCGATCCCAATAACCATCTAATACCAAAATCTTGGAGAGTGTAGAAGGGGCAGACTGTACAATGGCTTCAACGCGATCAAAATCATACTTTTCAGCATACTCTTTCAGATCTTGAAGTGCTCGGATGCCGAGTGCCATTAGTCGGTACTCGATGTCGCCTCTTCGTCGGCGCTCGATTTCGCTCACTCGATTATTGAGTTCGATTAATTGGTCCTCGAGTTCGTTTATATCGAGTTGAAGTTGGTTGGGCATTTCCATGCCTTTACTTGCGCATGAGATAAGCGTTAGGGATAATAACAGGGATTTAAATAAAGTATTCATAAGTTCCTCCATATGAATTAATTAAAATAACCATTTATACTTCCATAATACCCTAAAAAAACAGAATGTCAACAATTGCTATTTGGGTTTAATTAATGCCTTTTACTAGGTTCGATATCAGGTTTAAAGGGTAGGATTGCTTCTCCTGTCGGTTACCCCCCCCCCCCCCCCCC
>Ga0209624_10003891_pt1 | contig 10395 bp, 7 predicted proteins | sample JacPinW_OM2H0_O1_FD_188565 | JGI IMG/M metagenome (GOLD analysis project Ga0209624, IMG submission 188565) | Forest soil microbial communities from Algoma, Ontario, Canada - Jack Pine, Ontario site 1_JW_OM2H0_O1 (SPAdes) (version 2) | ecosystem: Environmental > Terrestrial > Soil > Boreal... | reverse complement strand
CTGGTTCCGTCATGGCGACATAGCACAAGGGGGCAAGCTTGTCCTCGAGATGGGACCTGAACCAAACCCGGCCCTCGGATCAGACGTTACGGCCAGCCCTCCGTCGCTAACGTTATAGAGGCGGTCGTCCCCAGCGGGAAGCGGCCGGCGCGACATGGGCGACAGCCGCTTTTGCCGTTGAACAGTGCTGGTAAGGATGAGCCTCGGCCCTTCAACTATCACCCTGCGCAGGTCGTAATCCTCAAAATAATGAATAATTGAAGCTCAAATTTCCACTATTTGCATTTTTCCTGTATATAGGTAGGTGTTTCTTTGCCCCCATCATTGGCTTCGGGGCGGTCAGGTTGATTGTTTTCAAAGGATTGGAAAGCTTCCTGTGGTTCGTGTGACCTAATGCGCAAGATTATCTTCGAGCTTTGTGCAGAGAGTATCCAGGCTTGCCTCGCCGCACGCGAAGGCGGAGCCGATCGCATCGAACTCTGCACAGCCCTCAGCGAAGGCGGCCTGACGCCGAGTCACGGGTTGACGCGCGCGGCGGTTCAGCGCAGCGGACTCCCCGTGCACGTCCTGTTGCGGCCGCGAGGCGGCGACTTTCTCTACACGGACGACGAGTTCGCCCTGATGCGCGAAGATCTCCTTCATGCGCGCACCCTTGGAGCCAAGGGCTTCGTCCTTGGCATCCTGCGCGCCGACGGCACGGTCGACATTGAACGCACGCGCGAGCTTGTGGATCTGGCTGCACCGCTCGAAATCACGTTTCATCGTGCCTTCGATTACACTGTCTCGCTCGATCAGGCTCTCGAAGATGTCATCGCCACAGGCTGCAGGCGTGTGCTGACCTCGGGTGGCGAACGGGATGTCCTGGCTGGGGCCGACAGGCTGGCACGGCTGGTCGAACTTGCTGCCGGAAGAATCGAGATCGCCGCCGGTGGTGGCCTCCGCATCAAGGACGCAGCGGCCCTCGCTCGCGCCACACGCGCCAGCCACTTTCATGGTTCCCTACGCCGCAGCGAAGCCAGCAGGATGCAGCACGAGAGCCAATGGGTACTCGAAGACGCAGACCAGTTCGATGGCGCATCCCGCTTCGTGGTGGACGCAGATGACGTCCGGGCCATGATTGGCAATCTGCGCAGCTCCTGAACAGTTCCGATACACGCAACACACATGCATCAGCACCCGGGCCATGCACCAGTTTTCCGAAGGGGCAAAGATGAAGCCGAAATCCGCAAGCAGGTGTCTCCTGGTTATTGCGATTCTTGCCTTCGCCTCTTCGGCGACCTCTGGTGGCACGTCTCCGACCGCGGTCCGCGAGACCCTGCTCCTTGCCGCTGATCCAGTGGAGGGGAACGCGGAGATGGCAGCGAAGGTTCGGCAGGAGTTCCTTCATGCCTGGGGCGGCTACAAGCAATACGCCTGGGGACATGACGAGCTACGTCCCCTCAGCAAACAGCCCTATGACTGGTATGGCGTCTCGCTTCTCATGACGCCTGTCGACGCGCTCGACACGATGATTCTCATGGGCCTCACTGACGAAGCCGACCAGACAAGAAAACTCATCGACGAAAAGCTCTCCTTCGATCAGGACATCTACGTCAAAAACTTCGAGATTACCATTCGCCTCCTTGGAAGCCTTCTAAGCAGCTACCAACTCACTGGCGACAAACGACTCCTCCTTCTCGCGGACGACCTTGGCCGCCGCCTGCTGCCTGCCTTCAACTCTCCCACTGGTCTGCCCTATGTCGAGGTCAATCTACGCACAGGTGCCGTTCGTGGCGACGAGCCGAATCCAGCCGAGGCTGGGACCTATCTGCTCGAGTTTGGCACTCTCAGCAAGCTCACGGGGAAACCCATCTACTATCAGAAAGCCAAGCGCGCAGTCGTAGAGATCTACAAGCGCCGCTCTGCGATCGGCCTGGTCGGTTCACAGATCAACGTCCGTACTGGCGCCTGGACTGGCACCACGAGCAGCATCGGCGGGGGCACCGACTCCTACTACGAGTATCTGCTCAAAGCCGCGCGTCTGTTCGGCGATAAAGACTGCGAGCGTATGTGGGAGTCCAGCTTGAAAGCTGTGAACAGATACCTCGCCGACGATACTTCGACCGGGCTCTGGTACGGCCAGGCCGATATGAACACCGGAGTCCGCACGACTACGCAGTTCGGCGCGCTCGACGCTTTTTTCCCTGCGGTGCTGGCGCTCTCGGGCGACATGGATCGCGCCCGGCGGCTCGAAGACTCCTGCTACAAGATGTGGACGAGCTTCGGCATTGAACCCGAAAGGATCGACTACACCACGATGAAGATTGTGCAGTCCGACTACGAACTGCGCCCCGAGATCATCGAATCCGCCTTCTATCTGTACTACTTCACCAAAGACCCGCGCTACCTCCAGATGGGGCAAACCTTCTTCGACAGCATCGTCAAGTACACGCGAAACGACGTGGCCTACGCCGCGCTCAGCGATGCAGAGAAGAAGACGCAGCGCGATGACATGGAAAGTTTTTTCTTCGCGGAAACACTGAAGTATCTTTACGTTCTCCTAGGACCACCCAACACGATCAACCTTAAAACAACGGTGCTCAATACGGAAGCACATCCCCTGCGCCGTACCTGGTAGACGCCGAACGGGCGGCAATCCTCTGCGGCAGGTTGGTCCAGCGTCTCGTAAGACTGAAAGGAAACTACTGTGCTTAGAACTGCCTCCCTTTCGCTCGGCCTCAACCGACTGCTCGGTTCGGTTGCTGCCATCGTTCTCGCCTCAGCCGGTATCGCGCATGCTCAGGTCGTGCTCGTGCCCCCCACCCCACAAATCGGCTCGTCGAACCCCATCACGGCTGAACCGTCGGTGCCGCGACCCCACACGACACCATGCATCGTACCGCTCTTCCAGGAGCTGGCCTTTGCCGACTTCAACCTCAAGTCCTTCAGCTATACGCCACCGTCCAGCTGCCCCGGGCCGTGGGCCAAGGTCGTTTTTACCGCGGACTTTACCGTCACCGCAGGCCGCCAGTTTGACCGCACCGCAGCCTTTTACCTCGGTCACGCCAGCATCTACTACGGCACCACCGCCGAGCCGCGTGCGACCCTCAGCCCCTCGTGGCACGTCGAGCGGGATGTGACCGACCTCAGCGCTATCTTCAAATCTCCTCAGACAGGCGAGGCCAACATCGGCAACTTCGTCGGCGTCTCCGGAGGCGTCACTTTTAACGGCATCATCTTCGCCAACGCCGCGCTGGAGTTCTATCCCGCATCCCATGACGATGGCGCGCCGCGGGTTCCTGACATCGTCGTTCCAGTCAACGGGACCGGCGGCGATGCAGGTACGCTCAACACCACAACTGACAGGATCACTCAGACACTCAACCTGCCTACCAACGTCGAGCGAGTCGTTCTGGACGTGATCGCACAGAGCCAGTCGAACGACGAGTTCTGGTACTTTTGCGTGCCGAACGACCAGACGAGCAACCTTGAGTCGTGCGGGAATACCGCGTTCCGTGAGACAGAGGTGTTCATCGACGGTCAGCCTGCCGGTGTCGCTCCGGTGTATCCGTGGATCTATACAGGTGGCATCGATCCTTTCCTGTGGGAGCCTATCCCCGGCGTTCAGACGCTTGATTTCAAGCCCTACCGCGTCGATCTCACTCCCTTCGCCGGCGTGCTCTCGGACGGCAATTCTCACACCGTCAGCGTGGGGGTGTTCAACGCGGACAGCTTCTTCCTCGCCACCGCCAACCTCCTGGCCTTCACCGATCACAATAAGGAGAAGGTAACCGGCGGCATCATCAGCAATACGCTCAGTGCAGCTCCCACTCCGGTCGTTACTGAGAACATCTCGGCCAACCCGGGGGGAACGTTCACTGGATCCGTGTCTGTCGCGTCGAACCGGAAGTTCGCGATTCGCGGTTTTGTCAATACTTCGCACGGCCATGTCGAAACTACAGTCGAACAGTCCGTCGCCTTCCTCAGCAATCAGCAGTTCAACGTTGGGCCCACCACCGACATTCAGAACGCCCAACAGACCTCCACCCTCGATTCGACCACGACGACGAAGGACGCCTTCTTCGTTAACACGACCGAACAGCACTTCAGCTATCCGCTCACTATCGACTTTTCCTTCCTGGTTAACTCCGACGGGAGCGAGACGCAGGCTACCACCGTCGCCCAAAAGGATCTCGTCAGCGAATCGAAGAGCCTCAACGGCTTGAAGTTCTTTGACAGCAATCTGAGTAACGAGGTCAACGCAACCGATACGCTTAACATCACGTCCAGTGGCGCGTTAGCCGGGAACTCTGGCAGCAAGACGACGCAGACGTTCAGCGCAAACGACTCATTGGGCAACTGCTTCAGTCGAACGATCACGGCCGCCGCTCAGGTGCTCACCTCAGTTGAGGATGGGAATGGCTGCAAACCGGACCACAACAACGGCCACTGATTCACCTGGTAACGATTCACCTGGTAACAAAGGGGGCTCGGTCGACTCGGCTGAGCCCCCTTTTTTGTTGATCAACGCTCGACGCTCCGCCAGTTCTGCAGCAAGGTTCGGCTTTCGCACCCGATGGAGCAGAAGTGCAGGTCCGTGACGGCCGGTAGCTCTCATTCGCTCTACAGCGGCATGACGGAGGAAGCCGAAGTAATGATCGTTAGGGGATAGTTCGATCATAATAGTGTAGATTTTGCCACCGGATCGCATAATTGATGAGTATTGTTGGCGCGAGCGGGGTAAGATATGACATCCGGGAGGCAATCCGTCCAATGTCTGCGAAGATCGATGATCGCGGTGACCGAATTATGCGGGCCCTGCTTCGTGCGGGGGACATCACTGTTGAAGAGCTGGTTAAGCAGGTAGGGACGTCGGCGCCCAGCATCCGGCGGGACTTGACGCGGCTGGAGAAGCGGGGGCTGGTACTGCGGACGCATGGTGGGGCGACGCTCGTAGAACCGCTTCTTTATGAACCATTTCGGCATGATACTTCATTTCAAGCTAGAGAGTTGCGATCGGCAGATCAGAAGCGGCGTATCGGGCTAGCGGCGGCGGAGCTGATCCACGAGAAACAGACGGTTGGGCTGACGGCGGGCACCACGACAACGCAGATCGGGCGGTCGCTTCGGCACCGGCGCGGGATCCATGTGGTGACGAACGCGCTGAACATCGGAATGGAGCTGTGCAACCAGCCGGCGATCAAGACAACACTGACGGGCGGGACACTGGCGTGGGCGTGGACGTTTGCGCTGGCTGGGCAGGCGGCGCTGAATACGCTGAACGATGTGTATTTGGACATGGTTTTTGTGGGAGTTACGGGCTTTGACCTGGAACGCGGCGCGACGACGCTGGAGGTGGAAGAGGCGACGGTAACGCGAGCGATGATCCGGCAGGCGAGGCAGGTGATCGTGGTGGCAGACTCGAGCAAGGTCGGGACGGTGAGCCCGGCGCTGATCTGCCCGGCGTCGAGTGTGCAGGTTCTAGTGACGGACACGGAGCTGCCTCAGGAGAAGTATGACGCCATTGTGGCGGCAGGGATCCAGGTGTTCCGAGCCTGAGGCAATGGTGTTTGGGTGAAAGTCCGCATCTCCTGAGGTGGGGAAAGTCAAGAGGGAAACGTGCTACCGGTCAGACCAATCTGCTGTGGAAAAAACGATAGTTCGGCATTTGTGGTGTTTTGTGGTGAATCTTACCGGTTTAGTGAGGTTTGGCTCGGGGTTACAGTGTGTTTCGTCGGGTTAATGAGCTTCGGCGGTCGTCGAAAACGCCTCGCAAAACGTGGTGATTTGTATGGCTAATGTGGACAAATTGCGTGCAGCACGCACCCCTCAGGGTTGGGGCGGGGTAGGGGGCAGGCCGACTTGTTCGGGAGTGGGGAAGACTTTGCTTTCCTGCCAGGTATTGATGAGGGCGTCGATGGCTTCGCCTCGCTTCTGCCAGAGCTGGATGCGGAGATCGTAGCGGACCAGAACGTTATCGAGCCAGTAGGGGCGGTTTTCGGTTAGCCAGCTCTGGCGGTAGAGGTTTTTGGTCATAGAGTAGGCGTCGCGGAGGTCCTGGCAGCGGCCGTTGTTGCTGCCGATAGAGTAGAGGAGATCGGCAGCCTGGCTGGCGTGTTTGGGATCGTCTTTGAGCGCGTAGGCGCGAGCGTAGGCGAGGGACATCTCGTCGGAGAGCTGGAACTTGAGGCCGGTGAGATCGATGCGGCGGGCACCAAGCTCCATGGCGTCGAGCGCGGCGGACTCGCGTAGGTTGGGATCTTCTGCGCGGGCTTGCTGGAGGAGTTGGAGGGCCTGTTCGGCGTGGAGGCGGCCTTCGTGGAGTTTGGGGCGGAGCTTGGTGGCGATGGCCTGGCCGGCGGTGCTCCAGGGATCGATCCAGAAGTAATCGTCAGAGGGGTCGATGAAGGTCTCGGCGGCCATGAGCTCCTGCTGTGCGCGATCGATCTTGCCGGAGGAGTCTCCGAAGAAGGTGTGGCCGAAGGCGCGCTGGTAGGCGGTGATGTCGCTGGTTCCGAGCTGCCAGCCGGCGGCTGCGCCGAAGAGAACGCCGAACCAGTCCTGATTGAAGAGGCCTTCGCCGTCGTCGTTCCAGACGGTGAGGAGCTCGCCGGTGGAACCGAGACGCTGGCCTGCGGCGACGAAGCCCTGAATGTTATCGAGAGCGGTGGCGGCGTTGGGATAGACGAGGCTCCAGTTGGCGTCGCCGGGAGCGACCCAGGTTTCGATGCCGGCCTTTTTGAAGGGGAGGATGTTGGAGTCGTAGTTGTCGAGATGCCAGTAGATCCAGGGGACGGCGATCATGTCCTTGGGGAGATGGTCGATGGCGGTGGGGTCGCTGGTGGCGACGTCGCCCCAGAAGAGCAGGCGGCGGTGGAGCGGGGCGAGGGTGGTGTGGATCTGCGAGAGGAAGTCGGCGTAGACGGGACCGAGGCCGCGCTTGTCGACGTCTGCTTTGGTGCGGCCGGTGCCTAGCTCGACGGTTTCGTCGGCGCCGACGTGGAGGAAGGGGCTGGGGAAGTCCTGACTGAGCTGTGTGAACCAGGAGGAGATGAGGGGCTGGGTGTCGGGCTGGCCGGGAGCGAGGACGTGGCCGTGCGGAGTTTCGGCGAGGTCGGTGTGCTCCTCGTACTGGAGGACGTGATGGAGATGACCGAAGGCCTCCTGCTCGGGGACGATCATGATGTGGTAACGGGCGGCGAAGGCTGCCAGCTCCTGCGACTCGGCGCGGGTGAGGGAGCTACCGGGCGGCGCGGCGAGTGGGTCGGCGGCGTACTGCATGGTGTGTTCGAAGTAGGGCGAGTAGATGTTGACCTTGTAGGCGGCGAAGGTCCGGATCTGGTGCTTTTGAAAGGCCAGAGTGGGGAAGGGGCCGCGGGAGAGGTCGTCGTCGATGCCGCGATACTTCATGGCGGGCCAGTCTCGGATGGTTCCGGTCCAGATGCTGGCGGCGGGTTGAGTGTGGCTGCCGCGTTCGACTAACTGCTTGAGGGTTTGAGCAGCGTAGAAGAGGCCGGCGGACGTGTCGGCGATGAGGGAGACCTGATGGGGGCGCGCGATGAGGATGTAGCCCTCGTCGTGCATGGCGGGATCGAAGGTGAGTTTAGCGTCGGTGAGGAGCTGCCTGGCTTGCGGGGTGTCGCGGTGGAAGAGGGTGATGGTGAGGTCGGGCAAGCCGATGGCCGGGGCCATGCGGATGCCTGCGTCGGCGAGGCTTTGGGTGAGGTCCTGCGCGGTGAAGAGATCTTCGGATAGGCTGCCTGATATGTTGCCGGAGCCGTCGCTCGATGGAGTGACGACTACTGTGGCAGAAGCGATGGGGACGAGGTCGCCGGCGTGGAGTTCGCGCGGGAGGGGGATGAGGGTGGGGGCGTGGCTTTGGGCGAGGGCGGCGCCTGTGAATGCTCCTGCGAATAAAAGCGTGGCCAGCGCCAACTTGCCGGTGCGATTTGGGCTGGGATTGGGGAGACATTTGCAGCGGAGTGACATTTCAAGACAGCCAAGGTCAATCGAGAATGATTTTTCGCGCGGCAAACGTCCACTTTTCTGCATGGATACTGTATACAGAAACATAAGTGGCAGCTCAAGCGAGAGTTGTACCCCTGTGAAGATGACGGTCGAAGGCAGCATGCTCCTCGGCTGATGTTTTTCCGCAATCGAACACCGTTGAATCGAGAGACATGATGAAGACATTGATAGCTCTGCTTCTGGTTGGAAGCGCGACCGTGTGGGGTCAGACGAAGACGCTTTTCTATATGGGGAATGGGCTCGCGTCCGTGCACTCGTTTATGGAGCATAAGGACAAGATCGATATCGTGTCGCCGACGTGGTATCAGGTTGACCAGTCGGGGATGGTGACGGGAGAGGCACAGCCGGATGTGCTGCGCGCGGCGAAACAGGCGCATGTGTCGGTGGTGCCGATCTTTGCGCTGTTCGATAAGGACAAGGTGCATACACTGCTGCTCGATGAGAAGGCGCAGGACGAGATGAATGCGGCGTTCGTGCGGGAGTGCAAGGAGAATGGCTACGACGGCGTTCAGTTCGACTTTGAAGATATTATGTGGACCGACAGGGATGCGCTGTCGGCGACAGTGAAGAAGACCGCGGATGTGCTGCATAAGGAGCATCTGCAGGTGCAGATTGCAGTGGTGCCGAATGCGCCAGGACATGCGGGCGAGACGGCTTTCGGGAAGTGGATCTTCGAGGAGTGGAGGGCGGCGTTCGACCTGAAGGCGCTAGGTGAGTCGGTGGATTTGCTCTGCCTGATGACGTATGACCAGCACACGCGATGGACGGCGCCGGGGCCGGTGGGCGGATGGATTTGGACGAACCAGAACCTGGAGTATGCGCTGAAGGTGGTGCCGAAGGAGAAGCTGTCGCTGGGCATCTCGCTGTATGGGTATCACTGGTTTACGGGCGATCCGGGGCTCGCGGAGAAGGTGAAGAAGCCGAACATCACGGCGGAGTACATTTCGCAGCCGAATGCGATCTATCTGCGCGATACGTATGGCGGGAAAGAGCAGTGGGATGAGCAGGACCACTCGCCGTGGTTCTATTTTTATCGCGACCAGATGCGGGAGTGGATTTTCTATACGGACAAGCGGGCGTTCGGCGATCGCTACACGCTGGCGAAGCAAAATGGGCTGGCGGGCATCTGCTCGTGGGTGCTGGGAGAGGAAGATCCGGCGATCTGGTCGGTGCTGCCGGTTCGTAAATAGCTCGCAGTCTCTGGAATTCGTTGAGGAATCTGGAGAAAGAAGTTGCATAAAACTTCCTAACCGCAGATTCTAATGTAAGTTTAGTAAGTAACGGCAGACGATTCTATTGGAAGAAAAGGATTTCGATTGACGAGAATCAGGTCAACGCGGTTCGCGGTAAGTTGTATGGCCTTAAGCTTTCTGGTTACGGTGGCTGCCGGGGCTCAGAAGAAACATCTTTTGGTGTTAGGTGAAGAGAAGGGCTATCGGCACGAGTCGGTTTCGCATGCGATGGCGGTGATCGAGCACATGGGCACGGAGAGCGGCCTTTGGGATACGACGATTCGTACCGATACAGAGGTCCTGACCAAACAGAAGCTGGAGTTCAACGCGAAGACGCTGAATGATTTCGATGCCGTGCTCTTCTTCACTGGCGGCGATCTGGAGATGACACCGCAGCAGAGAGCTGATCTGCTCTCGTTCGTGCATGAGGATGGCAAGGGGTTTGTCGGGGTTCATAGCGCTGCCATTACATGGGCGAAGTGGCCGGAGTTCGTGGATATGCTTGGCGGCACGTTTGATCAACACCCGTGGGGGACGTTTCAAGCGCCGATCGTCGTGGAGGATGCGAAGTTTCCGGGGATGCAGCAGTGGCAGTGGCCTCGTGAGTTTGTTCTGACGGACGAGATCTATCAGATGAAGGACTTCTCGCGGGATAAGGTGCGGGTGCTGATGCGGCTCGATTCTTGCAAGCTTGATCTGGCAAATCCCAAGGTGCACCGGCAGGATCGGGATTTTGCAGTGACGTGGGCGAAGTCGTATGGAAAGGGTCGGGTGTACTACTCTACGCTTGGGCATCCTCGGGAGAACTGGGATGATCCGCGGTTGCAACAGATGTACGCCGGGGCGATTAAGTGGGCGATGGGGCTGGAGGCGGCTGATGTCACTCCACTGCCTGCTCCGGTAGAAGAGGCTTGTCATCCATGACGGCCCGATGGTGAAGAGGAGGTAACGGCAATGTGGAAGATTTTTTTCGTACTACTCGCTTCTTTGGCGGCTTCGGCGGAGGATCATCCGATTCTGCCGCTTGGCTCTGGCGCGCCCAACTTCGTGCTGCCCGGTGTGGACGGCAAGACGCACCAGTTGAGCGACTACGCCTCAAGCCCAGTGCTGGTGGTCGCGTTCATGTGTAACCACTGTCCGATCGCGCAGATGTATG
>Ga0209624_10003890_pt1 | contig 10398 bp, 11 predicted proteins | sample JacPinW_OM2H0_O1_FD_188565 | JGI IMG/M metagenome (GOLD analysis project Ga0209624, IMG submission 188565) | Forest soil microbial communities from Algoma, Ontario, Canada - Jack Pine, Ontario site 1_JW_OM2H0_O1 (SPAdes) (version 2) | ecosystem: Environmental > Terrestrial > Soil > Boreal... | reverse complement strand
GACGTCGCGGCCGAGCGCGCGCGTGAAGAGGCTCGCCGCAAGGCCGAGGCCGAGGCCGAAGTCGCGGCAGCCGCCAAGGCGTCGTCGGTGAACGGCGTCGGCCAGCCGACGATCGTCCCCGACCCCCAGACCGGAGCCCCCGGCCCGACGACCATCGCCCGCCCGATCGAGTAGGATTCACTCCGTGAATCCGACGCACGCGCCCTTCGGCCGCTCCGCTACAAGGAAGTAGGGGTGCTCGCGGAGCGGTCGCCGCTCGACGAGGAGAAGCGCGAGCGCGACATCGACTGGGACCAGAAAGAGATGCCGTTCACGGAGCACCTGCGGGAGCTCCGGAACAGGCTGTTCGTCTGCGTGGTCACGGTCGCAGCGCTCGCGATCCTGCTGCTGTATCCCGCGCAGCTCGCGATCCCGTGGCTGACGCACCTGTACTTCGGAAACATCCAGCTGCACGCGTTCGGTCCCGGCGACGCGCTGTGGGCGATCTTCAAGCTGTCGATCTACGGCGCGATCGTGCTCGGTCTGCCGGTGATCCTGTATCAAGTGTGGATGTTCGTCGTGCCGGCGGTCCATCCGCGCACCAGGCGCGCGGTGTACAGCTATGTCGCACCGTCGTTCATCCTCGCGCTGGCGGGGATCGCGTTCGCGCACTTTCTGGTGATACCGCGCGCGCTCGCCGGCCTGGACTACTTCACCGAGAAGATCGCGGTGCCGACGTACGGTATCGAGAACACGCTCAACCTCGTGCTGCTGATGCTGCTCGCGTTCGCGCTCGTGTTCCAGACGCCGGTCGTCATGCTGCTGGGCGCGCGCATCGGGCTGATCAACAGCACGCTGCTGCGCAAGTACCGCAAATACATCGGCTTCGGTATGCTCGTGGCGGGCGCGGTGCTCGCGCCTGACGGCAGCCCGGTGACGATGACGCTGATCGCCGCCCCCATGTACGTGTTGTTCGAGTCGTCGATTTGGCTGATCGTGCTGATGGAGAAGCGGTGGAAGCGCGAAGCGGAGAGCGCCTAGCGCCGCGCGCGCTCGCCGGGCTGCGCGAGAGCTGGGACGACCTCGTCCGGCTGTTCGCGCACATTCCGTTCGGCGTCTCGCTGCTCGCGATCTGGGCGCTGCTCACGCTGATCGGCGTCGTGATCGAGCAGGGCAAAGACGCCGCGTTCTATGCGAGCGCCTACGCGCCGCCCGTCGCGCGGCTGATCGGGCGGCTCGATCTCGGCAACATCTACCACAGCCCCGCCTACATCGGCGTGCTCGGGCTCATCCTGTGCTCGATGGCGGCGGCGACGTTCACCAAGGTGATCCCGCGCCGCATCCCGCGGCTGAACCCGGTAAAGGTGGACGCGATCCCGCTGCACGCGACGATTCACGTCGCCGGCGACCCTGCGAGCGTGCGCGAACGGCTGGCCGCGTTCTTCGCAGCGCGCGGCTGGCAGGTGCGCAAGCGCGAGTTCGGCGGCACCGAGTGGACGTTCGCCGACAAGAACAACTGGGCGCGCCGCGGCGTGCTCGTCGCGCACGTCGGTTTCGTGATCATCGCGATCGGGACGACGATCTACTGGGCGCAAGGCTACAGCGGCCAGTTCGCGGTGCTCAGCGGCGAGACGGCGACGATCCCCGAGAGCGGCGCACGGATCGACCTCGAGCGTTTCGCGTACCGCATCGACCCGATCCGCACCAAGGCCGGCGTCGTCTACCAGCCGATCGACTACGTGTCGAACGCGAAGGTGACGGGCCGTGACGGCAAGACGCACGAGGCGGTCATTCGCGTCAACTCGCCGTACGACGTGGACGGCACGCTCGTGTACCAGGCGACGTACGGCTTTGCGATCGACTTCAAGCTGACCAAGGACGGCCGGCCCGTGCCCGGCCCCGACCACTTGCTCAAAGAGGGCGAGGGCTTCACCATCGGCGCCACCGGGCGCGCGATCCAGTACCAGCGTTTCGTCGGCACGATCGACCGCGCGACCGGCCAGCCGGCGGCCGACCCGCGCCCGAACGACCCGGGCGTGGTGGTGCAGGCGTTCGACGGCGACCGCCCCGCCGGAAGCGCGCTGCTCGCACTGGGGCGGCCGGTGGATCTCGGTGCGGGCTACAAGCTCGAAGCGGCCCGCTACGTGCTGTACTCGGGGTTCCAGTACCGCTACGACCCCGGCATTCCGGTGGTCGGCATCGGCGCCTTCGTGCTGCTCGCGGGCCTGTGCATCTCGTTCTACTTCCTGCCCGCGCGGCTGTTCGTGCTCGTGCGCGAGAAGGACGGCGGCACGAGCGAGGTCGGCATCGCGGCGACGACCGTGAAGGGCTACGACATCTTCGAAGAGCGGTTCCGTGACATCGTCGACGCGCTGCGGCGCAGCGCGCCCGCGCCGGGCACGACCGAAGTCCGTCCCGCTCCGGTGCTCGAAGGCGTATAAAGGGGAGAGCCATGGATCCGTTCAGACAGTCGCTCGATCAGAATCTGCTTTCCGTGGGCATCGCCGCGTACGTCACCGGCGCGCTCGTCCTGCTCGCGTACTTCTTGTTTCGCAAGCCGGTGCTGCGCACGATCGGGCTGCCGCTCGCGGCGGTCGGCGCCGTGTCGCAGTTCGCCGAGCTCGGCGCGCGCTGGTGGATGACCGGCGTGTGGCCGCTGACGAACCTGTACGGCTCGCTCTCGCTCTTCAGCGCGTTCGCCGTCGCGATGTTCCTGATCTTCGCGTTCCGTTACGATCTCGCGTTCATCGGCGGCCCGGTGCTCGCGCTGGCCGCCATCGCGCTCGGCTACGCGACGACGTGGAACGAAGGCTACATGCCCGCCGTCCCGGCGCTGCAGTCGTACTGGATCAAGATCCACGTGCCGATCGTGATCTCCGCGTACGCGTCGTTCATGGTCGCGTTCTGCGTGTCGCTCATCTATCTGTTCAAAGCCGCGGTGGAGATGCGCTACCGCAGCCGCAAGACGGTGCGCGGCGCCGCGGCGGCCCCCGGCGGCGCGCAGATGGACGTTGCGATGAGCACGTACGCGCCCGCTCCGGCGGCCGGCGGCGGCGTGCTCGGGACGGCGCGCAACGACACGCCCGCGCTCGCCGATGCGGCCGCTTCGGGCGACGCGGCCGCGCAATGGCTCGTCGGACTGCCGTCACTCGCACGGCTCGACATGATGCAGTACCGCATCATCGCGGTCGGCCTTCCGCTGCTGTCGCTGGGGATCATCACCGGCGCGATGTGGGCCAAGGAAGCGTGGGGCGCCTACTGGCAGTGGGATCCCAAAGAGACGGCGGCGCTGCTGTCATGGATCGTGTACGCGGCCTACATGCACTTGCACACGCGCCCGAACTTGCGCGGCACCTTCACCGCGTGGGTCAGCATCGTCGGCTTCCTGTCGATCATCTTCTGCTATCTCGGCGTGAACATCTGGATCAGCGGCCTGCACTCGTACAAGATGTAGCACCGCCACCGCGGCGCGCGATACCGTGTCACCCTGAGCCTGTCGAAGGGTGAAGATTTTTCGCTACGGCGCTTGGCTCGCGCGCGGTTTTTCCGGCAGCGCCGGCATAGGGGTGGGCGGTGCGACTTGCGACGGGTTTTCCCAGATCGACTTTGCTTCAGCCGGGAGATGATCGGGCGTGCGCTTTAGGAAGTATGCGATCTGCCAGATCGACTTCTCGTCGAGCGCCGGGTGGAAGGCGGGCATGCCGGTGAAGCGGATGCCGTGCTCGACCTTCCAGTAGGTCACGCCTTCGGGGTCGTCCATCACGTCGTGCTTGTTGAACTGCGGCGCTTGCGTGCCCATGCCGCGCGCGATCGCGTTCGGCGTACTGTTCGCGGTGCCGTGGCACACCGCGCAGTTTTGCACGTACAGCTTCGCGCCTTGCGCGATGTCGGCGTCGCTTTGCGTGTAGGGATAGGGCGGCTTGGGCGCCTCGCGCGCGGTCGTGGCGTTCAGCGACGTATGGGCGGCCCAGCGCTCGCCGGGCAACAAGGGACCGTCGGCCCGGGCGGGCACCGCGCCGGTCTTGATCGCCGCGAACCCGACGAGGGCGAGCACGAGCAGCGCGGCCACGACGCCGCCGAAAAAAGCACGCATACCGCTTAGTCTTCACCGCAAACCTTGGAAAATCACACGCCTGCCGCTGCAACGCCTCGCGCGGCCGGACGGGTTCGAAGCGGTGGAATGGCCATCGCACCGCCGCGCGGCAAGGCGCTCGAGGATCTCCGCTTCACCAACACGTTCGCATCGCTGGGCGACGCATTCTCCGAGCGCCGCACGCCGAGCGGGATTCCGGGCGCGCGCCTCGTCGCGGTCAGCCCCGAGGCTGCCGCCCTGATCGACCTTCGCGCGGGCGAGGAGCGGCGGCCGGAGTTCGCGGCGCTCGTCGCCGGCGATGCGCTCGTCAACGGGATGGAGCCTGCCGCGGCGATGTACGGCGGCCACCAGTTCGGCGTGTGGGCCGGCCAGCTCGGCGACGGGCGCGCGATTCTGCTCGGCGAGGTCCGCAACGACCGCGGGGAGCCCTGGGAGCTGCAGATCAAAGGCGGCGGGATGACCGCGTTCTCGCGCTTCGCCGACGGCCGCGCGGTGATCCGTTCGACGGTCCGCGAGTTTCTCGCGAGCGAGGCGATGCACCATCTCGGCGTCCCGACCACGCGCGCGCTCGCGATGGCGGCCGGCGACGAGCCGGTGCTGCGCGAGCGCGTCGAGCGCGCCGCCACCGTGATCCGCATGGCGCCCACGTTCGTGCGCTTCGGTTCCTTCGAGATCTTCCACTACCGCAAGCAGCACGAGAACGTGCGCACGCTGGCGGAGTACGTCATCGAAAGATTCTATCCGGAATGCGATAGCGGGGACGACCGGTACGCGCGCTTTTTCGCAACCGTCGTCGAGCGCACCGCCGCGCTGATGGCGCAGTGGCAGGCCGTCGGCTTCGCGCACGGTGTGATGAACACCGACAACTTCTCGATCCTCGGTCTCACGCTCGACTACGGCCCGTACGGGTTCGTCGAGGAGTACGAGCCGGGCCTGATCTGCAACCACAGCGACGAGACGGGCCGCTACGCGTTCGACCGCCAGCCGACGATCGGGCTGTGGAACTGCTTCGCGCTGGGCGAAGCGCTCTCGTCGCTGCTGTCGAAGGACGAGATCGAAGCGGCGCTCGCGCGCTACGAGCACGTCTACCGCGCGACTTTTCTGGAGCTGCTGCGCGCGAAGCTCGGCGTGCTCGGCGAGCGTGACGACGATGCGGAGCTCGCGCTCGAGCTCTTCCGGCTGCTCGAAGCGCGGCGCATCGACTGGACGAGCTTCTGGCGCGCGCTCTCGTACGACGACGCGCGCGCGCTGGCGCTCCTGGGCGAGGACGAGTCGTCGCGCGCGTGGATCGAGCGCTATGCGCGGCGCGCGGCGGACGATCCGCGCGGCGACGGCGAGCGCCGCGCGGCGATGCGCGCCGTGAACCCGAAGTACGTGCTGCGCAACTGGGTCGCGCAGGAAGCAATCGCCGCGTGCGAAGCGGGCGACGACTCCGTGGTGAACGCGGTGCTCGGCGTGCTGCGCGCACCGTTCGACGAGCACCCGGCGCACGAAGCATGGGCGCAGCCCGCACCGGCGCAGTATCGCGGCTTGTCGGTGAGCTGCTCGTCGTGAGCCCGCGGTATGAGGGCTGCGGGTACGAGATGAACCCCGCGCTCGCCGCAGCGTAGCGTGGGCCGCGAGGCGCGGTGCGGCGCGTCGTGGGGCGCGCGCAGCGGCGACGTCACGGTGCTGCTCGAGTCGACGGAGCTCATCGTGCGCGGCGCGTTTCGCGCGCGCGCATCGCTCGCATCGCTGCGCGGCCTGCGCGCCGACGGCGACACGCTGCGTTTCCGAGCCGGCGGCGACGAGGTCGCGCTCGTGCTCGGCAGCGCGGCGGCCGCGCGCTGGGCCGCCGCCATCGCCAAACCGCCGCCCTCGCTCGCGGCGAAGCTCGGCATCCGCACGGATACGCGCGTTCTCGTCGAAGGCGACATCGACGACGACGCTCTGGCGGCGGCGCTCGCTGCCGGGACGCGTGCGCACGGCGGCGACGATGCCGATCTGATCGTCGCCCGCGTCGACGACGCGGACGAGCTCGTGCGGATCGCGAGCGAGCACGGCGGGCTGCTCGAGCGGCGGGTACCGCTGTGGGTCGTCTATACGAAAGGCCGCAGCGCGCCGCTGGGCGAGACCGCGGTGCGCAGCATGCTGCGCGAGCGCGGGCTGATGGACCTCAAGGTCGCGTCCGTGTCGGCCGCGCTCACCGCCCTTCAGTTCGCGCGCACCGCGAAGCGCCCGCGAATTTCGTGACGCGACCGCCGAGGACGCCGGACGCCCGCTCGGGAACGGCGCGCAGGTGGAACGGCAGCACGGCGAGGTCAGACTTCTCATCCGCGGGATCGCGAAAGGCGTCGCGAGCCCCGAGATCGCGGCGCTCTTGGCTCCGTTCGGCGGCGACCCCGAGCGCATCGCGCTGCCGCGCGACCGCCGCACGCGCCGGCGCAAGGGCATCGCCTACGTGTTCGTCCCGAGCATCCACGCCGCGCGCGCGGCGATCGAAGCGCTGAACGAGACGATGCTGCAAGACAAGCAGATCACGCTCGAGATCGCCGCGGAGCGCCCGCCCAAGAAGCCGCGCCGCTTCGGGCCGCCGCCCGGCGCAGGCGCCGGACCGCGCCCGCCCCGACGCTTCTAGGCTACTGGAGGTACTTCTCGACCGTCTCCGCGCTGCGCTCGTGCGCGACGCTGGGGTCTTGGCCGAACTCTTCGCGCGCGCGGCGCTGGCGCAAGAGGTCCCACAGGCGGTCGAGCTGGACGTTGATGTCGCCAAGGCGGGTCCGCTCGGCGGGCGAGACGGTGCCGCCCTTCTCGAGCAGCGTGTGCTCCTCGGCGACGAGGCGTTCGATCTGCTGGTGCAGCTCCTGGTCGTTCACGAGCGAACTCTTCCCGCTTGGACGGGGAACACCCACGGCAGGGAACGGTGATCCGCCGGCCGCGAGCGAGGCCACGCTCGCGCGGCGAAGGAGACCGCTTCCGATTCCTACGAAGGTACGCGAGTTTTGACGCCCCGTTGCCTACACTCATGGGTGAGGCGGGCGCCGGAGACGACGGGCTGCCCGTCCCAACCTGAGGAGACATAGTTGGCTCACGCAGAAGCGTACAAAGATCCGGGAACTCCGGACGAACAAAGCCGGCGCACCTTCATGGCGAACGCCGTCGTCGCGCTGGGCGGCGTGATCGGGCTGGGCCTGGTGATCCCGCTCGTGACGTCGCTCCTGCCGGCGCACGATACGGGCAGCGACGAGTGGTCGGGCCTCACGCCCGAGGAGGCCGCCAAATTCAAGAAGGCGACCGACAAGCCGGTCAAGGTGACGTTCAACGTCCACGAGACCAACGGCTACTTCGGCGCGACCGACACCGAGCAGTTCGTGTGGGCGGTGAAGGCCACCGCAGCGCAGATGAAGCAAGCGCGCCCCGAGCTCTTCGACGGCGCCAACAAGCTGCCGTACCCGGTCGTGAACATGGGTTTCGTCGTGTTCAGCCCGATCTGTCCGCACCTCGGCTGCAAATATGCCTGGAGCTCGGAAAAGAACAAGTTCCTGTGCCCGTGCCACGGCTCGGTGTACAGCGAGCTGGGCGCGCACGAGGCAGGTCCGGCGCTGCGCGGCTTGGATCCCCTCCCGCTGCGCGAGTATCAAGGCAAAGTCCAGATCACGTGGATCGAGTACCAGGACAACAACCCGCACTTGATCGTCCAAAAGGTCGGGTGAGGCACACCGCATGCTGACTTGGCTCGACCAGCGCACCGGCGTCGTCACGGCGACGAAGGGTTTCCTCACCGAGGACGTCCCGGGCGGCGCTTCCTATTGGTACGCGTTCGGCAGCGCGACGGTGTTCGCGATGATGCTGCAGATCGCAACCGGCATCTTCTTGTGCTTCTACTACGCGCCGTCGACCGCGACCGCGTGGGAGTCGACCAAGTTCCTCATCGAGAAAGTGCCGGCCGGCCATCTCGTGCTCTCGCTCCACTACTGGGGCGCGTCGGCGATGATCGCGTTCATGGCGATGCACCTGCTGCAAGTGCTGCTGTGGGGCGCGTACAAGAAGCCGCGCGAGCTGCAATGGATCGTCGGCGTGCTCCTGTTCATCATCACGCTCGTGCTCGGGCTGACCGGATATCTGCTGCCGTGGGATCTCAACGCGCTGCTCGCATCGCGCGTCGCGATCAACATCTCGGGCAATGCGCCGATCCTCGGGCCCGCGGTGCTCAACTTCCTGCAGGACGGCAACGGCATCGGAACGCTCACCATCAACCGCTTCTTCGGCATCCACGTCTGGCTTATGCCGGCGCTGCTGGTGGGTCTGGTGGGCATGCACCTCGCGATCTTCCGCTGGAACGGCCCCGCCGGTCCGCCGATCGACGAAGCGCCCAAGCTCAAGCCGGGCCGTTTCTGGCCGGACCAGCTGTTCATGGACACCGTGCTGAGCTTCGCGATGTTCGTCATCATCGTCGCGCTCGCGGTGTTCTCGCCGGCGCCGCTCGACGACAAGGCGGACCTGAACAACGCGCAGTTCGTCCCGTACCCGGCGTGGTATTTCCTCGCGCTGTACGCGCTGCTCGACGTCGTCGGGAACTTCCCGCCGGCGGTCGTGCAGATCGCGACGCTATTCGCCACGATCGTCGGCCCAACGCTGCTGATCGTGCTGCTGCTCGTGCTGCCGTTCGTCGACAAGAACCCCTCGCGCCGGCTCTCGCGCCGCCCCTGGGTCCTCGGCATCACGGCGCTGGTGCTAGTGGGGGCGATCGGCCTGAGCTTCATCGGCCAGCGCAACGTCGTCGAAGGGCAGCTCGCGCACAACATCATCGGACCGAACGCACCCGTCGCGGCCGCCGTCACCAGCAGCGGCGCGCTCTCGACCGGCCCGGCCGGAACCGCGGGCACGACCAGCAGCAGCGCCGCGGCCGGCGGCACGACGCCCGCGAAAGCCGGCGAAGGCGCGTCGGTCTACACCGCCAACTGCGCCGGCTGCCACAACGCGGCGGGCACCGGCGTGCCGGGCACGTTCCCGCCGCTCGCCGGCAACGACTTCGTGACCGGCGACAAGAAGAAGGTCGTCGGCGTGCTGCTCAACGGGCTGAGCGGCAAGATCGAGGTGAAGGGACAGACCTACAACAGCCAGATGCCGGCGTGGAAGGGCACCCTCACGAACAAGCAGATCGCCGACGTGGCGACCTACATCCGCAACGCGTGGGGCAACAAAGCCGACACGGTGACGGAAGCCGACGTGAGCGGCTACAAGCCCTAGCGCCGCGACCGCGGCACGAACCGAGACGAGGCGCCGCGCAACCCGCGGCGCCTCGTTCGTTCACTCGCGCCGTTTTGCAGCGCTGGCCTCGAGCGCGCTCGGCGAGAGGTTCGACGCCACATCGCGATAGAGATGGCGCATCCCCGCGACCTCGGCCTGATCGATCTGCTCGATGAAGTTCATGTCAGCGGATCGGCACGGCGTACGCGCGCTTTTGCGTGTGCACGGTCACCGTCCGCTGAGTTTTCGATGCGACGACCGCGCGCGGCGCCGCGGTGACCCACATGACCTTTTGGATGCACATCATCCCCATCGTGCCGGGGCGCCGGAACTGGTCGAGGTTGTACTGCGGCGGAAAGATGCGGCCGGGAAAAAAGTCGAACCGCGCCCCCTGGCACCCATCCTTCACCTCGGCCTGGCCACCAAGCGTGAAGCCGGTTGCGGTGCGGCGCGCCGTCAGCCCGCGCGCATCGATGGCCAGCGTCCCGGCCGGCATCGGCATCGTCATCATCGCCCCGCCGGGAGCCGGAGTCGCATCGGGCGTCATACCCGGCGCTTTCGTCGCACTCGCCGTCGGCCCGACGACGGGCACGGCCGTGGGCGCCATCGTGGTCTGCGCGGGCGCTGCGCCCGCGGATATGAGAACGGCCGCACACGCGAGCGCGGCGCCGAGACGAACCTTCATCGAAGTTCCTCGCTCGAAGATCCGGGCGCTGCGCCCGGCTGAATTCCGTTCGCGGTCCGGGGGAGGCAACCTAGTCTCGCGAGGGCCTCAGCCTGGAGGGCATTCCGGGCCTGCGATGTGCAGCAGGACGGCGCGCGCGCGCTGCGCGGTGGGGGTCTGCATCACGATGTCCGCGGTGCGGTGGTGCGAGCGCGCGAGCTCCGCCAGGCGCTGCGCGTCGGGCGGGCGGGTGACCACCCACGCGTCGCCGCTGGCGCAGATCGTCGAGACGAAGCCCGCGTTGTTCTTGATGTCGCGCACCGGCGGCGCGGTGTAGAAGATCAAGCCGTTGCCGCCGCTGACGCCGCCGATCGCGATCGTGTCACCGCTCTTGCGGTCGGTGTCGATCGTGCGCGCGATCGGCGGGATCGGC
>Ga0209624_10003889_pt1 | contig 10398 bp, 7 predicted proteins | sample JacPinW_OM2H0_O1_FD_188565 | JGI IMG/M metagenome (GOLD analysis project Ga0209624, IMG submission 188565) | Forest soil microbial communities from Algoma, Ontario, Canada - Jack Pine, Ontario site 1_JW_OM2H0_O1 (SPAdes) (version 2) | ecosystem: Environmental > Terrestrial > Soil > Boreal... | reverse complement strand
ACAAAGTTTCCGGCGGACTTCACGGCGTCGGAGTTTCCGTTGTGAACGCGCTTTCCGATTGGCTGGAACTGGAAATTGCGCGCGATGGCGCGACGTGGGAGCAGAAATATGAGCGCGGTGTGCCCGTCACCAAGTTGAAGCAGACCGGAAAGACGCGCAAGACCGGAACGAAAGTTACTTTCCATCCCGATCCCACAATTTTCACGCAAACCGTTTACAGCTACGACATTTTAGCGGGGCGCCTTCGCGAGTTGGCCTTCTTGAATAAAGGCCTGAAAATCACGCTCAATGACGAGCGCAACGATAAAGAAACGGAATTCCGATTCACCGGCGGCATCGCGGAATTTGTGAAGCACTTGAACAAAGGCAAAACGGTGCTGCACGATTCGCCGATTTATATGGAAGGAAAAAAAGAACAGGTCGATATGGAAATTGCCGTCCAATATAACGACGGCTACGCCGAAAATATTTTCGCGTTCGCAAACACCATCAATACGGTGGATGGCGGCACCCACCTTTCCGGATTTCGTTCCGCGCTCACCCGCACGATTAATTACTACGCGAATCAAACTGGAATGTTGAAGGAGCAGAAAGACGAAGTCACCATCACTGGTGACGACGTGCGCGAAGGATTGGTCGCCGTAGTTTCCGTGAAGCTGCCGCAACCGCAATTTGAAGGGCAAACCAAAGGCAAACTGAATAGTGACATCAAAGGACAAGTCGAGCAGTTGGTGAACGAAAAGCTCGGCGAATATTTTGATAAGCACATGACCGTCGCGCGCCGCATCATCGGCAAATGTATTGACGCCGCGCGCGGCCGCGAAGCTGCCCGCAAAGCGCGCGAGTTGACGCGCCGAAAATCCGCGCTCGATTCCAGCGGACTACCCGGCAAACTGGCCGATTGTCAGGAACGCGATCCGGCGCGATGCGAACTTTTCATCGTCGAAGGTGAGTCGGCAGGCGGCTCGGCAAAGCAGGGGCGCGACCGCAAGAATCAGGCGATTCTGCCGCTGAAAGGTAAAATTCTAAACGTCGAAAAAGCGCGCTACGACAAAATGTTGGGCCACGAAGAAATTCGCACCATCATCACCGCGCTCGGCACCGGCATTGGCAAAGACGATTTTGATCCCGCCAAGTTGCGCTATCACAAAATTATTCTGATGACCGACGCCGATGTTGACGGCAGTCACATCCGCACGCTGTTGCTTACATTTTTCTTCCGCCATATGCGCGAACTGATCGAACGCGGCCACATTTATATCGCGCAGCCGCCGCTCTATCGTCTGCGCCGCGGAAAAATGGACAGGTACATCCGCGACGACCGCGATTTCATGGGCGAAATGATTCGCCGCGCCACGGAAGAGCGCCGAGTGAAGCCGAAAGAAGGCCCAGCGCTGGAAGGCGCCGCGCTCACCACATTCCTGATGAACATTCAGGAATACGAATTGGTGCTGAAGCGCCTATCGCGGCGCGTGCGCATCCTGGGCATTGCGGAATTGCTCGCGGAAACCGAGCTCGAAAAGAAAACAGATTTCGAGGACAAGAAAAAACTCGAAAAATTCGAGCGCGCGATTGAAAAAGCGAAGATCGATATTCAAACGAAGATTACGTACGACGAAGAGCACAGCCTTTACGAATTGAATTTGGCGGGCGGCACAAAAGAACGCCCGGTCGCCGCGAAAATTAATTGGGCGCTCGCATCTTTGCCGGAATATAAGCGCGTGCGTGCGCTGTATCGGCTGGTCGAGCCGGTGGATCATCCGCCATTCCAGGTTTCGCGTGAAGGCGAAGAAAAAATCACGAAAGAAAAAGCCTCTGACGTGCTCGCTTACGTTCTGGCCGACGCGCAAAAAGAATTCACCATTACGCGATTCAAAGGCTTGGGCGAAATGAATCCCGAGCAGCTTTGGGCCACCACCATGAACGGCGAACTCCGCACGCTTCTGCAAGTGAAAATGGAAGACGTCGTGGAAGCCGAAAATATTTTCACCACGCTGATGGGCGAAAGCGTGGCCGAACGACGCAAGTTTATTGAGGATAATGCGCTGGATGTGGTGAACCTGGATATTTAATTTCTCTTGGACAAACTCCGGACAAGGAGCCATCCACGATGAGGATCAAAGTAAACAACGTCGCTCACTTTGCGATTCACGCGGACGATCTGGAACGCGCGCAAAAGTTTTACGGCAAAGTTTTCGGATGGCAGTACGAAGGCTTCGGCGGCGGCCCGATGACGGACTTCTGCAAAATCACCACGATGGACGGCGAAGATATGAAGCCCATCGGCGCGATGCAAAGCCGAAAGTTCAATGCGGCGCCGGAAAAAGTGATTGGCTACGAATGCTCCGTGGCCGTGAATGATGTGGACATCACCGCACAAAAAGTGGAAGCGGCCGGCGGAAAAATTCTGATGCCCAAGACGGCGATTCCCGGCGTCGGATGGCTGATTAAATTTCAGGATACAGAAGGAAATTTGGCCTGCGCTATAAATTTTGACGCGAGCGCGAAGTAGGCGGCGTGATTTATCAAATTAGCTGGCAGACTTTGCCCGGCCTGCGCGGAATCAGTTGCAGCGAATTTCGCGCAACGCCAACAACGACGCCCGATTACGAAGGCGGCGTGGCAGTTGAACTCGCGGGCGAAACCGCCTGTGACACTTTGCTTGAAGATGTGAAATCGCATTTCGAGTGGCGGCGATTCACAAATGCCGCGGACGCGTTTGACGTCGTAAAGGCGTACATCATCGAGCATTCGTTGCATCCGTAGAAAGAATTCAGGAGAAGAAATGGCCGACGAAATACTTCAGGCGCAAATTGTACCGATCGATATTGAAGCGGAAATGAAGCGGTCGTACCTGGATTACGCGATGAGCGTGATCGTGGCGCGCGCGATTCCTGACGTGCGCGACGGATTGAAGCCCGTGCAGCGCCGCATTCTGGTTGCGATGAACGATCTCGGCCTGGCGTCCAATCGCGGCTTCCGCAAGTGCGCGAAGATTTGCGGAGATACTTCCGGAAATTATCATCCGCACGGTGAAGCGGTAATTTATCCCACCATGGTTCGGTTGGCGCAGAACTTCAACATGCGCTACATGCTCGTGGATGGTCAGGGAAATTTCGGCTCGGTTGACGGCGATCCTCCGGCCGCGATGCGGTACACCGAAGCGCGGCTTTCGCGCGTTGCGGAAGAACTTCTCGCCGATCTGGAAAAAGAAACTGTAGATTTCGTTCCTAATTTTGATCAAACACGCGAAGAGCCTTCCATTCTTCCCGCTAAAACTCCGAATCTTCTTGTAAATGGCGCGTCCGGTATCGCTGTCGGCATGGCGACGAATATCCCGCCGCACAACATGAGCGAAGTGATCGAAGCGACGGTAATGCTCATTGAAAAACCGGACGTCACGCTGAAGGAAATTATGAAGGTGATGCCCGGCCCGGATTTTCCCACCGGCGGCTATATCGCGGGCAAGGACGGCATTCTCGCCGCGTACAAAACCGGCCGCGGCACATTCACCATGCGCGCGAAAGCGGCGATTGAAACGGCGGCGAAGGATCGCGAAAGCATCGTCATCACCGAAATTCCTTTTCAGGTAAATAAAGCGCGGCTCATCGAGCGCATCGCCGAACTCGTTCAGACCAAAAAAATTGAAGGCATTTCCGATGTGCGCGACGAATCCGATCGCGACGGCATGCGCATCGTTGTGGAAATTAAGCGCGACGCGGAAAGCCAGCTCATCCTGAATCACCTTTTCAAATTGACGCAGATGCAGGAATCGTTCGGCGTAATCATGCTGAGCATCGTGAAGGGCCAGCCACGCGAATTGCCCATCATGGATATGTTGCGACTGTTCATCGAACACCGCATCGAAGTTGTGCGCCGGCGCACGCAATTTGAATTGCGTAAAGCCGAAGACCGCGAACACATTTTGCTCGGCTTCAAAAAAGCCATCGATCACCTCGACGAAATCATCAAGCTGATTCGCAAATCGAAATCGCCCGCCGAAGCAAAGGCGGGATTAATCGAGCGCTGGGAATTTTCCGACCGGCAAGCGCAGGCCATCCTCGACCTTCAATTGCATCGCCTTACGCAAATGGAGCGCGAGAAAATCCTCAATGAATTAAAGGAAATTCAAGCGCTGATCGCGGAGTTGCGTTCGATTCTGGCCAGCGAAAAGAAACTGAAAGCGGTAATCATCACCGAGCTTCGCGAAATGCAGAAACTTTTCGGCGACGCGCGCCGCACGCAGATCGTGGATAAAGTCGAGGAAATTAAACTCGAAGATTTAATCGCCGATACCGATATGGCCATCACCGTCAGCCACGCCGGATACATGAAGCGCACGTCGGTGGACGTCTATCGCCACCAGACGCGCGGCGGCAAAGGCCGCATCGGCGCAAAAACGCGCGACGAGGATTTCGTCGAGCATCTTTTCATCGCCTCGGCGCACAGCTATATTTTGCTCTTCACGTCAAAGGGCCGCGTGTACTGGCTGAAAGTTTACGAAGTTCCCGAAGCCGCCGCGGCCACTCGAGGACGCGCGATTTCTTCGCTCGTAAAATTCCAGGACGGCGAAAAACTTACGGCGCTTGTCTCGTCACAAAATCTGGAAGAAGAAGGCCGCCACGTTTTCATGGCCACGAAAAATGGCACCGTGAAGAAAACTCCGATCGTGGAATTCTCAAATCCGCGTCCCTCCGGAATTATCGCCATCAATTTGGAAAAAGATGACGAACTGATCGGCGTGAAGCTCACCGACGGCAAGCAAATGATTTTCCTCGCCAGCCACGTTGGCCAGGCAATTCTGTTCCGCGAAACCGAGGTTCGTCCCATGGGCCGCAACGCAGGCGGCGTGAACGGAATGGATCTCGCCAAGGGCGATTACGTCGTCAGCATGGACGCCGTGCAGCCCGACTTCGAGATCATCAAAAAGGAACACAAGAAGACCACGGACAACCTCGAAGAACTCGAGGGCGAAATGATTAAAGATTCGCTCACCACGCTGATGCTCACCGTCTCCGAAAAAGGTTACGGCAAGCGCACGCCGCTCGCGGAATATCGCATCACATCGCGCGGAGGAAAAGGCGTAATCAATTTGAAGACGACCGATCGCAACGGCCCCGTCGTTGCCGCGCTGCAAGTCAGCGAAGAATCCGACGTGATGATTATCACCAGCGGCGGAAAAGTGATTCGCGTGCACTCAAACGAAATTCGCGAAGCGGGACGCTCCACGCAAGGCGTCCGCCTGCTACGCGCCGACGAAGGAGATAAAGTTGCCGCGGCCGCTGCAATTGCCGAAGACGAAGCGGAAGAAGGCGCGAAGGAACCGCCGAAAGCCTAAAACGCCAGACAATTGCCACGTCACTTCTGTTGTCACCGCGCCGAGCGGCGACCGGACCGCTCCCACAGCCAGCCGATTCTTGCGGGAACCGCGCGGGATTACATGGAGGGCACTTTGGGATTTTTCCAGACCGGTGCGTGCGTCGGCCGGGCGTAAACTGAGATCTGCCCGGTCTTCGGTCATGCACCGGAAAGGCAAACGCAATGAAGAAAATCATTCTCCTTGCAGCGCTTACTTTACTTTTGACGTTCTCGGCGAGAGGAATTGGGGCTGGAAAGCTCGAGTACGTCGCGAGATTCGGATCGGAAGGAAACCAACTCAACATCGCTACTTATACGGAAGACGCGAATAAAGTTGGACTCATAGGCATAACACTCGCGAAAAAGGGCTCGTACGCCGCTTCACGGAGCGAATGGGATAATTTCATCAAGCTTTGGGACACAGCTTCCCAGACAAACTCGACAACTACGCAATTCATCGGATCGATCAAGGAGACAGAGACAACAGACCCCACGCTGCTTCTCATCACCGCCGGTCCGGGAGTCCGCATCACGCTTGAAACTGGAAATGGCTCATTTTCCTACCTGCTGCCAAAAAGCGACTACGCGAAGTTCGAGGAGGGAGTCCGGCAGGTCGCAAAATATTTGGCGACAAACTGATTCTTCCTTTTGCGATATCAGTCCGCTCAAGAAAATAGAGCTTCAATTGCTATTTCCGTTGCCGTCATCCACCGGCAAATAATATCCCGGCCTCGTCTTCACTGTTGTCTTCGGCCGATCCACCGAAACTTTTATTTCGTGGAATCCTCCGGGCGAAGCGTCCGTCGGATGATAGCTCAGCGTATATTGCGCGTGCAGCTCACCGCCGATGCGATCCAGCGCCGGCTCAATACTTTTATCGCGGCGCGTGGGCACATGTTCGCCGCCGGTTGCGAGCGTGGCAACTTCTAGCGCGTGCCCCTTCACCAGATTCGCGCCGTTCTGCACCGCCCAAATTCCCAGCGCCAGTAAATCTCCAGCGCCAATTCCGGCGCCCACCGACGCTCCAGTCGGATTTGTAGAAGTTTGCGCCGTGCCGGGCGCGGGTGCGCCAAGCATCACACCTTCCGGCGCTTCAGGCGCCTGTGTCGGCCCGTTCAACGGTGTGCGCCATTCCGCAGCGGCCGACGAAAGCCCAACGGTATAAATCGTAATGTTCTCAAGCTCCGCGGCGCGCAACGCCATTCCCAATTTCGCCGTGCTTCCGGCATCAGCCGCTTCGGAAATCGCCACAATCACGCGACGCCGTTCCACGGGCCGCTTGCTCAGCATCTCCACCGCTTGCGTCATCGCGTCAAACAGATGCGAACCGCTTCCGTCGTCCGTCAATTTCGCAATCGACTTATCGATCTTGTCGTGATTCGTTGTAAACGGTTGCACCAGCCGCACTTCATTTCCAAATCCGATCACCGCGCCTTCGCCGGTATCGCCCAGAATGCTTTGCGTAAAAACAATTCCCGCTTTGCGGATCGCCGGAAGCATCACCGCCACGCGCGAACTCGTCTCCACCAGCAGCACCACGGAAAGCGCGTCGCCACCCATATCAAAATGTTCAATTCTCTGCTGCACTCCGTTATCGAAAATTTTGAAATTCAGTTCATCCAGATCCGTCACCATCTCGCCCTTCGCATCGCGCACCACCACCGGCGCGCTCACCACTTGCACTTTCACGCGAATCGGTTGCTGTGGAGGCCCCTGCTGAATCGGCAATCCGGGAGTCGGCTTGATTCCTCCCGGCGGCGCTTGAGCGGCGGAAATCGCCGGCAGCAACGCCAAGGCTGCGCACAATGTCAGCGTCCCCAGTTTCAATCTCCGAATTTTCAATGCAGGCTTCATCGCGTCAACGCTAATAAGTGTAACGGATTGGACGCGTCCACGCCGATTAACGTTGGCTGGCCTGTTTCCTGAATTACGCCCATGTTTTCTCTTGCGAACGCGGGCCCAACCGCCGCGCAGCACAATTCAAACTAAGTTGTAGAATATCCTTCGCCTCACACCGGCCGCGAATCACAAGCGCTCGCCAGTTCAGGCAGTCATCTGGAGAAAATGCATGAGCCCGAAGCACGGCCGTAAGGTAAAGCTCGCCTATCAAGATCCGAATTTTATGGACAGCACCGGCGCGCGTCCCGTTCGCATCATGACGGAATATCTCGATCCGAAATATCGTCTGCGCCAGGAAGGTGTGGCCGATACCATCGTGATGTTCGGCTCCGCGCGAATTTTGCCGAAGGATCGCGCCACTACGCGTCTGAAGGCCGCGAAGAAAACAGCCGCGCGTGTGAAGACTCCCGCCTCGCAATCACGCGTTCGTCTGTGCCGCAACGCTCTCGCCATGTCGCATTACTATGAAGAAGCGCGTCAGCTTTCGCGTCTCATCACCGAATGGGCCATGACGTTCGGCGATCGCCCGCGCCGCTTCGTAATTTGTTCCGGCGGCGGCCCGGGAATTATGGAAGCCGCAAATCGAGGCGCGGCTGACGCCGGAGGAAAATCCATCGGATTGAGCATCGAGTTGCCGCACGAGCAAGCGCCGAATCCCTACATCAGCAACGAACTCAGTTTTAATTTCCATTATTTTTTCATGCGAAAACTTTGGTTCGCGCAAATCGCCAAAGCGCTCATCGTTTTTCCCGGCGGTTTCGGCACCATGGACGAGCTTTGGGAAATGCTCACGCTCATGCAGACCGGAAAACTTCCCGAGCACAATCTCGTGCTGATTTACGGCCGGAAATATTGGGATCAAGTGTTGAATTGGAAGGCCATGGTGCGCGGAGGAACCATCAGCGAGCACGAATTTTCGCTGCTGCGTTTTTCAGATACCGTGGAGGACGCATTTTTACAGGTCAGAACAGTTCTTGAGCAATATCACATGAAAATCGATAACGATTATTCCTAGCTGATTTCTCGCCGTAAATATGGCAGTACTTCAGTACCTCCGCGAATGTACCTAACGCTCTATCGCGCCCGCGGAGTGATTCCCGTAATCTGAACTTGGTTCGGAGTTGATAGCGCCGCTCCCCACCAGCCAGTTGAGTCTTCCGGTCCTGAGCCAGACGACACGCCAACTCGCCGGTCTAGCGGCAGCCACTTCTTCGGCTTCATGTACCCCGTAAAGATCGTAGAGCGGCCGGTCCTCCTCCGGCCGCTCTTTTTATTTGTGATGTGACCGCGCAGCTTTCAATATTTTTCACTCCAAATGCAAAAGAGGCCCACGGCGAAAACCGTGAGCCATCTTTACTCCCAAGGCCGGGAGAAATTTGTGTGACGTGAAGTGCGTCCCGAAGTTATTTATCTTGGCCGAAACGGACGATACGAACTCAGCGTGCGGGGACGAAGCCGCAGCCGTGGCCCCAGCGGTGGCGGTACGCGATGCAGCGGCGCGCCACAATTTGTACAAAGTTCTGAGTGGACTTGATCCGCGCGCAACCACGTACCACGCGCCATACATTCCGCATTGATGCATTGCACAGTCCAGCCGGGAAGATATTGCATAGGCGCCTCCAGAACTCTTCCGAGCATTTCCGCTAACAGAAATGCCCCCTTGGAAAAGTTGGGCGAATTCTGCGGCAGCGCGCTTGTTGTGTCAAGAAGAAAACCACTATTAGTAGTGGGTATGTTGCGGAAGCGAAAACGGATGATCGTACTACCGGCGTACCGCGGGATTTCTTTGATGAGACCAAACGTGTTCGGCTGCGTCTAGTAGAGTATCCTTCCAGTGTAGAGCGCGGCAGCACGCCTGCGAAAACGCGGCGCCGGACGAGTGAGGCCACATGAAACGCAAACTAAATTCAATTTTCTGCGCGATCACCATGACGGCAATGTTGGCATTTGCGGCCAGCGCGCAAACTCCGCAAGCGCCGCCAAAAGTTCCACCACCACCCGCGGTGATAGGTGTGCCGCCGCCATCTCCCGAAGCGTTGCGTCTGGCCGCGCAAATCGCTGCATTCGCCACCGCGCAATGCGGAGGCAAAGACGCCGACGCCGCGCCGGATTGCCGCATCAAGGCGTTATGGACCGCAACGCAATGTCCTGACAAGGTGACGGCCGCGCCCGTCGGTGACACGAACACGGACTCACACCCCTGCAAAGTTTCTGATCCCGGTTTTGAATACGAAGTCTCATCCATCAAGCTCCACAAAGATGACGGTCATAACTTTATGACCTTCAACGGAACCGCGGACGGATATCGCACGACGAACACCACCATGAAAAACCTCGTGTTGAATGCGTTTTCCAGCGGCTTGCAGATCCAAATCACCGGCGCGCCCGCCTGGGCGGACGATTTGCACTACGACGTTGAAGCAAAATTTGTGCCCGAAGTCGGCGACGCGCTGAAAAAGCTGACTCCCGACGATCGCAACTTCGTTCGGCGCTACATGATGCAGCAAGTTTTGAAGGAGCGCATGAATTTCGCAGCGCACATCGACACGAAAGAAGTGCCCTCCTACGATTTGGTAGTAGGAAAAAATGGGCCGAAGCTGAAGGCCTCCGATCCAACCGCAAAAGACAACGGCACAATGAGAATGATGGGAACGGATCAGGGAAAATCGGTAATAACCGCCAAAGGCTTGCCCATATCGCAGCTGGCCAGGAATTTGTCAGGCCCTACGGGCCGTCCGGTTTTTGACAAAACGGGCCTCACCGGAACCTACGACGTCTCGCTTGAATATGTGCGAGACCAAAACATGTCCGCCACCGTGCCCGGAGAAGGCCCGTCAGTAACACCCGCCGATCCAGCCGGCCCATCACTTCTCTCCGCAGTCGAAGAGCAGCTGGGCTTAAAGCTCGTCCCATCGCGCGGCCCCATGCAGGTCATCGTGATAGAACACATGGACAAGCCCGACGCGAATTGATGGGATAGTGGCGTAGGCATTCTTGCCTGCGCGACCCTCCAACCGAAAACCGCAAGAACAAATTAATCTAAACCGGAATGTAATTACGAGGTAGAACTACGCAAATCCGTTAAAAAATCCCGCCCATCGTCCCCGCTCCACCGTCACCCTTCGTCGAATCCGCCTCCGG
>Ga0209624_10003888_pt1 | contig 10398 bp, 8 predicted proteins | sample JacPinW_OM2H0_O1_FD_188565 | JGI IMG/M metagenome (GOLD analysis project Ga0209624, IMG submission 188565) | Forest soil microbial communities from Algoma, Ontario, Canada - Jack Pine, Ontario site 1_JW_OM2H0_O1 (SPAdes) (version 2) | ecosystem: Environmental > Terrestrial > Soil > Boreal... | reverse complement strand
AACCTCCTGAAGTTTCCACCGCGGCCAGCGCCCCCGCCGAAACACCCGGAGGCTACTGCCGACACGCCGATGCTCTTGCAGGCGACGGAAATCCGCTACGATTACACGAACAACACCGTGTCGGCGGTGGGCAGTGTCCAGATCTATTACAACGGCTCGACCGTCGAAGCCGACGAGGTCACCTATGACCAAAAGAGCAAGCGCCTGATCGCGCACGGCAACGTCCGGCTCACCGAGGCAGACGGCAAGATTACCTACGGGCAATCCATCGATCTCACCGACGACTATCGCGACGGCTTTGTCGATTCGCTGCGGCTTGAAACGATCGACGATACCCGTTTTGCCGCAGCGCGTGCCGACCGCGTCGGCGGCAACTACACGGTGCTGCAAAACGGCGTCTATACGGCCTGCGAGCCGTGTAAGGACGATCCGAAAAAGCCGCCGCTCTGGCAGATCCAAGCCGCCCGGATCATCCACGACAGCGGCGAGAAGATGCTCTACTTCGAGGACGCGCGCGTCGAGTTTTTCGGCGTGCCGCTCGCCTGGTTTCCGTTCCTGTCCGCGCCCGATCCATCGGTGAGCCGCAAGAGCGGCTTCCTGTTCCCCAATCTCGGTTATGGATCGGCCTACGGGGGCTCGGTCGAAATCCCCTATTTCTGGGCGGTGACACCAAGCTCCGATCTGACCGCCTCCGTCATGGCGACGACGATGCAGGGAGAGCTGTTTCAGGCCTCGTGGCGCCAACGCCTGATGGAGGGCTCCTACTCGATCAAAGCCGCCGGCATCTTCCAGCAAGACCCCGGATATTTCGCCAACCGCGACGGCCCCAACGCCGCCACCGCAAACACGTTCCGTGGCGCCATTCAGACCGCCGGGCAATTCGCACTGAGCGAGAAGTGGACATGGGGCTGGACCGGACTGCTGATGACCGACAACCAGTTTCTGTCGGACTATCAGTTGGGGCAGTTTCTCAGCTCATTCGATCCGTTCCATACGGGCGTCGCCGCCGAAGGCGTCTCGCAGCTTTATCTGACCGGCACCGGCGAACGCAGTTACTTCGACATCCGATCGATCTACTATTACGGCTTCTCCGGACAGGACATCCAATCGCAGATCCCGGTCATTCACCCGGTGCTGGATTATTCGAACGTGCTTGGCTCATCGGTGCTCGGAGGCGAGCTCAGCTATAAGGTGAATTTGACCAGCCTGACCCGACAGCAAGCCGAATTCGACGCGATCAACACGAATGCCGACAACAACAACCTGTGCGCGCAAAACAGTCCGAATATCAATCGCTCGAACTGTTTGTTGCGCGGTATTGCAGGCACCTATACGCGCTCCTCCGGCGAAGTGGATTGGCGGCGCACATTCGTCACCGAGAGCGGGCAAATGATCACGCCGTTCGCCGGGGTTCGCGGCGATGTCGCAGCGCTTGAGCTGCAGAATCAGACCGGCACCGCGGCCTTCATCAATCCGGGCGAAAGCGAGGTCGCGCGCGGAATGCCCGACGCCGGCGTCGAATATCACTATCCCTTCGTGGACGTGGAGCCGTGGGGCACGCAAACCATCGAGCCGATCGCACAGCTCATTCTGCGGCCGAACGAAACCCAGATCGGCAACTTCCCCAACGAAGACGCGCAGAGCGTGGCGTTCACCGACGCCAACCTGTTCTCGATCAGCAAATTCTCGGGCTGGGACCGCGTCGAAGGCGGCGGCCGCGTGAACGCGGCATTTCAATACACCGCGCAAGTCAACCGCGCCGGCATGTTCAACGTTCTGTTCGGCCAATCTTATCAGATCTACGGCGAGAACTCGTATTCGGCGCGTGACCTGACCAATACCGGCCTGGAAAGCGGCCTCGACAAGACCTATTCGGACTATGTCGGCCGCGTGCAGTATCAGCCGAACCAGATATATTCGTTCATCGCGCGCGGCCGCTTCTCGTCCGGCGGCTTCGACCCGGGCTTGGGCCGCGATGTCAGCTTGTTCACGCCGCAGCGTCTCGAATTTGAAGCCCGCGCCAATTTCGACCGCTGGACCGTCCAGATGATGTACGGCGATTACGCCGCGCAGCCGTTGGTCGGATATTTGAACCGGCGCGAGGAAATCCTCGTCGGCGCTTCGGTCAAATTGACGCAGAACTGGGTCGTGCTCGGCTCGGTTCGCTATGATCTGGCCGTCAATCAATTCGACCAGACGCGTTTCGGCATCGGCTATACGGACGACTGCCTGCTGGTATCGATCAACTATCTCACGTCGTATACCTATACCAACGTCACGCCGACGCCGAACAACACCTTCATGTTCCAGTTCAGCCTGCGTACACTTGGACCCGATTACTTGGCCCCAATCGCTTCCGCATACTGATGCGGCGGCACGACGGAAATGGTCCGGCTACCAGGGGCAATAAGCGAGAGGACACCTGGCCGGCTAAGGAGCGAGACAAAGTGAGATCGGCGGGTTCTTTACGGCTCGGTGTAAGGATGTCCGGCGCGGCGTTCGCCGGCGCTTTTGTGCTTGGACTTGCTTCGGGTGCTTGGTCGCAAGACATTGTCGAAGTGATCGACGGACAACCATTAACGACCCCCGATGTCGAACACCGCACTAAGTTCCTGCAGATGACCAGCAAGAACAAGCTGCCAGGGCAAAAGGAGGCCATGGACAGCCTGATAGCCGAGATCCACCAGATCACTGAAGCAAGACACCATGACGTCGAGATTTCAGACGAGGAAGTAGAGGACGCTTACCAAAAAGTAGCGACACGCATGGGACTCGACCGGACCAGGCTTACGAGACTACTTATCGGCGGCGGGGCCAGTGAAGACACACTCAAGCGGCGACTGCGGGCGCAGATCGCCTTGAATAAGCTCGGCAGAGCAAAAGACCAAAGCCCGGAAAGGAGCGAGACAAAGTGAGATCGGGGATTTCTTTCCGCCTTCATGGGACGGGCCTCGCCGCGGCGGTTTTCGCCGGCGCGATCATGCTGGGCCTGCCCTCGGCTGCAAGCGCGCAGCAAGTGGTGCTGTTCGTCAACGGCCAGCCGATCACGAATCTCGATATCGAGCATCGCGCCAAGTTTCTGCAGATGAGCAGCAAGAAAGTGCCTTCGCGCAAAGAGGTGCTCGATAGCCTGATCGACGAGATTCTGGAGATCACCGAGGCCAAGCGTTTCGGCCTCGACATCCCGGACGACCAGGTGAACGAGTCCTACAAAACGGTCGCGACCCGCATGGGCGTCGACGTACCGAAGCTCACACAGCTGCTTACCGCCGGCGGCGCCAGCGACGACACGTTGAAGCGGCGGCTGCGCGCGCAGATGGCCTGGACCAATCTGGTGCGCGGACGTTACAAAGCGAGCCTCGAAATACGCGACAAGGATGTCGAGGCGCAGATGCAGTTGCACAAGCCCGACGAGAAGAACGAGGTCGGCTACGAATACATCATGCGACCGGTGGTCTTCATCGTCCCGCGTGGTTCGGCGGACACCGCGTTCGAAACCCGCAAGCGCGAGGCGGAAGCGTTGCGGCCGCGGTTCCAAAACTGCAACGAAGGCGTCACATTCGCGCGCGCCCTCCCCGACGTCGCCGTGCGCGATCAGGTATCGAAATTTTCCGCCGATCTCGCCCAGGAATTGCGGCAGATCCTCGAGGGCACCGCCGTGGGCCACCTGACCCCGCCGGAGCAGACGGCCGAGGGAATTCAGATGTTCGCGATATGCGCCAAGAGGGAGACCAAGTCCGATACGCCGGAGATGAAGGAAATCCGCGATCAGATGTTCCAGCAAAAGTTCGGCGCCCAAGCCAAGCGCTATCTCGAGACTTTGCGGCGTCAGGCCATGATCGAGTACAAAACCCCCGAAGAAAAAGCGAGATAAGAGGTCGAAGCAAGATCGTGCTGCCTTTGGCTCTGACGCTCGGCGAGCCGGCGGGAATCGGACCGGATCTTGCGCTGGCAATCTGGCATCGGCGCGCCGCGCTGAACATCCCGCCGTTTTATCTGGTTGGCGACGAAGCGTTTCTGCGCCGCCGCGCGGCGCAGCTCGGGCTCGCGGTTCCGATCGCAGCAGTAGGGCCCGACGCTGCCGGGAAGGCATTTGCCTCCGCGCTGCCGGTCGTGGCGATCACCACCCGTGTCACCGCCGAACCGGGCCGGCCCGATGCATCGAGCGCACCGGCCGCGATCGAATCCATTCGGCGCGCCGTCGCCGACGTGCTGCGCGGCGCAGCCGCTGCGGTCGTGACCAACCCGGTCGCCAAAAATGTCTTGTACAAATCCGGCTTCGCCGAGCCGGGCCATACCGAATTTCTGGCTACGCTCGCGCATGAAGCGACCGGCAAGACCCGACGGCCGGTGATGATGCTGTGGTCGCCCGAGCTCGCGGTCGTGCCCGTCACCATTCACTTGCCGCTGCGCGAGATCTTCCAGCATCTGTCCATCGATCTCGTGGTCGAAACCGGGCGGATCGTCGTGGGCGACCTCACTGACCGATTTCGCATTGCCCATCCGCGCCTCGTCGTCGCCGGCGTCAATCCACATGCCGGCGAAGATGGCGCGCTCGGCGAAGAGGATCGCACGATCGTCGCGCCGGCGGTGGCGCGGCTCCTGGCCGAAGGCATCGACGCCAAGGGCCCGCTGCCAGCGGACACGCTGTTTCACGAGGGGGCGCGGGCGCGCTATGACGCCGCCTTGTGCATGTACCACGATCAGGCGCTGATCCCGATCAAGACGCTTGCTTTCGATCACGCGGTCAATGTCACGCTCGGACTTCCGTTCGTGCGCACCTCGCCCGATCACGGCACGGCGTTCGACATCGCCGGCAAGGGCGTGGCGGATCCGACGAGTCTGGTCGCGGCGATGCAATTGGCGGCGCGGCTTGCGGCCGCCGACACTCGCGCCAAGGCGCCGCCGTGACCGAGCGGCTCGACCCATTGCCGCCGCTGCGCGACGTCATTCGCCGGCATGGACTCGTCGCCAAGAAATCGCTCGGCCAAAATTTCTTGCTCGATCTCAATCTCACCGCCCGCATCGCCCGCGCGGCGGGAGCGCTTGCCGGCGTGACGATTTTGGAGATCGGCTCCGGCCCGGGTGGCCTCACCCGCGCTCTGCTCGCGCTCGGCGCCAAGCGGGTGATCGCAGTCGAGCGGGACGAGCGGGCGATCGCGGCACTCACCGAAATTGCCGAGCACTATCCCGGCCGGATCGAGATCGTGCCGGCGGACGCGCTGAGCTTCGATCCGCGCCCGTTGATCGACGGCGGTCCGACCCGCATCGTCGCCAACCTGCCTTACAATATCGCGACGCCGCTGCTCGTCGGTTGGATCGGCACGGAGCCCTGGCCGCCCTGGTACGACGCTGCCGTTCTGATGTTTCAGCGTGAGGTCGCCGAACGCATCGTCGCCGCGCCGGGTGGCAAGAGCTACGGGCGGCTTTCGGTGCTGGTGCAGTGGCGGTGCGAGGCGCGGATCCTGTTCGACGTGAATCCGTCCGCGTTCGTGCCGGCGCCGAAGGTCACCTCATCGGTCGTGCAACTGACGCCGCGTCCCGATCCGCTGCCATGCGATCGCGCGCTGCTCGAGGCGGTCACGCAAGCCGCCTTCGGCCAGCGCCGCAAGATGCTGCGTCAAAGCCTGCGATCGCTCGGTGCCGATGTATCAGCGCTGCTCTCCGCCGCGGACCTGAATCCGACTGCACGGGCCGAAGAGATTCCGATCTCGGGCTTTGTCGCTCTGGCGCAAGCGCTCGCTCCGCATCGGAACCTCCATAGCTGCTGAGTCAGCGCCACGTCTCAAGCCGACAGCGCCGCCTCGCCCAGAGCATCATCCGCGGACGATCGCGGTCTGCGGACAAACCAGGCGTGGAACAGGACGATAAAGACGGCAGCGACCAACCCGCCGATGCCGATGACGACCATGATGGGACCGGCGGCCCAGCCGTAACCCAGCAAGACCCCGGTCAGGAGCGGACCGACGATTTGGCCGCAGCGTCCCATCGCCATTCCCCAGCCCACGCCCGTGGAGCGGATGGACGTCGGATAAATGGTAGCCGCCAGCGCGATCGCTCCTCCGGTGCCGAACCCCATGAATAGGCCGATCAGTCCGATGAAAGTTGCGGCAAGGCCGACAGATGCGGCGCCGTAGCCCAGCCCCACCGTCGCGCCCGCGCCCAAGATGAAAGCCGGAAACAAGATCGCCAGGATACCAAAGCGCTTGATCAACCAGCCGGCGTTCGATTGTCCGAGAAAGCCACCGAGACCGTTGAAGGCGACCACGAAGGCTGTCGCGGCCGCCGGAATGCCGTTGAGATGCAACAGCGTCGGCGTCCACAACACCGCGACTGTGAGAATGCCGAACCCCATGAAAAACGGCACCCAGAGCAACAGCGTGCCGAGCGCGCGGCCTTCGGTAAACAAGTGACCGATAGAGACTCCAGGCAGTCGCTTCTCGTCGACGACAAACGTGGCGCCGGCGCCAGGCGGCATCGCGACGCCGAGCCGCGCAACGATGCCGGCGACCGCCTTGCTGTCATTACGCTGGAGCAAAAGAAACTTGATCGATTCCGGCAAGTACCCGATCAAGACGGCAGCAAGAACGAGCGGCGCCACGCCGCCGATATAGAAGATCGCGCGCCAGCCCAGCTCGTTTATCAGATACGAGTTCAAGAAGCCGCCAAGCATCGCGCCGAGCGGAAACGCCGACCACATGATGGTAACGAGAGTAGCGCGCAGGCGCGCCGGCGCATATTCCGACGTCAGTGCGATAAAGCACGGCGTCGCTCCGCCGAGCCCAATGCCCGCCAACAATCGTAGGGCGTAAAGCATCGGCACCGAGTTGGCCAATGCGGTGAGAATAGTGAAAACGCCGAACAGGACAGTCGCGAAGACCAGCAACCTCTTGCGTCCCAACCGGTCAGCGAGGGGACCAAAGGTGGCGGCGCCGATCGTCGCACCCAAAAGTGCCGCGGAAAAGATCGGACCGAAATCTGGCATTTTGATCCCGAGGCCGGCGGCAATGAACGGCGCCGCGACCCCGATCGATTGGGTGTCAACACCGTCCAGCGCACTGACCAGCGCACAACAGAGAATGATGCCAATTTGAAATCCGCTGAGCGGGGATTCGTCGATCAGCCGGGTTACGTCGACTTCGCTTCGCTGCTCCGACTGGGTCATGATCGGCCTCTACAACTTCGCTTGCAGATCGCGCACGAAAGCGGACAATCCGATCTGCCGCTCGCGCTTGAGCCGCTCCGCCGCCAGGATGGATCGCACTTCGGCGAACGCGTCGTCCTTGTCGCGATTGACGATGACGTAATCATACTCCGGCCAGTGGCTCATCTCGCCGGCCGCCTTGGCCATGCGGCCCGCAATGGTGGTGCGGCTGTCCTGCGCGCGGCGCTCGAGCCTTCGCTGCAGCTCTTTGACCGTGGGTGGCAAAATAAACACGCTGACGAGATCGTCGCGAGCCTTCTCGCGCAATTGCTGGGTGCCCTGCCAGTCGATGTCGAACAAGACATCGCGGCCCGCCCGCAACGCTTTCTCCACCGGCAGCCGCGGCGTGCCGTAGCGGTGACCGAAGACTTCCGCCCATTCCAGAAGCTTGTCGGATTTCACCATGGACTCGAAACGGACCGTGTCGATGAAATGATAATCCCGGCCGTCGACCTCCCCGGGACGCTGCGGACGGGTGGTCACCGATACCGAGAGCTCGATGTGGCCGTCGGCTTCCAACAACATGCGCGAGAGCGTGGTTTTGCCGGCACCGGACGGCGAGGAGAGAACGAGCATCAGGCCGCGGCGCGCAACGGTCATTCGATTTTGCCGCGCTCGCGCCATGCCCTATTCCACATTCTGTACCTGTTCGCGGAATTGTTCGACCGCGGCTTTCAGTTCCAGACCGATATTGGTGAGCTCGACATCGTTGGCCTTGGCGCAGAGCGTATTGGCTTCGCGATTGAGCTCCTGTGCCAGGAAATCGAGCCGGCGTCCCACGGCGCCGCTGCCGGCGATGAGCTGCCTCGCCTGCGCCACATGCGCAGCCAGACGATCGAGCTCCTCACGCACGTCGGCTTTGGTCGCCAAAAGGATCGCCTCCTGGTGCAGGCGGTCAGGATCGAAGCGATCGGATTGCGCAAGCAGCGCGGCGACCTGTTCGGCGAGCCGGGCGCGAATGGCCTCGACGCGTCTCCCCGGAGCCTGCTCGGCACGCTGCGCCAGCGCCGCGATCTCATCCAGTCTCGATGTCAGGATGCGCGCGAGCGCCGCGCCTTCGCTCTGCCGCATCTCGGACAGCGCGGCGACTGCCTCGCCGAATCCGGCAATCGCGGCGGTCTCAGCGGCGCGCCGTTCGTCTTCGTTCTCCTCAAGATCGGAAACCTCCATGACGCCCTTAAGCGACAGGAGCCCATCCAAGGAGGGTGGGCCTGCATCGATACGTGGCGCGAGTTGGCGCAGTGTCGTCAGGATAGCATCGAGCACGCCCGCGTTGATGCGCACGACCGGCGCTACACCGCTGCGATCCACCGTCAGGGCTGCCTGAATCGAACCGCGTGCGAGCCGCTCGGCAGCGCGGGCGCGCACCGGCGCCTCGATGGCGTCCCAGCCCGAAGGCATGCGCAGCCGCAGATCGAGACCCTTGCCGTTGACCGATTTTAGCTCCCAGGCCCAGGCATAAGACCCGCTGATCCCATGGGCGCGAGCGAACCCCGTCATGCTCGTCAGCGCCATGACAATCGACCCCCGGCAAGTAGAAACAAAAACGCGCCGAATTTAGCTGCGGCGCTGGGCAGTCACAAGAGAGACAGTGCGTCAGTGCGCCGTTTGGGTACTCTGCGTGTTTTGCGTATTTTGATTGTGGCGCGCGGGCGCACGACGCTGTTGCGGAGCCGCCTGAGCCGGTGGCGCGGGTGAAGCGGTAGTCTGCGGCGCCGCCGCCGGCGGATCGGCAGGAGCCTGATCCTTCTGGTCGCCGGCCTCCATGGAGCGAAGCCGCGCTACGTTTCTCTGATGCTGCTCGTAGGTCTCGGCGAAGGCGTGCCCGCCGGTGCCGTCGGCCACGAAATAGAGCTCGCGGGTGCGGGCCGGGTTGGCCGCAGCTTCCAGCGAGGCGCGCCCCGGATTGGCGATCGGGCCCGGCGGCAGGCCTTCGATTTGATATGTGTTGTACGGCGTCGGCTGCTCGATCTCGCTTTTCATGATCGGCCGTCCGAGCGTGCCTTTGCCGCCGACCAATCCGTAAATGATGGTTGGGTCGGACTGCAGCCGCATCTTCTGCTTCAGCCGGTTGATGAAAACGGCGGCGACGCGCGTGCGCTCCTCGGGCTTTCCCGTCTCCTTCTCGACCAGCGAGGCAAGAGCGACGAGCTGCTCCGGCGTCTTGATCGGCGAGTCGGGTGAATGATGATCCCAGACTTCCTTGAGCACGCGCTGCTGCGCTTGCTGCATGCGCTGGATGATCTGCTCGCGGCTCACGCCGCGGTTGAAATTATAGGTGTCGGGCAACAGGCTGCCCTCGCGCGGGATTTCCTTGATGTTGCCGGTGAGGACGTCGTCATCCAGCAGGCGCGCGACGATCTGCTCGGAGGTTAGGCCCTCCGGAACCGTGAGCTGATGGGCGACGACGCGGCCATCCACAATGGTAGCCACGACGTCACGCAGGCTGGCGTGGGCCTTGAATTGATACTCGCCGGCCTTGAGGTCTTCGCGTGCCTTGAGCACGAGCACACCGCCGACAAAGACCCACGGCTGGTCGATCACCCCGTCGCGCATGAGGACATCGGAGATGTCGCGAATGCCCGAGCCGCGCGGAATGTTGACGACGCGATCCTCGGCCAATGGCCCAGGCGCATCGAAACGCTGCTTGCCAAATACGAGCGCCACGGCGGCGACCACCGCTACCAGGACAAACAAAGTGATGATCGCATTGCCCACAACGACGAACGGATGCCGGGCCTTTTTTGACCGCTTTGGCGGCATCTCGACCGTGTCCGGCTCAAGCGCCGTGCGCGGACTGCGCGGAGCCAAATGCTTATTGCCCTTGGTTGCGGCTGAGCCCTCCGGCGACCCGTCGGACGATGGCGGATGAGGTTCACCACCAACCGGCACGGCCTTTCCGGCGGGCTTAGCCACGGCGGAACGCGCAGTCGGGGATGCGGCGGCCGGCCGTGGCGGTGCAGCAGAAGACGCAGCGGCGGCAAGCCGTGGTGGGGCGACAGGCGGCGCAGTACCGCCTCCGTTGCCGGGTCGCGGCGCCGATGTGGCGGCGGGCCGCGGTGGAGCAACAGGCGGTGCCGCAGCGCCGCTTCCAATCGGGGCTCGCGTCGCCGACGCGCCGGCCGGCCGTGGCGGGGCAACAGGCGGTGCCGCTGCGGCGGTCGGCCTTGGCGGGGCGGCGGGCGGCGCAGCGG
>Ga0209624_10003886_pt1 | contig 10399 bp, 4 predicted proteins | sample JacPinW_OM2H0_O1_FD_188565 | JGI IMG/M metagenome (GOLD analysis project Ga0209624, IMG submission 188565) | Forest soil microbial communities from Algoma, Ontario, Canada - Jack Pine, Ontario site 1_JW_OM2H0_O1 (SPAdes) (version 2) | ecosystem: Environmental > Terrestrial > Soil > Boreal... | reverse complement strand
ATGGCTTTATCGTGCAGGATGGCTCCGGAACTGGTGACGACATTGCGGGTACGCTAATAGGTGGTCTCGGCGTTTTTGCCTCTCACGATCAAACGTTTCTGGGCGCCACTACTGGCCGCCGCTGGAAGCTGATTCGTCCCTTCGTCCAGGACGACTGGCGCGTAACCAATAATTTAACCGTCAACCTCGGTTTTGCCTGGGCTTTAGCGACCCCTGAAACCGAGGTCGAAAACCGGCAGTCCAACTTCGATATTCAGAACCTCAAATGGTATGTACCGAAAGGTAGCCCTGCCTTGGCTGGATGCACCTCCTGTATCGTGTCGGATGGCGCGGCTGGGGTGCAGTTTGACAAGACCGCGCTGGAACCCCGCATCGGATTCGCGTGGAAACCCATGGGAAGCGACAAGACCGCGGTCCGCGGCGGGTATGGGATCGTCCACGATTCCGCGTGGAATCAGGGCGGACAGGGACTGTGGCAAAATCCGCCGTACTACGCGGAAGTGGATCCCTGCACGTTTTGTTTCGGCTTTGGCAGCACGGTCGGCTCGCTATCGGGCGGTTTCCTGCTCCCGGCTGGAACACCCTCCACTACGCCAGTACCGGGCGGCGCGGTTTATAGTTCGCCGGTGAACCCGCAGTCTTATACGGGGACCATTCAGTCCCAGAACCTCAATTTCAAGCAGGGGATCATCCAGCAATTCAATCTGAATATTGAACGCCAACTGCCGGGAAACGTCGTGCTGACGGCCGGATATGCCGGCTCACGCAGCGCTCACATTCTGGTGAGCCAGTTGAACGAAAACATCTCGTCTCCAAGCGCGTGCGGAGTAGTTCCTGGTTATACGGTGGGCTGCGGATTCCCATCGTTCCCGTATGCGGCGCCGTTTCAGTCGGTAGACACTAACAACAGCGTAGGCAACGCCCGTTACGATTCTCTCCAGGTAAAAGCTGAGACCAAGAGTACGCGGCACGGGCTTTATGCCTTGCTGGGCTACACGTATTCGCGCAATTTCGATTCCGGCCTGACCGACGGATTGGGCACAAATCCGGGAGCGCTCTACTATCCGTTGCCCGGAAGCGCGAAATTGGATTGGGGTTTGTCGCAACTGAATCTCAATAACAGCTTCACGGCGAGCGTCCTTTACGATCTGCCGTTCGGGAAGGGCCGACGCTACGGCAACAGCTGGAACGGGGCCACCAACGCCGTACTCGGCCATTGGCAACTGGACCTGATTGAGAGAGCCACCTCGGGTTTCCCGCTGTTCGTGGTGGATAGCGCCGATGAGTCGGGGGTTTTCTTCTCCTACAACGGAAATACCCTTCAGCGCCCGAACCAGGTAGGCGACCCTAACAAAGCCGGCGATGAAGGCGGGCAGACGGGCTGCCCCACCAAGATTCACACACTTCAGCATTGGTTCAATCCCTGCGCCTTTGCGCAGGCCCCAGCCGGGGAACTTGGTACGGCCGCCCGCGCGCCCGTGTATGGCCCGCGTTTTGTAAATACGGATTTCTCGGTGATCAAGGACTTTCCGCTGTCCTTCCGCGAGGGAATGAATCTGCAATTCCGGGCCGAGTTTTTCAATCTGTTCAACCATCCGCAGTTTTACTTGCAAGGCTTCGCGGGCACCGGCGAGCAGGACATCAACACATCTTCCAGTTTCGGAGTAGTCAATCAAACCGTGAATAATGCGCGATTGGTCCAGTTTGCCTTGAGGCTAAACTTCTAAGCGGGATTCGTACTGCCCGCACCAGACGACCCTTGCAATCGCCAGGCTCGATCGTGATCGCGATTGCAAGCGTCACGATGCCGATGAAACCTATCTACATGTGTCTTCTCGTTGTTGCTTTTTTCTTGGCGCATCCTGCGGCCATGGGACAGCAGCGCCGCAAGGTCATCGTCAACGAGGACTTCTCTGGCCCCGGCGGAAGCAATATGCAGACTCTGCTGGTGCTAGCCCAGTCTCCGCAGGTAGAAGTGCTGGGCGCGACCGTGGTTAGCGGAGACCAATGGCGTGACGAAGAAGTTGCGCACACGCTTCGATTGCTCGAGATGATTGGCCGCACCGATATCCCTGTGGTGCCGGGCGCAGCTTTTCCTTTGGTGCGCCGGCGCGACGAAGCGCAACTGTGGCAGGAGCGTTACGGTAAAGTTGCCTACGCAGGGGCGTGGGATGACCGCTGGTGGCACGAGCCGTTTGTTATCCCTCCGTTGCCCGAAGGCCAGCCGACAACTAAACCTGTGGATGAAGATGCGGCGCATTTTCTCATTCGCATGGTGCACAAATATCCGCACGAGGTGACGATTTACGAAGGCGGCCCGATGACAAACCTGGCGCTGGCCATCTCTCTTGATCCGCAGTTCGCGGAACTCGCCGAGGAATTGGTCTTCATGGGAGGAAGTCTCGACCCGCAGACCGATAACCCGGAGTTCGTCAATAGTCCCCGGCACGAATTTAATTTCTGGTTCGATCCGGAGGCGGCGCAGATCGTATTGCGCGCGCCGTGGAAGAAGATCGTGTGCACGCCAACCGATATTTCGATCAAGACGCAACTAACGCCAGCCATTGTGAAACAGATCGAGGCGAGCGGAACGCCTCTAGCCCGCTACATTGCGCGATTCGCGATGTTTGAACCCGGCGCCGATATTATGTGGGACGAGCTTGCGGCGGAAGCGTGGATCGATCCTAGCATCATTACGAAATCCGAGACACGCTATATGGGCGTCGATATCGATCATGGAGCCGGATACGGAAATACCCTCACATGGACCGAGAAAGATAAAACAAAATTCGCAGAACAGCCGGTCGAAATCCAGGTGGATTTAGATACTGCCAAGTTCTATCGAATGTTTGTGCAATTGATGAGCGCGCCGCCTGGCGCGCATTAATCATCAGGCTATTGAGGCGGTGGCGCGGAATTCTGATCGCGCAACGTATAAACAAACTGCCGGACTTCATGCTGCTCGCGTTCTACTTCCTCCGCTGCCTGTTTTGAAGTCTGTTGATAACGCTGCAATTCCTGTTTTGCCTTTACCTTTTCTCCCACTTGCCGGTAGGCCTGCGAAAGGCGATAGTGCGCATCGGGAAGCTCGGGAGAACTCTGAGCCGCTTTCTGATAAGCGGCGATTGCAGCGGCTGAATTCTTTTGTTCCGCATATAAATTTCCTAATTGCAGGTATGCGCCCGCAAGCTTGGGGTCGAGACGAACAGCCGTTTGCAACAGTGACTCAATGCGCGGCAGATCGTGATTGTCGTCTGGTCCCTTTCTCCGCTTCAGAAGGCTCACGGCGTAGTAATAGTTGGCCCAGGCATTCGTGGGTTGAAGGCGCGCAAATCGCGCAAGGCGGGTCACGACATCCCGATTCTCGCTGTTCTCCACGCTCTGAATCCTGCCGAGAAACATGTAAGGCGTGGCGGAGTTCGGATCGAGATCGGAGGCGCGGCAGAGAATTTGCACCGCCCGATCGTAAGAACCCCGCATATACCATGCCGCTCCTAAGGCAGAAATCATGCGCATTGAGGCAGGAAACAAGTGGCTGCCTTTGTCAAACACTTCGATCGCCGGCTCCGCAGCCTGATGCAGCAAAAGCTCTGTGCCCCAGTCGAAATAGTTCGACTCGCTGGGATCGAGTTCCGTCGCGGTCCGATATTGCCGCACGACTTCGAGTGGATTGTTACTCTTCTCTTCGATTTCTCCCAGCAGGTGGTGCAGTTCAGCTCGGTCCTGCTTCGCCAGCAAAGCTCGCGCTTGGGCAGCCGCGATCTCATATTCACCAGCGGCGCAGTGAGCAAGCGCGAGTTCGTATTCGTTCTCATACGCACCAGCTTTTATCTGCGACGCATGTTCAAGATACGCGATCGCTTCGCGCGAGCGTCCTTCTTCGACCAGCAGTTTTCCCAACCGATAGTTCGCATCGTAGTTCGCAGCATCCCGCTCTACCGCTGTACGCAAGGATTTTTCGGTTGCAGTAAGAGATACCGAAGGCGGATGCGCTCCGGAAGACTCGGAACCTAACGAAGCGGTAGCTTTGGCCAGTCCTTCGCGGTTTCGCACAACCACATCCGACCCGTGCCCGCCAAGATTGGTAGTGTCGGCAACTCCGGCTACGGTGAAGCTTGGCTCATCGGAAAACTCAGGTAGCGGCGTGGACTTGGATACACCCGGTTGTGAACCATGCGCCAGCTTCAGCGTTAGACTGATGTTCTTGGTCTCAGTGGCTTGTAGCGAGAACGATGCGGATGACGCGTCGCCATATCCCGCCATCGTCGCGCGTAATTTGTAGGTGCCTTGAGTCAGCCCCGCGAACAGATATGCGCCGCGTGAATCGGTTGACACGGTTTGAATGATCGTTTCGTCTTCCATTTGCAGGCCAATGGACGCGCCAGCGATCGCGCCGCCGCTCACATCTTGCACAAAGCCCGTGACTACGGCCATTGGCGCTTGCGCACAAGCTTTTATCGAGAATAAAAAGAGCAGGCCACACGCCAACAAGAAATAGATTCGGCCAAGGCGCACTACAGTTATCGATTTTGTCGTTTCCAAATCAGGCATTACAATTCTGCTTCGTTCTACGAGCGCTTATTGCGGGCGGCGTGTCGCTTCGCTCCGCTACTGAGGTGCAGATGAAGCATTTCCGATTTATTGTATGCGCGATAGCAACGCTTTCGCTCCTGTCTCCGGTCTGCTGGAGCCAGGAAAAACGCAAGATCATCATCGACCAGGATGCCGCCGGGCCGGCCGGCACAGATCAACAGTCGATGCTCCTGCTGATTCAATCTCCGCAAACTGAGGTCCTCGGTGTCACCGTGGTGACCGGCGACATGTGGCTCACCGAAGAGGTCGCGCACACTCTTCGCATGCTGGAATTAATCGGACGAACCGATATTCCGGTGCTGAAAGGAGCTGAATATCCGCTGGTTCGCCGCAAGGATGAAACCGAATTGATGGAAAAGCAATATGGCGCCGCGGCGTGGCTGGGGGCTTGGACACCGCGGATGTATCACACTCCCGATCAACTCGGAGCGATGCCTGAAGGGGTGCCGAGCACCAGACCTTCGAGCGAAGACGCCGTACATTTCCTGATCCGCATGGTGCATCAGTTTCCGGGGCAGATCACGATTTATGAAGGTGGGCCGATGACGAATCTCGCCCTGGCCATTGCTATCGATCCTGAGTTCCCAAAGCTGGCCAAGGAGCTAGTGTTCATGGGTGCAAGCCTGAATCCGCAGACTACGGATCCCGAGTTCGTGAACACTCCCAAGCGCGAGTTCAATCTTTGGTTCGATCCGGAAGCAGCTCACATGGTGCTAGTCGCGCCCTGGAAAAAGATCGCGTGTACTACAGTCGATATTTCGGTCAAGACGCGCTTTACGCGTGAGTTGTTGGATCGCATAAAGGGCAGCAATTCGCCAGCCGCAACCTATGTTAGCAAGTACGCGCGCCTGCGCGGCGAATACGACTATCTTTGGGATGAACTCGCTTCAGCGGCGTGGCTCGATCCGAGCCTGATCACGAAAAAGGAAACGCGCTTCCTGGACGTCGATCTCAGTCACGGCCCTAATTACGGGAACACGCTGAGCTGGTCAGAAGGTGAAAGACCGGTTCTCGCAGCGCAGCCTGTCGAGGTTCAAGTGGACGTCGACACGGAACGGTTTTACAAACTGTTCGTCGATTTGCTGACCGCGCAGACGCCACGGCCTGTGGAAGGTCAGCATAATTCTGCGCCGTAAAAGGGCACAGAATGCATGGATGGGTTACCACGCCAAGAGACATTCGTGAACAGAGCAACCTGTTCATTCAGTGCGAGAGCTGTTCCATCGCCTGCTGTGCATGGGCGTTATCGGGATGCCGCTTCAACAGTTCCCGCAGAACCTCTCTCGCTTTTGCCGGCTGATTTTCCAAGGCGTACACCTGCGCCAGATTCAGATAGGATTGATCGAAATCCGGTGACGTGCGAATGCACTCTTCGAAACTCGCGACCGCTTCGTCGCGGCGCTGCGTGCGCAAATAAAGTATCCCCAAGTTATTGAGCGCTTCCGGATACGCAGGCCGCAATTCCAGCGCCTTGTGCAAGTATTCGTAGGCATGTTCAGCATCGTTAGTCTGCGCAAACACCATTCCCAGGCTGTAATTCGCTTCGGCATCATGAGCGTTCAGCGAAAGAGCTTTTTCCAGACTCTCACGGGCTTCATCCCAACGCTTCTGCTGACGATAGGCATTGCCCAGGTTTTCGAGTGCAACAAAAAGCGACGGATTCAGTTCCAGTGCTTTTTGAAAATATGCGATGGCCTCGGCTGTCTTGCCTTCACGCGCAGACAGCAAGCCAAGATTGTTCCACGCATTGGGCAGAGTGTCGGGATAACTGGAATGTAGAGTCGTGGCGCTCTCGAAATGCTCTCTTGCTTGGGCGGTCTTCTGCTGATTGAGATAGGCGCTTCCTAAACCATAGAACGCCTCAGCACTCGTGGGATCATCTTTTAGCGCCTGTTGGAAGGCGGCAGCCGCCGGTTCCATGTAGCCGCGCTGGAAAAATGCCGAACCATAGGAGAGATAATTCCTCTCAAACTCGAAGCTCGTAAGGCCGGGGAACGGTAGAGCCTTCGCGATCCGCTGCTCGCCGGTGGCCGGAATCTCGGAGAAATCGCGTTCGACGTTCCTGAAGTCGATTGATCCCTGATACACCTTAACAACATCGCCTCCGCGGTCGATCAGGAATGAAGTTGGAAGCGGCATATCGCGATGGCGATCGAACATATAGCGATAAAGAATGTTATAGATGGCAGCAACGTCGTCATTGCCGCCAAAGATGGGAAATGAAATGTGGTGGCTGCGGAGCCATGAGGGAAATTCGTGGTCGTCTGTCGAATCCACGTTCACAGCAAGCAGTTGCAAGCCCTGCGCAGTGGAGCGCTTGGAATACTGATCGAGGGAAGTCAAGGCTTCTTGCCAACCGCTCACCTTGGGTGACCAGAAATTGAGAAGAACGGTCTTGCCGCGCAACGCCGTGAGAGTCCAATCGCGTCCACTAAAGTCGGGAAGCGAAAAGTCGGGAGTTGCGATCGGCGCGAGCAGCCAGGTCTGGACAGCGTTCGGCAACTCTTCCGCCTGAACCGGCGCTGGTCGCGTGAGCCGTGCAGCCACTGGCCGATTTGCCGGAGGTTTGAATGCTTCCACGCGTTTTGGTTCTGCGCCTTCTTCCACAAAAATCGTGTGATTTGGTGGTAAGCCCTCAAGTCGCTGCACCAACCCGCTCGGCCAGCGAATCGAAGCTCGCACCGATCCAGTTGAGTCTCCCAGGCCAAAGAACATTTGCTTGCTATGTTGTGAAAGAAATCCCGAACCGGCTTGCAGCATTCGCGTCTGACTGCCGGATGACGTTTCGAGCGTAATCAAAGCGCCGATCGCATCGCGATTACTCTTGATTCCCCGCAGCCGAAAGGCAATCGACGGCGGAAGTTGCGCCATTACATTCTTAAGAATGCGCAACTGTGGGCCATTTCGATTCTTGAGAAATATTTCCTGACGGCCGTCTCCATCAAAATCTGCCAAGGCAAATCCTCGGCCATCCTCAATAAAATCGAGCCCAACCGGTCCGGAGACGTCGGAGAAGGTTCCATCGCGATTGTTGACATAGAAGACATTTCTTTCGAACCCGCTCCAGGTTCCGTCGGCACGAATGAGTTCGTTGATGGCGTTCCATCCGTCTTCGTAGTCGTGAGACGCTTTGCCATCATCGGGCGAACGTGCAACCACCTGCCGCCAGAAAAAGCTGTTCAAGTCTTCTCTTAACGGGCCGGAAATCATTCCGTTTGCGATGTAGAGATCGGGAAAACCGTCGTGATCGAAATCCCATGCATCGCTCGACCAGGACCATCGGCCCATCCCTACGCCGGACGATAGCGTCTTATTTTCGAAGCGGCTTTCACCCGACTCGGGCCTGCGGTTGCGGAACAGCGAATTGCCCATGGCGTGTTTGCGGTACAGTGCGCGAATCTCCGGACTCGATTCTTTCCTGAATACATCCTGGGTTGAAATGCGTTCGCCGGCGGCGGTCCACATATTTGCGACATAACAATCCTGTGCACCGTCATTGTCATAATCGAGCCAGGAGACGCTCATGCCGGCGCCGATATCTTCGACTCCCTCTTGTGGCGCAACATCGGTAAACGTTCCGTTGCCGTTGTTGCGGTAAAGATTTTTGCGGCCGAAGTCGTTCACCACGTAAAGGTTGGGCCAGCCATCGGCGTTGTAGTCGCCCCATCCGCAACAAAAGCTGTAGCGAGTATTGTTTTGATTCAATCCGGATTCCTGCGTAACATCGCGAAATGTTCCATCGCGCTGGTTGCGCATCAGGAAGTTCGGGGGCCCATTCTCTGCCGCGTAATAAGGCAGCGGATACTTATATTGATCCGCGCCGCGATAGTAGACGTAGAGACAAAAGTAAATATCGAGCCAGCCATCTCGATCGTAGTCTGCAACGGCCGCTCCCGTGAACGTACCCTGAGGAGCGGTTGCGAATCGAAATGCTTCCGGCTTTTGCCGGAACTTGCCGTCTCCCTCGTTCATGAACAACAGCGGCCCGCTAGCCCTCACAACAATCAGATCCTGACGGCCGTCGTTGTTGAAATCGGCAAACAGCGCGCACGCGGTGTCATCGAGAACGCCCAGCCCCGACGCCTCTGTAATGTCTTCGAACGTGCCGTCTCCGCGATTGCGATAAAGGCGGTTGGGCAGTCCCGCAGGTTGGCAAACGTAGAGGTCGTCGAGTCCATCGCCATCGATATCGGCGACCGAGACGCCGTTATGGCCGTAGATATTGATTCCGCAAGCGCCGTCGAGAACCGTGCGCCAATAATCCGTGCCGTGAACGATCTGCTCGGAGTAAGACGAGTTGCGGCCCAGCGCTTCCTCGCTGATGTCCGCGAAAACGGGAGACAATGAACGACTCCGCGTTTCATCAACCGGGCTCCAACTTTGAATCCGGAATTGCCCCGACGCGCCTTCCCAGGCAATATCCCAGCCGCCGACCCTCTGCTCGCGATAGAAATTCTTTCCGGTTCCCACCAACTCAAAACGGACTCGTGTTTTCACGAGGCGTGGAAGTGCGGAAGATGCCAATGGGGCCGATTCAGCCTCAATCCCGGTGATCTGGAAATCGGCAGTAAGAATTTCCTCGAACCCGGAAAGAGCAGATCGCAACTCTTCCAGGAATCTGCCTTCGCCGAGCGCAGTCGAGCCGCGGAATTCCATCCGGTGTACTTCCAACCCCGCACCGGCTCGCGCGAGCTTTGAATCAGTTGCCTTTAACGAGATTCCTGAGAACCCGGGCGCAAATTTTTCTTCGAGCGCACCGCTCGTCGCTGTCGATGAGCGCAGGCTCGCGCTCCACTTTTCAAGGATCGCGGCGATCTGGTCTTGGTATTGCTCGGTAACAAATTCGTCGGAGCCGGCCTTCGCCTTGAGAAGCAGCGCGTCCAGCGGGCGCTGCGTTCGGTAATGAGGATGGAGATGATATGCGCCAGCGGAGACGCCAGTTGAGTCAGAGACAGTCGGGCTGGAAGCGCCGCCAGATCGAAATGCGAAGTTTGGCAATCCTGCGGGAAGCATTGCGACCGCGGCTCCCTGACAAAACCGAATCAGAAATTCGCGCCGGTTGCGATCGACGAGGGAGGTGTCGCGCGGTTGCGTTTGATCGTCTTTATCGAGTTCGTCCGTCAGGCTGCCATCCTCCACTTTGCGTGTAAGCGGAAGCTAACAGCCGCGATTTCTCGCGTCAAGCCGATCACAATGGATTGAAATGCGGCTATTCGTAGCGCAGAGCTTCGACCGGGTCGAGCTTCGAGGCGCGCATCGCGGGAACCAGTCCGCTAATCACGCCGACAACCAATAGGACAGCGGTAGAAACCAGTATGGTTGCGATCGATATGCGAAGATGAATATCGCCCTGGCCGGAATCGTCTTCGAACAGCGGACCCATCATGGGCAGCGTGCCGACCGCTGCGGCGATGGCATACGAGAGCAGCACTCCAATCGCGCCGCCAATCAGCATGATCAGCAGAGTCTCAGCCAGAAACTGTAGTTTGATGTGGCGCTTTTTCGCGCCCAGCGCCCGCCGCAAGCCGATCTCACGAATTCGCTCGTCGACCGAGACCAGCATGATATTCATCACACCCACGCCACCGATACCCAAGGTCAACGTTCCGACGAACGTCAGCAACACTTGCAGGCCGATGGTCAGCGCGTCAATCACAGGACGAAACTCATCCCGCCCAAACATCTGAAGGGCTTTGGGATCGGTGGGAGAAAACCCCTGCCTCGTGGCCAGGGCCGCCAGCACCTGGGCCATAGCCTTCTTTTCGAACTGCGGGGCGATCGGCTCAAAGAGCATTACGGCGGCATA
>Ga0209624_10003885_pt1 | contig 10400 bp, 8 predicted proteins | sample JacPinW_OM2H0_O1_FD_188565 | JGI IMG/M metagenome (GOLD analysis project Ga0209624, IMG submission 188565) | Forest soil microbial communities from Algoma, Ontario, Canada - Jack Pine, Ontario site 1_JW_OM2H0_O1 (SPAdes) (version 2) | ecosystem: Environmental > Terrestrial > Soil > Boreal... | reverse complement strand
GCTCACCGGATTGGGGTTGCTGCTGCTGATGGCCGTCCTGGTGATTTACATCGTGCTGGGAATTTTATACGAGAGCTTCATTCACCCGATTACGATTCTTTCCGGACTGCCGTCGGCGGCTTTCGGCGCGCTGCTCACGTTGCAAATTTTTCATCTCAGCCTGGACCTCTACGGTTTCGTCGGCGTCATCATGCTGATCGGAATCGTGAAGAAGAACGCGATCATGATGGTTGATTTTGCCGTCGAGCGCGAACGCACCGGACACAAAACCGCGGCGGAAGCGATCTATGAAGGCTGCCTGATTCGCTTCCGTCCGATCACCATGACCACGATGGCCGCTCTGATGGGCACCGCGCCCATTGCTTTCGGCATCGGCGCCGGCGCGGATGCGCGCCGTCCGCTCGGCCTCGCCGTGGTGGGCGGACTGATCTTCTCGCAGATGGTTACGCTGTACCTGACGCCTGTCTTTTACACATATATGGATACGTTCCAGGGCTGGCTGGAACTCCATTTCGGGAAAATGACCGGAAAAAGGAATACCGATCTAGCGGATGGCCACGTTTCCGCGGATTAACCAGCTCGCCGTGCGGAATTTTCTCGCTTCGTAAAGTCTTCGTCTCATTGTCCGGCGGTACAGGTCTTCGCGACAGGCTGTACCAAATCTACCTGTCACTTCGTACCATTGACCGTACGAGTGCGGCTATCTAGCATGGAATCAGGACGTGCATGCGTCCCGGAATGTGGGATTGCTTACCCGTGTTTCGCGCCAGCCTCGCGGGGAGTCAATCAGGATGCCGTTTAGCTTAGACCTGCCTAGAGATATCAAAACGCGCCAGAAACGGCGCGGTCCGCGAATGAACTCGCGCGTGCCGGTGACGATACAGTTGAATGGACCCGGCGGGCCGGCAATTCAAGAGCCAGCGATTACCCGGGTGGTAAACGCCTACGGCTGCCTGCTGGTGTCTCCAAAGGAAGTTGAATTGCAGCAGAGACTGCGTGTGACGAACTTGGCCACGCGCCGCGCCGTGGACGGACACGTCGTCTGGAAAGGAATGCAGCGGCCGGACGGGTGGGACGTGGGGGTCGAGTTCATTTCGGCCGATCAAAACTTCTGGGGTGTGGAGCTTTGAAACTCGAACAATTGAGGGTCCCTGCGGCAAAAGCGTACGCATCGCCGCTAAGAGCAGCGGTGACGCCTGCGCGCGCGGTGGCGCCTGCGACTCCTGCGCGAGCGGCGAAGGCGGAGTTAGGCGGCGAATTATCAGCGTCAGCTGGAGAAGACCGGCGCCGCAGCCAGCGCGTGCTGGTGCGCGTGCGTGCGAGCCTGCACGTGGCGCTGAACGGCAAGCCCACAACATTTGAAACCGTGACGCTGAGCGTGAACAATCACGGCGCGATGTTAATTCTGAAGCAGAGTTTGCCGCCCGACACGCGCTTCGTGCTGGAACATTCCGGAACGAAGGAAAAAGTGGCGTGCAAAGTGGTGCGTCCTTCGCGCGAGATGCCGGACGGATTTCAAATTCCAATTGAATTCGATTCTCCGGCGCCTAATTTCTGGAGGATTGCGTTTCCGCCGAATGATTGGCGGCCGATGGATGATTTGTAGATCGCAGCGTGTTCGCGGAAATCGAAGATTTACGAGCAGATTTCTACTAGAAGGGAAGTTTGCGCAGGTCGAGGTTTCCGCCTGAGAGGATGATTCCGATTTTTTTGCCGGCGCCGTTGATTTTTTGAAAGAGCGCGGGCGCGGCGGCGACGGCTCCTGACGGCTCGACGACAAACTTGGCGCGTTCCCACAGCAGCAGCATGGCCTGCACGATTTCTTCTTCAGTTACCAGCGACACTTCGTCAACTCGTTCGCGCAGAATCGAAAATGTGAGCGGGCATAGTGTGGCGCGCAACCCGTCCGCGATGGTTTCGGAGGCTGCCGCAGGCTCGATTTTTCCGGAGGCGAGCGAGCGGTATGCGTCGTCCGCGTTGCGCGGCTCACCGCCAATCACGCGAATCCCGGGGCGAACGCTTTTTGCGGCAATGGCCGTGCCACTGAGCAGGCCGCCGCCGCTCAGAGGCGTGATCACCACGTCGATATCGGGAATTTCCTCGAGCAGTTCCAGCGCCGCGGTTCCTTGCCCGGCGATCACACGCGCATCATTGTAAGGATGCACCAGATGCGCGCCAGTTCGCTTTATCACTTCTGCAGTGACCGCTTCGCGCGACGCGATATTTGGCTCGCTTTCAGTGATTTGCCCGCCATAGGCTTCCACTGCGCTCTTCTTTGCTTGGGAGGAATTACGCGGCATTACGATGTAGGCGGGAATTCCGCGCCAGCGAGCCGCCTGGGAAAGCGCCGCTGCATGGTTCCCGGAAGATGGCGCGGCTACGCCAAATATTGCCTGTTCATCGCTGAGAGAAAAGACGGCATTGGTGGCGCCGCGAATCTTGAATGAGCCGGTTTTTTGCAGGTTTTCGCATTTGAAGAAGAGTTGCGCGCCGGCAATCTGATTGAGAGACGCGCAGGTGATCACAGGGGTGCGATGGATGCGCGGGGAGATGAGGCGATGCGCGGCGCGAATGACGTCCAGCGTCAGGTTTGGCGCAGGAAAGTTGAGCGGCTCGCGCGCGGCGTGTTGAGCGTCAGTGGATTGGTTATGGGCGGACATTGCGCATGCTGTGGAGCATTATGGCACATCCCAGGCCAATTTAGATTCGGCGCGGTCGTAGTGAGATTCCGCGACGCGCGCGAACATTAAAAATCTTGACGTGGTTGCGGGCAGGTGCGATTCTCAATTCCCCCTTCCGGTAGTAACTTCGCGAAAAATTCAAGTCGCAAGCTCTCCAGGAGGAGCCCATGCCAAGCCACGAGCGTCGTAGTGCCACCCGCAAATCCTACGCAATTCCAGTACGATTTAACGTGATCACAGAACAGTACGCGATGGTGGGTGCGGCCAGCGCGGGGTCGGGTCCGGCGCGCGCGAAAGCCAAGATATTGACGGCGATTCCGCCGCCGCAGCAGGGCGAAATCGTGAATTTGTCGGAGCGCGGCATCGGATTCAAGACCAAACAAAATCTGAGCGTCGGTGAAAGCGTGGAAATATTTTTTACGTTGCCGACGGCGTTGACCGGACGCGCGCCGGAAGACGTGCGCTGCAATGCGCGGGTAGTGCGCGTGGACAAGAACGCGGACATTCATGGAATGATGGCGATCGGCGCGGCGATTGACCGCTTCGAGCGGACTTCGATTACGCGCAATTGGGATAACTAGCGCGCGATGCGCTGGAATTTTTTTTGCTCCGCGGTTTGAATTTTGCTCGTGTGAACTATTTTGCCGGTCGCGGAGCCACGGTGAACGCTACTTGCGCCGCGGTGGTGTTGTCGAAGCGGTCGGAAATCTGCACGGCGATGGTGTGCGGGCCCGGCGCGAGGCCTGGAAGTTCGATTTGATAATTTTCCTTCGGCCCATCGGATAGGCCGCTGGCGGGGAAGACAATGTACCACTCGCCGGCGTCCACGCTGTATTGGGCGCGGGTGATCGCGAGGCCGGAACTTACTCCGTCAAAGGCAATCTTCGCAGTTGCGCCGCCGGAATCCGCGCGGAGATTTTCGATGCGCGGCGGGGTGTTTTGAATTTCGAAGCGCTCGCTGACGCGTTCGTTGGTTAGGGCTTGCGACGGAGGGTTCGATGGCAGATCCGAGCCAACAATCTTCAGGTAATAGGCGCCGTCGGGCATCGTGGTCGTGTCCCAGGAATAAAAGCGCTGCGCGATTTTGTCTTTCAGCAGGCGCCAAGTCTGTTCGCCCTCAGTGCGATAGTAAACGGCGAAAATCAGATCGTCGTCGTTATCGTCGTGCGCGCTCCACAGAACGCTTTGGTAGCCTTTTTCTTCGAACCCTTGCGGCGGCACCTCCATCTTCAGCGATTTGGAAGAAGTGTCCAGGATCGCGCCGATGTTCGGAAACGGAGTGGCGCCGACGCTGCTGCGCTGGGGCGTTTTCAGTTGCACCGCCGCGGGGGTTGCGAGACCTCCGGGAGACGCGGAAAATCCCTGCACGCGGACGCCGGGATCTTGAATGGCGATGTCGTCCACAACGGGCGCGACATTTTCCGGTCGATAGGCGATGCTGACCCAGGAAACTTCCGGCGCATCACGCTCGCGGGCGACCTGGAAAACTGCTTTCCACTGCAGGAAGCGCGCCGGGGGGCACGTTACGGCGGCGCCGCTTGCGCTGGAGTAAGGTCCCGACCACGGACTCCATTCTTTCTCGGGATTCGATGTGTTGCCAGAGCGCGCGTAAAACGAAACTTTCCCCTGCGTCGCGCCGTTTTCGCCCCACCAAGTCAGGCGCCCCCAGTGGGAGAAAATTTTGGCGTCGAAAGGATCGGATTCGAAGCTGCCTGCGGCTTCCTGACCTGGGCCGAGCGTGAAAATTTTTCCGGGATTGGCGGTGCCGACCAGGAGTTGGCCATCGCGGCCGGCGATCAGGCTCGTGACTTGAGACGAAACAGTTTTGGCGACGATGGAATACACGCCGTCGCCCTGCAACTCGATGATGGCGCCTTTATTTCCGGTGCCTAACAGAACTTTTCCGTTCGGCGAAAAGCCCATGGAAAAAACGAGATCTTCGCGCGAGGTCCAGAGCGTTTCCGGCGAGCCTGCCGGAGATATTTTCACGACCTGCGAGCCTCCGGTGGTGGACGGGAAGAGCGAAAAGGCTGGCGGAGGTTGCGCGGCTGCGGCGGCCTGGAGTGCAAGCGTGACGGCGCCCTGCGCTGAAAGCCCCTGCGCCGCGGCGGAGGGCTGCGGCGTGATGAGCGGCTGCGGCGGAGTCGGGCCTAAGGGGCGCTGTTTTTCTCCAATTGCTGCGGCATAGAGATTTCCGCTGGAATCGGTGAGCAGCGATGTGACTTCTTTCTTATCCGTTTCGTACACGACGTACGCTGCGCCGGCTTTTGCTCCACCTTGCGAATCTTTCGAGCCAGTCGCGCGGGAGATTTCGATGCGCAGGATTAATCCATCGGGGTCGGTGCCGACGAGCAGGTTGCCCTTCGCGTCGAAGGCGAGCGAGCGGGCGTGACGTTCGTCACTTTGATAGAAAAGCTGGCCTTTGCCGTCGGGAGCTACGGCGTAAATTTCGCCCTTGTCTCCAGTGCCGACGAACATAGTCCCTTGCGTATCCAGCGCAAGCGCCCAGATATATTTTGCTTTGGGATCGAAGAAGACTGTCTTCTGCCCGTCGGGGGTAACTTTATAAACTTTGCCGTCCGGTGATGTGCCGACGTAGAGATTATCGCGCGCGTCGAATGCGATGGTTTGCGCGGAAAGTTCCGGAGCTTCGAATACCGTGGTGGGTTTGGCGGGATCGTCGAAGCGCAGCACTTTGGCGTCGGAGCCGCCAGCGGCGTACACCCGGCCGCGCGAATCGGTGCGCAGCGCCCAGAGGTAAATCAAATTGGGATCGGAGAAGGCTGCGAATTGCGGCGCGGGGACAAGTTTGCCGTCGCTGCGAATGGCCACACCCTTGGCTGTACCTTTTTCGAAGTCCGAGTAATCCGCTTGCCGCCAGAAATGGGTGTGCTCGGCGTATGCGAGTGCGGGCGCGAGCAGCGCCATCGCCAGAACGCCGGACCAGAGGCAGGTGAAGATGCTTCGCCGTGTCATCGCTGCCAATCTCCTTTACCGCTGGAAATCTTTATCGCCAGAGTTCCTCACAGCCAGACCGGGCCGCACCAGACGTTACTTGACCGTGATCGTCAGCGTGCGTTCGCCGGAAATTACTTGATGCATTTCCACGGACCATTCACCCGCGGTGGATTGGTAAAGCAGGCGCGCGCCGCCGGGACTTTGCCGCTGGTCCAGAACATTGATCGCCGATGCCGGCGCATTGGGCATCACTTTGTCTTCGACCATGAGCGTGGGCGTAGGTTGCAGCAGCGTGGCGTATAAGCGGTCATTCTGATGCACGCGGTTCATCAATTTGAGCAGCTCTTCGAGGCCGGGCAACTGCCCCTGCGAGCTGGCGGCGAGCGATTGCACTGTGCGATTCACCGTTTCGGCGTCGCTGACGACGAGTTGCAGCGTACCGCGCGCGGCCTGCACAGGAATGGTGATGGGAAATTCCTGCACAAAAGCTGCGCCGCGATAGGGGCGCAGCTGAACTTTCACATTAACGGTTTGACCCGGGCGCACTTCGTTGGCTTCGACCCAGGCGTCATCAATGGTGGCGGCGCGGCGTTCGGGCAGCGCCGTGACTCGCAGCTGAATTGCGGTGATGTGCGGTATTTCGTAGGGGTTCGAGTAAATTTGCGCGAAAGTGCTTTGCACGTCGGTTGCTACGAAAAATCCGCCGGGCACGGGATTATCTGTCGGCGGGAATAAATCTTTCAACGTGACCGTGGTGTGGCCTTTGATGGCGATCTCGCCATCGAGTTGCAGCGTGGAACCTTCTCCATACGCCGTGTTGCCTATGATGCCGTTGTAGGCTGCCAGAGCCACCAGCAAGGGGGTGAGTTGCGGGCTTTCGATGACTTCAAAGTGAAATTGTTTTTGTTCTGCACCGGTAACGAGAGTCACGTCCACTGGAATCATGGGTGGCCCTTCGCCTAAGCGCCCGCCGATGGCGGTGACGCGATCTTGCGTGAGAGTTCCGATGGTGCCGCCGGTGGAGATGATCTTCGTGGAATTCATGGCGGAAGCGAGCGTGGTGACCACGTGCGCGCGCGCGAGCGGCATGGAAACGTTGCCAAAGGAAAATATGGGATGGCCGCAGGCGAGAATTTTGCCGTGGTCCACGGTGGTGACGGTGCAGCCGGGAGAAATCGAGAGGTCGCCGCGAATTAATTCCACGCCGACCATGTCGCCGGGCTTCAATTGCGCGTCTTCGGGTGAAGGAGCGGCGGTGCCGCCCGCCATCATGGACATGCCCCAGGCGGAGAGCTGCTTGCTGAACAGCGCGACGGTTTCGGGGTAGAGGCCGGTGGTGATGAGCGGCGTTTCGATAGGTACGAGAAATTGGCCGGCTCCGGTGCTGGTCTGGCGCGCGAAATTTTCGGGGAGGGGAATGCGCGCGGCGGAAAAAGTGTTTTCGATATTTGCCGGTTGGATACTCGCGGCTGAAGATTGAGGCGTCGCGTTCGCTGCGGGTTCCGGTGCATTTTGCACGTCGAGCATATTTTCGATTGGAGTCACGCCGCCGATCGCTTCTTTGGTAAACGTGCCGAGTTTCAGCGAGAGCGCGCCGGCGAGCTTGCCGTCGAAATAGACCGGGCTGCCGCTCATGCCTGCGACCACGCCGGTGTGTTCGGCTTTTTCGCCCAGCAACTGGACGAGAATGATGTCTTGTTTGGGGCCTAGGGCGTTGTGCAGGACGCCGAGGACGACCAGGTCCACTTTTTCGATTTCGTCGCCAGCGAAAATCGTGTAGGCGACGCCTTTCATTCCGGGCTGCACCTGGCTGAGCGGAAAAATCGCGGGGGTGTCGTCTGCTGTCGCTGCCGAAAGGCCGGTTAACAGCAGCAGAGCGGCGAGAGATGTGGGAAGCAATTTCCGGAGGGCCACGGGCATCAGAAGTTCATGATACCTGCCGCATAACGGGGAAGCAAATCGCGCCATGCTAGAATCTTGCGATGGCTAAAAAGACAATTTCGCCGGGCGGAAGCGTCAGCGGAGTGGTGGAACTGCCCGGAGATAAATCCATTTCGCACCGTTACGCGATTCTGGCGGCGCTGGCGGAGGGCGTGAGCGAGATTCGCAACTATTCTCCCGCTGCGGATTGCGCCAGCACGTTGGAATGTGTGCGGCGGCTGGGGATTGCGGTGGATGCGAAGGGCGAACATGTGCGTATCGCAGGAAAGGGCCTGGAAGGCCTGAAAGCTCCGCGGCGAATAATTGATGCGGAAAATTCCGGCTCGACGATTCGCATGATGTCCGGCGTCCTGGCGGGGCAGAATTTCACTTCCACGATTACGGGCGACAGCTCGTTGCGTCGCAGGCCGATGCGCCGAGTGGTGGATCCCTTGCGGCAGATGGGCGCGGACATACGCAGCAGCGACGGCGACCGGGCGCCGCTGGAAATTCGCGGGGGAAAATTGCAGGCGATTGATTACACGCCGCCGGTGCCGAGCGCGCAGGTGAAGTCCGCGATTCTGCTGGCGGGATTGTACGCGGACGGTGTGACGAGTGTGCGCGAGTCGGTGCGGGCGCGGGATCACACGGAAGTGGCGCTGCGCGAATTCGGGGCCAATGTCACGGCAGCCAAGGGAGAAGTGCGCATCGAGCCGCGACCGAAATTGCAGCCGCGACAATTGATTGTGCCGGGGGATCTGTCGTCCGCGGTATTTCTGATCGGCGCGGCGCTGGTGCTGCCGGAATCGTCGCTGATGCTGCACAACGTGGGGCTGAATCCCACGCGTTCGCGCGTGCTGGATTTTCTGATTTCGATTGGAGCGGCGATCAATCTGGCGTCGGTGCAATTGCGCGATGGAGAATTGATTGGCGACGTTTCGGTGCGGCACGCGCCGCTGGTGGGTGGCAGTATTTCCGGCGCGCAGGTGGCGGAAATGATTGACGAGCTGCCGATGTTGGCGGCGTTGGGGCCGTACACGGAGAAGGGAATTGAGATTCACGACGCGCAGGAATTGCGCGTGAAGGAAAGCGACCGCATCGCGACGCTCGCGGAAGGATTGCGGCAGATGGGCGCGCGGCTGGAGGAATTTCCAGACGGGTTGCGCGTGGAAGGACATGCGGGCGGCTCAGCCACGACGAAGCTGCGCGGTGCGAAAGCTGATCCACAGGGCGACCATCGCATTGCCATGGCGTTGGCCGTGGCGGCGCTGGGTGCGGAGGGTAACACGGTTATTCGCGATTCCGAGTGCGTAGGAGTTTCCTTTCCGGATTTTTTCAAGACGCTGGAGCGTTTGCGAGGCGGCGAAGATCACGAAGACTTGCGCAAGTAGATGGTGCCGTAGCTGGTGACGATGGAGATTTTCGGGCCTGAGGCGCCAACTTTGCCAGTGAGGCGGCCGGTGCCGTTGTCGTCCGCGGGTTGCAGGCTGGGTGCTTCGAAATCGCTTTGGATATCGCCGGAGCGGGAGATGGCGGAAATTTCGAAAGTTGATTTCGCAGGCAGCGTCATATCCACTTCGCCAGTGCCATCGGCGATGTTGATTTCCTCGCGGGGCGGTTGCGCGTAGATCACTTTGATGTCGCCGTGATTTACGGCAATGTCCAGGCGACCCGCCACGTTCTCCACTTCGATGTCCTTATCGTGGGTGACGAGTTTGGCGAAGCCGCCCACGTCGGACACGTTGATATCTCCGGAATCGAGTTCCAGCCGCCCAGTGAGATGCGACAATGTAAGATCGCCGGCCTGCGAAGTGTAGTGGGTGGTCTTGGTGACGTTGCGGATGCGCACGGGGCCGAAGAATTCGCCCTGCACGGTAGCGTCGCCAGTCACGTCGTTCATTTCGATTTCGGTGCCGCGGCCGGTGATGCGGACGTTGCCGGAGATATCGTCAATACGCGCGTCGCCCTTCGTGAGTTGCGCTGTGACGTCGGAGCCAATGTTATGAACTTCGATATCGCCGCTCTGGGTGGTGATGGCCACTGCGCCGGCGAGTCCGGAGATGGAAACGTCGCCGCGACGTGAATTGGCGGTAAGCGATGCGCTCTTGGGCAGCGTTATGTCGAAGTCCACGGTGACTTGCCCTTCGTTCACTTCCTGATTTTCAGGGTGAACGTCGTAGCCGTCGCGGGTTTGTTGGATCACAATATTGAGCCGCTTCAATAACTCAGCGGCAGCGTCCTCGTTGTTGGCCTCGGCCGTTTCCGTGACGCTCACGCGCAAATCGTTGCCATCGCCGACATGCGCGACGATGCCTCCCAGTGAAGTCGTGACCGTTACGTGCGCACCAGCGGGGATCGCCTTCGGGGGAAGTTCAACGGTTTGGGAGTTTTTGTGCTTGAAGAGGTCCACGTCAATGTTCATGTCGGGATGTTTCTCACGGATCTTCGTGTAGATTCCCATTCCCGCGAGAACGAAGACGATCAAGAGGAGCAGAGAAGCTTCGCCGCCGGTGAGCAGCGGCGGGCGCGATTCGCCGGCTCGCTGCGCGCTGAAGTGGTCGACCAGCTTGGCGATGCCCCACAGAATTATCAGCACGGGCCAAAAGCGCCAGAAGAGGTGCCAGATTCCCAGGTTTGGATGGAAACGAGCGAGAAGAAACAGGATTCCGAGAACGATGAGGAGCAAGCCGCTGAAGATTGAGCTGCGTTGTGGTCCGCCGTTGCTCACGCGCGCCTCACGAGCCGAGATGACCCTCTTTGGAAGCGAGCGACTGCGCCGTCAGCACGACGCCGGCGACGATCAGTAGGATCGGCCAAAGTTCCAGGAAAGTGAAGCGAGTG
>Ga0209624_10003884_pt1 | contig 10402 bp, 7 predicted proteins | sample JacPinW_OM2H0_O1_FD_188565 | JGI IMG/M metagenome (GOLD analysis project Ga0209624, IMG submission 188565) | Forest soil microbial communities from Algoma, Ontario, Canada - Jack Pine, Ontario site 1_JW_OM2H0_O1 (SPAdes) (version 2) | ecosystem: Environmental > Terrestrial > Soil > Boreal... | reverse complement strand
TGGCAGCTTAGAAGTACTGTTGTGACGAGCAGCGCGCTGAGTAGCCAGCCTGTCGAATTCTGCGTTTGCTTCATAGAATTGCCCCCAGTTCGCTTACTAGCCTCACCACGTCTCGTTGGCCCGCGAGGAGTCACGAAAAGCGCCAACTCGCAATATCCGCGTTGCCCTACCACAGCCGAGCGATAATGTACCTTCTGATAGCAACATGCAATCGTGCTGAGAATTTTGAATCCTGAACCCTGTCGGCGGCCATCTAACTTGAGGAATGGGCACTACATGGGAATAATCGCGCTACCGAATTTCATGGCAATTTGATACTGGTCTTGGATAACAGAAATGGTTGCAAAGGGAGAAATAATGCAAAAGCGCAAACTTGGAAAAAGCCTGGAAGTGTCGGCCATCGGACTCGGCTGCATGGGAATGAGTTTCGGTCTTGGTCCTCCCGCGGACAAGAAAGAGATGATCTCGCTGATTCGTACGGCGGTCGATCGTGGCGTAACGTTTTTCGACACCGCCGAAGTGTACGGCCCTTTCACCAATGAAGAGCTCGTGGGCGAAGCGTTGGCGCCGGTTCGCAACCAAGTGGTGATTGCCACGAAATTCGGCTTCAGACCTGACCCTAATGGCGGACCGCTATGGAGCGGTGTGGACAGTCGCCCCGAACACATCAAAGAGGTCGCGCATGCCTCGCTCAAACGCCTGAAGACCGATGTGATCGATTTGTTTTATCAGCATCGCGTAGATCCCAATGTTCCGATGGAAGATGTTGCCGGAGCGGTGAAAGACCTGATCCAGCAAGGCAAGGTGAAACACTTCGGCCTCTCGGAAGCCGGCGTGGAAAGCATACGTCGCGCACATGCCGTTCAGCCGGTGGCGGCGCTTCAGAGCGAATATTCGCTTTGGTGGAGAGAGCCTGAAGCAAAAATAATCCCGCTCCTTGAAGAACTAGGCATCGGATTCGTCCCATTCAGTCCGCTGGGAAAAGGTTTTTTAACCGGCAAGATCGACGCAGACACGCAGTTCGACAAGACCGACTTTCGCAATATCGTCCCGCGCTTCACGCCGGAAAACCGCAAAGCGAATCAAGCCATGGTCGATATGGTCAGCAAATTCGCGCAACAGAAAAAGGTAACGCCCGCCCAGATCGCGCTCGCGTGGTTGCTGGCTCAGAAACCGTGGATCGTCCCCATCCCCGGTACGACAAAGCTGCATCGCCTCGAAGAAAACATCGGCGCTGTCAACGTCACACTTACGCCCGAAGAAGTCCACGAGCTGGATATCGCAAGCTCCAAGATCGCCGTCCAAGGCGCCCGCTATCCCGAAGCGCTGCAGAAGCTGGTCGGCCGTTGAGTGACAACAGATCTCCGGTTGCAAATTCTCGCAAGAGTTAATCGGCGTTAGACGCCAGGAAATGCCGGGGCAACTTAAAACTTCCAATACTTTCTGGCTTAGAATTTGTGGAACTGTCTTCGGATAGCATCCTGGGAAACTGAACCTTTCCTTCCGCAATTGGCCGGCCCGAGGATCTTGGCAGCTGCTCCTGCACTTCTCTCTCCGCAGTTAGCCAATCGTCTACATCGCTGCCATTTTGCTCGCCACGAGCCTTATAAAGTTCGTAAGCTCTTCGTGCGATTTCTTCTCTCACTGGTAACATCTGGTTTCCGTTCGGCATTTTTTGCTCCTTAGTTTTTTCTTCCACTATTTCCCTCAGATATAGCTGCAGGCGATAAGCTGCAAGTGGAAGCGAATTTCTCGCACGGAGGAATGCCTCGCTTCCTAGGGCGTTGGCAAAAGAGAAAATTCGGATGAGTCCGCGCCAGCGGAGCCGCGAGTCACCACTCTTCGCGGCTCCGCATCGCGCACACGTGCCTATCGTGCACGCGTGCAAGTTCTACAAGGTCTACGTCGCTCCAGCTCCTGCGGACTTAGCTGCTTGGTCGAGAATCTTCGTCGCTTTGCCCACCTCCGCAACGCCCAGGAATAGCACCGGCGCCTTTGTCGTGGGCTCAATGCCGTAATAGCCGTAGTCAATATTGATGCCCGCATCGGCCAGCTTCGAAGAAGCTTTCGCCAACGCGCCGACGCGATTCGGCAGCTTCACTTGCGCCACTTCCATCTCTGAAAAATTCAACCGACCATTTTCGAGGACGGCTTTTGTTGCGCTCCGATTGTCAGTCACCATATGAACCAGATTCCTTCCCTGCGTGACGGGGTTCGACTGAAAACCGATAATGTTGACGTCGCGATCGGCCAGCGCCCGGCAGACCTCTCCGAGAGTCCCCGGCTGGTCGTCCAGGTGAATCGTGAATTCCGTAGCGAAAGGCATATTTGTAACCTCCCTTAAATGTGATTTCCTCTACGCGCTTATCTTGCCCTTCCGTTGTTACCGTTAACTTGTTGCCTTTAACTTCCGCGAACAACAGTCGCAGTGCAATTTCCTTTCCGTTTGCGCCGGCAATTTAAATTTGTATTTTCTACGCGCAGCAAATGCAGCCGTCGCCGATCTTTTGGGAAGTTGGTGACGCTCAGACAGCTAGGAGAAATAAGCGGCTAACGTGCCGGAAGCGGAACACGTCTAACTACAGAATCGGTTGTCGCGTAGTACGGCGAAACATTTACTTATGCCTCGAATAAATTACAGGGTATGAAAAATGTTCCACTCGCTTTGCGTCCCGGCCGATGCTGCTGATCATTTTTAAAGCGCGGAGATTTGTTAAGATTTGTTGTTCAGCGCGAATTTATCCGCGAAAGTGGCCATCGAACTGCACCCTCCCCTATTCCTCCGAAGCACGCACGCGTGGAAAATCGCGCCAACGCCCGTAGTTTCAGGCTCTCGCGGCCAGCATATTTGTCCATGAATTACGATCAGCGCGAAAGAAGTAAAAGCGGCCGCATCGGCAAAATATTGCCGCGATTACCAACCCATTTGGGCCATGCGCTTCAAGATAATCGCGCTGTAGTTATTCATGCGCTCGGGGCGTCGCTTCAGAGGAGCGGGCAGAATCGCAGCGAGCCGCGCCGCCTGTTGACGACCGATATTGCGCGCTGCGGTTTCGTAATGGTAGCGAGACGCCGCCTCTGCGCCGTAAATACCCGGGCCCCATTCGACCACGTTGAGATATATCTCCAGAATGCGTTGCTTGCCGAGGACGATTTCCGCCACCGGCACCAGTGTGGCCTCCGCGCCCTTGCGCAGGAACGAGCGGCCCGTTCCGAAGAATAGGTTCTTCACCAGTTGCTGCGTGATAGTAGAAGCTCCACGAACGCGCTCGCCTTCCAAATCGTCTTCGGCGGCGATTTGCATCTCGTGCCAGTCGAATCCGTGATGCTGGTAGAAGTTCGAGTCCTCTGCCGCGATTACAGCGTGCTGCAGATCAACGGAAATTTGGCCGAGCGGAACGAACGTGTAGCGTTCGCGATACGGCGTGCCGTGAATCCATGCCTGCAAGCGGCGCTGCATGTGCACCGCAGTCGTGGGCGGGTCGATCCACCGCGCGGCCACCAGAATAAGCGCAGCCAGCGCCCAAACCACCACCACGCCGATGACAACCCATCGAATAACGGATCGGAGCAAGCCCGTCCGGCCCGACGGCTTGGTGTATGTGTCCGGCGTTTCAGTCACGCTTCAGAATAACAGCCCGGGCTGGGTTGGCGCTGATGGACGTAAACGCTTTCGGGCCGCTCTTTTGTAAGTAATGTAAATTCTGGTGTTTACAGCGAAATCCGCACGCATCCAATCTCCTGAATTCCACGTCCTATATATAAGGGCGAAAGCCCTGATTTGGCTGGCGGCATCGGCGAAGCGGAAGTGAAACGAGCGCCAGTTGAAACTCTCAGATATTCAGAGAGAAAGGGATGAGTCGATGGCAACTCAAAAGATTGAAAATAACTTGATACGAAAATCCGCGATATGTTTAGCAGCGATATTTGGCCTGGTTCTCGGCACCATTTCTTTGCCGGCCCTGGCCGCAGCACACAAACCAGATTCAGCATCAAGCGATGTGCCGGTTCGCATGGTCGTCACGGTAAAAGCGCGCCACGGCGGACAAGTTCCGGCCGTCGCACCAGATGACGTGAAGGTCTATCAGCGCGATAAGCGCGACACGGTCACAAGTTGGCTTCCGCTGCAAGGCGACCGCGCCGGACTGCAGCTCTTCATTCTGATTGACGAAACTTCGCGAGACAGCGTCAGCTTGCAGTTCAAGAGCATTGCAAAATTCATCGAAGACCAACCGGATACCACCGCGATCGCGGTGGGTTATATGCGCAACGGCTCGGTCGCCACGGTGCAAGAGCTAACCAAAGACCACGCGCTCGCCGTAAAAGCTTTGCGCTTGCCGTTGGGTGCAACCGCTGTGGGATACACGAGCCCCTATCTATCTCTATCGGATTTAATGAAGAAATGGCCGGAGACCGCAGATCGTCGCGAGATATTGATGATCACCAGCGGAATCGATCCTCTCGGCGGCGGATTTTCGAATGATCCGTACAATAATCCCTATCTCCAGGAAGCTTTTGATCGCGCGCAACGAGGTGGGTTCATCGTCTATTCGATTTACACTCCCGGATCAGGCGTTCCCAGCCGCGGGTTTCGCACGCAACTTCAGCAATCCGGCTTGGATCTGCTCGCTCACAAGACGGGCGGAGAAACCTACTACCTCGGCTTCGGCACTCCGGTTGACTTTACTCCCTACCTCGACGACGTGACCTACTGCTTGAAGCACCAATATGAGCTCACGTTTCTGGCCAAGGGTTCTTCAAAGAAGCCAACTCTTGAGCCAGTGAAGGTAAAAACCGAAATGCCGAATATGGGCCTGACCACTGCCGAAGATGGCTACGTCAAAACCGGCTCATAAATCAGCGACGGCACATAATCAGAACTAGCTCGTAAGACGAACCGGATAATCGGACATGTGGAAACCTCCCAGGCCACATGTCCGATTTTCCGTGCCAGTCCAACCAGTCAAGTACAACTGAATTGATCCGGTCGCCGACTAAATTCGCGAAAATCATCGCTCGCCTATCCGCTCGTCAACAAGACCAGACCCGTCCAGGCGGTCCCACCTACTGACATATGGTTTACCATCAGAGGCAGCACCGAGCTTGAACTAAACACCGGTTCAAACCCGCGATTAACGCGGTCGTCCGGCTGCGGCTGGGCGTACACGGCAATCATGCTTTAGTCGCTGTGATCTTTTCCCGGTTTCCCTGCTTCGTTAATCTGGCTGGAAATTCTGACCTTTGATCGATAAACGCGTCTTGTCGTAAGAGTTATTAAGCTGACTGAAAGTGTGCTGTTCCGAACACAAGAGTCTCGGCAACAACAGCCAAGATGAAGGTCTGGGCAATTTAGGGGATCCCTCCAAATGAGACCAATTCTGTTGATTACTCTCCTGCTTGGCATTGGCAATTTCACTTGGGCGCAGTCGGCACCGCCTCTCGGTTCCGCGCAAAGCTTCGCCGTCTTGGGAGCTTCAACGGTAACTAACGCAGGTCCAACCGTCATCACTGGAGATGTGGGCGTGAGTCCGGGCACCGCTATAACCGGTTTTCCTCCCGGAATCGTACTCGGGGGCGCACTGCACTCGGGCGACGCGGCCGCGACCGCAGCTCACGCCGATGCGAGCAGGGCTTACGCTGATCTGGTAGCAGAACCTTGCGGCACCAACTTGAGCGGGCTGATTCTCGGCACCAGTCCGGGAGCAGTCACGCTGGGACCTGGCGTGTATTGTTTTGCTTCTTCAGCGCAACTGACCGGGACCCTCACGCTCAGCGGCAATGGAGTTTACATTTTTCAAATGGGAAGCACGTTTACGTCAGCCACTGGTGCCTCGGTCGTCCTGGCAAACGGTGCGACGGGCGATAACGTGTTCTGGCAGGTCGGCAGCTCCGCTACTCTTGGCACCGGTACAGCTCTGGCAGGAACCTTCATTGCCGCCGTCAGCGTAACCGTAACCGCCGGGACCGAGTCTCTTGGGCGAGTGTTTGCGCTCGCGGGCGCTGTGACGATGGACACCAACACGATTGTTAGCCCGGTTAATCAATATTTCATCATCGAATCCATCGGCGATTCGACCAGCGCCGGATTTGCGACCAGTAACGATCCGAACGCCACCGAAAAATGCTCGATCGAGGCTCCTTGCCCTCAACAACTCGACATCGCCTTCGATACGCTAAATCAGCAGCCGGCAATCCTGGGAAGCCCGAACGTTATATTCGCAACAAACTCGCTGGACGACCCGGATGTGATAAGCCAGATCGTGATAACGAATCCATGTGTCGCCGCGACAGCAACGACGTTCACAGTGATTTCTGTTCTGAATGAAGACAACACTTACTACAATTTCTCCCTGAGTGGTGATACAGGAAACGGGATCAACCCGTGCCTCGCTAACTCCAGCAGCCCCGCAACCGGTACTTATTGTCTGGGTCCGGATAATGGAGATTGCGCAAGTCAAACGGAGTCCGGCAGCTTCACCATATACGCCATGCCCGATCCGTCAGCAGATTATTTCGGCACCTTCGACAGCGGCGGTAGTCATCGCACGAGCGGCTCCGGATCGGATTCGTTTACAATTCAAACCAACTCCGACTTCTCTGTCACAGCAACACTCGTAATTTCGTCAGGAGATCTCTGCCCTGCTCAGACCACGCCGCTATTTCTCACGTCAACGGATCCTGACGCAATAAATTACGCGCAGTATGGCAACGGCATCAGCGGGATTATAGTTGGAGACGTCGTGGCGGCTGCGGTCGCTGACGATCTCGGCAATGTTTTGGCCGTATTCGCAACCGATAGAGATGCCAACGGTGATGCGCTACCGCCAGCGAGCCTCTACGTAAGCGGAACTGTCATCAGTGGAGTGTGCGGAAGCGGCGCGGCTTTCTACGACAAACCGTTCACCAACAAAATAGTAGATGTGAGGCGGCGACACCGGCTCCGAAGACATCACCATCGTTGGTACATAACGAAATATATGTCCGAGTTTGACGGAAGGCTAGAAAATCGAGAAGAGTTGCTCTCATCGTGGTTCATGTCCTCCGTTCTTGAATGGTAGTGCGGGTAAAATAAAATGAGTAGACGACTAAATCTGAGGATTATTCATGGGAATGGAAGTTCTGTTAGTCGAAGATAATCCGGGCGACATCCGATTAACTAGAGAAGCCTTTCGCTCAGTCAATCCTTACATCCGTGTCAGCGTGGCTCGCGATGGTGCGGAGGCCCTGGCTTTTCTCCATCAAACTGGCGATCATTTTCAGGCCCCGCACCCGGATATCGTTCTCCTGGATCTCAACCTCCCAAGGCTGCATGGCCGTGAAGTTTTGTCCCACATGAAATCAGACGCGCTCCTAAAAACAATCCCTGTAATCATCTTGACGACCTCCACCAACCCGCTAGATATCGCGACAAGTTACGAACTCCAAGCGAACAGCTACCTTAAGAAACCTGCTGAATGGGAGGGATTTCAGGACCTCGTTAGGAGCCTAAATAGTTTCTGGCTAACCCACTCCATTCTGCCAGGCTACCGAGGCGACGGGTAAGTAACGCCGATCGTAACTAACTCTACTTTGATGGCGCTTAAGCACCTCGGGCGCTTAACTCTGTTGTGTCCGCCAGCTATTGCGTCAGACTAGAGTTCCCTTCCGTCTCCATCGTTTCGCGTCATAGCTGCACATTTTGGTTTTTATTGGCTTGAGGACAGCAACCCCAATGTCTGAACCTAACGCTCGCCTATTCAAAAGTCTGCGCCTGTATTGTCAGGTCACATCCATTGCCGTTATGGCATTGGGATGCGTGGTTTTCTATGGCTGGGAACGCGGCATCGAGCCTTTGAAAACGGTTTTCTCGGGCCTCGTCACCATGAAGGTGAACACGGCCGTGGGCCTAGCAAGTTCTGGAGCGGCGTTATGGCTACTCCTCCCCGCCAAGTCTCGTACTTCAATTCGCTACCTTGGCCGACTCTTCGCTTGGGTGCCCATTCTGATTGGAGCTGGAACTTTAGGTGAATACATATTTCGTCTGAATTTAGGGATCGACCAATTTCTTTTTCATGACCTGAAGGGATCCCACGGAACGTCCGCGCCTGGACGTATGTCCCCGATGACCGCAACGGTTTCGCTGACCGTGGGCTTGGCATTGTTGCTGATCGATCGGAAGACGCATCGCGGTCACCGGCCAGCGCAGCTCTTGAGCCTGTTCTCCGGGGTTATTGCAATGATGGTCCTCAACGGTTACATCTATCACGCGATCGCACTAACTAAAATATTGTTTTACACGCAAATGGCCCTGCACACCTCGATTGCCTTTAGTCTTCTAAGTGTCGCCATTTTCTTCGCGCGGCCCCATAGCAGTATCGCGGGAGAGCTCACTAGCGAAGGATCGGGGAGCGTTATGGCTCGCCGATTTTTGCCCGCTGTTTTTTTAATTCCGATCCTTCTGGGATGGCTCCGCTTGCAGGGACAACTTCGGGGAATGTACGGGACTGAATTAGGCGTGGCACTGTTCGCCTCTGCAACCATTGTCGTCTTCGCCGTTCTGGTTTGGCTGAGCGCTCGACACATGAATAAAGAGTACGTACAGCGCAAAACGGCTGAAATCGGAATCCGCGAACTGAATGCCGATTTGGAAGCGCGCGTTGCCGACCGTACCAGGGCGCTCGAGCAGCAGAGCACCGCTCTCGCTGAACAGGCTGCCCTGCTCGATCTCGCCCACGATGCCATCGTAGTGTGCGACATGGAAAATCGCATTCTCTTCTGGAACCGCGGTGCCGAACAAATGTATGGATGGCCCGCCTCAATCGCCGTAGGAAGCCTCAGTCTTGATCTGCTCAAAACGGAATTCACCCGACCTTTGGCGGAGCTTGATGCGCTGCTGCATCGCGACAATCACTGGGAAGGCGAGGCCGTTCATTACACGCGCGACGGCACGCGCTTACACGTCCACTGCCGCTGGGCTTTGCAACGCGATGGAGATGGCACGCCTGTAGCGGTTCTCAGCATCATTCACGACATCGGCGACCGTAAGCGGTCCGAAGAAGCGCTGCGCGCAAGCGAAGAGAAAACCCGGCTGCTGATTTCCGGAGTGAAGGATTACGCAATTCTAATGCTGGACCCACACGGACGCATCACCACCTGGAATGAGGGTGCGCAGCGAATCAAGGGTTATTCTTCCGAAGAAATCATCGGCCAGCACTTTTCGAAATTCTATACGCGAGAAGCGGTGGAAAAAGGACACCCCGATGAAGAACTGGAAATCGCTGCGAAGCTGGGGCGCTACGAAGAAGAAGGATGGCGCGTAAAGAAAGACGGTTCGCAGTTTTGGGCCAATGTAGTGATCACCTCGGTGCGCGACAACGCAGGCCAATTGCGCGGATTTGCCAAAGTGACGCGGGACATCACCGAACGCAAACTGTTCGCTGACGCATTGTTCGCCGAAAAAGAACGCGCTCAAGTGACGCTGAATTCCATCGGCGACGCCGTCATTTGCACCGACATATCGGGGAAAATCACTTTCGTTAATCTCGTCGCAGAAAGAATGACTGGCTGGTCCTCGCGGGAGGCCGCAGGCCGGCTCATGCCCGAGGTTTTCCACATCCTTAACGCCGCCGACCGTGAAATCATCCCGAATCCCATGGACCTCGCGGTCAAACAAAACCGCACCATGAGTCTTCCGCTGGACTCCATCCTGATACGCCGCGACGGCGTGGAAGTCCCCATCGAAGATTCCGTCTCTCCCATCCACGATCGCGAAGGCAAAGTTGCCGGCGCGGTGATCGTTTTTCGCGATGTAAGCGCGACCCGCGCGATGACTTTGCAGATGACTCATACCGCCCAGCACGATTTCCTTACGGGCTTGCCCAATCGCATGCTGTTGAACGACCGCATCGAACAGGCCATCGCCCTGGCGCCGCGTCACGGAAAAACCAGCGCTGTCTTGTTTCTCGATTTGGACGGCTTCAAACACATCAATGATTCGCTGGGCCATTCCATCGGTGACAAGCTTCTTCAATCGGTTGCAGAACGCTTGATCACTTGCGTGCGCGGCACAGACACCGTCAGCCGCCAGGGTGGCGATGAATTTGTGGTGCTGCTTTCAGAAATGGCGCAGCCGGAAGATGCCGCCATCACCGCGCGGCGAGTGCTGCAGGCGATCGCCGAACCTCACCTTATCGAGGGGCACGATCTTCACGTTACCGCCAGCATCGGCGTCAGCGTGTTCCCCGACGATGGCCGCGACGCAGAAACGCTTATTCAGAACGCCGACACCGCCATGTATCAGGCCAAGGAAAATGGGCATCAGAGTTACAAATTTTTTACGTCAGCCATGAACGAGCGCGCCGTCGCGCGGCAATCCATCGAAGAAGGGTTGCGTCGAGCGCTCGAACGCAACGAATTCACCCTG
>Ga0209624_10003883_pt1 | contig 10402 bp, 8 predicted proteins | sample JacPinW_OM2H0_O1_FD_188565 | JGI IMG/M metagenome (GOLD analysis project Ga0209624, IMG submission 188565) | Forest soil microbial communities from Algoma, Ontario, Canada - Jack Pine, Ontario site 1_JW_OM2H0_O1 (SPAdes) (version 2) | ecosystem: Environmental > Terrestrial > Soil > Boreal... | reverse complement strand
CACGGAATATGCCGTCCTTCGGCGCGGGCGCGAGCACCACATGGAATCCTTTCTTGCCCAGCGCTTCGGCGATGATCTCGGCATCCGGCCGCGACGTTGCCACCACCTGCCAATACTGGCCGCCAGACGGCTCTCCCGCCGCGCCGGCATGTTCCACCGGGCGGGCCTGGTTTGATACGGGAGACGAGGCGGGCGACGGTTTCGATTTAACTTCCTTCGAGGGCGGCGCCAGGGCGGGCGGCTGGGATTGCGCGGGTTTGGTGCTCTCCGGCGGCTTGGCCGGCGCGGTACGGTCGAGCGAGGGAGGAGTAGTGGAGTCGGTCGCGGATGGCGCGGCGGGTTGGTCCGCCGGCGCATCCGGAGTGGAACCGTTGGAGGAGTCGGCGTCCTGATCCGGCTTGGGCTTTTCGTTGCGGGCGGTGTCCGTCGCGGGCGACGAGTTGCGGCCCACGATGTAGCCCATGGAGAAGAACACCCCCAGCAAGATCACGACAATCAGAAACACGCTGATCAACTGGCGGTTTCCGAGTACTAACTCGAACTCACCCTCGTCGTTCTTCGGCAAAATGTTTTAGCCTTCCTCTTTCTTCCCGGCGAACTTGTCGAGCGCTCTTCCTAAAGATGAGAGTATATCGATGGGCAGTGGGAAAACAACCGTGGTGTTCTTGTCGGCGCCGATTTCCACCAGTGTCTGCAGGTAGCGGAGCGTAAGGGCGGCGGGCTGGCGCTGGATCAGTTCGGCCGCCATGGCCAGTTTCTCGGCCGCCATGTACTCGCCCTCCGCGTGGATGATCTTGGCGCGCCGCTCGCGTTCGGCTTCGGCCTGGCGTCCGATGGCGCGGATCATCTGATCGGGAAGATCCACCTGCTTTACTTCCACCACGGTGACTTTCACGCCCCAGGGTCCGGTATGGGCATCCAGCACCGATTGGAGCCGGAGATTCAGTTTCTCGCGCTGGCTGAGCAGTTCGTCGAGCTCCACCTCGCCGAGCGCGCTGCGCAAGGTGGTTTGCGCCACCTGCGATGTGGCGTACAGAAAATTCGTCACCTCCAGAACGGCTTTGGTGGGATCCAGGACGCGGAAATAAACGACGGCGTTTACCTTGACCGTGACGTTGTCGCGCGTGACAACGTCCTGCGGCGGCACTTCCATGGCTTCGATCCGCAGAGAGATGCGCACGATGCGGTCGATAGGAGCAAAGACCAGGATGACGCCCGGACCTTTCGGTTGCGCGAGCACGCGGCCCAAGCGGAAAATGACGCCGCGTTCATACTCCGCCAGAATCTTGATCGACGACAGCAAATAGATCACCACGATCAGGACGGGAATCACGAGAGTGAGATCAGGCATAGAGGTCCTCGGAGCCATTTCACTATACACCTGGATACGCTGGCATGCCTGAGACACGGGCAAAAACCAGCTTGCTCACGCGCCACCTGTCCGGTGCTCATCGAGCCGATGTTCTCGAGTGCCCGGCGACCGGGAAATTTCCCAGTCGATTTCGATCCGGCCGACAACTTTGAGATGGTCTTCGACCGCGTACGGGGTCTATTGTCGCGTTTAGGGGCGGATTAGTTAATAAACTCAGGATAATTGATTAAGAAATCGGACCGCGGACTAGAGGGAAGGGTTTCGATTGGAAGGTGACAGAGCCGGCTGGTAGAAGTCGGGGATCGGAAGTTAAACCCAACTAACTTTACGGAGAAGTACTAGCCATTCGACGGAGTTTTGCAACCCCAAGACCAGTAGTAAATCGATTGTGGGCACGCGCGCATTCATTTAATGGTAACAAATTAAAGGCTTTACAATTCATTACCAGTTTCGATAGAGCTTCGCTCGAAACGGGCCTTGACAAACCTGGGGGATGTCTTGTAGTCTATGTAACTACTAGAGAGCCAGCCGACTTAGAAAGCTCCTTGTGGTTGCTTCCGCTGGCAAGGTCGCTAAGATTGCGCCCGTTCCAAAGACCATAAGGAGGTTCGTGTGTCCACCATTAATCCCCGCTTCGGGACAGGTGCCGTCTCGTCACTCGCACGGGTAACGCCCCCCTGTCACTGCCGGTAAGCTTGCGGTTGTCTCTTTAGGTTGGGGATTTATTGAACACGACAAAACGATGTTCTCATATGAATTTAGAGTTGTCTTTCGCAAGGTGCTTCTCGCTTCCTGCACGGCGCTAGCCGCCGCTGCGTTGGGCGGCATTCCGAGCGCGATAGCGCAGCAGGTGGATGACGCCATCGTGGTGGGAACCGTATTCGATTCATCACGTGCTACCGTATCCGGGGCCGCGGTGAAGCTAACGCATCTGGCCACCAACGCTCTCACGGAGGTACGCACGAATGAGCGTGGAGAATACCGGACGCCGTCCTTGAAAATCGGCGAGTACATCATCGCCGTGGAAGCCGACGGATTCAAGCAATCCAATCAGCGCGGAGTGGTCCTGGAAATCGGCGACGTGCGCAAACTGGATGTGGTGCTGGAAGTGGGGCAAACTTCCGAATCGGTGAACGTTGAGGCCGAGGCGCCCTTGCTTCAGGCCTCCGATTCCACGGTGGGAGACGTCATCAACAACAAACAGATTGAGGATCTGCCGCTGAACGGGCGCGACTATTTGCAACTGGCGAACCTTTCTTCGGGAACGGTTTCCGCGGCGCAGGGCGTCGAAATCGGAGGGCAGGCCGGTACGCAAGTGGCCTTCCTGCTGGATGGACAAGACAACAACAACCAGCAGATCTCTACTGGCCATTCCGGACAGAAGGAAGTGGTGAAGCCCTCGGTGGACGCCATTCAGGAATTTAAAGTGGTGACCAACGGCTACTCCGCGGAGTATGGACGTTCCTCTTCGGGCGTTGTCAGCGTGGCGCTCAAATCCGGATCGAATGAGCTGCATGGCAGCGCTTTCGAATTCATTCGCAACGATCTGGTGGATGCCAAGAACCTCTTTGCCAATTACAAAGCTCCGTATAAGCGCAACCAGTTCGGAGCCTCGGCCGGCGGCCCGGTCATTCGGAATAAGACCTTCATCTTCGGCGATTTCGAGGCCACCTACATCCGCCAGTCCACAACCACGCTCAGCACGGTGCCCACGCTGGCGCAGCGGGACGGCATCTTTTCCTCTAAGATCATCGATCCGTACACCGGGACCCAGTTCCCGGGAAATCAAATTCCGTCCAGCCTCTTTGATCCCGTCGCGCAGAATGTTCTGGCGTTTCTTCCTCTGCCTTTGACCAGCGCGGCGACGAGCAATTACAACTACCAGAGCCCGTCAAATCAAGACAACCACCGCTGGGATTTTCGCGTGGATCAGATCATCGATGACAAGCAGAATCTTTTCTTCCGGTTCAGCGATCAGGTATCGGACACTGTGGTGTCGTCGCCTCTGCCGCCGGACAATGGCCAATACTACGCGGGCGCCGGAGCGGACGCCACCAATAGCAAGAGCTTTGTGCTGGGTTACAACCGCATCTGGACGCCCACCGTTGTGAGCTCCATTCGGGCAGGCTGGAACGACTTGGCCTGGACGAATTACTTTCCCAACCAAACGCTCACGGGGATCGGCATCCCCGGTGTCTCGGCTGCGAATCCCGGATTTTCGAACATCGTCATCACGGGCTATCCCAGCCTGGGCGTGACCAATGTTCCGAACGCGGATGCCTCCCAGGACCGGCAGCTGTCGGGTGACGTCACCTGGTCCAAGGGCCGGCACAGTCTGAAAGTCGGCGTGCAGGAATACTGGCTGCAAACCAACTTCCTGAGTTCCCAGCGCAGCAGCGGGATCTTCAACTTCAATGGGCAATATACGAAGAACGCCCTGGCGGATTTTTTGCTGGGCGCGGCCTACACGGAGAGCCTCTCGAACTATTCGTATCTCGACCTGCGCGCGCCTTGGACGAATTTCTTCGTGCAGGACGACTGGAGAGTCACTTCCAAACTCACTCTGAATTTAGGCCTGCGCTATGAGCTTGACCCTCCCGCGGTGCAGAAGAACAACACAATTTCCAATTTCGACCTGGACTCCAATCCGGGGCATCCGATGCTGGTGCCGGCCGGCTCGCAAGGCAGCAGCATTGCCGACCGGGCGCTCCAGAATGTGGACTACAAGCAGTGGGCGCCGCGCTTGGGAGTGGCGTACAGCTTGGATAGCAAAACGGTGATCCGGGCCGGCGTCGGAATCTTCTACTCCAACCTCATTACCGAAGGCGGGATGCAGTCGATGGAGATCAATCCGCCCAATAATGTTCGCGTGAGTTTCACCACGAACAAGGCGTTGCCGCCGACCCTCCTTCTGACGGACGGGTTTGCTTCCAGCGCTTTAAGCCTGTCCAATGCGTCCAATGTGGAACTGGTGTCCTATGACCGCAAAGGCATAACTCCCGCGGACTACCAATGGAACTTCAACATCCAGCGCCAGCTGCCTGGCGGCATTCTCCTGGAAGTGGGTTACTACGGCAACAAGCTGGATCACATGTGGCGGCAAATCGACGGCAACCCCGCGCCGCCTGAGCCGGGCAACATCAACGCGAACCGGCTTTACCACAGCACACTCGTCCCCGGCACCGGAGACACGATCACGCTCGCCGACGTGGTTCGCATCCAAAAGGATGGCTGGAGCGCGTACAACGGCCTGCAGGCCAAAATCGAGAAGCGTTACACCAACGGCCTCACCTTTATCGCGTCCTACGCCTACTCGAAAACCATCGCATTGGGCGACACGGCCGGCGTGCAGAACGAGCAGGACTGGATGGCGGACAAGGCTGTCTCCAGCCTGGACGTGACGCAACACTTTGTTGGAAGCGCCGTGTATCAGCTTCCGTTTGGACAAGGGCGGCGATTCGGTTCCAACTGGAACCGTTTCACCAACGGGGCCCTCGGAGGTTGGAGCTTCGCTCCCATCTTCACGGTCAGCACTGGCATGCCTCTCAACGTGACGGTGAACGGAAGCCCGTCGAATACTGGAGCCACCACCAGCGTGGACCGGCCGAACGTAGTCGGCAACTGGCAGCTCGCCAACCCCACCGTCGCCGAGTGGTTCAACACCGCGGCCTTCGTTGCGAACGCGCCTTATACCTATGGTGACGCGGGCCGCAACATTATTCGTGGACCTGGATTGGTGAATCTCGATCTGGCGCTCCATAAATCGTTCCGGATCACGGAGAGGGTCAGCGCGCAACTGCGCGTCGAGTCCTTCAACGCAACCAACACACCGGCTTTGGGCCCACCCAACACGGTTCTGGGAAACCCGTTATTCGGCCAGATTACGGCCACAGCGGTGGGGACCTCATCCAGGGACAACCAGATCGGACTCAAAGTCGTTTTCTAACGGAGCCGCGGCCGTGAGGGCGCGGTTCTTGAAGCAAACAGAACAAATAGGAGAGAAATGAAAAAATTACTTTTAATGATGCTTGTGGCGGCATCTTTCGCGTTCGGCCAGGCGGACAATGGGGGCAAACAAGCCAGGAAGTCTCAGGCCAAGGTGCTCACCCGCGCGGAAATTGACGACCTGCTGAGCAAACCGGACCAGGTCCTGATCCTGGATGTGCGGCGGCCCGACGAAGTGAAGGATATCGGAGGATTTCCCGTTTATCTGAGCGTCCAGATCGGCGACCTGGAAAAGAGCTTGCCGTTTATCCCGAAAGACAGGACCATTATCGCGCTCTCCAACCACGCGGCTCGTGGCGGACGCGCGGCGGACATCCTCGCCAAGGCAGGGTTCAAGGTGGCGGGAGCGGCCGGCGCCGAGGATTACGAAGCGCAGGGCGGCACGCTGACCAAAATTGCGCCGCCTCCGCCGAGAGCGGACGCGAAGAAGTAGTTAGATTTTCGAACAGGAGAACTCGCTATGAAGATGGGGACAGTTCGTCTTCTCATTTTGGCAGCGGCGGTGGCAGCCGTGCCGGCACTGGCTCATCACTCGTTTTCGGCGGAATACGCCGCCGATCAGCCCATCACGTTGACCGGAACGCTGACCAAAGTGGAATGGACCAATCCGCACGGTTGGATCTATCTCGACGTAAAGGGCGAAGACGGCAAGGTGGCGAACTGGGCCATCGAGTTTGGCGCGCCCAATGCATTGCTGCGGCGCGGACTGAGAAAGAGCGACTTTCCAACCGGCGTTGAACTGGTAGTGAAGGGCTATCGCGCTAAGAACGGATCGCCGACCATCAATGGCACAACCGTGAAATTCCCGGACGGCCGTAATCTGTTCACGGGTTCATCAGGCGGGGACGTGCCGGGCGGGGCGAACCAATGAGGCCAGTGAGTGGTTACAACGTGGCTCTGCTGGCCGCCGTGAGCCTCGCGCTGTCGGCGGGAGCACAAACGCCGGCATCCGGACCAGGCATTCCACGCGGCGTGGACGGCAAGCCCGACTTCTCCGGGATCTGGCAATCGCTCAGTGGAGCGGACTACGGCCTGGAGCCGCATCTTGCGACCAAAGACGGGCCGCCCGGCGCAGGCGTGGTGGAGGGGGACGTAATTCCCTATCAACCGGCCGCGCTCCAGCAGCGCGCGAAGAATTTCGCCGCGCGCGCTAGCGCCGATCCGCGAACCAAATGTTTCACGCTGGGAACGCCGCGCGGCATCTACAACAATGAACCCTTCCAGATCTTCCAGCGGCCGCGCGATCTGACCCTGCTCTACGAGTTCGGCCACCCCGTTCGTACCATTCACACCAACGGCACGGAACATCCGGATGGCCACATCGACTTTTGGCTGGGAGATTCCCGCGGCCATTGGGAGGGCGACACCCTGGTGGTGGACGTAACCGATTTCAACGGGGAAACCTGGCTGGATCGCGTAGGCAACTTCAATAGTGACGGGCTCCATCTGGTGGAACGCTGGAGCTACGTGGATGGCAACACCATCCGCTATCGCGCCACGTTCGACGACCCGAAGGTGTATACCCGGCCGTGGAGCATCGAAGTGCTGCTCTATCGCCGTCTGGAGCCGAACGTTCAGATCATTGAGAACTATTGCTCGACGCTCGAGTACGACGAATATTATCCCGTTCCATCTACGAAGTAACAGAGGTGAATATGAGAAAGCGGTTACAACTGGTTGTCCTGTCCGGCGCGTTCGCCATCGCTACCGTGCCCGCCTCTGCGCAGAATCTGCGTGGGTGGCGAGAATCTTCGTTTGTTCCAACGGCGAAAGGTGAATGGACCGGGCCGCGTCTCGCCGATGGGCAACCCGACGTCTCCGGCCACTGGTCCAACACCATTGGCAATCACAATAACCTTACAGACCCGCAGGGTCCGCTGGGCGCGGATGATGAAGCCCCGCCGCCCAATGGTGGCCAGAATGCCCGGAGGGTGAAACCTCGCAACGAGCGTGCGCCCAGCCGGATCAGCGACCCGCCCGACGGGCAGATCCCGCTTCAGCCGTGGGCGCGAGCGAGACAACAGGAGTTTTTGAAGTACCTCAACAACCCGATTAAGCCGGAGTACGTGGAACCGTTTGCGCGCTGCGCGCCTGGCGGGCCGTCGAAATCGTTCATGTGGCACGGCTACGAGATCCGCCAGTATCCCGGGTATGTCGTGTTCCTCTTCGACTCCGGTACCCGGGTGATCCACCTGGACGCCAAGCCGCACCTTCCCTCGAACCTCAAATTATGGAATGGCGATTCCCGCGGTCACTGGGAGGGCAACACGCTGGTGGTGGACACCACGAACAACAACTCCAAGGCCCGGCTGGGCCGGAGCGGCGAGTTCGTCAGCGAGAACGCCAGCATCGCGGAGCGTTTCATTTTCGACCCGAGCGGCGACAGGTTTACGTACGACGCCACCTATACCGACCCAACCGTGCTGACCAGGCCGTTCACCATTACCATCCCCAATCGCAGGGTGACCGATAAGACGCCGGCGGATGATTGGAACAACCTGACGTTTCCGGCCAAACTCGCTGGCGCCGGGAATCAGGACAAAGCCCCGCTCATCGAAGCCTACGAACGGGTCTGCGTGGAGGGCAATGGCAATCACGGGCAGGTAGTCGTCAGCTCAAAGTGACGGCTGAGGCTGCCGGCGCGCAATAGCGGCTATCTCCATCTGTCAGGTCCATGCCGATCGTGATCGGCCCTCTTCTTCCATCCCGGAGTGGAGCAGGCCGCCACCCCGGTGAGTGCAATGGCCGGCCATCCGAACCAGGGCAAGCTATAGAATGTGCGAGAGTTTTGGTCGCAATTGCCTATCTGGTTGAAACAATTCCAGTTGACGGTTGTCTTCGGATTGGTGATAATGATGTAGGACTGTTCCGGTCGCAGATCCGGTGCCTGCATGCTCAAGCTCACTAAAAAGGCGGACTACGGGCTCATCGCTTTGAAGCACTTAGCGGTGAATGCGCCCGCCAGTTCGAGCGCCAAGGAGATCGCCGAAACCTATGGGATTCCGGCGGCGCTGCTGTCGAAGATCCTGCAGAAGCTTGTGAAGAGCGGGTTTCTGCGGTCCGAGCATGGAACCAATGGGGGCTATAAGCTGGCTCGGGATCCAAAAGAGATCACGGCGTATGAAGTGATCCGCACCATCGATGGGCCGATTTTCTTGACGGCGTGCTTCACTGAGCACGGCTACTGCGTGCACACCGACAAATGCACTGTTCGGGATCCATTGCAGAAGGTGCACGAAGGAATCCTGCGGCTTCTGGCGAGCATCAGCATCTCAGATATGTCCGCGGAATCGAAGAATTCAGAATCCAAGAATTCGGAATTCAGCATGTACGATATTTCGCCGACGCCGCCGCAGAAGGCGATGTGAGTGAGGGAAAAGATATGAAACTGCCAATCTACATGGACTATCATGCGACCACGCCGATGGATCCTCGCGTGTTCGAGGCGATGAAGCCGTATTTCCTTCAGGCCTTCGGTAACGCCGCCAGCCGGAATCACAGCTTCGGTTGGGAAGCCGAGGAAGCGGTGGAGAAGTCGCGCAAGCAGATCGCGAGCTTAATCGGCGCTACGGCCAAAGAGATCGTGTTCACCAGCGGCGCTACGGAATCGAACAATCTTGCGCTCAAAGGCGTCGCCGAAATGTACGCCGAGAAGGGCAATCACATCATCACGGCGGCGACCGAGCACAAGGCGACTCTGGATACCTGCAAGCGGCTGGAAAAGCATGGCGTGCGCGTGACCTATCTGCCGGTACAGACCAATGGTCTGGTGGATCTGGAGCAACTGCAGGCGGCGATCACGGATAAGACCATCCTGATCAGCATCATGTACGCGAATAACGAAATTGGCGTGATCCAGCCGATTGCGGAGCTGGGCAAGATCGCAAAATCGAAAGGCGTGCTGCTGCACACCGATGCGACGCAGGCGGTGGGCAAGGTCCCGGTGAACGTGATCAAGGACAACGTCGACCTGATGTCGCTCAGTGGGCACAAAATGTACGGCCCGAAGGGCGTTGGCGCGTTGTATGTTCGCCGCAAGAGCCCTCGGGTTCAGATCACCGCTCAAATGGATGGCGGCGGGCATGAGCGCGGCATGCGTTCGGGAACGCTGAACGTTCCAGGGATCGTTGGATTGGGCGAAGCTTGCGCGCTGTGCCAGGCGGAGATGGCGGAAGAATCCAAACGGATGGCGTTTCTCCGCGACAAGTTGATGCACAAGTTGCAATCGGAGCTGGACGAGACTTACATCAACGGCACCCTGGAGCATCGGTTGCCGAACAACTTGAACATCAGCTTCGCTTACGTGGAGGGCGAATCGCTGTTGATGGGCATCAACGATATCGCGGTGTCGAGCGGGTCGGCCTGCACTTCGGCTACGCTTGAACCGAGCTACGTTTTGAAGGCTCTGGGCGCCGGCGACGATCTGGCGCACTCCTCCATTCGTTTCGGCCTGGGGCGCTTTAACACCGAAGAAGAAGTGGACTACGTGGCGGCCAAGGTGATCGAGGTGGTGAAGAAGCTTCGTGAGCTTTCGCCGCTCTATGAGATGGCGAAAGAGGGAATCGATTTATCGAAGGTCCAGTGGGCCGCGCATTAAGGCCGCGAATTAAGAAAACGAGAAGAGGACACCAAAATGGCTTATTCCGACAAAGTAATCGACCACTACAATAACCCCCGCAACGTGGGCTCGATGGATAAGAGCGATCCGAACGTGGGCACCGGCATGGTAGGAGCGCCGGAGTGCGGCGACGTGATGAAGCTGCAGGTGAAGGTGAATCCGGAGACCGGCATCATCGAAGACGCCAAGTTCAAGACGTTCGGATGCGGTAGCGCGATCGCCAGTTCGTCGCTGGCCACAGAATGGTTGCGCGGCAAAACCGTGGACGAAGCCTTGGCGATCAAGAACACCGACATCGTCAATGAGCTGAGCCTGCCGCCGGTGAAGATTCACTGCTCGGTGCTGGCTGAGGACGCGATCAAGGCCGCGATTGGCGACTACAAGAAGAAGGCCGCTTCACAGGGTGA
>Ga0209624_10003881_pt1 | contig 10407 bp, 8 predicted proteins | sample JacPinW_OM2H0_O1_FD_188565 | JGI IMG/M metagenome (GOLD analysis project Ga0209624, IMG submission 188565) | Forest soil microbial communities from Algoma, Ontario, Canada - Jack Pine, Ontario site 1_JW_OM2H0_O1 (SPAdes) (version 2) | ecosystem: Environmental > Terrestrial > Soil > Boreal... | reverse complement strand
CCTTTGGTTGACGACAGGTAGGCGGCCAGCAAATGGCCGGTTTGAGGGACGGGCTAGTAGGCGCCCACTCCCGAAAGAACTGCCCGTGGTGTCTGCGAGAGGATCTTGATGTCTCCCCAGACGGTCCACGAGGTGGAGTACTTCAGATCCATGCGGACCATTTCATCGAATGTCGTTCTGCTACGACCACCGACTTGCCACTGGCCGGTGATCCCCGGCTTCACGGCGACTAGTCGTTGCCTGTGCCACATTTGGTAGGACTCGAATTCGTAGGGGACAGGTGGCCGCGGTCCAACCAGGGACATGGAACCAGTCAGAACGTTTAGGAACTGCGGTATTTCGTCCAGGCTCGTCTTGCGCAAGAATCTCCCGAACGGCGTGATTCTTGGGTCGTTTGTTAACTTGTAGACTTCGGGCTTCCCGCCATTTTCTTGCTTCGTAGCTGTCGATCCGGCGATCAATCGCTTCACATATTCCTGATGAATTTTATGATCGTTCGTAAAATACATGGATCGAAACTTCAGGAAGGTGAATCTTCGGCCGTACTGACCTACTCTCTCCTGACGAAACAAAATGGGGCCCTTCGAAGTCACCTTGATCATCACTGAGATGACCACGAGAAAGGGCGCAGCGAGAACCAACGCAAACAGGCTACCCGCGATATCCATCGATCTCTTGATCAGGCGCGCCGCTCGCTTTGGGTCGCCAGCCTGCTCCATATCCGGGTACAACGTGGAATCCGTTGGCCCGCCACCGCCGTCCTCGTCCGAGTGTTCCGGAAACACATGGAAGGAGAGTTTGATCTCGTTGATTTGCTCAATACTCAATATCGTGCAAAGCGCGCTGGTTACTCTTGTCAGCAACGCGTTGGCAACAGACTTTCCTTCAGCCGCCCCTACCTCGGTGAAAATAACCCCGATCACAGAGTCGTCTTTGTACCACCCCATGATGTCGGTCTCCCTGATGGAATGCGAAAGCGTTGCGATCACTCTGCCGAATGGCTCACGGTTTTTGTCGGTTCTGAGCAGACCGCAGGCATCGAGAAGCATCAGTACAAAGCGTCTATTGGATCGCTCCGTTCTCTTTCGTTCGAGACGGAGCATCGTCACAAACAGGTCCTGCTGGAGAAACGCAGGATGTGAGGGCGCAGCTAGGGGGCTGCTAGAGGGAGCCGATCGCGAGCTCGTCTTGGGTTGTGCAATGCTCGACATGGGCTCACCTCCTGATGTAGGTACTGGCAGTTATATGAGCGAGGGAATTCGTTTAAATGCAGGGCATTGCTTGGTCAGCCAACGTGGGTCTGATCTGAACCGATACTTCGCGTCCGCCCGCGTCTAACGGTCGAACCCAAAGCCGGTCAATTTCTACGGCAACCGAGCGCTTGAGCATGCTTACGGACACCACAAGGCGCTGTTGCTTGCGAACCTCAACGAGCAAACCTTCGAGGCCCACTAGTGGCCCTTCTGCCAGTCGCACCCGCTGCCCTACTTCGAGGAATGGGTATGGCTCGGCTACCAGGCCGGCGCCTACTGCTGCTTGGATGGCAGCGATCTCGCGATCATCGATTGGGATTGGGACCTTTCCGATCCCAACGAAGCTCATAACACCCGGAATCGTCAGAAGAGGAAGGCGGAACTCCGGATTCAATCGGCAAAACACATAGCCTGGAAAAAGTGGCACCTCCACCGATTTGAACCGGTCCGACCACCGACGGCGGCTCTGGTAAAGGGGCAGAAACTCCTCGAACCCCTTATTACGCGCAATTGTAGCGACAATTTTCTCAGTACGCGACTTCACCCGCAACGCGAACCACGGATGCTGGACTGAATCGGACCGTTGTTCTAAGTACATCGATGCTCACATTCCAGACATTTGGCCAAGCTACCGCCCGGAGAGTCCCATTTAAAAGTTTCCTCCTGGGTCCCGGCTGAGTCTGTTGCCTAAGGGAACGCAGGTGAAGTGCCATAACTTGTCAAAGACACAAGCAATGTCTTTTCAAACGTTTGGCAGTTGTAGCGAGGGCAATACGCCCAAGTGGTTGAAGATGATTTGGACTTGGTCCCAATTAATGAGACTTTAGTCGCATGCTGCATTCGCGTGACTGGACGGGGAGCCACCTCCATTTGTCAGATAAACAAGGATCACGTGGACCAAGCAGAAGAATGGCCCATGGAATGTAGGATAAACGCCCTTAGGATTGAGTGATTAGTTGAGGAGTATCTTGCCCAAATCTAAACCTGCAAATGAAAAGGCGCCGCTTCGTCTGATTGAGGTGCTCTCATGAAGGGAATCGTCTTGGCGGGTGGCGCCGGTAGTCGCATGTTCCCACTGACCAAGATCACCAATAAACATCTGCTGCCGATCTACGACAAGCCCATGATCTACTACCCCATTCAGACGCTGGTAGATGCGGGCATTCGCGAGATTCTCGTTGTCACTGGAGGGCGCAATTCAGGAGACTTCCTTCGATTGCTGGCCAATGGGAGGGAGTTCGGTTTGAAGCACCTGGACTACACATATCAGGAAGGTGAGGGTGGCATTGCCGATGCGTTAGCTTTGGCCGAGCATTTCGCGGATGGTGGCCGCATTTGCGTCATTTTGGGCGACAATATCATCGAGGGCAGTATTCGATGCGCGGCCGAAGATTTTCAGAAGCGCCCCGGTGGCGCCAAGATTCTGATCAAAGAAGTGCCAGACGCCGAGCGCTTCGGTGTGGCGGAGATCCGAGACGAACATATTGTGGGTATCGAAGAGAAACCCATGAACCCCAAATCGAATTACGCGGTCACGGGCATCTATATGTACGATAAAACGGTCTTTGACAAAGTTCGCACGCTGGTGCCATCCGGGCGTGGCGAACTCGAAATCACCGATGTTAACAACGCTTACATCCGTGAAGGCAGCATGACTTATGCGCATTTGGACGGCTGGTGGACCGATGCCGGCACCTTCGATTCGCTGCTGCGCGCCGGCAATTTAGTCGCGGGAAGCAGGAACCAATGAGTTCGCCTGTCCTCGCCGAGCATCCCTTGGAATTAGAGATGCCAGCCTGCGAAAAGGGCATTGGCAGGTTGATTGTTTCTCCGGATTCGAACGACTTGATTGCGGGTGTACGCGCTAACCCATACACCGTTTGGCCGGATGATCGCGGGTTTTTTCTCGAGGTGGTTCGCATCGGTCAGGGCCTTCTGGAATCATTTCCAAATGACACCACGCAGATCTCAGCGGCGCTGAGCTACCCAGGCACCATCAAGGCGTTCCACATCCATCGGCGCCAGACGGACTGCTGGGTTCCCGTACAAGGAATGCTGCAAGTGGCGTTAGTAGATTTACGAAGGGACTCCGCCACCTTAGGGGCGCGGAACACGATTTATCTCGGCGCGCTGCGCCGGTGGCAGCTATTGATTCCTCCGGGAGTCGCACATGGCTACAAAGTGATCGGACCAGACCCAGCGCTCCTAATCTATGCGACGGATCGCTTCTACGATCCCCAGGACGAAGGCCGCATTCCGTACAACGATCCTCACATTCAGTACGACTGGGAAACGCAGTATAAGTGACGGTGCTGTCGCGTTCAGATCATCTCCGAGGGTGCCCGACCAATGCCGGGAGCGGGTTCTAGGGGCGGAAAGGAAGACAAACAATGAAAGTCCTTGTTACTGGAGGCGCGGGTTTTATAGGCTCGTGTTTTGTTCGGCTCGCTCTCCAAAATCCTGCGCTGGAAATTGTCAATATTGACAAGCTGACTTACGCCGGAAACCTGGAGAATCTGCTAGAGGTGGCGAATAACCGCCGCTACCGCTTCGTTAAAGCCGACGTCTGCGATTTAGATGCCTTACGGCGCGTTTTTGACGAGGTGAGGCCCGGAGCGGTAGTGCACTTCGCGGCGGAATCACACGTGGACCGAAGCATTCTTTCGCCGCAGCCGGTCTTCGAAACTAACCTGCGCGGCACTTTCAATCTTCTCGAGATAGTGCGCGCGCAGCGGGTTGACCGTTTCGTTCACGTTTCCACCGACGAGGTTTACGGTAGTTTGCTGCCGCCTTTGGAGGCCGACGAAAATTACCCGTTGCAACCGAGCAGCCCGTACTCGGCGGCCAAAGCCGGATCCGACCTGCTGGCGTTGGGGTATTACAAGACCTACAAGCTGCCCGTGGTTGTCACACGTGCGTCCAACAACTACGGTCCCCGTCAATTCCCCGAGAAACTGATCCCACTCATGATCTCAAACGCACTTGCCAACAAACCACTACCCGTTTACGGCGACGGGATGCAAATTCGCGACTGGCTTTACGTGGAGGATCATTGCCACGCAATTCTGGCGGTGCTGGCGAAGGGGCGGGATGGAGAAATTTACAATATCGGTGGCAACCGCTCGCTTACGAACAAATCGGTGATAGAGCACATCTTGTCGATTACAGGCAAGCCTACCAGTTTGATCGAGCCTGTGACCGACCGACCGGGACACGATCGCCGCTACGCGTTGTCGAGCGAAAAGCTGCACCGCGAGACCGGTTGGGCTCCGCAGATAGATTTCGAGAAGGGTCTAGTGGCGACGGTGGAATGGTATCGCGCCAACCAGGAGTGGACCCAGCATGTGCTGTCAGGCGAATACGAAAGCTATTACGCCCAGAATTACGAGAATCGTAACTCCGAGTTGAGCGGGATCACGAGCGCGTCAGCTTTCTAGAAGGGAGCACGTCGCTAATGCTAGGCCGGCTGTGCAGAAATGACTCTCGTTTGGACCACCGAAAAAGGTGCGAGCGTCATCCCAACTACAAGTAGCGGAAAAAATGGGTTCAGGAAAGAAGAAAGGCAGCCATTCGCTGCGGATTGGCTGCCGTTGTCAGGAGAAGTCTTTTGGAACGAAGAATTTGTCGCTGTCGGGCCTGATCAAATGCTCCGTAATGCGCGCTTACGAAGGAATCCTACTAGGGCCATAAACCCGAGAAGATCCACTGCCAGCAGCAACGGCGTGGACGCTTCGGGCGTCGTCACAGAGATGAATTCTTGTGGCGGTCCACTGCAAGTCGTGCCGGGACACACTGCGCCACTATCGTAGGTGTAAATAGCTACATTAACACCCTCTTTACTGCCGAAATTACTTGTATTCAGCCCATTGGTGCTGACAAACGCATAGGCCGATTCCAAGTCTGCCTTCGCGTTGCCAAAATCTGTCGAACTCAGGCACCCGAACCCGCCCGGGAGTGTGCAACTGCCGCCTCCGCCGTTGGTTTGATCCGTGAAAACCGTTGGATCAAAAAGGGCCCACATTGCGTAGCTGAGATCGCCAGCCTGCTCCGCTCCGGCTGACGTAGACTGATTGGTGTTCAGTATTTCTACAGCCAAGTAGGCTGCGGTGGTGTAAGCGGCACCCTCACCTATGGAGCCAACGCCTCCAGGCACCGTCCCTCCACTCCACATCACAGGACCCGTCGTCACGCCCGACAAGTTGGTCGAATAGGCGGTCCAGGTTTCCGGAAGATAGCTCTCATCAGCAAAATCGTCGCAGATAATGGGAACCGCTGTAGAGCCTGTGCCGATGGTTGCGTAATAAGGACTCGTGTACACATTGCCCATCACGGGCCCCTCAACACCTTCGGGGTAGCTCAAAAGGTTGAGGGTGGTGGTTGGCTGAGCAGCCAAAGGACTGGTTGCCAGCAGCACAAGAGCAAGTGCTGCGACGCCGACATACCACGATTTACGCATTGAGTTCTTCATTCCTAATCCTTAATCGGTACCTTGCGACTCCGCATGCCTCGGCCGATGAACGCCCTGACTAACATGACAATTATGTCTTACCCTAACAAGGAGTCAATCAGACTAAAGGGCAGGCGCTCAAAGGTTTAGTCCTATACGGCCTATCATGCAGCAAGTCCAACTTGGAAGCCGAAAGACCTATCTTTTCGGACTCACACTATCCTTCTCGTTAGCCAGTTCAGCGCAATGACTCGAGACGTACCCACGCGAAATCATCAGTTTACATCCCACCCTGCCAATGGCTCCAAGAATGCATACTCATCGCCGGTCCTCGGTGCCTGGTTGAGATGCGGCTGCCGCTAGCTCGGGAACGATGGTTGGCCAGAGTTCCTCAAATGCTGCACCTCCCAGGCGCCAGCACTTCCAGCCAGTCCCATTTGATTTACAACCGCCCACCCTTCCATCGCCATCTTCAGTAATGCGACAATAGCAGTTTCCACCGAGAGGAGACTCACTGGGGAGCGATGGTCTGCGCGAACTGTGGCGCTGCCAATCCTGACCACCCGCTAATCTGCGGGAAGTGCGGACTAGGTCTGTCCGGATCGGGCAAGACTCAACCCATCGTAGGCAATGTAACCGGAAGCGGAACTGCGCCCGCGGCCGCCGGCCGGACACAATTCGAGACCGGGGTCATGTCTCCTCCGCCTGCTGGCTCGCAATTCGCCACCCAAGTTGTTCCATCCATCTCCGGGCTCTCTCGCCCGTCCTTCGAACCGGGGACTTCCTTCGGCACCCGCTATCGGATCGAATCCTTGTTGGGCCAAGGCGGAATGGGCGCGGTCTACAAAGCCTACGACATCGAACTGGAGCGAACGGTGGCTCTCAAACTGGTTCGGCCCGAACTGGCCGCAAACGCGGAGACCATGCAGCGCTTCAAACAGGAGCTGCTGTTAGCCAGCACGATATCGCACAAGAACATTCTCCGCATCTACGACCTCGGCGACGTGGACGGCGTCAAGTTCATCAGCATGGCCTATGTCGAAGGCTCGGACCTTGCGGGCCTTATCGAAAAGACCGGCCGATTGCCGCTCGATCGTGCCCTCAAATTCACAACGCAGTTTTGCGCCGCCTTGGAAGCGGCCCACCGCGAAGGCGTCGTACATCGCGATTTGAAGCCGCAGAACATCCTGATTGACCAGGCGGATAATCTCTACGTCTCGGACTTCGGGTTGGCCAAATCGCTCGCGCCCGAAGCGGCCACGGTCACCCGGGTCGGCCAGCTCCTCGGCACGCCTCGCTACATGTCTCCCGAACAAGTGGAAGGCAAGCAGGTGGATCATCGCAGCGATCTGTATTCGCTGGGCCTCATCCTCTTCGAGATGTTCACCGCTGAACTGCCGTTCCGGGGCGAGTCCGCGCTGCAGATCATGTTCCAGCGGGTGACTGCCGCCCCGAAGGATCCCAAAGCGCTGCGTCCGGACCTGCCCGACTACCTGGCAAACATCATCCTGAAGTGCCTGGAACGGGACCCGGAGAAACGTTACCAGAGCGCGCGCGAAATTCTAACGGACCTGGAAGCTCACAATACTCCCGCAATCAGTCCGTCCGAACGAACGAAGGCCATCAAGATCCGGCGTCCCAACCCGTCCCGTCTCGCGTGGATTGTGTTCAGTGGCGTCCCCCTGGCGATCGCTGCGCTGTTTTTAATTCCAGCCACCCGCCATTTGATTCTCCGTTCGACAGGCTCTGAAGCGACCGGGCAAGTGGGAATTCAGCACTACATAGCCGTGCTGCCCATACGCATCGTTGGGAATGAGAAAGACACCAGATACATTGCCGACGGCGTGGCCGACTCGCTCTCGGCCAAACTTTCGTCACTGAAGAACGTTTACATCGCTCCGCCCAACGCCGTGAATGCCGCGATGAAGCAGCAAGATCCGCAAAAGATCGCTCACGCACTCGGTGTGAAGCTGTTGCTCGAAGGCACTCTCACCAGTGGTTCTAACGACGACATCGCTATTACCATCACCTTGGACGATACGCGGACGAAGGACCGGAACCTCTTGCACCAGGTTTTCACCGGGGGCCGTCAGGACCTGCTCACGCTGGAAGATCAAATTTTCGCCAAGGTGGTGGGTGCGCTCGAAATCAAACAGAGCAATGAGGAGCTGGCGCGCAGCGCCACACGCCCGACCGGGGACATCAAAGCCTACGAACTCTACATCAAGGGCCGCAACGTGTGGCGCGATTCGCACAATGTGCAGGATCTCCAGAACGCGATCGGCCTTTTCGAGGAGGCCATCCAGCATGATCGGCAGTTCGCACTCGCTTACGCCGGCCTGGCCGACGCCGACCGACGAATGTGGGATCAGACCAACGATGGCTCGTGGACCGAGAAAGCCTTGAGCGCCGCGCGTCAGGCCCAAAGCCTCAATGACAATCTGCCTGAGGTGCATTTCACCCTGGGCAGCCTCTACACCGACACCGGCAGAACCGCCGAAGCCATAGCGGAGTTGCAGCGCGCCCTTCAACTCGCCCCCAACTCCGACGAAGTGCTGCGCCGCTTAGGCACTGCCTATTTGAAGGCCGGCCGGCAGACGGAAGCCATCGCTGCCTATAGCAAAGCCACCGAAGTGAACCCCTACTTGTGGAGCAATTACAACTCGCTCGGCAGCGCCTACTTCGTGGTGGGAGAAAATGACCGGGCGCTCGCCGCCTACCAGCGCATCACGGAGCTGGAACCGCGCCGGGCCGAGGGTTGGGAAGGCGTGGGCGCGGTTTACTTCCGCCTCGGCAGGTGGAGCGAAAGTATATCCAGGTTTCAAAAAGCCATTGATCTGCAGCCCAAGGCGGTCTTCTACTCCAACCTCGGCACTGCGTACTACTTCCTGGGCCTGTTTGACAAAGCCGCCACGACCTTTGAAAAAGCTGTCTCCATGACGGCCAACGACGACGACATCCGGGTGAATCTGGCCGATGCGTACCGCTGGTCGGGTCAGGCCGCGAAGGCGGCCGCTACCTACGATCAGGCCATCTCTCTGGCCTACAAAAGCATTCAGACCAATCCCAAAGACACCGACGCTTTGGGCAACCTGGCGATGTGTTTTGCCAAGAAGGGCGATTCCAGGCGCGCTTTGGGCTTCATCTCCCGGGCGCGAGCCATCGACCCTAAGGACAACTCTTTGATGTACCAGGAGGCCACCATCTACACCATCGCCGGACGGAACCAGGAAGCGCTGGCAAGCTTGGGCGAAGCGCTGCGCAACGGATATTCCGTGCAAGAGGCCAGGAGCGATCCGGAGCTGAAGAAGCTCCATGACATTCCTGAGTTCAACCGGCTGGGCAACGATATTTCGGAGCAGCGCACCAAATAAAAGTGCGACTGCCTGCATTTCCGGTCGCCTTGTTGCCCTTTGGTGCCATTGACACAGTATTAGGATTCGTCATAATTAACGTGATGAAGTCTATCGGGCGTAGTGGCGTCCTCAAATTCTTGGTGGTGTGCGGTCTGTTCACTGCACTTCCGATTGCGGCTTCAGCCGCCAGGATCATCGTCTGTAGCACCTGTGACCCGGTACCCGTACTCCTCACGCAAGAGAGTCAGCTCAACGATGTGCAACCCTCGGATACTGATGCGAATGGGGATCAAACAGTTGAGTACTTGAATCTGACCGGCAGCCTCATTAACGATTTAGTTTTCACCACGACTATCAACTCGGGTCTGTCCGTCAGTATGTTGTCGGCCGATGGGGACTTCACGTGTGTAGCTCCAGACGGTTACTTCCTGAACTGCCTGGTCTCTTATAATCCAGGTGATGGCCTTTTGACTTACGACTATTTTGGCGTGAACCCTCCCAATTACCAGGACTTACCCGGGTTCGTCATATACGAAGACTTAGTCGGAGGGGGTTTCGGGAACACAGGCATCCCGGAGCTCGGGCTCTTCAGCATTGAACTGACGGGTTGGACCTCGGGACTCACTGATACCACCAACCCCAACAACCCGGTACAGTTGTACGGCGGCGAGCCAACGCTCACCAATGCGTTCAATGCCCCCGATAGCATTCCGCCCGGTTCCATCGCCTTGCCCGAGCCTTCCGCGGCGCTTATTCTTCTTACGGAACTGTTGCTTCTAGCGGGCGCCCTCGCCTTATTCGGCCGCAGGCTGAATTGGAAGAAGCGCTTCGACCTCTAGTAGGACGGCTAGTACGCACCGGCTCCTTACGGTTCATTCTTTCTGAATTGACGCGTGATAAGCTTGCCAATGCAAGCTCATCATCACGGAAATGACGTTCCCGGCAATTAGAAAAATCTGGCCTCTCCTCTTGGCGCTGGCTCTGTTGGCCGGCTGCTCCAGGGACCCCAACGTTCGCAAGCAAAAGTACCTGCAGAGCGGAGAGAAGTATCTCGCCAAAGGCAAGCTGAAAGAAGCCATCATCGAGTTCCGCAACGCCGTCGATATCGATCCCCGATTCGGCGCCGCTCACTACCAGCTCGCTCGCGCCTACTTGAGTCTGAAGAATCCGCAACAAGCGTTCCGTGAGCTTCAAGAAACCGTCACACTGGACCCTAAGAACTCAGACGCGCAGCTGGATCTCGCATCCCTGCTGGTGGCCAGCCGGCAGTTCGATCAAGCCCAGCTAGCCGCAAAGAACGTGTTGAAGGCGAATCCAAAGAGTGCGCGTGCTCACGGGGTATTGGCAGAGA
>Ga0209624_10003880_pt1 | contig 10408 bp, 7 predicted proteins | sample JacPinW_OM2H0_O1_FD_188565 | JGI IMG/M metagenome (GOLD analysis project Ga0209624, IMG submission 188565) | Forest soil microbial communities from Algoma, Ontario, Canada - Jack Pine, Ontario site 1_JW_OM2H0_O1 (SPAdes) (version 2) | ecosystem: Environmental > Terrestrial > Soil > Boreal... | reverse complement strand
TCCTTCATGGTTCGCAAAGAACGAGCCCTTCCCGGACCCCGCGAAACTCCTCATCCAGCCCGACCACTACATCTTCCGCATGCTCTACTCGCAGGGGGTCTCGCTCGAATCCCTCGGTATCCCCCAACTCGATAATCGCGAGCACGCCGACCCTCGCGAGGTCTGGCGCATCTTCGCGAAGCACTACTATCTCTTCCGCGGCACGCCCACCCGCCTCTGGCTCGACTACGCCCTCGAAAATCAGTTCGGCCTCCACAAAAGACTCGACGCAGACAACGCCGACGAGTACTACGAGATCATCGCGAAGGAGCTCCAGACCCCCGAGTTCCGCCCCCGCGCTCTCTTCGAATCCTTCAACATCGAAGTTCTCTCTACCACCGACACTCCGCTCGACACCCTCGAATACCACAAGGCCATCCGCGACTCAGGCTGGAAAGGCCGCGTCATCCCAGCCTTCCGCCCCGACTCCGTCATCGACGGCGAGTACGCGGGCTTCCTCCAGAACATCGAAAAACTTGGCCACATCACCGGCGAGAACATCGGCACCTTCAAGGGCTATCTCAACGCGCTGCGCAACCGTCGCGCCTTCTTCAAGACCATGGGTTGTACCTCGACCGACCACGGCCACCTCACCGCCCAGACCGCCGACCTCGACCCCGCTACCGCAGAGTCCCTCTACCAGCGCATCCTCTCGGGCCGCTCCGTCCCCGAAGAGCAACACATCTTCCAGGCCCAGATGCTCACCGAGATGGCGGGCATGAGCGTCGAAGACGGTCTCACCATGCAGCTACACCCCGGCTCGGTTCGCAACCATAACCGTCTGGTCTACGAAAAATTCGGGCGCGACAAGGGCGCCGATATGCCCTCGCCCACCGAATACGTCCGAGCCTTGCGCCCGCTCCTCAACAAATACGGCAACGACACCCGCTTTACCTTTATCCTCTTCACGCTCGACGAAACCGCCTTCTCCCGCGAACTCGCACCGCTGGCCGGACACTACCCCGCGCTCAAACTCGGCCCGCCATGGTGGTTCCACGACTCACCCGAGGGCATGATGCGCTTCCGCGAGACCGCCACCGAAACCGCAGGCTTTTACAACACCGTCGGCTTCAACGACGACACTCGCGCCTTCCTCTCCATCCCCTCGCGCCACGATGTAGCCCGACGCGTCGACTGCGCCTTCCTCGGTCGCCTCGTCGCCGAACACCGCCTCGACGAAGATGAAGCCTTCGAAGTAGCCCAGGATCTCACCGTCAACCTCGTGCGAAAGGCCTACAAACTCTGAGGCACATCGACACCCTGTGACCCCGAGCCTGCCCCGGTGGGTTTTCCGTCAGAACAGCGCGGCTACTTCCCAGGCGTCGAAAGCGTCTTCACCAGGCCGTACAGAAACTCCTGTCCCTCGTAAAACGAATCGATCGGCATGCGCTCATCGCGCCCATGAAAGCGGATGTCGTTGGTGCGGTCGAAGAAAAATCCTTGCACGCCGTAAGTGGGTATGCCTGCCTCTCGCAGATATCGCCCGTCGGTCGCGCCAACCACCATGATCGGAACCACCGGCACACCAGGAAACACGCGCTCGCTCGCCTTCTTCACCGCCTTCATCACATCTGGCCGAAGCGGCGAGGGTGGCGCGCCCGCGGCTCTGTCGCTCACCGCTTTGATCTTGACCTCAGGATCCGCCATCACCTTGTTCAGCGTACTCAGCACGTAGTCCGGCGAATCCTCCGGCAGTACCCTGCAGTTCACCGTCGCCGTCGCAAGCTGGGGCAGGGCATTCACCGCGTGACCGCCCGACAGCATCGTCGCCACGCACGTCGTGCGCAAAGTCGAGTTCCACGCCGGCGACGCCGCAGCAACGTGCTCCATCGCCGTTTGCGATCCCTTTGCCGCCTGTGCCAAATCGGCCGCAATTGGCCCCGTCTCCAGCTTCGCCATCTCGACAAAGTACGCCGCGGTCACCTCATCGGTCTTCAGCGGAAAGCCGAACTTCGCCAGACGCTCCAGCGCGCCCGCCAGATGGTAGATCGCATTATCCGGCACCGGCATCGAACTGTGCCCTCCCTTATTCGTCACCGAAAACTCGTAGGTGATGACGTACTTCTCGCTCACCTGCAGGTCGTTCGAGATTTTCTTCCCCTTCTCCTCTTCGCCCCAACCACCCTCGTTGAGGGCAATGTCGGCATCAATCAGATCGCGGTGCTGCTTGATCAGCCAGTCCACGCCGTTGTAAGGGCCGCCGCCCTCCTCATCCGCAGTGAGCGCCACGATGATGTCGCGGTCCGGCTTGAAGCCCTCGCGTTTCATCCGAATCAGCGTCGCTATCCAGACCGCGGCCTGTGCCTTGTCGTCGCCCGTGCCGCGTCCGTAGAAATAGCCGTCCTTCTCGTTGAAGACGAATGGGTCGATGCTCCAGTCCTCGCGCTTGGCCTCGACCACATCCGTGTGGGCCAGAAGCAGCAATGGCTTCTGCGCGCCCGTGCCGTGATACCGCGCGACCATATTGAACTTCTTCGGTATCGCACCACCGAGAAAGATGTCCGAATCCGGAAAGCCAGCTTCCTTCAGACGCGCTGCCGCAGCCTCGGCCACCGGAGTAGTGGAACCGGTCGTATAGCCCGACTGAATCTCGACAAACTGCTTATAGATGTCATGGGCAAGCTTCATGTCCGCTGCAGGCGGCATGGTTTGGGCATGAGCTGCGGAACTGGCAGCAAAGCAGACGGTGGCAATAGAGGCGCGAAGGAAAGTCCGTGCAGTCATAGAGTCTCCTGATGGGTTGTGTCTCACGATACTAACTGAAACACCCGCAGAAACCAGCCTCGACCTCACGTCATCGAAATCGATCGTTCTTCATCGATAGCTTCGCATACGATTGCGGCGGTATGTGCGACGGAGGCAAGATCACCATATCTGCGAACGGAGCGCATTGGCGGTTCAAAGATCACAGAACAGCAATCAAGAATCGCAAAATTCCTACTTGACCGATAGAAAATCCACAACCATATGATTGTGGATAGATTGGGTACAACATTTGCGGCTCTGTCTGATCCAACGCGCCGGGCAATGATCGAACGACTCTCTCACGGGCCTGCCTCTGTGAATGGATCGACGGAACCGTTTGCACTCTCGCAGCAGATGATTTCAAAACACATCGCCTACCTGGTGCGGGCGCAGATTGTGATCAAGATGAAGCGCGGACGAGAGAGTGTGTGCACGCTCAGGCCAGAGGCGATCAAGACGGTCAGCGACTGGGCGATCAGCTATCGCCGATTCTGGGAAGAGAGTTTCGACAAACTGGAAGTGGTTGTAAATCAGATGAAGAAAGAGGAGGTCAGAGATGGCAAAAAACACGGTTAACGAAATTGAGCGGCTGGTTGTCACAAGAGTTTTTGATGCCCCACGCGCACTGGTTTGGAAGGCGCGGACAGACCCGAAGTACATCATGCAGTGGTGGGGACCGAAAGGCTTTACCGCGCCCGTTTGTCAGATGGATTTTCGCGTTGGAAGAAAACTTCTCTGCTGCATGAAGGCGCCGGATGGGCAGGAGTTCTGGAATGCGGTTGAATACCACGAGATTGTTCTGCACGAGAGCGCAAGGGAACCAATCTGAAGTGCGAGCCGGGAATCTCCGGTTTGTCCGTATCATCCTCCGGAAAGGGAAGCGCTTTCCGGAGGATTCTGTGCTTTAGCAGGTAGGCTGCCTAAGATTCCTGTTTGCAAAATTACGTTTTATGACTAGTCTGTTACGGACGTGAGGGACACCATGGCAGGATCTCCTGCGGATCGTCGACTCATCGTTTTCGGCAGGACGATGCGGCGAGACGCATGGTGGGTTGAAATTGTGCCCGTTGTCATCATCCTCAGCTTATTTGGACTCTATGCCACCTTCCGGGCCTTCGAGGGCAAGTTCTATGCCTGGGGACCTTACCTCTCGCCGTTTTACTCTCCGCTGATCGATCCCGATCATCACTGGTGGCGTTTTTCTCCGGCACTTTTGATTCTGGCCGGCCCACTCGGATTCCGCGCAACCTGCTACTACTACCGGAAGGCGTACTATCGAGCGTTCTTCCTGCATCCGCCGGCCTGCGCAGTAAGCGAAGGACACAGAGGCGAGTACCGCGGAGAAACGCGATTTCCCTTCATCCTGCAAAACCTCCATCGCTGGTTCTTTTATCTCGCCCTGGTGTTTCTCGGCTTCCTCTGGTGGGATGCAATTCGCGCCTTCTTTTTCCCTGAAGGATTCGGGATCGGCGTGGGTTCACTCGTCCTTCTCGCAAATATCGTTCTACTCACTCTCTACACCTTCTCTTGCCACTCCTTGCGTCATCTGGCGGGAGGAAAGCTTGATTGCTTCTCCTGCACAAAGTTCGGCCCTGCTCGCCATACCGCATGGGGATGGCTCAGCCGCCTGAATGCACGCCACATGCTCTTTGCCTGGATGAGCCTTATTTCAGTAGGCCTGGCCGATCTCTACGTGCGCATGGTATCCGCAGGTCTCCTGAAGGACGTTCGGCTTCTGTGAACTCAAAGTACGAAGTCCACGAACACGATGTGCTCATCATCGGCGCTGGCGGTGCGGGCCTTCGCGCCGCAATTGAGGCCCTGGCCCAGGGCGTTCGTGTTGGCGTTGTATGCAAATCTCTGCTCGGCAAAGCCCATACCGTGATGGCCGAAGGCGGCATAGCCGCAGCGATGGCCAACGTGGACACGTCCGACGACTGGCGTGCGCACTTTCGCGACACGATGCGCGGCGGAAAATTTCTGAACAACTGGCGGATGGCGCAGCTCCACGCCCAGGAGGCTCCGGAACGTGTGCGCGAGCTTGAACAATGGGGGGCTTTGTTTGATCGCACCGAGAACGGCGACATCCTGCAACGAGCCTTCGGTGGCCACACCTTCAAGCGCCTGTGCCACGTCGGCGACCGCACCGGGCTGGAGATGATTCGCACCTTGCAGGATCGCGGCGTGCACCTGGGCATCGACGTTTACATGGAATGCACCATCACACGGCTGCTCAAAGACGGCGACCGCATCGCCGGCGCCTTCGGCTACTGGCGCGAACAGGGCCGTTTCGTCGTTTTCAGAGCGAAGTCCGTCATCATTTGTACGGGCGGCATCGGCAAGGCCTGGAAGATCACTTCGAACTCCTGGGAATACACCGGCGACGGTATGGCGCTCGCCTATGACGCGGGTGCTGATCTGATGGACATGGAGTTCGTCCAGTTTCACCCCACCGGCATGGTGTGGCCCCCGGGAGTACAAGGCATCCTCGTAACCGAAGCCGTGCGCGGCGAAGGTGGCGTTCTCCGCAACAAAGACGGTGAGCGCTTCATGGAGCGCTACGACCCAAAAAAGATGGAACTCTCCACCCGCGATGTGGTCGCGCGATCGATCTACACCGAAGTACGCGAGGGCCGCGGAACCGAGCACGGCGGTGCCTACCTCGACATCTCTCAAAAACCCGCCGACTACGTAAAGCGCAAGCTGCCCAGTATGTATCACCAGTTTCTGGAACTGGCGGACGTGGATATCACGAAGGGGCCCATGGAGGTGGGACCAACCTGCCACTACATGATGGGGGGCATCCGTGTCGACGCAGAGACGGCACAGGCATCCATCCCCGGCTTGTTCGCAGCGGGAGAAGCCGCCGTGGGCCTGCACGGAGCAAATCGGCTAGGCGGCAACTCACTCTCCGATCTGCTCGTGTTTGGCCGGCGGGCCGGACTATCGGCTGCCGAGCACGCGAAGCGAACCGATATGCCACCGATCGATCCTTCACAAATAGAGGAAGCCGCCCAGCAGATGCTCGCCCCCTTCGAACGTCCCGACGGCGACAGCCCCTACGCCATTCACGAAGATTTGCAAAGCGTCATGCAGAGCCTCGTCGGCATCTTTCGTGACGAAGCAGACCTTCGCCGCGCTCTATCGGAACTCGAGCAGTTGAACGCGCGCACGGCCCGCGCACGTGTTGAAGGCTCGCGGCTCTTCAACCCGGGATGGCACCTAGCCTGGGACCTTCGCAGCATGTTGACCGTCGCCGAAGCGGTAACCCGCAGCGCGCTGACGCGCCGCGAGAGCCGCGGTGCGCATAGCCGCATCGACTACCCCGGTCTGGACGATGCATGGGGAAAGAAGCATAATGTCGTGGTCAAGAAGGCTGGCACCATGACCCTCGTCGAAACCCCTGTCCTTGAGATGCCGGACGATCTGAAGCAACTGTTGGCAGAAGAGAGTGTAGCGAAGTAGCGGAGGCTGACCATGGCTGAGGGCTCGTTCGCAGATGCGACGTTGAGGGTCTTCCGGGGCAACAGTGAGAGCGGAGCAGCCGCCGACTACCGAGTCCCTCTTGTTCCCGGGATGGTGGTACTCGACGCATTGCACTGGGTTCAGGCGCACGGGGCGCCCGATTTGGCCGTCCGTTGGAATTGCAAGGCGGGAAAATGCGGCTCATGCTCGGCCGAGGTCAACGGCCGGCCGAGGCTCACCTGCAAAACCCGCATGGACGCTCTTCCTCTTGATGAACCCATCACGATCTTTCCCATGAAAGCATTCCCAGTAATCAAAGATCTGGTCACCGATGTCTCCTGGAATTACAAAGTGAATCAGAAGATACCGCCCTTCCAACCGCGCCCCGGCGTCGAGTGGAAGATGGATCAACGGGACGTCGATCGCGTACAGGAGTTTCGCAAGTGCATCGAATGTTTCCTCTGCCAGAATGTCTGCCACGTCCTGCGCGATCACGACAAGAAGGAACAATTTGGAGGCCCGCGGTTCTTCGTTCGCACCGCGTCGCTTGAGATGCATCCGCTCGACGGTGTGTCCCGGGCCAAGGTGTTGAAGGACGAGGTCGGCATCGGACTCTGTAACATCACCAAGTGCTGCACCGAGGTCTGCCCCGAAGATATCCATATCACCGACAATGCCATCATTCCACTGAAGGAGCGGGTGGTGGATGAGTTCTACGATCCGCTGCTCATGCTTGTCCGCAAGATACGCGGCGCGAAGAAAATCTAGGCGTGGAGGGAAAGGGCCATGGACTACAAGCTCAAGTACATTTCGCCAGCAGGAATCCCAGAGGCCATCACCAAGGTGGGACTCTACCGATCGCTCAACGAACCGGAAGAGGCAGAGTCAATCTGTCGCGACATTCTCGCCATAGAACCGCGGCATCAACTCGCATTGCGTCTGCTCGGCCTGGCACTAACGGATCAGTTCGCTGGCGGAGCGTCCGATCGATACCGCGAAGCGGAACAGTCCTTCCAACAGCTCGACGACCCCTATGAGCGGTTCTACTACGCGGGAATTCTGTACGAACGCCGCGCGAAAGCACAGCTCAACGCCGGACTTCCGCCGCATACACTGCAACCGCTCTTCGAGCAGGCTCTGCGCTCATTCGCGGAGGCAGAAAAAATCCGCCCGGCAGGAAATGACGATGCCATCCTTCGCTGGAATCGTTGTGTGCGTCTTCTGCAGACCCCAGCCTATGCATCTGGTGCATGGGAACCGGAACGAACTCCATTCGACGACCAGGACACACCGCCGACATAAACACGTTGGTGTCTCGTAAACTCGCCCCGATTCGGCTAACCACACTCTCGCCAGCCGGCACGACTGTACCTTCGTGAGCATTGGTACCACCACGGCATTCGACGGCGCGCTTCCCAATCCGTAGCCGCAAACGACAAGTCGGTTTCTAATACCGGAGTTGCGCAGAGAATCGGTCCTCCGCGTCACTCAGTCGTTAAACCAGTCTCCCACTCGCCGACGCAACATTTGAGATAGACGCAGTCAAAAGTTCGACATGGTATGATCCTCACGAATCGGGCCAATCACGTTCGACCGTAGCCTGCCGCTGCGGTTAACTCTTCCTCCTTAACGCGAGGCGCACGAAAAGATCCGGGACGTTTCCGCGCGGGATGTGAATTGGGGGCGCATTGCCTGTGCCATCGAGAAAACTGCTCACACTGTTTGGGTCGTGCCTGTTCGGAATCCCAAATCTTCTGCCTGCTCAAGGCATACCCGGATACACCCTCCAGGAAACCCTTTTGGTCCCGGTGACTGGTTCCTCAGTCGTCTCCCAGACCGCTCTCCTGCAGGGAATCACGTACAAACTGAAGGCTGTAGGCAGCGCGCAAATGGAGGTGAGCGCACTATTCGGTTTCTACGAACAAGGCGATGCTGAATACGCATTCGACCCCTCATTCAGCTTTCCATTTTTTCCCCCGACAACAGACAACTGCATCCTCGGATCCGTGGACATCGGGTTGGCAGTAAACAGCACGGTCAATAGCGCTCAGAAAAGTCCCTACTGGGGCTCCTACAACACCGCGCACACCTATATTGCAAACTTTATCGGCATAGGAGCGCCCATCAGCGTCAATTATCACAACTGCATCTTCGCAGGCAGTCAGGGACTACTCACCGTACAGATCTTTCGTCCCATGGGGATGACCTTGAACGGTCCTCCCACGTACACCGACGTCAGCCCCGCACTGCAGACGTTCCCTCGCGAGACACAGCAGTCTGTTTCAGGAAGAGCGAACGCCCTCTCGGCGGCCGCCAACGGTACGAGGCTGTATGCCGGAACTTTCGCAGGTGTTTGGCGTTCGGATGACGCTGGGCTCCGCTGGCAACAGATGGTGCAGCCGCAACCTGCAGCGGGCGTCGATACAGTCGCCGGCGCTCTCTACACCCCCGATGTCTACGACATCGCAGTCTCACCGCAGAACCCTGATGTCGTCTTGGCCGCTGTCATGTCCGATCTGCACACGCAATCCATGAACGGCATCTATCGCTCCATGGATGGCGGCAACACCTGGACACTTGTGAAACAATTCGCCTGCTCAAACAACGGGCCTGTCGGACAGATCGTCTTCGCCCCCGACGACTCAAACCTCGTCTACGCCGCTGGCGGCTGCGCAATGGGGTTCAGCAGCAACGGCGGCCAAACCTGGACGGAGAAAGGCTTCACCGGTCAGGACGCCGTCTGGCACATCGCCGTAGGCGCCTTCGAACCTCCACTCGTGGAGGCCCGCACCACGGTCGGTATCGGTCAACCGCAATTCGGAATAAGGCGCATCTACGCCCTCGGCTACAACCAGATTTCGTATTCCACGGACGGAGGCCAAACCTGGACGTTGGACGGTGGAGTCAGCACGATCCCCTCGGGCTTCGGCGCAGCCGCCGGCGCAAGCAACGGAAACAGCTCCAGAATCCTGATGATCGAACCAGGCAATAACAAGCACGTCTTGATATCCGACCCCGGGCATTCGAACGGCCCCAGCTATTACCTAAGTCCCACCTGCGGAGCCCCCACTACCGTAGCCGACGGAACGACCTGCAATGCGACGCCGGCAAGAGGATGCGGCGAAGGAAGCATCTGGCTCGGGGACTACACAGGCTTTATCCCCTCCGATTCAAGTCATCACTCCGCGGTCTGGTCGCAGCTTCCGTCCCCGCCAACCTATTGGGGAGTCACCACGCCCAGCGGCAACACCTACGTGACCGTAAAGCCAATTCAGGGCAGCTACCTTGTCTTTCTGTCGGACATGTCTCACGTGCACGTCTCCATGGGACTTCCAACCGCGGGCGGCTGGCACCGCGTGGAGGGTCTTGACGCATCACAGACCGCGCCTCCCAATCCACCAAATCCCTACTGCAACAACCTCTACGTGCACGCCGATCCGCATGCGCTCGTTCTCTCGCAGAATTTTTCAATGACCCTGCAACCCCTTCCGAAGGACGCACCCGCGCCATACAACGAAAACAAGGTCGCCGGTCCCGGTGCCACTGGAGACATCTGGATGGCTAACGACGGCGGTGTCTATCACGCCAAAGGAGCGTCCACCCTGTGGCAACCTGCCAGCGGCCTCTCCACCCTCGCAACCGTTAATGTCGCAGGCATCGCCGTCAAGGGACTCGCTCCCGCCCTCTACTTCGGCTCTGGAGACAACGCAGACTTCTACAGTCTCGATGGAGGCAGCAGTTGGAACATCCCTCATTCCTACTGCGGTGACTGCGACGCCTGGTTCACCGATCCGGCACAAGTCGGCCAGGTAATGGGCTTCATGCCTCTGGCCGCAGGCGGTGGTTTCTACGTCTTCACCAACAACGCGAAGTATCCCGACGCGCAAACTCATCCTACCGACGGCACTACCTTTGCCCACTGGTACTGTCCGAACGCCTGCAACGCCTCCAGCTCCTACTGGATTCGTGGCTACCGCCCCATGGTGCTCACCCCGGCCGGAATAAACGCTCCCGCCACGGGAGACTACATCGTCATCGGTACAAAGAGCGATGGCACCCGCGCCGTCTTCCGCAAAACAAATAACAACCCCATGAACGCCGCCACGGACTGGGAAAACCCAGCCAACGCAAGCCAGTACGGAGCAAATCTCCCATCCTG
>Ga0209624_10003879_pt1 | contig 10410 bp, 7 predicted proteins | sample JacPinW_OM2H0_O1_FD_188565 | JGI IMG/M metagenome (GOLD analysis project Ga0209624, IMG submission 188565) | Forest soil microbial communities from Algoma, Ontario, Canada - Jack Pine, Ontario site 1_JW_OM2H0_O1 (SPAdes) (version 2) | ecosystem: Environmental > Terrestrial > Soil > Boreal... | reverse complement strand
ATTCTTTCTCGGCGACCGGTTCGAGCGCAAATGGATCATCGTCGCCGCGGCTGGCGCCATTCTCGTCTGCGGCCTCATTTTTGGCCAGGCGCTCGGTTCGGCGCTCATTATTGCTATGGGGGTCGGACTGACGCTCGCCGCCAACATCATGTCGTTCAGCTTCCACGCCTACCAGCAGGAGCTGTTCCCGACCGGCATTCGCGCGCGCGCCGCCGGCTTCGTCTATTCGTGGAGCCGGCTTTCGGTCATTTTCAGTTCGTTCGTCATCGCCTTCGTGCTCGAGCGCGCGGGCGCCATCGGCGTCTTTATTTTCATCGCCGCGGCGATGGGCGTGGTGATGACGACGATCGGCCTCTTCGGACCGCGCACCACCAATCTGGCTTTGGAAGAAATTGCCCGATAGACGCCCAACGGGCGCCCAATTGCGACTTCCGGGCGCTGGCGGCCGCTCGGCTTGGGAGAGGCTGAGAATACAACCAGAGGGAGTTAGACGAAAGCAAAGCAAGAAAATGAAAGGAAATGAAAACAACTTTTCTTTTATTTGTTTTCAACAATTTTTCGGAATCGGGGCTTTTCAATGAGTTACAAGCAATTCAAATAAAAAAATCGCCCCTTCTAAAACTCGCGTCCTAGGTTGCGCGAAACACGTTGTCCCGGAGACGCGCCAATCCTCCTCCTGGCCGAGCAAACGAATTTTGGTTTTCCGAAATCATACACTTTCTATTTTGGTTTTCTCAATAGATTGCTGCTCCCGCGTTAAGCCGCGCCGCCGTCCCCGAGTCGCAATCGAACTTTTCAAGCGCTTCCGCCGCCATTTCCGAGTCAGTCGTGGCCTTGGCTCCGGCGGCGGCGCGGGCGGGATCTTGGGCGGATAAATGGATTTGCCACGACGCGGTCAGCGGCAAGCAAACCGTGGATCGTCCGTGCGCGCCTGGCCCCAATGGGCGTATTTTGACGTGCGCCCGACGCCAGGGTTGAAGCAATTGCACGGATCCAAGCTTCTATAGTGCTCGATGAGTGCGGGCTTCGCGTCGTAGAGATGTCCGACATTGTGCTCTGCAGGGTATTCTGCCCCGCGCTTATCGAGCAATGCCCACATGCGATGCTCTATCTCAGCAGTACTGTGGCCTTTTTTTATAATATAATCCTGATGGAAAACGTGACAGAAGAAGTGCCCATAGTAGAGTTTGTGGATCATCGGTGCCGACACCTCTTCCGGCAGCGATTCGAACCAGTTCAATTCATTGCGCTTGAGCGCGATGTCCAAGGCGACAATATCTTCGACCTCCTCCCGATGGATGGCGCGGTAGCGCACAGCCGCGCCAGCGGCGGCGAACCGATGCAGGAACGCCTTCTCGGCTTCGACGGGCGTGCATTCGAAGAAGTCCCCGTTGGCCGAGGGAAAGATCGATTGAAGAAAACTCCGCGCTTCCGCGATTTCGGCTCCCGACATTTTGAGGATCAGATGGTGCTCATATCTGTCCCGGTAGTCCGTCATGCGCTTGGGAAGATGCCGCGGAAACAGCTCGCTTCCCATCTGCATGATCTTGTCGCTCAAATCGCGCGGCAGAAATCCGAAGCGGCTGGCGAGCGCGTCGAACCGGCCCTTGATCGCGAACAGCGTCGGCAGCCGACCGGTCCCTAGAATCCGGATCGCCAGGAAAGTGTCCTTGCCGTATTTCTCCGCGATGTCGAAGGCCACCCGATGGAGATACTCGCCCTCGACCGGCGGGTCGGCGAAATTGGCGAGGATATGGCGCCGGATCTTCGTAAGTTCGGCCGTATCGTTCGTCCCGATGTAGAATGTTCCGGTTTGCGCTTCCTTCGGAAACGTGTCGAGCCGGACAGCGAAGGTCATCACCTTCCCGGCGCTGCCCGACGCCTCGAACAGCCGCGCGGGATCGGCGTTGAAACGTCCTGGCGTGTCGGCGTCGATCTCGCGCACGCGCAGCTTGTAGTCATGATCGGACGCCGCGCGTTTGGGGTCGTGCTCGACGTCGGCGTCGGTGAAGTCGCCGCGGTCGAGCCTCTCAAGAATTGTCAAAGGATCGTTGCCGAGGCTGACGCCCAGATGATTGATGAGGCGGATTTCGCCCGTCTGGTCGATCTGGGCGTAGAGCGCAAGCTGGGTATAGGCCGGACCGCGATGGATGAGCGCCCCGCCGGAGTTGTTGCTGATCCCTCCCATCACCGAAGCGCCGATGCAGGAGGAGCCGATCACCGAATGCGGCTCGCGGCCCAGCGGCTTCAGCGCCCTCTCCAATTCAAACAGCGTCGCCCCCGGCAGACAGATGACCTGTCGGCCCTCATCGATCAGGCGGATTTTCGTTATGCGCAATGTGGAGATGATGACGATCTCGCGATCGTAGTCCGCGCCGTCCGGCGTCGAGCCGCCGGTGATCCCCGTGTTGGCTGCTTGCATAATGATGATCGTGTTCGCCGCGGCGCAGGCTTGGAGAACCTTCCACAGTTCGACCAGCGCGCCCGGCCTGACTACGGCGAGCGCGGGTCCCGTCCCGAAACGAAACCCCGTGCGATAGCGGCGGGTGCTCCCTTCGTCGGTCAGCACGTGACGCCGCCCGACTATGTCTCTCAAGGCGTCGAGAAGCTGAGCGCTCCCCTGTCTTTCTTGCTGGCCGGGAGCGCGTTCGACTGTCGTGGTCGCCATGCTCGTTGCTCCACGTTTGACGTGTGACATCGTTCGCAGTGCGCGAAGCGAACGCTCTCGCGCCAGGACGGGGTCGTGTCAATTCAAAGCATTGCGAACGCGTGCAGCTCCTGGCGCGCCGCTTCGCTGAAGTCCTTCAAGGGATCGATGCCCTGTCCGCTCGTTATAAGGCCCCTGAGATCGGCGACCGTCCGATTGGGCGTGGAATAGGTCTCGATGATGGAGCGCATCACGATGTCCGCGCAGGCAGTCGTTTTGCTCATGCCGAGCGCCCGCATCCGGCTGACCATGGCGTAGAGATCGACCAGCTCCGGCATCTTCGGCTCGCTGTTGATGATCGCATCGCCATAGGCCTTGGACGCGGCGACGATGAAATCCCTGATCAGGTCCTCCCGGCGCGCCAGATCGTGCGCGACCATGCCTGCCCGCGCCTGGGATCGCTGGCTGAGCCAAGTGGTGAAGCCGCTGGTCAGTCCCCCGATCACTGAACCGGCAAGCGCCGAAATCGCCGATACATAGGCCGTATCCATGATCCGCGCGCGCCCCGTGCCTCACGATCGGGACGCCGCGAAGGGCGCCCCGGGGATTGATAGCGGCTTTTCTGGCGCAACCAAGCCATCGCTTGGAACATTACGCCGTCGCGCGCTGCTCGGGAGCCGCCTCGATTTGACGGAGCCGCCGTCCCACCGCAGGCCAAACCCGTCCCCGAACGGCGCTCGGCGGCTAAATAAATTTAAGTAAAACCAAGGAAAATTGCTTGCATTTCCTTGGATTTCTTTGGCCGAATCGGGACTTTTCAATGGGTTACAACGAATCCAAATAAAAAACTGTTCCCGTGTCACACTGTGTCTCAAGTGTCACAGCCGCATGCTCTTGTCTCCTCGCCACCGAGCAGCCCCGGACCCGGCGATTGAGAAATGTATAGCACTGATTTCACCATTCCACAATAAAATGCGTGACTTTCAATTTCACGAAGCCGATCAGCATACCACCCAGACCCAGGCTCAAGCGCGCCAGCGTCCGTCGCGGCTCGGCATGCACGCACCAAACATCCAATACAGGTGAATTAAGAGGGCTTTTCAGTCGAAAAACTCAACCCAGAGCCCGATTTCGCCCATAGCCGCCGGCACAAAATCAGGCAGGTCAGCGATCGGGTTATGCCAACCGGGCCGCGGGCTAATAGCTGTCCAAAGCCGCGTGCTACCGCGACGGCGAACGGATCATCCGATTGGCGCCAACATGCCTACATTCTAACCATGAAGACACGGCTCCCGAAGACCACGAAGTAAACCAAGTCGACCTCTGCTCGATGTTTACGAGAAGCCGGCTTCAGTCAGCGCTTCAGCGCGGCCAGCACCTTGACGGAAGCGCGGCCGTTGACCTCGAGCCCTGCCCTCTGCTGGAAATCGGCGATCGCCGCCTTGCTCTTGGTTCCGACGTGCCCGTCCGGGTCGCCGCCGATGTCATAGCCGCGTCTCTGCAGCAGCGCCTGCAATTCCTTCCGGCCTTCGCGCGACAGCAGCGGATCGTCGGTCGGCCATGGCGTGACTATGCCGCGTCCGCCGCTGAGGCGATCGGCCAGAATGCAGGCGGCGAGGGTGTAGGATTCGGCGGCGTTATAGGTAAAGACGACGTCGAAATTGCGCGTCACCAGAAAGGCCGGCCCCTCACGTCCGGCGGGTATGAGAAGCCCGGCGTCGCCCTCGCCAAGCGGGCGCCCGTCGATGCGAGTGAGCCCCCGCAACGCCCAGAAGGACATGGATTGTTTGGCCTTGCGCCCCGATCGGCCTGAATAGCCATCGGGCAGCTTGACCTCGAAGCCCCAGGCGACACCTCGGCGCCAGCCGGATTTGGCAAGATAATTCGCCGTCGAGGCGAGCGCGTCCGGAGCGGAATCGACGATGTCGCGCCGCCCGTCGCCCTCGAAGTCGACCGCCAACCGCAGGAAGGTCGAGGGCATGAATTGCGTCTGCCCGAACGCGCCCGCCCATGACCCGTTCAGCTTCTCGGCCGGCACGTCGCCGCGGTCGATGATCTTCAGCGTCGCCATCAATTCGGAGCGGAAATAATTGGCGCGGTCGCCCAGGCAGGCCAGCGTCGTCAGCGACTGGACGAGCGGGCGCTTGCCCATCTCCTGGCCGAAATTGGACTCGACCCCCCAGATCGCCGCCAGCATGTAGCGGCTCACGCCATAAGTTTCCTCAGCGCGGGCAAGCGAGCGCGCTTGCCTCGCCATCGCCGCCTTCCCGTCGGCGACCCGATCGTCGTCCACGAGGCCATCGACATAGTCCCAGACGGGCGTCTTGAACTCGGGCTGCTGCTTCTGGAAATCGAGCACCTTCGCATCCGGCTCGAGCCCCTTGAAGGCGACGTCGAGGGTCCTCGCGGAAATCCCGCTGCGTGCAGCGTCCGCTCGCAGCGAGCCGACGCAAGAGCCGAAGTCGGCGCGCGCCGAGGGCGCGAATGCGCTCAGCGCAGCGGCGAAGCCGAGGCCTGACAAAAGAAACCGCTTCATTAAGTCAATCATCCGCGATTCGTGCGATTCCGTCGAGCCGCGATCAAGGGCCGAGTTCATCGGCCGCTCGCCGCGCAGCCGCAATAGATCATCCGAGCGAACGTCGACGCGCCGACAGCCAGTTCGGCTGCAAGCATAAAGACAGAAAAAAGGGCCGGCTTGCGGCCGGCCCTTTCACGACAGTGGCTGTAAGTTTTAGCGGTTTAGCAGGCCGCCGCGGGCTTAGTCGCAGCGCCGAGCTTGCGGCGATACGCGCCGGCGCCGGCCAGGCCAGTAAAGCCGAGACCCATCATGACCCAAGTCGACGGCTCAGGGATGGCCGAGGGGATCACACCGGCCTTGAACAGATCGGCGAGCGAGTTGGCGCCCCCCGCGCCGCCGAGATAGCCGTCAACGCCTCCGGGGCCGGCTACTTTAAAGATGTTCTGCAGCGTGACCAAATCGGAGGCGTGCGTGTAAAGGACGTTGTTTGTGTAAGCGTTGCCCTTGGCGAGCGGCGAGATGACGATCTCGGTGCCGTCGAAGCCGGCGGTCGATCCCACATCCTCGTCGCCCTCGGTCTCGTCGTTCCAGATGACGATGACGCCGTTGTCCTTGAACGCCTGCGACGCTTCGATTTCCGGCACCACGATCGACAGGAAGTTGTCGCCGAGCGCCACCGCCTCCTGGTCGGTGCCGGCGGCATAGGTGACGCCCTTGTAGGTGAAGGAGGTGTTCAACGACGAATGCATATCGTTGTACTGATCCGGCGTGATCCAGTTGAACTGCGCGACGGAGTTGTCGTTGAGGTCCGTCTGCAGTTGCTGCAGCGGCGCGTAATTTTGCGACTGCGGATTGCTCGGCGACGTGTTCGGGGCTGTAGCCGTTCCGCCGTTGGTCGCGGTGAAAAACGGGAAGGGGTTGTGCTTGACTGCGTAGTTGTATTGATCGCTGCCGTTGTAGGGATTGGTGTAGGCGGTGGACGTACCGGAGAACGAGGTTGTCGGCACGGTCCACTGATTCTTCGGCGCCACAGTGCTGGTAAGGCTGTTGGCGGCGGGTTGGTTGACCGACCCGCTGGTGGGGACTTGGTCGACGTCCTCCTGGTACGAACGCCAGGTTTCGCCCTTCGCCGCCATGATCTGACCAAGGTTCGGGGCGTTGACGATGTTATTCGGATAGGGATCGTTGTCGTTGAGCGGGCCGGTGAGCCCGGCGACCTGGTACACATAGTTCGGCTCGGACGGATGCTGGTTGGGCGACACATTCTGATAGTTGCCCGCGAAAGATACGTTCGCCGCATTCGGGTTGCCCGGCGTCACCAGGCTATTGAGGTATGGCGCCGCCGGGTTGCCGGACAGTTGTTGGGGAGTGCCTGCGGGTACGGTTGAAGGCTGGGTGAAGTTGTGATTCTCGAGCGCGATGTAGAATACGTCGCCGATCTGTTGAGCCTGCGCCGAAGTGGCGACGAGAAGAGCGAAAAGCGAAACGCCGATTGCTCGTGACATTGTGTTCCTCCTTTGCGCGTGCGGCGTCCCGGGTCCGCACGCTCCCGCGAGAGATATGGACGACGAGAATTTAGCGGCGCCGAATGACGCTTCGTCGCCATAACAATGACAAGCCGTTGACGCTCACGTGACAGACAAATGAACGCACGAACGTTCGATCAACCGCCGCGTTCTACGGAACGGCGGCTGTTGACAGCGTCGCTCGCACGCCGAATATGTCGCGCCAACGCCCCTTTCACCCGATGGACATGGACAGAAACGCAGGACGACTGCTGGCGCTTTCCGCGCTGGGTGCGGCGCTCTGCGCGGCCGCCCCCGCTCGCGCGGACTTGCGCATGTGCAACAACACCAGTAACCGCGTCAGCGTCGCCATCGGCTACACCGACGGACAAAACTGGGTGAGCGAAGGCTGGTGGAATCTCAAATCGCTCGACTGCGTGACGCTTTTGCGCGGCGCCCTGGCGGCCGAATATTATTATCTCTACGCCATGGACGAGCGCGGCGGCGAGTGGAAGGGCAAGGTGTTCATGTGCACGTCAGATCGCGAGTTCAAGATCGACGGCCGGCAGGATTGCTTCGTGCGCGGCTACAACCGAACCGGGTTCTTCGAAGTCGACACCGGCAAAGACTCAAAGAGCTGGACGGTGCAATTGACCGACCAGGCGAACCCTTGAGCCGCAGCGTCGGCTCGCTGTTCGGGCGGGGCGAAAAACGAGCGTAGCGGCGAGCGCCGCCGATTCAGGGAGAACGCAAGTGCAGTCCCGTCGCCGCCGCGTCAAAATCGTCGCAACGCTTGGACCAGCCTCGGCCGACCGAAAGACCATCGCGGCGCTGTTCGCCGCCGGCGCCGACGTCTTTCGCATCAACATGAGCCATGCTTCGCATGACGTGATGCGGGAGCGGGTCGCGACAATCCGCGATGTGGAGGAGGAGACCGGCCGCCCGATCGGCATCCTCGTCGACCTGCAGGGGCCGAAGCTCAGGCTCGGCACATTCGCCAGCGGCGCCGCCGACCTGCAACGGGGCGAGGCCTTCATCCTTGACGGCGACCCCACGCCCGGGGGCCAAGCGCGCGTCTATCTGCCGCATCCGGAAATCTTGAACTCGCTCGCGAAGGGGCACCGGATACTCATCGACGACGGCAAAGTGATGCTGCGGGTCGCCGCGGCCGAGGGAGGCCGGGCGCTCACCGTCGTCGAAGTCCCGGGGCGCGTCTCCAACAAGAAGGGCGTGAGCCTGCCGGACACGACCATTCCGACCTCCGCCATGACCGACAAGGATCACACGGATCTCGCCGCAGCGCTGGAGGAGGATATCGACTGGATTGCGCTCTCGTTCGTTCAGCGTCCGGAAGACATCGTCGAGGTCAAGGAAATCGTCAACGGCCGGGCGCTCGTGATGGCCAAGATCGAAAAGCCGCAGGCGGTCCAGCGGATCGAGGAGATCATGGCCGTTGCCGACGCGCTCATGGTGGCGCGCGGCGACCTTGGCGTGGAAATGCCGCTCGAACAGGTTCCGGGCATCCAGAAAACCTTGACTCGGCTCGCGCGGCGGCTCGGCAAGCCCGTGGTGGTGGCGACGCAGATGCTGGAATCGATGATCTCCTCGCCAGTGCCGACGCGCGCCGAGGTATCGGACGTCGCGACCGCGGTCTTCGAGGGGGCGGACGCTGTGATGCTGTCGGCCGAGAGCGCTTCGGGTCAATATCCGCACGAGGCGGTCGCGACCATGAACAGGATCGCGGAAGCGGTGGAATCGGAGAAGATCTACCCCTCGGTCATCGAGGCGCAGCGGGCGGCGCCGGAGGCGACAGGCGCCGACGCGATCGCCGAAGCGACGCGCCACGTCGCCGAAACGCTCGACCTGAAAGTGATCTGCGCCTGGACCAGCTCAGGCTCGACCGGCCTTCGCATCGCCCGACAGCGGCCGCGCTCCTCGATTTTGGCGCTGACGCCGATCGAATCGGTGGCCCGGCGCTTGGCTGTCGTCTGGGGCGTGCATCCGATTGTCACCGACGACGCGCGCGACGAACGCGACATGGCCGACCGGGCCTGCCGCCATGCCTATATCGAGGGCTTTGCCGGCGAGGGCGAGCGCATCATCGTTGTCGCCGGCGTGCCCTTCGGGACGTCCGGCGCCACGAACAACCTGCGCATCGCGACGGTGGAGGCTTGATCGCCTGGTTTAGCGGGCGCGGGGGGCGCCGTTCCTGAACCAGGCGCCGGACAGGATCGCGGCCCCGACGATCAAGCCGTAGACCGTCAAGGCGACGCTCAGCATGACAAACACGAGACTCAAGGATCCGGTCAGGGTCAGCATGAGCCAGCCGCCGCCAACCGCGATGACCAGCCGCGCGAAGCCAGCCAACAACGGCCACAACAGCTTGCCGGCGCCTTGGGAAGCGAAATAGAGCGCGAGACCGAAGCCGAAAAAGCCATAGGTGGGGCCGACGAAGCGCAGATACTCGCTGCCCGTCGCCACCATCAGCGGATCGGCGCCGAACAAGCTGAGCCACGCCGACGGCCAGATCGCGGCCGCGAGTCCGATCGACTCGGTCATGGCGAATGCGAGCGCGCCGCCGACAAGGGCGACGCGCAAAGCCCGCTGGTTCTGGCCTGCGCCGATGTTCGTGCCGACGAGCGCAACCAGCGGCGCGCCAAGACCGAACACCAAGGGAATGAGCAAATATTCGAGTCGCGAGCCCGTGCCATAGCCGGCGACCGCTTGCGGGCCGGCCGCCGCGCCGACGAGTCCGGTGGTCATCGCGACGGTCAGAGTCGTCTGTAATGTGCTGAGCGCGCCCACCCCGCCGATGCGCAGAATATCGACGAAGAACGCCCACCTGAGGCGCGCGAAACGGAAACGCGCCAGGCAGGCGCCGCTCAGGATGTACCAGGCGAGGATCGCGGCCATCATCGCCGTGGTCGCCACGACTGCGACCCCGCCGCCCGCAACGCCGAGCCCGGGCATCGGGCCGAAGCCGAAGATGAAGAGCGGCGACAGCGGGATCAGCAAGGCGACGCCGAGGCAAACGACCATCGATGGAAACAACATATTGCCTGTGCCGCGGATGACGCTGGCCAGCGCGTTCATAAGCCATACGAGAACGTTGCCGGTGAAGACGACGTTCGAATATTGCGTCGCCGCCTCAAGCGAGCCCCCGCTGCCGCCCATCGCGGGATAGAGGCGCCGCCCAAACCCGAGGAACAGCGCGGAGGTCGCGAGCCCAAGAGCGAGGTTGATCAAAAGCGCATGCGCGACAAGCGCGTCGGCGTCCGCCCGCCGCCCGGCGCCGAGCGCGCGGGCGACTGCCGAGGAGATTCCCCCGCCAATCGCGCCCGCCGACAGCATGCCCATCATCATAAAGCCGGGAAAGACGAGCGCCATTCCTGTGAGCGCGTCAGTTCCAAGATGCGAGACCCACCAGGTCTCGATCAGGCCGGTCGACGCCTGCGCCAGCATGACCAGGATGTTCGGCCAGGCAAGCCTGAGCAACGTCGGCGCGATCGGGCCGTTCAGCAAAACGAGCGTACGGGCACTCATGGCCGGCGCTGCCGGCGAACCGGCCTCGAGCCGAGACGCTACGCTCAAGACTGGAGCGTTCATCGATCGGCCTCGACGCTGGACCGGTTTTTCGTCTTTGACAGCCGATGAGCGCGCGCCGCCATCCTGGCTTTGGTCGCTTCATTCGCTGCGGGCCCCGGAAACAAGCCGAATTCGGGAGAATCGAGCGGCCGGCC
>Ga0209624_10003878_pt1 | contig 10413 bp, 14 predicted proteins | sample JacPinW_OM2H0_O1_FD_188565 | JGI IMG/M metagenome (GOLD analysis project Ga0209624, IMG submission 188565) | Forest soil microbial communities from Algoma, Ontario, Canada - Jack Pine, Ontario site 1_JW_OM2H0_O1 (SPAdes) (version 2) | ecosystem: Environmental > Terrestrial > Soil > Boreal... | reverse complement strand
TGTTATTTTTGTCTCTAGCCGCAATTCGCCTACGGAGGTCGTCCTTGACATCCTGGCCCCATAGGAAGCTGTGCACTCCGGCAGTCGCTGGCCACATGTCGCGATGAAACCTATCATTCGAGACAAAGACCATGCAAAAGGGTGAGTAATAGAGATATTGGAGATCAATATAGTTCGTAGCGCGTGGGCCTACAAATCCTCTCGCCAATCCGCAGACAAAAGCTAGAAACAATCGGATGACCGAAGCAGCATAGGGCGCGAACTCCAAGACCGATCGCAGCTCTCCGATGTTCATCAGAGCATTGGGAGCCTGACGATCTTGGGCTGATGCCTTTAGCAGATCTAGGGTCATCTTTAGGATTTCCCTTTGGATCGCTGGACGCGGATCTTTTAAAAAGATATCAATAGCGGAGATGAGCTGGTCCTGATTCTTTGCCGAGCTGAAATGGTGGATCGCAAATGGCTTCCAGATTGACCCAACTTGAATGAGATCAATTTGGTCAATCCCATTTCGCCATGTCTTGGCCGTCAATTCGTCGTCAGCTGTGAATTCACCGCCCGCCCAGCGAGCCCACAGCAACTGTTCTGGCGTTGAATCGTAGAGGAGACCTCGACGATCATGGGTGACATGTACGTTCGGCGCGGCTTCATCGACCGGGACCTGGCCAAGCATCGAGATCTCGTGCGCATGCAGGTTCGCAAGGGCGAGTTTCCGGTAGTTCGCGGGCTGCAAACCATGGGCCTTCTCCATTTTTCTAGACAATGCCATGACCACAGCGGATGGAACTCGCCTCTCAGGTGGCGGCAGCTTGAGATCGGCAATAATTTCGCCGATAAGCGTAGGGGTTCCCACGAAGTTGAAATGCATTCCGAGTTCGACCACTTCCTCAGGACTAAGCATTTCGAGGAACGATTTGTCGAAGATTAGGAGCGGCCCAATCACGTTCTCATGCACTCTCTTTTATCAGGCGGCGAGGTCGCAAGCCCCAGTGGATATGGGACGCGCTCCTCAGAGAATACCTCCATGAGTGGCAATCTACTGCAGCTACACACTGGTTATCTTCGGGCAGCACGCAGCCTTACCTGTGACGCCGAGATCGAGCCGGAAGATGTCGAGGAGCTGAGCGGTTGACGAGGTGGGCAACGGTCCTATTCGCTCGTCGCCCCGCAGCGCGTGCAGACGAACAGCCGATCCCACCTTTCGAAGGCCCGGCGGTAGACGGAGTGGTTGTGGTGCCAGACCAAGGCCAGCGACACCACGAAGAGGGCGGGTAGCAACGGAGCGAGCATCTCACCCGAAAGAGATGAAACGGGAGGCACACTCGCCATCACTATGTGGACGTAGGCGACCAGGCAGACGAAGGATATTGCGACAAACCCTAACAGAACCCTCCCGTACGACCACTTGGTCGGGGGTTGAAAGAGCCGCGACAGCTCCGATTGGTGCGTGCCTCGCGTCCGGGACCTTCCCGCAAAGCCAATCGGTCCGGCTCTGCCGAACGCCAGCCCACCGATCCGGCTGCGCGTAGACTGAGCATCGACTATGGCGTGCGCTGGGAATTCAATCCCCCACCAGGCCCATCCAATGGCTATTATCCGGCCACGTTGACGTCGAGCGATCTGGGTTCAGCCACTTTAGCTCCTCTAGGTATTGCACCTTACAAGACAAATTACAATCACTTCGCGCCCCGCTTCGGCTTCGCCTGGAATGCAATCCCTCGGGCTTCGTTTCATCGTGCATGAAATGCCGAAGTCCAACGCCGGGTAATTCAATTTCCCTGGCGAGCCACTGGGGAAGTGAATGCTCAAGCGTGATGACTTCCCCCGTCAGCTCGGTCCCACACCCTAAACAGTGCCGGTCGCCCATGAACACATTCTATCCCAATCGATCGACGAGCCCGCGCACCCAAAGGGGTTCGGATCGGACCTTCGGAGTACGATAGGCTGTCTGCCGTCATCCCCGGGGGGCTCGCTCATGCCCATACTGTGCGGAACAACGCTCATTTGCCACGCCATGGATGATGGAGTCTTCCTGGCCGCCGACGATCTCCTGCACTTCGAGCAGGACGGCGAGCCGGCTCCACACAACCGGGACTTTCGCAAGGTAGGAACCTTGGGCGGGATCTTGATCGGAAGCGCGGGAATCATGATGGATCCTCATACGAACTATCGCGTGACGGACTGCACCGCCACACTTTCGAAACGATTCGACGACGACGCACCGCAACTTCCCAGCGTCGTAGCCGAAGCAATTTTCGACGAGCTGCAGAAGACCTTCGCACCTTCCCGACATCTCGTCGTACAGGGAGCATGGAAGAGCTATAAGCCGGGAGGGAGATTACTCAGCTATCTGGTAGTCGGTTACACGAAGAACTTCAAAAGCCCCTACGTTTTTGAGCTGGGCGTCGAAATCAATTCGGCGAACGACGATCTTCGATTTGTGGCACCGTTCCGGCGAGAGAGCAAACTCCCCCAAACGGTGCTGATCGGAGAAGACGCATTCATTGAGCGGGCCAAGGCCGGCCACCAACCGGAACAATCCGCCCGCGATGAAATCGCTTCAGCGGTGTTTCCCGAAATCTTGCGGGACTTTCCGAATTCGACAGAAGCCCTCCAGATTCGCCTTGCGTCTGTTGTGGCCTCCATCAAGGTCGAAGCCCGATTCAATCCCACCCGGGTCGGCTCAAGGGTGTTCGTGGCGCTGACAGACCGACACCGACGCGCGACGCTGGCCGCGTCCTATTAACATTTCCGCTTCACTGCTCTATCGGCCAACGATGAGACCAGACATTAGGGCAACTTCTGCGCCACATTGCCGTGAGGATCGTAAACTTCAAGGTAAGCCGGCTTGCGCAAGCGATCCGGAAAGACCGCGACACACACGCCGCCCGTCACATTCTTGCTCGACGGATACCGAATGCCATCGAACCGTTCTGAATCGTGACACAACCGGCCAAGCATTTGCGTCGGCGCTTCCCCACTTTGCTCCTGGGTGTAGCGCCATTCGCCGGTCAGTTCCTGGTGGCTCGACCCCAAGGCGGCAACCGTCTTGGCATCCGTCAAATCGAGCACGGAGAGCAAATTCCCGTCGATCGTGATTAAAACCCACGGATGAGTCCGAATTGTCACCGATGAATTCGCATGCTTGAGGATCAGTCCAACCTCGCTCGACGCCGTCGTCGGATCTTCCGCCAAGTAGACCGTTTCAAACGAATCCCGGGGTGTAAACCGTCCGCCAAAGGTCTTACTGCCTAGCCCCCAAAGCGGCTGTGGGGCACCGCTGCTCCCGGAGGGCCCTGAAATGAGGTTGTGAAGCGCGACATAGCGGCTGAAGGGACCATGCACGGCGCGCGACGGGACCTGCCCGAGCGCTTGGTCAAGGTCCTTTTCCTCGAGCATCAGGAAGGCTGCCCGGCCAGGGCCGCCTCAAGCATGTCGCGCACGGCTCTCGATTTCCCTTCGAGCACTACACTGATCGGAGTGCGTCCGCCCAGGTCCGGATGAGGACTATTCATCCATGCACGCACCTGCTCTTTTGATCCGAGGAGTTGCGAAAGAATCGTTACGCTGCGGGCGATGGGGATCAGAACCTCCTGCAACGAAACCGAAGCGGGACTCTTGTGCAAACCGGGGACGCTCATTTTCGAGAACTTGGCAAACGCCGACAAGGCAACCCCAAGATATTCGGCGATGCGTTTGGCATCGAGCCGTCCACTCGACGGATCATGTAACTCCGGCAATACATGCGATGCCACGGGATGCGACGCGACCTGCCGCCCGCGGCGCATTCCCGGCCTTCCCCGCTCTCGCCTGAGTAATCCCCGGATCCGCGCTTTGAGTTCATCATTCGCGAGCGGGTTACTTACGACGTCTCCGACGGCATATAAATCATGCCGCAACGCGATTGCATGACGGGCGGTCAGAAGCAGTACAGGCACATGGGAATCCTTGAGCCGCTCCAGGATCTCCAGACCAGACCGGGACGTCGTCTGCACATCCATGATCAACACGTACGGAGCGATCTTCTCCACCTGGCCCACCGCCTCTTCGGCGGTGTCGAACGACTCGACCCGCAGCCCTTCCTCTTCGAGCAGCTCGGAGATAAACCTTTTTCGCTGTTTCTGGGGCTCCACCAGCATGGCGGTTTCCATAGATTCCCCCTTCTAATCAGGATCAACTTGGATTATACTTCTTTTCTACTTTCATTACACCGGCTTTCTCTGGAGGCGGTGTTACTGCATGGGCTTTGCGATACAACGGTTAGGGATCAAACTCGATGTACAGGACAATACTCGGCTTCGACACCAGCGCCCTCAACGCCCTACACCGGGGCGGCCCCGGCGTTACGCCCATGCTCGCCGGACTTGATGCCGGCTACGCCATCCGTCTGAACGGTACGGCCCTTGATGAGATCGTCGCGCACAGCCTGCCCCAAGAACGGGAACGGCTGCGCAAGCTTTGCCGCAAGCTTCTGGCGAACGGCGCGGGCGATGTTCTGCTTCCCTTCCACGAGATCACGACCCGACTGGCGACGGCGTTTGAAAGCGGGCACCCGTTTGACTGGACGCGCGTCGACGTGCGCTCGGACGAGTACATGCGATTCATCTTTGGGGAGGAGCCAAGCGACGCGTTTGAAGAGACCACCGATTACGAAGCCGTCTCTTCCGAGCAACGAGCGAGCGCCGTGGAGACAGCAGCGCAGTTCGATGAGGTGTTTCTCGCCCCGCGTTCAATATTTCAGAAGCTCAGGGAAAGGGAAAAGGATTCGTGGCCGAAGTCCGCCGCGGAACTCGCGCAAGCGCTCGGGAAGCCGGGTGGCGCCTACTGGAACTACGCCACGGGCCTTTACCACAGGGCGACAGGAATCACGGTGAACGAGCAGAAAATCCGACGGTTCGTCCGCGAATGCCCGCCCTTCCGAGCGCTCCTCGCGGCGATCGTGGTCGCCCAATACGAGCGGTCGACCTCGGAGGAAGTGAAGACAAAGCTCGCGGGCCGGAACGACATTTTCATGGCGGGATATCTTCCCTACTGCCACGAGTTCATTTCAAACGACCATGCGCAGCAGACCGCACTTAGACAGATCGTAGAGATCGCCAAACTGCAAACGCCCATTCGGTGGTACAAGGAATTCTCCGGCCAATTCTCGCTCGGTCTTGCTGCCAAGGGATGAACATTCTACACGATGACGGAAAACGAAGCGAAGGCTCTGAATTGCTGGCGTCAACTTGTCCGACAAGGAGCCAGAGGGCTTGTGAGGATCGTTAGGAACGGGCGGTTCGGACGATTTCGACTCGCTCCCACACCTCTTGAGATCTGTCCGGGGCGCGCGATGTGGGAAAAACACGCTAACTCCGAATACTTGATATTCGTGGATGAGAGTTTTTATAACTTCTTCGGATTCGCCGACATCGAAGGTAATTTCTGCCATGCCGCCCTGGGTCTGCCGAAACAAAACTACGCCGCGCTTCAGGAAGCAATGCGGCCATCCGTTGAGGCTTACAAATCCCGAGTTGGCGCTCTAACGGGAGAACCGCCGCGCGAATTGAAATCCACCTCTCTGGCGCGCCTTCCGCTCGACTTCAGGATCAGTTTCACGCGAGAACTGGTGAGCGCCCTAATCGCGACCGGGGGTTTTGTGGCCGGTTTCTACTCGACGACGCGCGGAATCGTGATGGAGCGCGTCAGGACCAACCTTTTAGATGAAATGGATCGCGTGCCCGAAGAACATGCGGCTCTGTACGATGCTGCACGGACGGAGCTTCTCACCGAATTCAAAGGCGTGGGCCAATCACGGCTGATCAGACAGCTGCTCCTGCACCCGTTTTCCGCCCTCTCGAACCTACTGGCTTCCTTCGATTGTACGTTCCGAATCAGGTATGACCCCAGAGGCCGACGTGAGGACCAAGAGGTTCGCGCCGCAATGGGCCAATATATGCAGGGCCTCGCGCGTGTTCCGGAACTATTCGATGACCACAATCCATTCCTCGGGATGGACATAGACATCGCGTCGCATGAAGACGTCGGCCTCCAGCTGGTCGACATTGTGGCGGGTGAGGTGCGTGGGTTTTTCCGCCGCAACCCGGAAGCCCTGAGCCAGAACAGGACGCTGAAACTCATCACCGGCGATTCGGACGAACCGCTTCAATATTTCTTGGAATTCAATCAATCGATTCATAAGGTCGGGGCGCTTTCGCCGATGAGCTCCCCATTCGCGGCAAAGCTCGCTCTTGAGAATTCCGAAAACCTGATCTCCTATTACTACCCGGTTCTCGCAGCGGGGATCGTGTCGTGTGTCAGCGATACCGGTCAGCCCCGGCTCCTGGAAATACCCACCGGTCTAATTCTCGATCAGCGGGAATAATTTCTCGGCGCATACCTTCACGTGGAAGTGCTGAGGGCGAGCGTCAGCCTGGGTCGCAGACGGCCGGGGTCCCATGCTCTACCAGGATACGGACGACTTCTTCGCCGCTTAGGTACTTCGCTGTGGTTTCGTTCTCTTCCGACCACCGACCTCCGCTCTTAAGCGGCTTGAGCGGTTCCCATCTCTTCGCGAGCAACGCAGTCGCGAGCGCTTCGATGGCACGCCAATGCCGCTCGATGAGCTGGTCAAGCTCCTGTGTCAGCCTTTCTTCAATCCGGCCATAATCGCTGCTCAGTTTCCCCAAGAGCGTGCGAGCGACCACGTTGTCCCGGTTGAACGTAAGGTCCAGGTAGTCCCTGGCTGGATAACCGCGCTTCTCGCGAAAACGGTTCTCAACGGCAAAGGCCGCCAGGACCGCGCGAATGTTTTTCTCGCGCGCCGAATCGCTCTCGTCCGAGGCCTCGTGATAGCAGGCAAGTCCCCACCCGGACGGATCGATCATGAGACCCTCGGGCCGCAACGGAAGTCCCTGGGTTGCCGCGATGACGATGTGCCCGGATTCGTGGCGAGCACCGGACTCCACATTCGCGTCGCTATTGTTTGTAGTGGTCAGTCTCAGCCACCCAACCCCTGCCGTTTTAGCGCAGCCTGCCCCAAGAACGACAACAATAAACTGTGCTACCTTCTGAATCCTCACACAAGGAGCCACTCCCGATGTTCTCCTATTGGGCATACATTCTCGTGGGTCCCAACGACACCGGCAAAACTCATTTCCAACGGTCTCTCATAAGACATCTTTGTGATGTCCACTACCAGCGGCTGCCCATCAACGTTGTCAATGAGGTGAGCCATCCGCTGGCGCCGAAAGCTTTCAAAACGCTTTTTACCATGAACCGCAGCTACCAGGAAAAGGCCTCCCTGTACAAATCCCTTGAGCGCTTCTTCCGGAAAAAGGAATTCTTCAAGGATGCCGATGCCTGCGTGCTTTCCTCCCACGTGTCCGAAGAGGATGTCTCTGAAATGATCACGCACCTGAAGCGACGGTGCTATAACGTCGCTGGAGTGTTTTGGAGCAATGCATACAACAGCCGAACGCCCGACATCGCCCTGCTGCCGTGGGACGAAAAGCTCTGGATCGAGAATCCCCTGTGTCGGGCGGACCGCGTCGAGGCCCAGCTCGACCGACTGGCCGACCATTTCTCGCAGTTCTTGATCGCGCGCGCTCACACACAATGAAAACAAAAGGAGAACACTCGTGGTTCGAGATCAACCTCCCGCAATCCTATACAAGTTTTTCCCGCCCGAACGAATTGATGTCCTGGAAAACCTCTCGCTCCGGTTCACCCGACCGACCGAGTTCAACGACACGTTCGACACGCATTTCCTCATACCCAAAGGTCAGTCCAAGCGCGGCATTACAGAGCGTTTTCGATTGAAGACCAAACTAGGCATTCTCTGCCTTACCGAGCGATCGGACGATCATCTAATGTGGGTGCACTACGCCAGGAACCACACGGGATTTGTTCTCGGCTTCAACTCTTCCGCACCGTTCTTTGCGGAAGGTGGCCGCACACTCGGCAAGGTCGTCTACCAAGACCGTCCTGACGTTTTACAGGAACCCGATTTCACCGCCTGTTTTCATAAATCGAATGTCTGGAGTCATGAAAAGGAGTGGCGCTGCGCAAGTCATTTCGAGCCCTCCGAGTCACGCATGGCCGAATTACCGACCACTCTAATCACCGAAATCGTATTCGGAGCCAAGATCGAGCCGTTCCACGTCGCCCAAATCATGATGTACGTCGCCGCATACGAAATGACCGACATCCAGTTCTTCGTTTCCGTTCCGTCGCACACCTCCTGGACGTTTGAGGACCGGCCGAAAGATATGGCCATGTGCCCACACTGCGAAGGAAATGGTTACCTGATGCAGGATGCTTAAGGCTACCGACATGCATTGAAGCAAACAGCTTCATCCGATTGAGTGAGGCAATCATGCCGAAGAAGCGCAAAGTTCTCAAATCAACCGCAACCGCCGCCGGTCGAGGCGGTCGCGGCTTTGGAAGGGGCGGGGGCCACGGCACGCGGGATGACGGCGGCGATACCGGAAATCCGTCGAGCCAAGATTTCCAGCGCTTGGCCAAAATGCTCGCTCGCATCAACGTCACCCTTGGGAATCTCATCAACGAGGACCATGGCGTGCTTGACCCCAAACTACGGGCACAGTTCATACGAACCTGGCCCCAGGCTGCCAACAACCTGACGCGGACCATCCGCCGCTTGCACGAAGAAGCGATCCGGACACCATCGGCGGCGCACCGGCCGAATCCGCTGGGTCGCCAACTGGGCAGAGCCGGCCTCACCGGAGACATGCTGCGGATGAAAGAGACCTCCCTGAATTTCTACCTCGATCCCGTGGATCAGATCATCACGCAGCCACTCACAGGAACGGAAACGTTGGGAGAGAAGGTCCTATCAAAGCTACTCACGTGGACCAAACCCGCCCTCAAGGTCATGAACAGTATTCTCGGTAGTCTATTGAAAGCCTTTCCCGGCATGGAGGTCGTGAAGGAGTTGAAAGATCATGTCGAAGCTGGATATGAAATCGCCGGCGCAAAGGAGGAAGATCGCCAATAGCCCGGCCAAGTCTGTTATTGGATCACAGGTAAGTCTGGGAAGCTCTGTCCGCCTCCGCCACGCGCCCTCCGCCAACCGCACACTCAGTTTCCGCCGGATCGCCGCAACCATCTCTTCTGCAATATTCGAGGGAATGGAAACCGCCGCTCGGCGCATCTGCGCTCAGCATCACCGGCCGCCATCTTCATGACGGGGTAGATTCAGGATCTAATTCCCCGGTCTCCCGAGTCCCAGCGTTCTGGCTTCTCAACCTGCCAGATAGTATGATTCGGCGTTCCTGAATGATTACTAAGATAACAAACAACTGGTTCAGACCGCTGTAGACCTAATCCTGATGCTTTCCTTGTGGGCCACGCTTTTTCAAGGAGGCGGGCCGAATGCCGCGTACCATCGAACAACAGATCACGGCCACCTATTTCGCCTTGCGAATCGGCGCAGCGGTCATCGCTTTTACTTTTCCCTTTCTGTTGTGGGGCGGCGGCAAGAGTGCTGGTCTCACTCTTCGGGATTCCATGAGTGGCTACTACTGGGCGACTCCCAATCGGCCGTGCCCGTGCGGTGAAAACCCGGATCACTCCTGCAAGACGCAAGGGACCGAAGTCGATTTAGCTTTGATTCTCCGAACGACCCGGTCTTTTTTCTGCACCATTCGAACATCGATCGCCTCTGGGCGGTCTGGCAGTCTTTGCAGGCGGGCCCGCATTACAGCCCTCCCGTCCCGCTGCCCGGCGAACCTGGTCAGGGACTGAACGAGCCAATGATCTTCCACGACCCCGCAGTCTCGAGCACTCCGCCTTGGAGCGATCCTCCGGCAACGCCGGCGCAGGTGATCGACCACCGCACTTTGGGATATTCCTACGATACGGACGGGCCGGCCCGCGCGGTCAATACGGCTTTCCCCGCCATCGATAAAAGCAACCTCGCTATCAACCAGCTATTGTCGCGGCGCCTAAGCATCTCGCCGAAAGATCGATTCAAACGCCGACTCTCCGAACTTTCCGAGAGATAACTTCTGTTAGTTTTGGGGCGGACCGAATCGGACAGGAGGCAGCCATCAACGCAATACTCAGTGTCGCAAGGGGCGAATTCGCCAGCCATAAAGAGGTCGCGTCGCCCGTCTGAAAAATGGTATGGTGCGGAACATGCCGAATGAGGAACTCTCCGAAGATTGCAAGCGAAGGCTGCGCGATCTTGATGGAAGTGTGGCCCAACTGATCCGGACTCTCAGAGAGAATGACATGCAGAACAGCGCAGCGCTCAGCCGCGGGCTGCTTCCGCGTTTCGACCAAACCGCGAGCGCCGACGAGCCCTGCCGCCAAGTCCTCCGCGGCATCGACCAGGCTTCTTCCGTGCTGTCGCTCCTTTCGAAGCTCGACCGTGCTCCCCTTTCTTCTCCAGAAGTCGCGCGGCACACC
>Ga0209624_10003875_pt1 | contig 10414 bp, 10 predicted proteins | sample JacPinW_OM2H0_O1_FD_188565 | JGI IMG/M metagenome (GOLD analysis project Ga0209624, IMG submission 188565) | Forest soil microbial communities from Algoma, Ontario, Canada - Jack Pine, Ontario site 1_JW_OM2H0_O1 (SPAdes) (version 2) | ecosystem: Environmental > Terrestrial > Soil > Boreal... | reverse complement strand
CGACATCAACCTGCCGATCGCCGCCGAAGCGCAGGCCGCGAGTCTCGCTGCCGCGGCGTCGGCGACCACCGAGGTGAACGAGGCCAAGAATCTACCGGCAATAGTCGAGCCGCTTGATGTGCCCGCCACACAGTCGATTCCAACTATCCCCGATGTCACCAGAGCAGCCGCTCGCTGGATCCGCCCACTGGTGCCGAGTTTCGTAGCCCGCGCGATTGACACGTCAACCCATCCGCTTCGCACCGCGCGGCAAGTTATCGAGGAGTTCGAGGAAATCACGTTCTCGCTCAAAAGAACTCACAAGATCACTGTCGAAGCTGAGGAGGACACCGGCGCGGCGTCCACCTACCGATCGGTTTCGGTCCATTCGCCTGACAATCGCGACAGCAGCGACCTCAGTGCGGGCGCTGCTGTGGCCCAGGCAGTTTCGTCGCATCGTCCGCAAACGGTGCACGCGGAAGGTCAGTCGTTGATTTCCGGAGGTCTTGAAAAACAAGGCAAATTGGCTGAGCGTGACGGGCCTGCTGAGCTGCGTGCAGCCGACGGACCGCCGCAATTGCCGCCTGCTCAATAGCTTGACGAGTAGTTAACAAAACCGCCTCGCCGACCTGCGTACATGTACGTAAGCAAAGCGCTAAACCGAGATTTCGCTCACAGCGATAGATAACACTTTGCTAAACAGGGCTTTTGGCTTAAAGTCGCTGCATCTGGGACTTCACTCAGCGAAAAGTCAAGAACGGGTTACTGTTCCACTCGCGTAGAATTGACGATTTGGAAACCCCTATCTAGCAGGTCTTTTTGCGAGCGCGTGTAATGCACGTCATGTATTGGGCGCAAAGGTGATGGCACGCACAAATTTTGGCCCACGATTGATCTTGTTTGTAACGTCCCGGTTCATGTTTGTCTTAGCAACACTGATGGGCCTGATTGAGCAAATGTCAGGCACGCCGTACATCACCGGCGGAAACTCCACGGCGGGTACGGACTGTTCGGGTCTGGCCTCCTTGGTATCGAACGTGGCAACGGACCGCCCCGCTTTCAGCGGCCGGTTCAACACGGGAAATGAAGAGTCGGCGTTGTTGGCGCGCGGCTTCCACTACGGCACCGCCCCCGGCGCTCTGGTGATCGGCTGGAACGGCGGCCACACCGCGGTGACGCTGCCCGATGGAACTCCCGTCTCCAGCGGCGAAGGCGGTGGTGTACGCGTTGGCGGCGGCGGGGCCTACCAGCCTCAGTTCAGCCATCACATGTACCTGCCGGTCGACGGCGATGCTCCAGGCGATGCCCCGGCTCCGGTCCTGGTGAACATACTGGCCCCAGCGCCACCGGCTCCGGATGCCGCCCCGGCCGATGCTCCCCCGCCGCCGGCTCCCGATGCTCCGCCTCCCCCGCCGCCGGCTCCCGATGCTCCGCCTCCCCCGCCGCCGGCTCCGGATGTGGCCCCCGCTCCGGATGCCGCCCCGGCCGGTGCCCCGGAGAACGAAGCGCCTGCGCAGCCAGACGCTGCCTAGACGCACTCAGGCCAAGAACCGCTCGCTATAGCGGGCGAACCGGTTGGGCAGGTCGCGCTCGTCGAGTCCGAACATCTCGGCCGACGTCGCGATGCTGCCCAACCGTCCACGCTGGTGGTGTTCCAGGTAATCGGCGATCGCGGCACGGGCCGGCCCGGTGAGTGGTTCGTCGGCAAGGTCGTAGATTCGTTCGGCGATCCCGAGTTCGTCGGACATGAATTCGTCGAAGCGCACGTCGATCGAGCGCGTTGGCGGGATGACTTCCCGGTCGCGCACGAGCGCGTCGAGCATGTGTTGCAGGCGCTCTGCCCACGATGTGGCTATCTCGTGCACCGGAACCGGAGAACGATGCATCCGGGCGGTGTAGGTGAGCATTGCCAGCATCGACAGCACCACTGGCACCGGGTCGCGGTGGGTGCACACCACAACAACGCCCGGGAAGACTGCATCCAGCACTGGCAGCTGCTCAAGGTGTTGCGGCGACTTCAGCAGCCAACGACGGCCGCCTCGAAGGAACAGCAGGGCCTTCAACTGCAGGCGCAGGTATTCGTAGGACGATGTTTGGTCGTGCGCCAAGTAGTAGTCGCGCCAGCGCGGCACGTGGCCAAGCGTCTCGAACAGCATCGTGGAGAAGTCGTTGGCCAGCAGCTGAATCTCTTCATGGACGTGATCGGTGGTCATCTCGTGCATGAGCGGAAAGTGCGGCATCGCGGCGTTCATGAACTCGACAGCGGCATCCATGCGTGCCCTGCGTGGATCAGGCTGGGCCCCCAGCTCGGCGGGCAGCGGAAAAGGCTCGACGCTCTCCCAATAAGGGATCGTGCGGAATGTCGGACCCGCCGCCAGCAGGTTGTGCAAATGGGTGGTGCCGGTACGCGGCAGTCCCGCGATGACGATCGGCGGTAGTAACTCGATATCGCGGATTTCGGGATGCCGAGCGAGTAGATCGTTGAGCAGCAGCCGATTCTTCAGCGACTGCAGCACCTGAGCGTGGAAATTGACGATCCCAGGGCCGTGCAGGCCGTCGATCTCGCGCAGCGCGGCCAGGTAGACCTCCAGACGCTCCCGGTAGTCATCGGGGCCGAAGTCGGTCAGCCCGGTCTCGGCCGTGGCTTTGGCGTGCAGCACGTCGGCGTCCAGCGGGCAGTCCGGGGCCATCGTCGCCATCAACTCGCGGATCTGGTCCATCTGGGGGCTGAAACGCGGCTCGGCCAGGTCATCGAGGTGCACAGGTGCGGGAGCGGCATCGGTCACGGCGACTTATGTTACTCTGAGTTCCGTAATGACGACAGAGCTTGGCCGCCCCCGCGACAAACGCATCGATAGCGCGGTCATGCGCTCGACTGTCGAACTGCTCGCCGAGACCGGCTACGCCGACCTGTCGGTCGATGCGATCGCACGACGGGCCGGCACCAGCAAACCGGCGATCTACCGGCGCTGGCCGAGCAAGGCGCACCTCGTTCACGAGGCGGTCTTCCCGATCAGCGACACCACCGCCCTCCCGGACACCGGATCGTTGGCCGGGGATGTGCGTGAGATGGTCAGCCGCACGGCGGCCGTTCTGACCACCCCGGCTGCGCGGGCCGCGCTGCCTGGCCTGGTGGGCGAGATGGCCGCCGACCTGACGCTGCACTCGGCTCTGCTCGAGCGCTTCGGCGACATCCTTTCTCGCGGTCTGACCGACCGCCTGGCAGACGCTGTCGAACGTGGTGAGTTACGGCCCGACGTCACCGCTGCCGAGATGGTCGAGGTGGTAGCCGGCACCACCTTCCTGGCCCTGCTCACCCGTGGGGATGCTCTTGACGATTCCTGGATCGACCGCACAGCCGCACTGATAACGAGAGGAATCAGCGCATGACCAGCAGCGAGCACGAGTCCACTGCCGCATGGCGTGAGCTACTGGATACCTTGAGCGGGCTGGATCGCTCATTCCTGGACGGTGAGCGCGCCGTGACCGATGACCGGCAGATCGCCGACGGCTACCGGATGCTCGCTACCACCCTGGGCGTGGCATTCGACACCTATTTGTTCGGTGAGCCGAGTCGGCCGATGTTCGTGGCAGTCAACACCCCCTTCCGACGCGACCGGCGATGGGGAGGCGACAACACCGATGCCTACTACTACATCTGTCCGGTCGATCCCGGGCGCCGTTATCGAATCAGCGGCAACCGCGGCGACAGCGTGTACTTCTCGCTGACGGCTTACAACGAACCATCGCCGGGGGCCTGGTCGGACCGCATCGTGGCGATCGTGCGCGATGACGACCTCGACATCGACGCCGCGGGCAACTTCGCATTCGAGCTCGGCCCGACACCCGACGCGGCTGTGCTGATGACTCGCGACTACCAGGCCGATCCCGCGACCGGGCGCGCGGTCGACTGGCATATCGAGGCAGTCGATGAGCCCGAGCCCATTCGGCACGGGGACGCCGAGACGGCGGCAAAGCTTCGGGCAAGTGCGGCCTGGATGCGCACGATGTTCGCAATCGTGCCGCTGGCCGTGGGTGCGCGAGTTGACGATTCGCACGGGCTCGGCCACGAGACCGCCCATGCAGCAAACCAATTCGCCGAACCCTACCAAGTGCAGGATGCCAATTTCGGGTGGTCAGCCCGCGACGCCTGCTATTCGTATGGCAGTTTCGTTCTCGGAGAGGATGAGGCGCTTGTCATCACTCACCGGCCGCCGCAATGCCGATTCTGGAATCTGGTGGTGTGGAACCAGTTCATGGCCACCCACGGCGTCAGCGACGCGCGTTGCTCGATCAATGGCCACAGTGCTGTGCTCAATGCTGATGGCACTGTGACGGTCGTCATATCCCGAGGCGTGACGGGACATCCGAATTCCCTGACCACCCTTGACTATCCCCGCGGAAACCTCGCCTTCCGGTGGTTCCTCGCTGATGAGGTTCCGGTTCGGCCGGAAGCGCGACTGGTCAACCTGGCTGACGCGCCGACCAGCGCCGACGTGTCGCGCTGACGCAGCGTTGGCGGAGGTATGCGGCTGTGACTTATCGTTCAGGTGATGCCCAGAAAATTCTTAGTTTGGACAAGCATTCGTGTGGGAATCTTGTCCCCCATGAAGGTCCGTCGTCTCCCCTCCCTGATCGGTGCCGCGGTAATCACAACCTGGGGCCTCAGTGCTTCGGTCTTGCCTTCCGCAGCTATCCCCTCGGCGTCCGCCCAGCCGTGTCCCGATACCGAGGTGGTCTTCGCCCGCGGTACGGGTGAGGATCCGGGCCTCGGCCCCACCGGCCAAGCCTTCGTCGACGCACTTCGCGGGCGCCTGGGCGGCAAGTCGATGGACGTCTACCCGGTCAACTACCCGGCCAGCGATCAATGGTCGACTGGACTCGACGGCATCCGGGATGCCGGGTCGCACGTCATTAACGAGGTCGGCGCCTGCCCGAATACCAAGATCGTGCTCGGCGGTTACTCGCAGGGCGCGGCGGTCGCGGGCTTCGTCACGTCACCCGCCGTCCCCGACTCGGTGCCGCAAGACGTCGACCCGGCGACGATCCCCAAACCGTTGGACCCGGCGGTGGCCAACCACGTCGCTGCGGTCGTGCTCTTCGGCACGCCAAATGTGCGCGCGATGAACTTTCTCGGCCAGCCCAAGCTGGTGATCGGGCCGCTCTACCAGTCGAAGACCATCCAGGTGTGCGCCGTCGAGGATCCGGTCTGCTCGGACGGGGTGAACTTCGCCGCACACAACACCTACGCCGACGACGGAAGCGTGATCTCCCAGGGTGTGGATTTCGCGGCAAGCCGACTGCAAGGATCGGGCGTTCAACCCACGGCACCGCAGCACGGCTTCGGCAACTGAGCTAGCCAACGATACCGACCGTCAACTCGAGTCTTTCGAGTCGGCGCACCAACAGGCTCGGCAGCCAACGCCCTACGTCGGCGACTTCGATCGCCGCGGTGCGGTCAAGCAGCCGGCGCAACACGACGGTCGCCTCCAGGCGAGCGAGCGCGGCGCCGACGCAAAAGTGCGCTCCTCTCCCGAAGGTTATGTGTCCTTTGCCGCCGGCACGGTCGAGCCGGAATTCGTCGGGTGCGTGGAAGTGAGCGGGATCCCGGTTGGCCGCACCCCACAACAGCAGCAGACGCGATCCTGCGCGCAGCTCCGTGCCGCAGAGGGTGGTATCGACAGCGACGTGCCGGTAATGGCCACGAAACGGCGGCTCATAACGCAGCGTCTCGTCGATGAAAGCTCCCAGCAATTCCGGGTTTTCACGGACCTGCTGCTGAATGTCGGGCCGTATGGCCAATATCCACGCTGCGCTGCCAAGCAATGAGGCGGTGGACTCGCCACCGGCGGCGAACAGGGTGATCATCATTGATAAGGCAGCGACGTCGTCCAATTCGCCTGCGGCACATGCGGCGGCGAGGTCGCCGAGCAAGTTGTCCTGCGGATTGGCGGCAGCCCGCGCGAAATGGTTGGTGATGTAGCCGGCGAGCTCCATCACGGACGCGGCCGCGGCGGCGAGCTGGTCGGCCGAGACCAGGCCCTCGAGCAGCTGGGTGCCCGCGTATCCCCACTCGATAAGTTTGTCGACGTCCGTTTCGGGCACACCGATGAGCCGGGCAACCACCATCATTGGCAGCCGGTTGGCCACGGCACCCATCCACTCGATGCGCCCGTCGCGCAGGCTATCGGTCCACAGTCGCTCGGCAGTCTCGGAGACGAATCCCTCAAGGGCGCCGATCTTTTTGGCTGCTAGGTGAGGAAGCAGCGGCTTGCGATGCGCCGCGTGGGCCGGGTCGTCGGCGGTGGCAAGTGCATGGGATGGATCGCCAAACGGAGCCATGGTGAACGCTGTGATCGTGCCGTCGGGCTGGTACACCATGGTTGCGGTCAGGTTCGACGAGAACTCGTCGACGCGGGCGACGGCTTCGACGACCGCGTCCCAACTGGACACTGCGTAGAACTGCGAATCACCGATCTGGCCGACCGCTCCAGCGGCGCGCAACTGGTCATACAACGGGTAGGGATCCTGCAGCGAATCAGCGTCGAACAGCTCGATCGGATCGCAAACCGTCATTTGTCCAGGTTGAGCGGGCAACTGCGGCATCGTCAACGGTGCCGGTCGAAGTCGAAAACCGAGCGTGTACAGGCATGGCCGGGGTTCGTCTCACACAGCCGCCGGGCCTGCGCCTACACTGAGAATAATTTCCATTCCCGTCTCAAATTAGAGAATCGATGCCTCGATATTCTCTGGCGTCAGGAGGCCCAGACGATGCCCCGTGACGACTGGGTGGTGGGCGGCGACCGCCGCAAGGCCGCGGCCGAGCGCATTTACGATGTGGCCACCGACCTCATCACCCGAGAGGGGCCGGAGGCCTTCGACATCGAGACACTGGCGGCGCGTGTGCACTGTTCTCGGGCCACCATCTATCGATACGCCGGCGGCAAGGCCGAAATTCGCGACGCGGTGGTAGCCCGCTCGGCGGCCCGCATCGTCGAAACCGTCCGTCAGACCGTCGCGAATCTGCGCGGGCCGGAGCGGGTCGTCACCGCGATCACGGTCGCGCTCAAATTGATCCGGGCCGATCCATCAGGCCAACTCATGTTCAACTCGATCCGGGTCAACGACGTTATCTGGCTCACCGGGTCGCCGCTGCTGGCCGGCTTCGCCACCGAGCTCACTGGGCTGACCGACCAAGACCCGCAGGCCGCGCAATGGGTGGTCCGTGTGGTGATGTCACTGCTGTATTGGCCCATCGGGGATACCGCCACGGAGCGCGAGATCGTGCAACGATTCGTCGCGCCGGCATTCGCTGTGGACTAGCGTCGAGGGCGGCTTGTCGCTCGCATCCACTGACGGAGGACATCTATGGCGATCCGGGTCGCCCACGTCGGCACTGGAAACGTCGGTCGGCTGGCGTTGATTCAACTCGTGACCAGTCCACAGTTCGAACTGACCGGGGTGTGCGTCTCGACACCGGAGAAAGTGGGCAGGGACGCCGGCGAACTCGCCGGTCTGGACGTGTCTACCGGCATCACGGCGGTCAATGATCTCGATGCGCTGCTCGCGACCCGACCGGAATGCGTCGTGTACTGCGCAATGGGAGATACCCGGTTGCCGGAAGCGATGGCGGATGTCATGCGCATTCTCGCCGCCGGTATCAACGTCGTCGGGTCATCACCCGGGCTGCTGCAGTACCCGTGGGGAGTGATGCCGGATAAGTACATCGCTCGCGTGGAAGATGCTGCTCAGCAAGGCAATTCGAGTCTTTTCATCAGCGGTGTCGACCCCGGATTCGCCAACGACCTGGTCCCGTTCGCCCTCGCGAGCACATGCCAGCGGATCGAGCAGGTGCGTTGCATGGAGATCCACGATTACGCCAGCTACGACGGCGCGGAGGTCATGCACTACATGGGATTCGCGCAGCCTCTGGACGAGATTCCGATGCTGCTGCAGCCGGGTGTGCTCAGCATCGCCTGGGGTACGGCGATTAGACAGCTGGCGGCCGGGCTGGGTATCGAGGTCGACGAGATCACTGAGTCCTACCAACGCGAGCCGGCGCCGGAGGATTTCGACATCGCGGTGGGCCACGTCGCCAAGGGCACGCTGGCCGCGCTGCAGTTCGAGATTCGCGGCATGGTCAAGGGGCATCCGGCGATCGTCATCGAGCACATCACCCGGCTGCGGCCCGATTTACGACCCGACTGGCAGCAACCCGCTTCGGGCGGCGGTTCGTATCGCGTCGAGATCGTCGGCGAGCCGTCATACGCGGTCGACATCGTTCCGAGCAGCCGCTACGGCGACCACAACCAGGCGGCGATTGCGGGTGCGGCCGGCCGGATCGTCAACGCCATTCCAGCCGTGCTTGCCGCGCCGCCCGGAATCCGGACCACGATGGATCTGCCATTTATCACGGGGAGCGGGCTGTACGCGCGCGAAGGCGTCGTCGCGGTCTAGCTGAAAGTTACTGTTAGGCAGGATCGTTCGGAACACCCGGAGACTTGCCGGGCCGGACCGTTCCAAACTGAAGCGGGCTACTGGCGCTTCTTAAACCAACTGACTGACGGCGGACCACCTCACCGTGGGATACCGTTGCCGTTACCTAGAGTAAGGAGCACGGCGCAATGAGGATCCCCCAGACGGTGATGACCACGGCAGCCGTCGTGACGACGCTGGTGGGGATGTCGGTCACCGGCTGCAGCAGCCACCCGAAGTCGTCGACGCCGACCTCGGGTTCTGGCGCACCTACCCACGCTCCGATCGTCGACTACACCCAGCTGCTGATCAAGGCGAGTGACATCAATGCACCCGAGGCGTTTACTGCCGGCCCGGCGACCAAAGATCCAAATGGCCAAAAAGGTGCATTGATCACATTCACTGACCAAGACCACAGCCACACGATCATCGACACCATTCAGATCCTGCCGGACGCCGAGGCGACCGCCACTGCGCTGGATTCGGCGAAGGCGCTGCATCGCGAAACTCTCCGCACCAAGGCATTGAACGCCGAAGTCGGAGTTGGCGGCGTGACGATTTCGGGATTGCCGCAGGACCACTCCAAGGGAGTGACGGTGTTGCTGTTCACCGAGGGCAACGCAATGGTCACCCTGGAGTTCGAGGGGCCGTCCTTTGCACTGGCACCGCCGGAATTCGTCACCGAGGTCGGCCAGAAGCAAGATGACGCGGTCAAAAAAGGCTTAGGTGGCTGAAAATCAACGGGTTTCGCGAGCGCCAGCCAGCAGTGCCCGGGCGTTCTTGACGCACGGCAGCAACCGGTCGTAAGCGCTGGCGCCGGCCTCGGCCCGAGAACGCATCGGTACCTCCAAGCCGACGACGCGATCATCCGGCAAGGCCGCGAGCATGTCGGCCAGCGGCAACTCCCCTTCACCGGGCGTCATCCGTTCGTACATGGCTTCCTCGGCGTAAATCTTCATCCTGGGCTGCAGCGTGGTATCGCTCAGCTGGATGTAACCGATGTGCTGAGCGGGCACCGACCGAAGATCGTCGGCAGTAGCGCCGAAGCGTGCCACGTGCATCGTGTCGATGAGCAGACTGATCTCGTTTCTGTCGACGTACTCCACGGCGGCCAGGGCCGACGGTAGGTCTGCGATGCTAAGGCCGACAACGGGTTCGACGCATGTCGCGATGCCCCGTTCAGCAGCCAGTGCGGTCAGCGCGGCCAATTCGTCGAAGGTGCGCGCTCGATCCGGTTCCAAGCTGACGGTGTTGATCCGTGGGATCCGCAGCTCGGCCATGATGTCGAGATCATCGGCGTAGGAGCGAACGTTGAGGCCCGGTGCAATGAGCAGGCCCTCCCCCAGAGAGATTGACACGTCGTGGTCTTCCATCGCCGCGAGCAAGTCCTGACGGAGTCGAGGATCGTCGCGCAGCGAATACGGTTGGTAGCCCAGAGCTTTCAGGGGCGCAAAACCGACCATTCCGGTTGTGATGTAACGGCAACCGAGATCGCCGACGAGCTGGACGAATTCGACTGGGGGCATGCCAAAGACGCTGAGCATCTCGATGCCGAGGCGGTCCATGCCGGCGCGCCCGCTCAGCCGCCCACCATGGCGAGGCCGCCATCGACCGGGATGAGCTGCCCGGTGATGAATCCGGCCCCTTCGCTGGCGAGGAACACCAACACCGGGCCTAAGTCGCTGGTGGGATCGCCGAGCTTGCCGCCCAACGGAATGGACAACTTCATCTGCTGGTCGATGAATGCGCCGGCGTCCGGGCCCAGGAAGTTCCGCAGCCGGTCCGCGCCTGGTGTTTGAACTGCGGGCGCCAGCGCGTTGACGGTGACCCGGTCTGCGCCCCACGCTTTAGCCGCCGAGCGGGTCCAGGCTTGAACAGCGCCCTTGGTGGCGGCATACACCGCTGAGATGGGACTACCCATCACCGCCTCAGCAGACCCGACATTGATAATATGGCCGCC
>Ga0209624_10003874_pt1 | contig 10417 bp, 7 predicted proteins | sample JacPinW_OM2H0_O1_FD_188565 | JGI IMG/M metagenome (GOLD analysis project Ga0209624, IMG submission 188565) | Forest soil microbial communities from Algoma, Ontario, Canada - Jack Pine, Ontario site 1_JW_OM2H0_O1 (SPAdes) (version 2) | ecosystem: Environmental > Terrestrial > Soil > Boreal... | reverse complement strand
TTGGAGTCGCGCCCAGATGCCGCAAAAACAATCGCCGAAGGTGACGCGATCCAACTCCGAGCCGTTCCGCCAAGGCTTCGACTCCGCCGTCCTCGAGGCCACTCTCTCCAATGAGCCGCAAGGCTCGGGAAACTGTGGTTGAAGTGCCCAGCCATGCCGGAGTGCCGGGCGAACTTTCAGGACGGCAGCGCAAGCAAGGACGGAAGCCAGCGGCGGCAGCGGCGGCAGCGGTGGGAAAATAGCGGACGTTCTTTTCTTTTGCCGTGGGAGCGGGACAAATCGGGCGGCAGTAAACTCCACTTCCGGCTACTCCGATAAAGAACTTTCCATCGAAGCGCGGGTCGCGCGACAGCCGCGCTCGCGAACAAACTTGCCAGTCCAGATTCATTCTTGCTCCCAGCATCTTGAATTCAACATTCCACCGATAATAGTCGACTTCATACGAGATGCTAGACGTTTTCGGACCATGATCGAAAAGCAGTGATTCAGTTTCTCCAGCGAGGTCCGTAAACGTCCAGGCTGCTGTAGCGACGTCCGCAAACGTCCAGCTAGTTGTCACCTGTTTCGTTATGGTCGAACTGGGTTTGTGGCTGATGAGGGTTCGCGTTCGCCATTGCGTGGAGTGTCCGAAATGCTTGACACGATATATTCTGGGCTTCAGCCCGTACAGAAATGGCGCGTATCTGGTGCCGCTGCTTGGCGGATTCGCGGATGAATGGACCTTGTACTGTTCCTGCAGCAGGCCGCCCGCTTCCAGTCGCTGGACTTGGACCGAACTGAGACGATACTCCGTTTCGGATCGAGCACATCCTCGCGGTTACGGGTCACCAGAGGAGATCGTATCGTGCAACGGCAAATCGCGAAACGCGCTTTGAAGTCGCGAGCGCCGCTTATCGCGAATCCCGGCCAGAAAGAAGGCGAGAAGATTGGAATTAGCCGGCCGCCAGAATAGACTTACTGCGCTTGCGGAAGTGCCCATACGAACAATACCGTGCCGCTGCTGGTCAGCAGATATTGTCGGCCATCGAGTTCGTAGGTGATGGGAGAACTGGCGATCTGCGAACCCGAGCCAGCGTGCCACAGCGTCTTGCCGTCAGTTGAATCCAGTGCGAGGAAGTTTCCATGAGCATCGCCGGTGAAGGTGAGGCCCGAGTCCGTGGTTAATACTCCGGAGCCTGCCCTTCCCGGCCCAAGTTCGTGAGTCCAGCGGATCTTACCGGTTTGGTAATCGATGGCATCGATTACGCCTTTGCCCCACACTCCGTAATCCGCACCGGCCCAACCGTAGGCTCCATCGGCGGGCTTGGCAAAATAAATGCCGTAGCTGGGATGCGCATCGACAACAAACAGCCCGGTCTTTGGATCGAAGCTGGGGGAGCGGTAGTTGGTAAGACCATCTTCTTCCGGCGCAATCAAGCGTCCGTCGGGCGCTGGCTCCTTTTCGGGATTAGGAATCGGACTGCCTTTCGCGTCCACTCCAAGCGACCAGTTCACGGGTCCGAAAGGGACGCTTAGAAGATTCTTTCCGTTGGTGCGGTCGAGGACGAAGAAGTAGCCATTACGCGAAGCTTGCAACAACATCTTCTTCGGCTCGCCGTTGAAGTCTGCGTCGATCAGCACCGGAATCTGGATAGCATCATAGTCGTGCGTATCGTGCGGAGAAGCCTGGAAGTACCACGCCAGCTTTCCGGTGTCCGGATTCAACGCCACGATAGTGCAGGTATAAAGATCGTCGCCGGGCCGCGGCTTGCCGTTCAGCACTGGCGTTGGATTACCCGTCCCCCAGTAGATGAGATTCAGATCCGGATCGTACGTTCCCGTTATCCACGTCATCCCTCCCGTCGTCTGGTTCGGAGTGCCAGCCGGAGGCGTGCTGTTCCACTGCCATTGCGTCGCGCCGGTCTCGGGATCCACGGAGCGGATGTAACCGGTCAGGTTGTCGAGGTCGCCGGATACTCCGAGGATCACATGGTCGCCTACGACGAGCGGCGCCATGGTGGTCCAGTAGCCCTTTGAGACATCGGCAACCGTCACATCCCAGCGCGGCTTTCCATTTTTCGCGTCGAGGGAGATTAGGTGTGAGTCGGGAGTCATATAGAAGAGATAGTTTTTGTACATCGCCACGCCGCGATGCCCAATGTGATCCCCTTTGCCGGTGGGATGGCTGTAATGCCAGATCTGGTGGCCGGAGCGCGCATCGAGTGCCCAAACATTATCCGGAACGGTGAAGTAGAGAATGCCATCGACAAGCAGCGGCGAGGACTTGATCTCCGCGGGTTGGCCGGTCTGGAAGGCCCAGGCAAGCGAGAGCGTATTGACGTTCTGCGGAGTGATCTGTGTGAGCGCGCTGTGACGCCTGCCGGAGTAGTCGCCGTGATAGGTCGGCCAGCTGTCGACTGGCGGATGCAGAAGCATTTGCGCATCCACGCCTTGCTGCGCGTCCTGTGCCAGCATTACGCCGGGCGACGCAATCGCGATCAGCGTAGTCACCGCAAGAAGAAATGAAGCCTTCAGAAAGTCCATGGTCGAGTGCCTCTCAATTACGGTGCCGATGCTGCGTTCGGCGCTCCGCGCAACGTCTGCAAGTACTTCATCAGATTGTGAATGTCGGCGTCTGTGTACTTGCCGAGCAGATCAGCATGAGCGTTCACCGGGGCGTCGACTCTGTACTGCACATCGCTGGTCCGCCAGGATCGATACGTGTCTGTGCCATCAATGAGTCCGACCGTAAACTCGTCGAGATATTCCAGGGTGCCAGTTATCGTTTGGCCGGCAGCCAGCGTCACCGTGACTTTGGATTTTGCGCGCCTGGGATACAGCATCTGTTCTTCCAGTTCCAGACCCTCGTAACGCGAAGCGATTCCGGCGAGATCGCCAGTAGGCGAGTGGCAGGTTGCGCACCCGCCGGCCCCCTCGAAGTACTCTTTGCCAGCAGTGGCGTTGCCGGTTTGCAGGTCCGCCACGTCTACGCCTTTGCGCCCCCCTTTATTAGTGAGCGTAGCCTGACGTTGCAGGAAGTGAATAAAGGCGGCCAGGCCGGCGATCTGCTGGTCGGTAAACTCAAAGCGCGGCATGCCTTTGTCCTCGCGTCCGTTACGGACAACCGGGCCGATCCGGTCTCCACCTAAGTCCTGCCGCACAAGTCTGGAGCGGGTGAGATCCGGTCCCGTCTCTCCGCCGCCGGCATCACGGCCGTGACAAAAGGAACAATTTTTCCGGAAGACGGCGCTTCCGTTTTGGACAAGAGGCGACATGGGTGATTTGGGCGTGGTCGCGTTGGTTTGCCTCGCTGCGCCATGAGTTTGCGAGTTGTGAGCCGGAAGCGGTGTTTGTGCTGCGGAACCGGCGACGCTCAACAGGAGTGCGGCCGCCAGCAATGCACGCCAACCTAGGGGCGAGCCAAGAAAATTCATTCCGTAAATGTTCCTCCGCCCTTCATCGCAGAATTCTTGTGACAAACTTGCCAGGAATTACAGCGGGCTCTAGTGCCCTTCCCCCGCTTGCGGACGCGGATGAGAAGCCGTGCTTCCTTCCGTCATGCCCAGCACCCACTTGATCGCTTCAAAATACATCTTGCGGATGTCGGGATCGCTCCACGCTTCTTCGGTATGGCCGAGCGTCGAATAAAAAACGCGTCCTTTACCGTACATCTTGTCCCACGCTACGGCAAAATCGTGGTCTGTCCGGTGCACACGCGGGTTGTTGTCATAGTTGAGCTTCGTGGGATCGAGGCTGAGCAGGACGTTGACCTTTTCCCGCGACCATTCTTTGGGCTGATAAATTTCGTCATACTTCACAAACGCCTTCGGAAAGTGACGGACTGCGGGGAAGGTCGGGTCTTCATTGACAATCGGCGCGTTGAACGTGGACCAGGGGTGCTGGTCGAACCAGCCGCCAATCATCTCGCCGTATTCCGGCCACTTGTAATTGGTGTCGAGTGCCGCGTGAACCCCCACAAAGCCCTTGCCGTCGTCTTTGATGAACGACAGCATGTCTTTTTTCTGGGTGTCATCGAGGTCAAGCTCCCCGGTCGTGCTCACGAAAACGATGGCGTCGAAGTAGTCCAGATTCTTCGCGTTCTTTTCGAGCTTTTTCTTTGTGATTGGTCCGACATCGGTGCGCAGCATCGCGTCCCACAGGCCGCTATCGCGCCCCATTTCATAAATGGCGACCATGCCATCCGAAATCGAATCGTGCTCCCATCCTTTGGTTTGGCCGATCACGAGAATGTGCTTGAGATGGATTTTCTTTTCTTGCGGCGGAGGCGGAAGCGATGGATCGACGGCAGCCTGATTCTGGGCGGCCGCGACCGCCGCCGGGATCAGCAAGGACAAACAGAGCAACAGTGCAATTCGAGATGAACGCAAGGGCTTTTCCTCAAAGGCATAAAGGTAACATAAGGAGGCTGCGATAGAATGGCCGTTTCGTACTTGGATAGGATCCCGAGGAGATAGAAGGCATCATGCGTGTTGGAGTTTTCACTCCCCTGTTGTCGCAACTTCCACTGGCCGCGGTGCTCAAGAAACTCGCGGCGCTGCGAATCAATACTGTCGAACTCAGCACAGGGAACTATCCTGGCGATGCGCACTGCAAGCTCTCAATGCTCGAAAGTGCCGGCGCCCTTGCTGAGTTTAAGAAAAGTATCGCCGACCAGGGTGTCACGATCAGCGCCCTGAGCTGTCACGGCAATGCGCTCCATCCGGACAAAGAGTTCGCAAAGAAGAATCACGAAGTGAGCCGCAAAACAATCCTGCTAGCCGAAAAACTCGGCGTTCAGGTGGTGGTCGATTTTTCCGGCTGCCCTGGCGATTCTCCCCATGCCACGGCTCCGAACTGGGTGACGTGTCCGTGGCCGCCGGATTATCTCAAGGTACTCGATTGGCAGTGGAACGAAGTCGTCACGCCATATTGGATCGAGCACGCCAAGTTCGCCGCCGACCACGGCGTGAAGATCGCCATCGAAATGCATCCCGGCTTCGTCGTCTATAACCCCGAGACCATGCTCCGATTGCGCTCGATCGCAGGGCCGAACGTGGGTTGCAACTTCGACCCAAGTCATTTGTTCTGGCAGAACATCGATCCCATCGCTGCCGTTCGCGTGCTAAACGACGCTATCTTCCATGTTCACGCCAAAGACACGCAGATTTATTCCGCCAACCTGCCGCTCACCGGCGTGCTCGACACCAAACCCTATACGCAGGAGCGCGAACGCAGTTGGATCTTCCGCACCTGCGGCTACGGTCACGGCGCCGAGTGGTGGAGCGAGTTAATCTCCACGCTGCGCATGTTTGGCTATGATTACGTTCTTTCCATCGAGCACGAAGACAGCCTGCTCTCGCCGGAGGAGGGTCTGACCAAGGCGGCCAACTTCCTTAACAGCATCGTCATTCGTGAGCAACCGACGGCCGCCTGGTGGACCTAAATTAAGGACTAGAAAAATGCAATCAGTTAAGACAGCAATCTTCGGCACTGGCTTCATGGGCCGCGTGCATCTTGAAGCAGTGCGGCGGGCGGAATGGGTGGAAGCGGTCGCCATCGTCGGCAGAAACATCGAAGCAGCGCGACGCCTGGGCGCGGGCTTTGGCATCGCAACGATTGCAACCGACTACCGCGAAATCCTGCGTGATCCGGCCATAGGCGCCGTGCACATTTGCACGCCCAACGCGCAGCATTTTTCCATGGCCAAGGACGCGCTCAACACGGGCAAACATGTGCTGTGCGAAAAGCCGTTGGCCACTAGCGTGGAAGAAGGCGAAGAGTTAGTCGAGCTGGCTGCGCAGAAAGGATTGCGTAATTGCGTCTGCCATAATTTGCGTTACTACCCGATGGTGCAGCAGATGCGCGCCATGCGCGAAGCTGGAGATCTGGGTGAAATCCTCGCCGTGCAGGGCACGTATTCACAGGACTGGCTTCTGTATAACACGGATTGGAATTGGCGAGTCGAAACAAAAGCCGGCGGCCCCTCGCGCTGCATGGCCGATATTGGCTCGCACTGGTTCGACATGGCGGAGCACGTCACCGGGTTGCGCGTGACTTCGCTCTGTGCCGATCTCCAGACGTTCCACCCAACCCGCAAGCAGCCGAAGCATTCGGTCGAAACTTTTGCCAACAAGTTGCTCGGGCCGGAAGATTACATTGAAACGCCGGTGGATACGGAAGACTTTGGTGCCGTGATCTTTCGCATGGGAACACGAACCCGCGGGGCGATGACAGCCAGCCAGGTTTCCGCCGGGCGCAAGAACGGTCTGAGTATCGAGATTTACGGCACGAAGTCTTCCGTAGCATGGAAGCAGGAGCGGCCCGACGAACTCTGGTCAGGCCATCGCGACGCCGGCAATCGGATATTTATTAAAGATCCTTCTTTGCTCAAGCCCGCTGCGCGCGCTTTCGCCGATCTTCCCGGCGGCCACAGCGAAGGCTATGACGACACGTTCAAGCAAGTCTTCCGGCGCTTTTATGCCGAGATCGCCACGCCAGCCACGACGCCCGAGTACCCGCAATTCACAGATGGATTGCGGCAACTCAAAATCTTGAACGCCGAGATGGAAAGCCACCGGATGCGCTGTTGGGTCGATGTTCCGGGGCTCAGTTAAATCATTCGGCTGCGGCGGGCTGTTTCGCGGGAAACTGCCGATCGAGTTCTAAATTTAATTGCAACACGTTGACGCGAGGCTCGCCCAGGAAGCCGAATTGCCTGCCCTGCGTATGCCGCGCCACGAGCAGATTTAGCGCGTCCTGGGAAATCCCGCGCGCTCTTGCGATTCGCGGAACCTGGAAGGAAGCGGCGGCTGGCGTAATTTCCGGATCGAGACCCGATGCGGACGTTGTCACCAGATCAATGGGAACGGGTGCGTTGGGATTCTCGGCGTGAAGAGTTGCAGCATCAGCCTTCACGCGATCGATTAGTTGGTGATTGGTGGGCCCGAGTTGCGTGCCGTTGGAGTTGTCCGCCTGATACCCGTATCCTGCAGCCGAAGGCCGGGAGTGAAAATACGCGGATCCAGAAAAAGCCTGCCCGATGATTCGCGATCCCACGATCTTGCCATTCGCTTCGAGCAACTGCCCGTTAGCCTTGTCATGAAATAACAACTGCGCGAGACCCGTTACGACCAAGGGATAAATGATCCCCAGAAGCACAGTTGTGGCCAGGGTCATTAATATTGCAGTGAGTAGATTCTTTTTCATAACAAATCCTCGTAGGCCGAACGCCTTACGCCAGTCGTCTTAAGCTAAACCCACGCGCGTAATCACCATATCGATCAGCTTGATTCCGATGAATGGGATGATCACTCCTCCGACGCCATAGATCCAAAGATTGCGACGCAAAAGCGCGGCGGCGCCCATGGCTCGGTATTTCACACCGCGCAGGGCGAGCGGAATCAGGGCCACGATGATGAGGGCGTTAAAGATCACAGCCGAAAGAACCGCGGAGCCCGGTGTTTGCAGTCGCATGATGTTCAGCGCGTTGAGCACGGGAAACGTTCCGGCGAACATCGCGGGAATGATGGCAAAGTATTTGGCTACATCGTTGGCAATGGAAAACGTGGTTAACGATCCGCGCGTCATCAGTAACTGCTTGCCGATCTCCACGATCTCAATGAGCTTGGTGGGATTCGAATCGAGATCGACCATGTTGCCGGCTTCTTTCGCGGCCTGCGTGCCAGTATTCATCGCAACGCCAACGTCGGCTTGCGCGAGCGCCGGCGCATCGTTAGTGCCGTCGCCAGTCATGGCGACGAGCTTGCCTTCGGCTTGCTCTTTGCGGATCAAATCCATTTTGTCTTTGGGCGTGGCCTGGGCGAGAAAGTCGTCGACGCCAGCCTCGCGCGCGATGGCCGCGGCCGTAAGCGGATTGTCTCCGGTGATCATCACCGTGCGAATGCCCATAGCGCGCAGATGGTTGAAGCGCTCAGTCATTCCGCCTTTGACCACGTCTTTCAACTCGATCACGCCGAGAGCGCCGCGAACTTTCTCCGCTACAACCAAAGGCGTGCCGCCGGAGCGCGCGATCTGTTCGACGGCGGCGCGGACTTCGGCGGGTACCTGACCCCCGTTTTGCAGTACATAGGTCTGAATCGATTCCGCAGCGCCCTTGCGAATCTCGAAGCCGTTCATGTCGACGCCGGACATGCGAGTTTGGGCGGTGAAGGGGACGAAGTGGATTTCGTGGGAGGCGAGGTCTCTGCCACGCAAACCGTATTGCTCTTTCGCCAGCACAACAATGGAGCGGCCTTCTGGAGTTTCGTCCGCGAGAGACGAAAGTTGGGCGGCGTCGGCTAGTTCATTTTCACTCACGCCGGGTGCAGGGATGAACCGCGATGCCTGGCGATTGCCCAGAGTAATGGTGCCGGTTTTGTCGAGCAGAAGAGTGTTCACATCGCCAGCGGCTTCGACTGCGCGACCGGACATGGCGAGCACGTTGTGCTGCACCAGGCGATCCATGCCGGCGATACCGATGGCGGATAGTAATCCGCCGATGGTGGTAGGAATCAGGCAGACGAGCAACGACACCAAAACGAAGACGGTTTGCGGAGAACCGGAGTAGAGAGCGAACGGCTGTAAGGTCACGACCGCAAGCAGAAAGATGATGGTCAGCCCGGCCAGAAGAATGTTCAGCGCGATCTCATTGGGAGTCTTCTGCCGTTCGGCGCCTTCGACCAGGGCGATCATGCGGTCGAGGAAAGTTTCTCCGGGATTGGAAGTGATTTTGACTTTTATTTGATCGGAGAGGACGCGCGTGCCACCAGTTACGGCCGAGCGGTCGCCTCCGGCTTCCCGGATCACGGGAGCGGATTCGCCGGTGATAGCGGATTCGTCGACGGAGGCAACACCTTCCACGATCTCGCCGTCGGAGGGAATAAATTCTCCGGCGGAGACCAAGACGAAATCTCCGGCGCGCAATTTTGAGCTGGGAATTTGCTCGATCTGGTTATTTCCGAGAATGCGATTGGCGACGGTTTCAGAGCGAGCTTTGCGCAGCGTGTCGGCTTGCGCTTTGCCGCGTCCTTCGGCCATGGCCTCGGCGAAATTTGCGAATACCACGGTGAACCACAGCCACAGCGTGATCTGAAGATTGAACTTGAAGCCGGGATGGCCTTGCATCGCGTTTCGCACCAGCAGGACGGAAGTAATCACGCTCCCGATCTCCACGACGAACATGACGGGGTTGCCCATCATTTTGCGCGGATCGAGTTTTATGATCGCGTCCCACAGCGCGCGGTGAACTATTTTCCACTCCCAAACGGCTTTCTTTCTGATTGCCATAAGAATTGCCTAGAACGTCTTTCCCGCACCCATCAGCAAATGTTCGAGAATCGGTCCGAGACTCAACGCGGGGAAAAATGTCAAGGCTCCCACGATGATGATCACGCCGATCAAAAGAACAGTGAACAAGGGCGTGGTCACCGGAAATGTGCCGAGCGAGGGCGGCACATATTTCTTGCGCGCCAGATTGCCGGCAATCCCAAGCATGGGGATGATCATCAGGAAACGGCCGGCCAGCATGGTGATGCCGATGGTCGTGTTGTACCAAAGCGTATTCGCGCTCAGTCCGCCGAAAGCGGAGCCGTTATTGCCCGCCCCGGAAACGAACGCATACAAAATCTCGGTGAGTCCATGCGGACCGGCATTGAGGATGGCGGATGTTCCAAATCCCTTGACGCTCGAAATCGAAGCGAATATCAGGATCACCAAAGGAAATATCAGCGCCACAAGCATTGCCATTTTCACGTCGTAAGCTTCGATTTTCTTGCCCAGATATTCCGGAGTGCGTCCGACCATCAGCCCAGCGATGAATACGGCGAGCACGACATAAATCAAAATTCCATACATGCCGGAGCCGACTCCGCCGAAGATCACTTCGCTCAGCATGATATTCACCAGCGGCACCATACCGCCGAGCGGCGTGAAGGAATCGTGCCAGCCGGTGATCGCGCCGCAACTCGCGTCGGTGGTGACAGTCGCGAACAAGGCCGAGCTCGCGATGCCAAAACGAACCTCTTTGCCTTCCATGTTGCCGCCGGCCTGCAACGCGCTGGAGCGCTGGTCCACTGCGCCCAGCAGCGGATTGCCGCGAGCTTCTGCCCAGTAGGCAACCAGCACGCCTGCCATGAACAAAATCGCCATCGCGGACCATACGGCCCAGCCGTGGCGTTGAGACCCTGTCATCCGGCCGAGCGTGTAAGTGAGGCCAGCGCCGATGGCGAAGATAGAGAACATCTCAAACAGATTGGTAAGTGGTGTCGGGTTCTCGAAGGGATGGGCGCTGTTTGCGTTGAAAAAGCCGCCGCCGTTCGTGCCGAATTCCTTGATGACTTCCTGTGACGCCACCGGTCCCTGCGCGATCGTTTGCTCGGTCACTGTATCCATGACCGCCTTGCCATCGGGCCCGCTTACGGGCTTTCCGTCGGAACCCAAT
>Ga0209624_10003872_pt1 | contig 10419 bp, 8 predicted proteins | sample JacPinW_OM2H0_O1_FD_188565 | JGI IMG/M metagenome (GOLD analysis project Ga0209624, IMG submission 188565) | Forest soil microbial communities from Algoma, Ontario, Canada - Jack Pine, Ontario site 1_JW_OM2H0_O1 (SPAdes) (version 2) | ecosystem: Environmental > Terrestrial > Soil > Boreal... | reverse complement strand
GACGCTGGAGGCGATTGATCACGCGCACGCCGCGGAAGTTCCCATCATCGTGGCGGTGAACAAGATCGATAAGCCCGAGGCTCTGCCGGACCGAGTGAAGAAGCAGCTCGCCGATCGCGGGCTGATGCCGGAAGATTGGGGTGGGAAGACCGTGTTCGTGGATGTTTCGGCGAAAAAGAAAACCAACCTGAACCTGCTGATGGAAATGATTGCCCTGGTCGCCGACCTGGGGGAACTGAAAGCTACGCCGGAGCGCGCTGCCACGGGTGTTGTGCTCGAGGCCAAGCTCGACCGCGGCCGCGGACCTGTGGCGACGGTACTGGTGCAGAACGGCACGCTGAGAGCCGGCGATAATTTTGTGGTGGGCAACGTTTACGGCAAAGTCCGCGCCATGTTTGACGATCGCGGGGCCGCGCTGCAGGAGGCTCCGCCGTCGACGCCGGTGGAAATTCTGGGCATGGAAGGCTTGCCGCAGGCCGGCGATCAGTTTGTGGTGGTGGCGGACCGCGACAAGGCGCGCGGCATCTCCGAATACCGCGAACAGAAAGCGCGCGAGGCGATGCTGGCCAAGAGTTCGCGCGTGTCGCTCGAGGGTTTGGCGGAACAGATCAAGACCGCTGGCACCAAGGAACTGAACATCATCCTGAAGGGCGATGTGCAGGGGTCGGTGGAAGTGCTGGGCGACCTGCTGGCGAAATTGTCGAACGAAAAAGTTCGTTTGAAAGTTCTTCGCTCTGGGGTTGGCGCAATTACGGAAACAGATGTGCTGCTGGCTTCGGCGTCGAATGCGATCATCATCGGCTTCAACGTGCGCCCGGAGCGAAAGGCGCAGGAACTGGCCGAGCAGGAAGAAGTGGACATCCGGCTGCACTCGATCATTTACGAACTGCAGGACGAGATCAAGCGTGCCATGACCGGGTTGCTCGAACCCACGATCAAGGAAACTTATCTGGGACGGGCGGAAGTGCTCGAGACTTTCCGCATCCCGAAGGTGGGGACGATTGCTGGTTGCCGTGTGACCGATGGGCTGATCAAGCGCGACTCCGAAGTGCGCCTGCTGCGCGATAACGTGATGGTGTTCAAAGGCAAGGTCGCCTCGCTGCGCCGCTTCAAGGACGATGCCAAAGAAGTGACGAACGGTATGGAGTGCGGTATCTCGATCGCGAACTACGGCGACATCAAGGCTCGCGACGTGATCGAGGCGTTCGTTACGGAGCGGATTGCGGCGGAAGTGATCGCGTAGAAGCAGGGCCAGGGATGAGGGATTAGGGGGTAGTTTTTTCTGACTCCTGAACTCTAGCCCTGGCCCGTTTTTATGATCGCCTTCCTCACTCTCGAACTGCATATTGAAGCGGCGCAATCGCTCAAGGATAAGCGGCAAGTGGTGCGCAGTTTGAAAGACCGGCTGCGGGCGAGTTTCAATATTTCGGTTGCCGAGCTTGATGCGTCCAGCTTGTGGAACCGGGCTACAGTCGGGGTGGTCAGCGTCTCTGACTCGCGCGATTATCTTGATGGCCTGATGAGAAACGTGGAGCGGGCGGCTACTCGCATCGCCAATAACCACGGCGCGGACGTTGAGGATTCTTCCCTGGAATACTTCTGACACCGTCGTCGGTCGTTGGTCCTTGGCCGCTCGCAAAAAAGCGTGAGCCGGGTGCTTTTGCCAACGACGAACGACCAAGGACCAACGACCGCCCTATTGTCTGGTTACTTCTGTACTTACCTCACCCCCACGAAAGCGCGAGAGAATAAGGCTTCCGGGCCAACACACGCGAGCGATTTTCTGGTATTGTCATGAGTTTTATCCGAGGTGAAGTGTGGAGAAGCGTGGGCTCAAGTATCATCGCGGTCGTGTAGGTGAAGCCCTGCGCGAGGAAATCGAAACTCTGGTGGAAGGCGAGCTGGCGGATCCGCGAATAGGGCTGGTGAGCGTTAGTAGCGTGATCGTAGCGGACGATGGGCGGTCGGCGCAGGTGTGGGTGTTTGTAGATGGCGACGATGAGGAGGCCGAGCGAAGTTTGGAGGGGCTTGCGGCGGCGCGGGAATATATAAGACATGAACTGGTGGAGCGGCTGCGCTTGCGCCGCGCGCCGGAATTGTATTTCCGGCTGGACCGTGCCGACGTTGAAAAGGCACGAGTGGAAGAATTATTGCAGCGGACGAGGCTGCGCGCTAGGAAGAGCAAGGCTCGCAGTGAGGCAAAGGCGAAGGAGAAAAAATAGCCAGATGCTGCAGGACGTGCTAAGGCAGATTGAGCGGCGCGAACGTTTTGTGCTGACTTCGCACGCGCGCCCCGATGGGGACGCGGTGGGGTCTGCGCTGGCATGCTGCCAGATTCTGCGCGCCCTGGGCAAGCACGCCGACGTGGTGTTGCATGATGGAGTTCCGCGCATCTACCGGTCTTTGCCGTTTGCCGACGAGGTGCTGCAGGCCAGCACCGTGACCGGGAGTTATGAAGCCGCGATAATTCTGGAATGCGACAGCATTCATCGCACGCGGCTGGAGGGTCTGGAAAACCGGTTCCTGATCAGCATTGATCATCACGCGACTGGAAGGCCTTTCGCGCACGTCAACTGGATCGATCCGCATGCGGTAGCGACCGCGGAAATGGTTTTCCGGCTGGCCCGCGAAGCTCGCGTGAAGTTTTCTCCGGAGATCGCGACCTGTCTTTACACGGCGCTGATGACCGACACCGGCTCCTTCATGTTTCAGGGCACGAACGAAAATACGTTTGCATTGGCTCGCGAGTTGGTGCTGGCGGGCGCCGATCCGGCGCACTGCGCACGTGGCATTTATTTCGCCCATTCCGGCGCCAAGTTGCGGCTTTTGGGCGAGGCGCTGCGTAACTTGCGACAGGAAGGCAATCTCGGCTGGGTGTGGGTGACGCAGGAACAGATGGATCGTTGCGGCGCCAAGGAAGAAGATTGCGAAGGATTGGTGAATTACGTCCTGTCGATCGGCGAAGTGGAGGTGGCGGCATTTTTTCGCGAGCTCCCCGACGGACGTCAGCGAGTAAGTCTGCGCAGCAAGGGTAAACTCGACGTCGCGCGTATCGCCCAGAACTTCGGTGGCGGAGGCCACGAATGCGCCAGCGGATGCTCGGTGGACGGGCCTTTGGCAGAGGCTGTGCGGCAGGTTTTGGTTCATCTGCGGCGAGGGACGGCCGTGCAGTAGAAAAGCAATTGCAGATTTTGGATTTGTGATTGCAGATTGAAAACCCGCCTGCTGCCATCGGTTTTAAATCTGAAATCTATAATCTGCAACCTGAAATCAGCAATTCCTCCATGACCACCCGCACCCGCACCGACGTCCTCTTGCTGGCGGGCTTCTGCGCGTTTCTCTTCTTCTACGGACTAGGACAATTTGGACTGGTGGGTGCCGACGAACCGCGCTACGCGCAAGTCGCGCGCGAGATGCTGCAGCGCCGCGATTGGATCACGCCCGTGCTGGGAGGGCAGCCCTGGCTGGAGAAGCCGCCGTTGTATTACTGGCAGGCAATGCTCGCTTACTCTTTGTACGGTGTGAGCGATGCTGCGGCGCGCGCGCCTTCCGCGTTGAATGCGACGTTGCTGGTGATTGCCGTTTACCTTTTTTTGCGTCGCTTCGGTTCCGGAGTGGAGTTGGATGGCGCGCTGATCACGGCGTCCTGCGCGGGAGTGATCGGGTACGCGCGCGCCGCCGGCACCGACATGGCGCTGGCTTCTGCGTTTTCCATCGCCATCCTGTCGTGGTGGGGCTGGCGCGAGAGCGGCAAGCGAGCTTATCTCGCGGCCTTCTATTTATTCATGGCTTTGGGCACGCTGGCCAAAGGGCCGGTCGCGCCCTTTCTTGCCGCTTTGGTCATTGTGTTTTACGCCGCGGCCGTGCGGGAATTCAGGACAATTGTGCAGACTCTTTGGCCGCCGGGCATCGCGATTTTCTGCGCGATTTCCTTGCCCTGGTATTTCACTGTGCAGATGCGCAATCCCGAGTTTTTCCGTGTTTTCTTTCTGCAACACAACCTGGAGCGATTTTCCAGCAATCTTTATCACCATCACGCGCCGTTCTGGTATTACCTTCCGGTAACCCTGTTGGCCCTGATGCCGTGGGCGGTTTTTGTGACGGCGGCGTCGGTGGAGTCGGCACGTCGCTGGTGGGCAGAGAGATCGACGAGCGCTCCGGGGAACGAGAACTGCGAACTCCGGTTTCGACTTTTTCTGTTGCTGTGGCTGATTGTGCCGGTAGTGTTTTTTTCGATTTCGCAATCCAAGCTGCCAGGCTACATACTTCCCGCGGTCCCGGCGGGCGCGCTGCTGTTGGCGGATTACCTGCGACAGCATCTGAAGCAGGAAGAAGTTGCAACTCCTCGGAAGTGGCTGGTGGTGTTGCACGCAGTGCTGGCGGGAGCGTGCATCGTGCCAGCTCTATTTGCCGGCTACTTCGCTACGCAACATCGGTTGCCAACGGGGCAGTCCATGCTCGGTGCGCTGGCCTTTGGTTTCGTGCTGGCGGCTGGCGTCGCCTTCACACTGTTCAGTCGCGCGGGATTGCGGATGCTGCGTTTTGTCACTTTGATTCCGGTGGTGCTGGCGGTCGCGGCTGTTCTGAAACTCGGATCGGCATCTCTGGACCAAACTCTTTCCTCACTCCCTTTGGCTAGGCAGATCGCGAGCGTAGAAACCTATTCACTCCCACTTGCTGTTTTCGAGGTTCGCCGCGAAACCGAATATGGCCTGGCGTTTTATCGCAACCAAACGATTGTTCGTTACGAGAGAGACAGCGTTCCCGCCGAGGAGCACTTGCTGGTGGCTCCGGAGAATTTGCGGGCGGAAGTTGTGAAGCAAGTTGCTGATCGACGCATCCTTCTACTCGGTCACTTTGCTCCGCAGCACGTCGACTATTATTGGGTTGCGGCCGTGGAAGTAGGGTCCGCGCACTAGCCGTGCTCCTAACAAGCCCGTAGTGGATGCAGAATCCGACCACCGGGTCTGACCCCGCGCCCGGGGAGGCTTCACGCGGCGCAGAAGCGCCGCTTGTCCACGGTACTGCACGCGTGCGTTAAGTTTTCTCGGCTGTTGCTGCCCATTGTTCGGCGCGTTTGCCTCTGGTCAGCGAACCCACTACACTCGAACTTTTGCCGCCGCGATGTTCGCCACATCTTTTCTTGCGGCCGACGAAGCAGGAGCGCTTTGGAGATTCTCGACCTCAGGCATTTTTCTTCTGTGGATTTGCGTCCGCTTCTCGAAGACGAGACGCAGCTCTGGGCGCGCCTGCTTTCGTGGGACTATAGCGGGTCGGCAGAAATGATTTTGCGTTATGTCGACGCCAAAATTTTGCCCGGCTACGCGGCGATCGATCGCGGACGCATCTTTGGCTACTCCTTTTTTGTCTATGAGGGAAGCAAAGGAGTGATCGGCGACCTTTACGTGACCAATGGCGCGCGCCTGCCCGATTCGCGGCAGGTGGAGTTGCGGCTGCTTACGCACGTGATTGAGACGTTGCAGCAATCGCCGGGGATTCACCGCGTCGAAGCGCAATTGCTGGCGCACGATGCGGGAGTCGTGGCGCGTCCATTTCTGGAGCAGGGCTTCCAGCGCCACCCGAGGTTGTTCATGGTGCTACCTCTCGAAGGCAGTGCGGTCGCGCGGGCCGCTGTTCCACACGCGGAGGTGGAAATCCGCCGCTGGATCGAAGGCGATTACCAGGCGGCAGCTGCCGTGATTACTGCGGCCTATCGCGGCCACGTGGATGCCCAGATCAACGATCAGTACCACACGCTGAGCGGATCGCTGCGCTTTCTCAATAACATTGTGCGTTTTCCGGGATGCGGTCTGTTCGACGCGGAATCTTCCTATGTCGCCTTGGATCGAAAGACCAAGAGTCTGATTGGATTGATTCTGTGTTCCCGCGTGCGCAATGACGTGGGTCATGTGACGCAGATCTGCATTCTGCCGGAATACCGTTCCCGCGGCGTTGGTGAATCTCTACTGGCGGCCACCGTCGCAGAACTCAGGAAGCGAAAGTTTTCGCTGCTTTCGCTTACTGTGACCGAAGCTAACTCGCGCGCCGTCGATCTTTATCGCCGGCTGAATTTCGATACAAAGAGAATCTTTGATGCGTTCGTGTGGCAGGGGTGAGAGAGGCGGCTCTTAGCTGTCAGCTTTTGGCTCTTAGCTTTGCGGAACTTGGCTGCGCTTTTTTCGGCGCGATTTCTTTTAACTCGCGGTCGGGTGGGTGAGAAGGGGCGAGCGAATAGCTAATAGCTGGTAGCTTCCAGCTATCTCCGCAACACCCACATCGCCCAGCCCGCGAGGATCGTTCCGCCGAGGAAGACGGCGAAACAGTAGAGGCCGTAGCGCACCATGGCGCGGGTGTTTTCGCGGTGTGTGATGCCGAAGACGATGGACGCGAACAGGGCAAAGACTACTGCCGCGCTGAAGTGGCCAAGGTGCAGCGTCACGGTTCCCCCGCGGAGCGATTGGTTCCAGCTGGCAGCTGACAGCCGATAGCTGATAGCTGTTTCATTGTTTCTTCCCGATCGCGATGTGGTAAGCGTCGGCGACCGCGATAAAGTTCAGCAGTCCGGCGACGATCATGAACTTTGTTCCGTAGTCGGCCGTGGCGAACGCGATCGCACCCTGGCCCCAATCCTGCGCGAGCGTGACGATGTAGAGGCCGCCTGCGCCCATGTCGCCGATGAAGCCGAGGATGTCAAGAATGTCGCCGCCGTTCGCCTTGTAGATGCGGCCCTGCATCATCAGTCCCAGCACGAACAGAGTTGCGATCGAAATCAGCAGCAGTGCGCCGCGTATCCAGCGCTTCTGGATCATGTGGCCGGCGCCGGGAACCAGCCATGCCACCGCGGGAGCGACGACCGCCATCATATTGACCGGTGCGGCCTCGCCGGTTCTGGTTTTTGCGGTGGAATTTGCCATTAGATGGTCACGATCTCACGTTGGATTTTTCCCGTCACTTCCGCCGACTTTGCGCGCACCAGCACGTTCACTTCGCTGCGCACGCCAAACTCCGGCAGGTAGATGCCGGGCTCAATCGAGAAACACGAGTTGGGAAGAAGCTGCCGCTCGTCGTGGATTTCGAGATCATCCATGTTGGCGCCGTTCGCGTGGACGTCGGTGCCGATGGAGTGTCCCGTGCGGTGAATGAAATATTCGCCGTAGCCTTTCTGCTGGATGTGGGCGCGAGTCGCACGGTCCACCTCCCAGCCGGCGATGCGGCGTCCAGCGGCGACGGCGTCGATTGCAGTTTTCACTCCGACATCGCGCGCGTCGCGGACGATCTGAAAAATTTCACGCATGCGTCCCGAGGGCGCGGCGCCCACGAAGCCCATCCATGTAATGTCGTAATAGACGGCGTCGGGCGTGTTCTTTTTTCCCCACACATCCAGCAGCAACAAATCGCCTTCGCGAATGGGCACGGGACAACTGGCGTGAGGCTCGTAGTGCGGGTTGCCGGCGTTGGCGTTGACTGCAACGATGGGCGGGTCACCGGTCAGCAGATTCTCGCGCTCAAACGCTTGCATAAACCATTGCTGAATTTCGTGCTCTTTGGTGCCCCCATTGCGCACTCGCCGACCAACCTCTTGAAACGCTGCGGCCACGACCTTGTCGATGCTGTCGCGCGCGGCGAAGTGAGTCTCGATCTGCTCTTCCGTCCAAGTCGATTCGAACTGCGCCACGAGGTCGGCGGAACTCACCACGTTTTTTCCGAGTCCGCGGATCAAGTCGATCGTGCCGCCGTCGACCAGCGAAACCGTAAAGACGATGTTATTGGGCGAGTACTGCATGGCGAGGTCACGGTAGGGAGCCAGGATCGTCTTGAGGGTCGCGAATAATTCCTGCCAGCCCGAATACAGATTCTTGCTGCCGGGCAGTGTGTCGAGATGCCCCGCTTCAATCTTGTGCACCAATTTCACCGGCTCGCCTTCCGCGGGAATCAGATAGAACCAGCGGCGCGTGACCATTAAACTGGGCGACAAACCGAGCACGCGATAGGCGATGGGATCACGATGGTGGTGGTCGTAGAACAGCCAGGCGTCGATGTTCCGTTCGCGCAACGCGGCTTGGATGGCGGGCAGGTTCATGGGCAAACCTCTATTGTAAACAAGGTGGAGGATTTTGGGTGAATCGTCCTGCGTTTTGCGTTGGGGCGGCCCAACAGCGACTATCTGCGCACCTGGCGCGAAACCTCAGCCTGTGCCTTCAAAATCCGCTTCTTCACTGTTCCCGGCAGCGTCTCACAGGCGGTGCGCAGAACCAGTCGCGGGGCGCGCCGGCGAATCTTCATCAAATACGGCACAGTGCGCTTCGCATCGAACTTCGCGGTCTCGCGCAGCAGCCAGCCCAGGCCTTTCTGCACCATGTCGTCCTCATCGGGGAGAAGAGAGTTGGAGAGCCTGGCGATTTCAGGAAAGAACATTTTCGCCCGCGTGCCACGAATCAGCGCTACGCATGCCGCTCGCCGATGCCAGCGATTTCGAGACTTTGCCCAGCGAAACACATTTTTCACGCGCGCAGGACGGGATGCCACCATCGGCGCGATCAAGTCGTGCACCAGGGCATCATGGTCGGCCCAATTGCTGATGCGGTCGAGCCAGGACTCGAACAGCTTGAACTCGCGGTCGCCAAACTCGGCATCGAGCTTCTCGAGCAGGAAGACGGCCACCACTTTTTCTTCGAGCACCGTCCCGGAAAAAATCTCATCCGCAACCTCTATCAGGAAATCGAGTCCGAACTCTTTTCGAATCTCAAGCCGGAAACTTCGGGCTGCCCGGCGCAGGTCGGCTGTGAACCAGCCATGCGACTTGATCTCGTTCTTGAAAAACCATTGCACGCCGGCGGCGTGCTCGGGCGACCCGCCGTGTTTCAGCACTTGCCGAATTTGCGTGGCGATCTGTACTGGAGTGGAGTGGCGTGAGGGCATGGAATTTAAACCAATCCGAAAATTAGAGTAGTCCGTCAGTTTGCCGCCGGTGAAACGAAGAACCCATCGAGCTGGGCTCTCCCCATGAGCATCGTCCACGCTGAGAATCGTCCGCTCTCTCGCTAAGTGGCCGGACGGCCCGCGGGGGTTCTCGCGTACCGGTCATAAATCCACAGCAGCGCAGTTGTGGCGACGCCGACGCCGGTGACGACCCACCACATGCGTGCGGGCTGGTGCGTGACTTCTCCGAAATGGTGGACGAGCGTTCCGCCGAACCAGCCGCCGATCAGCGAGCCGATTCCGATCGGCAAAAACGCGAATCCCATATACGTGCCTTGCTGCCCGGGAGGCGCGAGCCGCGAGATGTATTCGTAGTAGCGCGGTTGCTGGATGATTTCGCCCAGAGCGAGAACGAACAGCGACAGCACCGCCCCCCAGATGGTTGGCCGGAAGGCGAGAATCAACCACGAAACGGATGTGACCAACGTGCCGAGAATGACGGCTTGAAACGCGGGAATTTTGCGCGTCAGAAAATTCACTGCGAGGGTCAGACAGATTACGGTGAGGCCGTCGGTGACCAGAATAATTTCGACGTCGGCGTGCGGGTTGATGTAGCCGTGAATGTAGCCGGGCAGGCTGATGTACTGTTGCCAGAACACGATCCAGTAGCCGGTGAACAGCACCAGAAACCACATGAAGCGGCTGATGCCGGCGAGCACGAGCGCAAGCAGCCCAATCCAGATCCACCCGGGCACGACGAAAGGATGAATCAACATCGCGACACGCAGCAGCAGAGCGAAGCTCAACACTGGTAACACCAACCGATAATTGCCGACGACGGTGCAGAAGTTTCGCGCCACCGTTGCAATCGAGGGCGGAGGCGCGTCTCCGGGCTTGCGTGGCTCGCGAAAGAAAATGAGAACGAAAAAAAACATGGCGAACACGCTGAGCGCGGCGACGCGGTAAACATTCTCCACGCCGAGGTGGCGATGCGCCCACGACGCGAAATAAGGGCCGGCAGCGCCACCGATATTGACCATGGTGTAGTAAATGGAATATCCGATGGAGCGCACGTTCTCTTTGGACGCACGCGCCGTGGTGCCGACCACGCACGGCTTGACCAGCGCGACGCCCAGCGCTGGAAGGATGAGAATGAAGCCAACGAACAGCGCCAGGGGCACGGCATTGCGCACTGGCGCGAGCCACGATGCACCGATGGAGCCGATCAGAAAATAGGCCGCGGCCAGGATGAGGTAGGCGGTGGAGAGAGCGCGGCGAAAGCCCATGCGGTCGGCAGCGGCTCCGCCGAAGATGGCGAGAAACCACACCATGCCTCCGAAGATGCCGGTGAGAGTTCCGGTTTGCTCTGTGGAGAAATTGAGTTTTTCCTGCAGGTAGAGGGCGAGCGAGGCGAACGCACCGTAGTAGGAAAGGCGCTCGAAGATTTCGCTGATGTTGGCGACCCAGAAGGGGCGCTCGAATCCGCTGCGGATATCCTGC
>Ga0209624_10003869_pt1 | contig 10424 bp, 9 predicted proteins | sample JacPinW_OM2H0_O1_FD_188565 | JGI IMG/M metagenome (GOLD analysis project Ga0209624, IMG submission 188565) | Forest soil microbial communities from Algoma, Ontario, Canada - Jack Pine, Ontario site 1_JW_OM2H0_O1 (SPAdes) (version 2) | ecosystem: Environmental > Terrestrial > Soil > Boreal... | reverse complement strand
GCTCGTGTCCTAAGATACGCACCACGTCAGCCAGCGCGTCCGGCGGATCGGTTACTACCAGAATAAGCGCGTCGGGAGCGTAGTAGTGGATCTGGGGGACGATATCCTGAAAGATGGCAGCATTCGCCTGGAGCAAGCGGAGCCTTCCGACGGGATCGCTGCGATCGGTTGCGCCTCCACCTTTCTCGTTGACTCCAGCAGTGATCATAACCACCGACGATCCGGCCAGATCGGAGTAGTCGCCGTCGCGCAACGCAATCGGCGGCGACAGGACCGCGCCGTATTGGACGTCGGTCACGACGCCCTGGGCTCGCTTCCGGTTCCGATTGACCAGCACGACCTCGCGCGCAATTCCAAGATTCACCACGGACAAAAGACAGGCAGAGCCAACCGCGCCCGCTCCGATAATTCCGACCTTCATGCCTTGGCTCCTATTCCACGGCTTTTGATATGACATGCCGTTGTATCTACATAGATTCTGCGCAAGCGCGCTCTACCGGATGGTGGCCGCTCCTTCCTTGAACCGATGTTAAAACTTCCCTTCTCAATATCCAACCTAGGCGGTCTGCCTCATCTCTGCGCCCATCAGCGAGCTGCGCAATGCCGTTCGCGCACGCGCGAGCCTCGACTTGGCGGCCGGCACTGAAATGCTCAGAAAATGCGCAATCTCTTCTATGGAGCGACCTTCTCCATGGCTCATCTGTACGACGTCGCGGAGTATCGGCGGCAACCCTTGAATTGCTCCCTTAAGCAGCTCTTCCTGCTCTCGCCGTGCGCAACGGTTTTCGGGACTTTCAGCAAGATCCCTGGGTTCCCAACAATCCCGAATGCCGAAATCATCGTCGGCACTGCCGGTCGAGATCTCAAGGTGAAAGCGCTTCTTCCGCAAAAGCATGAGCGCGGTGTTGATCGCGATGCGTGTGAGCCATGAAGAGAAACTGGCTCTCTCCTCGAAGTCCTTCAGGTGAATGAAGGCTTTCATGAAGGAATCCTGCAGGACATCCTCTGCATCCTGCCAATTCTTTACGATGCGATATGTCCTGCGCAGAATCTTGTCGGAATGACGTCTGCTGAGTTCAACAAAGGCGACAGCGTCCCCAGACTTCGCAGCCGAGACTAGGCCGGCGTCGCTCATCTCCTTCAGGCTCGTCATGATAACCGAATTATTGGCTGGTGCGATAAATGTGCTCATTAGGCCAAACTCCCTCTTTAGAAGCGTTTGATTCTGCTTGAGACCCAAGGGCCGTGATTCATTGCAATCCCTACTGCACGTGGCATGCCAAAGCGTGTTCTAGTCAGGACTACGGCAACTGATTGAAGACAGAAGGACTTTGCGTCGTGAACGGCGATTTGTTGACTGGACGTCGGGATTTCGACACACTTGGTCGACAATTGTCGAGCGTCTACGACAGGAGCGCCGATCGACTAGGTTGATAAGGGGGAAGATTGCGTCGGAAATTTCGACCAAAAGTCGAAAGTACGACAGTCGACGGACCTCCCCTCGACTGTCGTACTCGCTAATTTCCATTTTTGAGGACGGCGACTTGAGCACACTCAACCAGCCATGCTTTATACTGAGCCGAAGTAAGCTTCACTACGCCATGCAGCCCAGCGGGGTCCTGGCGAGATAATAGCGAAGACCCCTTGCCGTTTCCCGCAACCAGGGACTGCCCGGAAAAGTTTGAGATCGACTGTGTGGGCGCAGCGGAAGGCACGACGGCGTTATACTCGAGTTCGACCTTCTTACCGTAGTGAACACCAAATTGAAATGACTTTCGGTCGTGGATCAGGTTGGCCAGGACAGGATCGAGTGAACCGAACACGTGCTCCAGCTCACCGTCGACGTCAAACGATCCCAGGACCGACCAGGTTGCATTATCGGCGCGCAGGCGGGAGACCCTTTGCACCAGCAGCGGATCCGGCGCGCTCCCTGCCAAATACCTGTTGAGTTCCAGTTCGACACTCAACCTGGTTCCGAAAAGTGCCACTTTTGAGTCCATCACCGCCAACCAGCGCACCTCCTTAATTGTGCCGAGCTCACGTTCAAACGGTTGCTGCACCAAGACTCGAATACCTTTGAAGTCAGTGACAGTCGCTCCGTTCTGAAGTGCGGCTTTGAAGATGCGCTCCGGGTTGAAAAGCCCGCTTACCAGAATGCTGTGTTCTCCCCACGTGCTTGCGTCACTACCTCCGGCTGCGAAGATCATCTGGCTGATCTTCATGGAGTCATCCACTCCAGCAAGCGAGAGAAAGTCGCGACGATCAATCAGGTTATAGCGGCCCGTCAGGAGAAAACTTTCTGGAGTGCCCGGGTGCGTTTGGTTACTTGCTCCTGCCACAAGCTGGGTATCAGGAGGAACGAGCGAAAGAAGTTTCGGATCTGGGGGGGCCGCCCATACCATCTCGACCGCAATGAGCGGGAAGAACAGCATGGCAAGAGTTCTCATTCCATGGAATCGCCGCATTTGAAACTCCCTGGGGATTTGTTCGTCGACCTACATAACCTCGCCGGCTTGCGCGTAGGCGACATCGCTGTTTGACAGACGCGTAAGCGCCAGCACGCGGGCAACGATGACATCGCGCCGCGAGCATCTGAGAAGAACTGCGCAATCTTGCTCAGACTGCCCTTCGAGAATCGACATGACGTACACAAAGCGCTCGAACGCACCGAGTGCGAGAATTGCGGCGAAGGGTTTGTTCTCCGCCGACGTAGCCGTTCCCTTAGGCCTGATGAACGGCAAACTATCCGGGCGCTCTGCGACAGGCCGGATCAGCTGGACTGCATGCTTGAGAATGGCGCGCCGAGCCCATGAAGAAGCCCACTCCATGAAGACCCCGATCCCATCCCCGCATTCGCCTATCGCATTGACAAAACATTCCTCGGCTTTGTCATTGTCCGCGGTAAGCAGGAGCGACAGCAGGTATAGACTGTGCAGCTCTTCAGTAAAGGCTCTACAGAAGTCGCTCGCCGTTGCGTAAGGTATGGGTCTTTCCTCAGCTAAGTGAATTGGCAGCAGCATACCCACCTCTTTTGTTCTTTATGTCTGTCTGGTGCGTCGATTGCGTTTGATAAACCGGGTTTGGAGAGAGTGAAAGGAGACCCAACACGGGCTTCCGGGAGCAATGAAGGTTGATCGAGCCCCCTTGCATCGCCTTACAGGTCTTATTGCATTCGCAATGCCAAAAGGGCGCGAATCGAATATGTCGCGATATAGCTGAATTAAGGGGGCTAATTCTGCGGGCATCTCGTGATTGCGGCAGAATCATGGGAAGTGTCAGTTGAAATGTCGACAGAGGATGACGACACCTACGACACTCATACCGCCAGAATGAATTCCATGCAGGCGCTTCTACCGGATGGCAGACACCGCGTGGCTAGGATGTGCGGTGGTTTCGTTCAGGATAATCGGGGAGGGGAGATAGGTATCATTTCACCCCAATTCCTCCCGATCCCTCTCGCCATGACTGCTTTCGCTGAGAGCAACTGCATATCTATTGCGGCAGCTCTACGAGACGGAGTGTCGAGAAGTGTCATGCTGTCCATGCCGCTGTATCACATTCACGTCTATTGGAAGTGTGGGCGGTCGCTTAGACGCCACCCCATACGGAGAAATAGCATGAGTACACTGTCAATGTCGAAGTTTCGCGCAATCCTTCTCGCCATTACCTTCGCCGGCGCGCCATTGTGCCCAGCGTCACACGCACAAGATCTGGAAGGCGCGGTGGTAGTCAACGTGCCGTTTGCCTTCGAGTACGGATCTGGGCACTTCAGACCGGGCCTGTACACAATTCGCATGGAATCCCGAAGCATTTTGGAACTTCGAGGTGAAAAGGGCTCTCGTTTCACCATGGCGAATTTGGATGAAGACAACCGTCCGTCGAAGACAACCAAGGTTGTGTTCCGCAGATATGGCGACCAATACTTTCTACATGAGGTCTGGGTCCAGGGAGAAACGAGTCACACTTCCTGCATGACTTCCAAGGCAGAGAAGCTTGAAATGTCCGCGAACAGGACCGCCCCCACGGGCGTCGAGGTGGCTGCATTGGAAACGTCCCACTAGGAGAACCTACAGAGTTGTGAGAACTGAACCCGGCAGGAGCCAGTTTCCTAACAGAACCATTAGGAACTGGACGGGTGCCCCACGTTCGCCTCAGCGTACGTGGGCCGAATAAGACGGGCGGAGCCCCACCAAAGTTCTTGCTAGTCAATCAGCTAAAAGCAATCGAAACATATCATTTTCGGCCCACGTACGCTGGGGCGAACGTGGGGCACTCGTCCAGTTCCTAATGGTTCTGTTAGAGCGCAAACTCCGCCGAGGTTCTCACGCAGACACTAAAAGCCTGGCTTGAGGTCAAGCGGTAGCAATGGGCAGGAGAGAGCAGATTGAGCTCAAAGAGCTTTGTTCTTGGATTACTACTCTTAAATGGGTTTGTTTCGGTTATCCACGCGGCTTCAGATAGCGTGAAACGAGCGACGCTGTCCAATGGCCTGAGGGTAGTGATCGTCCAGGATTCGCTGGCTCCGGTGGTCACGGTCGAGATGAACGTGCTTGTGGGAGGCAATGAGTCACCTCCTGAATATCCCGGCATGGCGCATGCGCAGGAGCATATGGCCTTCCGTGGCTGTACAGATATGACCTCCGATCAGACCGCAGCCATCTATGCTGAACTCGGAGGACAAGATAACGCCGATACGGACCAAACGGTGACTCACTATTACACGACCGTTCCGTTGATAGATCTTGACGTAGCTTTGCAAGCTCAGGCAGCGTGTATGCGAGGAATTGACGACTCGCAGGAAGAATGGTCTCAGGAACGCGGTGCAATCGAACAGGAAGTCGCGGAAGATCTATCCGATCCGTGGTACCAGCTCATCCGAAGGATGAAGCAGGATATGTTTGCCGGCACACCGTACATGCAGGATGCATTAGGGAGCAAGAGCTCCTTTGAGGCCACAACTGGGCAGATGCTCGAAGAGTTCCACAACAACTGGTACACGCCAAACAACATGATTCTGGTGGTCGCAGGCGATGTAGATCCGGCAGTCACGTTGGCGAGACTCAAAGAACTGTTCAGCGGAATACCGAGTCATAGTATCCCGGCCCGGACACCGGTGGTCTTGAAGCCTGTACATGCGGACTTGTTCACCCTGAAAAGTGATCTGCCAAATACCATTGGCGTAGTCGCGTTCCGCTTTCCCGGTACTGACTCTTCAGATTATGCTGCTGCTCGAGTCCTGATCGATGTGCTCTCCAGCGAGCGTAGCGATCTCTATCGGTTGGAATCATCAGGCAAGGCTTTGACGGTTGACTTTGACTTTGCCGAGACGTATCCCAAGGCCAGCATTGGCTATGGACTTGTCGAATTGCCGGGGAGAGCGAACCCGACGCGAGCAATCCGCACCATGCAGACGATCCTGGATGGATATGCACGCGGGGGTATACCGGAAGACCTGGTTGAGGCAGCAAAACGCCGCGAATTAGCGTCCGTCGAATTCCAACGAAACTCTATTTCTGGGCTGGCTGATGTTTGGTCGGATGCTTTGGCAGGAGAAGGCCGGGGGTCTCCTGATGAAGATGTAGAGGCCATCAGGAAGGTCACAACGCTCGACGTGAACAGAGTGGCCCGGCAATACCTCGATAGCTCGAATGAAGTCGTCGGCGCCTTAACACCGTCGCCCACGCGTCGTCCAACTTCTGATCGACGAGCACCCTACGAAAAGAAGAATGGCGGGCTCGAAAAAGGGACATCCCCTGCCGCAAAACCTGTCCGGCTTCCGTCCTGGGCTGCCGGCGCCCTGGAGCAACTCACACTTCCGGTAGCGCATGCGACTGCCTCGGACATGACGCTGGACAACGGTCTCCGTCTGATCGTTCAAACCGACTCGACGAGTCCAACTGTTTTGTTGCGCGGTTCCGTCAAGCATACCGTCGAACCACAGCCAGGTAGGGGTGATGATGCCGTGGCGGAAATTCTAAAAGGACTCTACGAAGACGGACCGCAAAATATGGATCGCATCGCTTTCGACAAGGCTCTTGACGACATAGGCGCCGATGAGACTGCTGGATACAGCTTCTCTCTCAATGTCCTCAAAGAACATTTCTCCCAGGGTGTTCAACTGCTAGCGGACCATGAGCTGCACCCGGCAATTCAAGCTGGAGAGCTCAAGATGGTGAAGCGGCAGACTTCGCGGTTCGTTGCGGGCACACTAAAAAGCCCCGGTTATCGGACCTCGGAGGCACTTACAGCGGCATTGTTGCCCGCGAGCGATCCAGAACTTCGAGAGCTAAAGCCGAATGCTTTCAAGAAAGTTAACCTCCGCGCGTTATCGCAATTTCATGCAACGACCATACGACCAGATCTGACTACCATTGTTGTCGTAGGGGACGTCTCGGCAGACCAAGCTAGAGCGGTGATCGAGAAATGGTTTGGTGGGTGGAAATCTGTTGGCCCCACCCCAAATACGGCTCTGCCTCCCGTCCCGCTCAACAAGGCCTCCTCCATTCACATTCCTGACCCCGGTGCGACCCAGGACTCAGTGATCATCGCCGAACAGTTGGACCTCAACCCCTTCGATCCAGATTACTATCCACTACAACTGGGCAATACCATTTTGGGCGGAGATTCCGAGGGAACTCGTCTCTATCATGACTTACGACAGGTCACGGGTTATGTTTATAGCGTCGACCTCTCTCTGGATGCTTCGGAAACACGGGCAGTCTACTCGATCAGGTACGGATCGGCTGGGGAGAATACATTGAAGGCGAGAGCGTTGGTCCAGCAAGATGTCGAAGAAATGCGAACCGAGGAAGTTTCTGCTGACGAACTGCACCAGGCAAAAGCATTTCTCCTGCGGCAGATTCCATTGAGCGAATCCAGCGAAGAGCAAATTGCTGAAGACCTTCTGGCGCGAGCAGAAACAGGCTTGCCACTCGACGAACCTACCCGAGAGGTTGAAAAGTATCTGAATGTGAACGCCAGCGAGATTAGAGCGGCATTTGCGAAACGGATACGCCCGGACGACTTTGTACAAGTCGTCCGCGGTCCGTCGACGCCGTGAAGCGATCATACCCCGGTACCGATTCGCCTCCGCAGGTCGTCGGAGCAACACTCTCGATCGCGAATCCAAGACGGCCCAGCAATCGTCTAATGAGTGTTGAAGCGATTAGCGCCATCGTCGATTCTGGTTCTCCGACAAAAGTTGGTCTAGAAATCTTCTGCCTACCGTTGCCGCCGATCGTCGGAGGTTCCATGTTTACTTTTGCCTGTATTGCGAGTGGTCTCATCATCGCCAGCACAGTATTCGCTCTGATCGTTCCTTCAGGGCCCGAGGTTACCCTCTCTGATATCGCTCGGCGAATGGAGACCAGGCATCGGTCACCGCCCAGAGCGAGCATTGTCAGGCGCATTGGAAAAGACCTCTAATGGCCCCCTCCCTTAGACCACGTTATTGGTGAGATAGGTTTGAATTTCTGAATACTCCTCTTCCGATAGCCGGAATGTCGCCGCAGGAATCACGCCCTCTACCTGCTTTGCGTTGCGCCCGCCGACGATTGCCGCGGTAATTGCGGAATGATGCAAGGTCCACGCGATCGCCACAACGCCGGCGCTCACTCCGTGCCTCGCCCCTATTTTCCCGATAAAGTCCGCCACAGCGAGATTCCGCGATAGCAGAGGTTCCTGGTAGTTCTTGGCATTGCGGCGAAAATCATCACTCGGGAATTTGGCGACGCGCTCTTTGGTCATGGCCCCCGTCAATAGACCGGAATGCATAGGGGCATAATTGATAACGCCAATATTGTTCTTCTCACAGAATGGCAAAATCGCCGCCTCAACCGCGCGATTCAACATGGAGTAGGGCGGCTGGTTCGAAGTAATCGGGGCGATCTTTCCGACTCGCTCCATCTGGTCCACGCTGAAGTTCGAGACACCAATCCAACGGACCTTGCCCTCCTTTTGCAGGTCGGCCATCACACCCCACGCGTCTTCGATCTCCTCGTCCGGCTTAGGCCAGTGCATTTGGTAGAGATCGATGGCATCCACCGCGAGGCGGCGAAGGCTGTCCTCCGCTTCGCGGCGAATGTGCTTCAGGCTATTGGTCACCTCGCGCTTCTCATCCCACACCAGGCCGCATTTGGTAAAGATATATGGCTGGTGAGAGGTGGCCTTGAGCGCGCGTGCGACAATCTCCTCGGAATGTCCCAAGCCGTAAACTGCCGCTGTGTCAATCCAGTTGATACCCAGGTCAAGCGCCTTATGAATCGCGGCGATCGAATCGTTGTCGTCCTGCGGGCCCCAGGCAAATTGCCAGTCACCACCCCCGATTGCCCATGAACCGAACCCGATCGGTGTCAGTTCCATGTCTGAGTTACCAAGCTTCTTTTTATTCATTCCCATCTCCTCTTTATATCTGTTTTGCCAGGTTAATACTCTGCCTTCTCGCCCTTTGCGGGGATTGAGGTCGGAACTCCCGGTGTGCCGGCATAGGTAATGAGCAGCACGGTGGGTTGGTCGCCTGACTCGCCCCGATGAATGTCGTCGACTGATTCTCCCACGGCCTCTCCCTGGTGAACGACGTGAGTCTTGCCGCTGGCTTGGTCGTGCAACGTGAGTGAGCCTGAGAGCACATACACGACGTTTGGAAACGGATGGGTGTGCCAAGGCAGGGCGGTGTGTGGGGCTATGGTCAATCTGATCGTGGTGAGTTGTGGCTGGCCCGTGGGATAGTGCGTGTACGGCTTGCCGTTCCACGATTGGGTCGTCTGTAGCAAAATCTCGCGATGGCCGCTCGCGACCTTCATCGGTCCGCTTTGGGCGAGTATGACCGTCATCGATGCCAGGGCGAGCATGGCAGCTACTGCGGCTGAAAGGGTCCTAGCTTTATACATGAATCTGCTCCTCTTCGTTTTCAAGACATCGGGTCGAATACACTTCACCGCCGCGCTCAGGCGGGCACGGGTGCATTTTGCTCAATCAAGTTTTGCGTTTTGAGGTCTACCCAGAACTCGGTAGGGATTTTGGTCTGCATGGAGGTGTAATCCGCAAGGATCTGCTGTTCACTCCTGCAACCTACAACCAGGGCCGCGGCAACATCGGGTGCTGCGGAGAACTGCAGCGCGGCGGTCCGAAGATCAACTCCATATTTGTCCGCAGCCTCACGCAGCCTCCTGCGCTTTTCGAGAAATTCCGGCGGAATTTTATACGACTCTTTTCCGTAGTTGTAGCGCGGGCTTCCCGAGAGAAAACCCGCATTGAGCGACGAACCGACCACGAAGGAAACGTTCTTGGCCCTGGCCGCGGGAAACACCTGGTTCAACGCGTTCTTGTGATCAATCAGAGAGTACTGCGAAGCCAAAAGACACACATCAGGGTCTGCAACTTCAAGCAGTCGTAGGATCGGTTCCGGTGTGTTGACACCGATGCCCCATCCCTTGATCAGCCCCTCCTCCCGCATGCGGGTCAGTTCAGGAAATGCGCCTTTCTGTGCGATGGCAAATTGTTCCGGCCAGGGGGTCGGAAGATACTTGTTGTCCGGCGAGATGTCATGCACGAAGGCAATGTCGATGCTGTCGATGCCGAGCCTTTGCAGACTGTCTTCTATCGACCGCCGCACGCCGGATGCCGTGTAGTCATAGACCACATCGTTGGGTGACGGGGAAAAAGGAAATAAGCCCTTGCTCTTAGCTGTTGTTGATGCTTTGAGCAACTTGCCGACCTTGGTGGAAAGAACGTATTCGTGGCGGTGTTTGGTATGAAGAAAGTTCCCGTAACGGCGCTCCGCCAGACCCAGCCCGTACCACGGGGCCATATCGTAGTAGCGAACACCGGCATTCCATGCGGCTTCGATGGTGGCGTATGCCTCGTCGTCCGTCACGAACTCGAATTCATTTCCGAGCGGAACGCCTCCCATGGCGAACCTGAACGGCGGCTTGTAGTGGCCGTTGCTTGCGCTAGTTGCATTCTGTCCCATGCTGCTACCCTCCATCGTCATGCCAGTAATCTCAGACGCAGCAGCCGTCTTGGGTAGAAGCGTTTCCGCAGCCGCCACAGCAGACCCTGTGATAGCGATGCTTAAGAATTCTCTCCGCGTATTCATTAGCAGTTCCTTTCTGTCAGGCGTTGACTCCTGGTTTCAGAGATCTTCAGACTTTCTGCTTCTTCTAAGCTCCACACGTCTGCGAAGCCAGAGCATCACGTAACATTCACAAGGGGAGTTCGGCGGATGAGGGATAACCGTGCTGGCTGCGGCCAAGATCGCTGTCGTACTTCAGCGTGCTTTTGTAGAGTTCGTATCGACCATCGTTGAATTGTTTGCCTTGGTCGCGGAGCGCGCGCATCTGATCGGTGGAGAGCGGCTTAAAATCGCGCAGGATCGCCAGATTCTGGTCTAGGACTTCCATAGAATCGATGCCGCTGATGGTTGT
>Ga0209624_10003868_pt1 | contig 10425 bp, 9 predicted proteins | sample JacPinW_OM2H0_O1_FD_188565 | JGI IMG/M metagenome (GOLD analysis project Ga0209624, IMG submission 188565) | Forest soil microbial communities from Algoma, Ontario, Canada - Jack Pine, Ontario site 1_JW_OM2H0_O1 (SPAdes) (version 2) | ecosystem: Environmental > Terrestrial > Soil > Boreal... | reverse complement strand
CATCTTGCCCGGAGCGTTGCTGATCTACTACGCCTTGAACCAGAACTTTCTCGAGTATGGAGCGCAGCGGAATCTAGTCTACGCGCTTTCCGCAACGGTCCTCGCACTGCTTTATCTCGGGTTCGTCCACCGGATAAGCGGCTGGCTCGCGCCTGTATTTCCGCCCGAGGCGACTGCCAGCGTTCTCCTGTTCGTTCTCATTTTTCTGTTTGAGCCGCTTGAACGGGCGATCGGGCCCACGCTGCATCGGCGGTTTTATGAGCGCTTGGGCCGATTACAGAGTCTGACGCTCGAGCTTCAACAAGAGGCGCGGCACGGCGAACTGGGACGTCTGGTCGAGCACGCCGAGCAATGCATTCGCCAGGAGTTCGGTCTCGCAGCTGTGCGCATTTCGATCCCGCGCGCTGCGCTCGAAAAGCCCCTGGAATCTCCGGGCGGGCTCGGTCATGTGGTGCGCATACCTCTGCTCAAGGATCGCGACGAGGTGGGTTTGCTCGAAGCCGCTTCGACCGGTTCCTATCTCACTGGTGAGACATCTGCGGGGTTGGAATTTCTCGCAGAGCAATTGCCGCCGATGGCGGACCTCTGCCGCTTGATCGAAGAAAAATTGCGCCTCGAGCGCGAGCTGGCCGAGCGCGAGCGTCTCGCCGTGCTCGGCCAGATGGCCGCGACCGTGTCGCACAATCTGCGCAACCCGCTCAGCTCGATGAAAACCGTCTTGCAAGTGCAACTGGAGAAGCCGGACCTTCCCTCCGACCTTCGCCACGACTGTGCGCTGGTGCTGGGAGAAATTGACCGCATGAGCGCGAAGTTGAAGCAGCTTCTGAATTTTGCCAAGCCTTCCGCAATTGGCCGGACTGTCGCAGCCGTTGCTGTTGCCAAGCAGACGGCTGGCCTATTCCGGCACGACGCCGAACGGCGCAACGTCGACCTGGAATTCGAGGGTCCCAAGCAGGAGATTTCGATTCTCGCATCCGAGGAGGCGCTGAGTGAGATTCTCTCGAATCTGATCGTAAATGCCATCGAGGCGCAACCCGATGGCGGCAGTGTGCGGATCGGCCTTGTGCGCAGCGGTGCCCATCTTCAAATTCGGGTCGAGGACCGGGGCCCGGGGGTGTCGGCGGAGCTGAGGTCCAAGATTTTTCAGCCGTTTTTCACGACCAAAACAACCGGTACGGGCCTGGGTCTGGCGATTGTCGCTCGGCGCGTCGACGAAATGGGCGGTACGATGACGTGTGAAAGCCCCCTCCGTGATGGGAAGGGGACCCGCTTTCGGGTATCGCTTCCCTTGGCCATGGAAGAATTGCAAGGGCGGGATTTCAGCCACTCCGCAACCGGGCCGATCAGAACCTGACTTAGCTCCTGACCACAGGGATCTTCATGCGAACGATTCTCATCGTGGATGACGAACCGGCCGCGCGATACGGGATGCGCCGGGCGCTTGAAAGCAGCTACGAAATTGTCGAAGCCGCTTCCGGCGACGCCGCTCGCAACGCAATGGCGCGGCAGACCTTCGACCTGATTCTGCTTGACCTGATCATGCCCGGCGAGGACGGTTTGGCATTCTTGCGTTCGCTGCGCGCGGCCGGCGACGCCACGCCCGTGCTGATCGCGTCCGCCCTTGATACGGCGCGCACGGCGGTTGAGGCGTTGAACAGCGGAGCAGCAGACTACATCGTCAAAGGCTTCGACATCGAGGAGCTACGTACTCGCGTGTCGAATCTCGTCCGACTGGGCGAGCTCACCGCCGAAAACCAGCGCCTGCGCCGCGAGCTGGTTACCGAAGGCCAATTTGGAAGGATGTTAGGCGCCTCAACACCCATGAGGCGCGTCTTTGAAATGGCGGAGCGCGTGGCGACTACCGATGCGACCGTACTGATTCTGGGCGAAAGCGGAACCGGTAAAGACCTCCTAGCACAGGAAATTCACGCGCGATCCCGGCGAGCCGAAAAGCCCTTTGTCGCGGTGAATTGCGCGGCGTTACCGGAAAACCTAATTGAATCAGAGCTGTTTGGTTACGAGCGGGGCGCATTCACCGGTGCCAATCAGCAGCGCAAGGGCAAATTCGAGCTGGCGTCAGGCGGCACCCTTTTTCTCGATGAAATCGGGGACATGAACCAGGTAACGCAGGCGAAAGTCCTGCGCGCACTGGAAAGCCGTAAGATCGAGCGGCTCGGCGGATCGCATTCGACCGAGGTGGATGTCCGCGTGATCAGCGCCACACACCGCGATCTGGCTGCGGAAATTGCGGCGGGCCGCTTTCGCGAGGACTTGTATTACCGCCTGCGCGTGGTGACCCTGGAAATTCCGCCTCTTCGCACGCACAAGGACGATCTTCCCCTGCTGGCCGCGAGTTTTCTTGCGCAGCTCGGTGCGCGCCACAACCGGCGCGTCACCATGACTCGTGATGCTATCGAGCGCCTGCGCCGCTACGGATGGCCGGGAAACGTTCGCGAGCTGCGCAATGCTCTTGAACGGGCACTGGTCTTGAGCACAGGCGATGAAATTGGCGCGGAGGAGTTGCCTGAAGAGGTGCGCGACAATTCGCCCGGCATTGGCGCTTCGCGAGACGGGGAAATGGACGTTTTCCTGAGTGAATCCGACTTTCGCGAGGCGAAAAGAAAATTTGAGGTCACCTACCTGAAACGCAAGCTCGAGGAACACCACTGGAATGTTTCGCGCGCGGCTGCGGAAATCGGGCTGCATCGGCAAAGCCTGCAGGAGAAACTGCGTGAGCTGGGAATTCAGAGGCCGGGAAAGTAGGAAACCCCGAGCGAAGGGATATCGCACCGGGATCGGCGGATACAGGAAATGGGTACTGTGCAGCATATTGCGGGATTCATACTGGCCGGTGGCGCAAGCTCTCGAATGGGCCGCGACAAGGCGCTGCTGAAATTGGGCGGCGTGCCGCTGATCGTTTGCGCGGCGCGTCTGGTTGCGTCCGTCGTCGGTCCTGCGACGGTGATCGGAGATTCTGCCGCGTTTCGCTCGCTCGGGCTGCGCACGATCGCAGACGATTGGCCGGGCGCAGGGCCGCTGGGCGGCATCGCGACAGCCTTACGGGCGTCCGGAGCGCCGTGGAGCCTGGTAGTCGCCTGCGACCTGCCGTATCTTACGAAGCCGTGGCTTGAATATGCCGTCGCGCGCGCTCTCGCCTCGCGAGCCGACGCCGTAATCCCGATGAACGTGTCCGGTACGGAACCGCTTTGCGCGCTCTATCACCAGCGCGCCGAGCCGTCGATTCGCAACGCGCTACTACTCGGCAACCGGAAAGTAAAGGATGCAATCGAAGACTTGCGAGTCGAAATCATCGAACCCAGCGAATGGAAAGCCTTTGATTCCGGGGGGGTCCTGTTCAAGAATATGAATGCGCCTTCCGATTACGAGGAAGCCCGGGCGAGACTCGACGGCGGCGCGGACCCTGCCAAAAAATGAGCGGCCACTACCTGGAATTCCAAAATGTCTCGAAATCGTTTGATGATCACGCCGTCCTTAAGGACGTCAGCTTTTTCGTTGATCAGGGCGAGACGGCGGTCATCATGGGCCGAAGCGGTGTGGGCAAGTCTGTATCTTTGAAACTGCTGCTCGGATTTCTCGAACCGGACGCCGGCCGAATCGTCGTCGCAGGGCAGGATGTAACCGGTTGGACCGAAGCGCAGTTCGAGAAGATTCGCCGTCGTGTAACCATGGTCTTTCAGTCCGGCGCACTTTTCGATTCGTTAACGGTGGCGGAAAATGTCGCGTTTCCGCTCGTTGGCCGTAGCGACGAGGGAACGGCTGAAGAGATCGATCGAAAAGTGAAAGAATTGCTCGTCATGCTCGAGGTCACCGAGTTTGCTGATCGTTTGCCCGCTGACTTGAGCACCGGCATGAAGCGCGCCGTAGCCATTGCGCGTGCGCTGGCGGAAAACCCTGAAGCGATCCTTTATGACGAGCCTACAACGATGGTTGATCCGTTGATGGCGGCCCACGTCAGCGACCTGATTCTAAAACTCAAGAAAACGCTCAAGAAGACTTCGATTGTGGTCACGCACGATACACATCTGGGCAAGAAACTTGCCGACCGGGTGATCTTTCTTCAAGATTGCCGCGTCGCGTTCTTTGGCTCATGGCAGGAGCTTGAGTCTTCGCAGGATCCGTTTCTTCGCAATTTTCTGCAGCAGGACGATCTGATTCCCGCACTGGACGCGACCGCGTGACCGATCCCAATTCCACCGATCCTAAAAAGCAGCTCCGCCGCGCAATGGGGCCGTGGGATTTGTTGCTGTTCAACGTAGCGTCTGTGCTTGGTCCGCGCTGGATCGCTGTCGCCGCGCACAACGGAACGTCATCAATCAGCCTGTGGGTGCTTGCGGCTGCACTGTTTTTTCTCCCCACCACGTTTATTCTCGCCGAGCTTTCCACGCGATTCCCCGAAGAGGGCGGCCTGTATGTCTGGACGAAGAAGGCGTTTGGCGAATTTCACGGCTTCGTCGCCGGCTGGACGTATTGGATCTACACGGTGTTTTATTTTCCAGGGCTGTTGATTGCCAGCGTGGCGATGTGTGCATATGTCGGCGGCAGCGGCGCCGCGCATTTGGCGCAGAATCGCCCGTTTCTGCTGGCCGGCGCGTTTCTGCTGCTCTTCGCGGCCGTTGCGTTAAACATTGTCGGCGTGGGGATCGGCAAATGGCTGCAAAACGCGGGTGGGATCGGCACCTATGTTCCCCTGCTGATGCTCGTCGGAATGGGTGTGTATCTATGGCGCCATAATGGCGCTGCGACGCATTTTACCTGGCTCAATATGATGCCGGCGTGGAATTGGGGGACGCTGAATTTCTGGCCGCAAATTGCTTTTGCGTTCAGCGGTCTGGAACTCGCATCCTCCATGAGCGAGGAGATTCGCAATCCGCGCACCACGTTTCCCCGCGCGATTTTGGGCTCCGGCATTGCCATCGTGCTGATCTACATTGCGGGAACAATGGCTCTGCTCGCGATTCTGCCCGCGGGCGTGGTTGACCCCAAGAGCGGGGTTTTTCAGGCGCTCACGACCGGATCCACATCGCTGCGCATCGAGTACTATGGAATCATCGCCGCGATCATGGTGGTGTTCGGAAACGCCGGGGGCGTCGGGGCTACGGTTGCGGGGGTCGCGCGGATTCCGTTCGTAGTCGGGATCGATCGATACATGCCGGCGGCTTTCGGGAAAATTCACCCGCGATGGAAGACGCCGTGGGTTGCGATTCTCGTGCAAGCCGGCATCTCACTTGCGATCCTGTTGGTGATTCAGGTGAACGAGACGGCGAACGGCGCATATCTTATTCTGGTGGACGCTTCGAACATTCTCTATTTTATCCCGTTCATCTACGTGTATGCGGCGGTCATACGGCTGTCGTATCGCGCCGATCGTGCCGAAAATAAGGACGCGGTGCTGATCCCCGGGGGAAAGTTCGGCGTCTGGCTCGCCGGTTCGCTGGCGCTTGCGGTCGTGTTCATCGCGATTGTGCTGTCGTTTGTTCCGCCGGGCGAGTCCACCAATAAGTGGCTCTTCGAACTGAAGCTCGTCGGTGGCACGTTTTTCGGGATTATATTCGGGCTGGTGCTATATTACCGCGGAGCGCGCGCCAAGCGTCGTGAAGCCGCTCTTTCGCCGGTGAAGTGAATCGCAGAAGTCCCGAAGTAATGCCACCATAGAGCGCGACCGCCTATGAATCCTAAATCCCTTTTGCGCGGCACATTTCGCGCCGGCGTCACCATGAAAGGGATTGACGGCCTGCTCGAAGCGGTCGGCGGGGTGCTTTTGTGGTTCATAAAGCCGTCGGAGATGAGCTGGACCATACAAGCGCTCTGCCAGCACGAACTCTCGCGCGATCCCCATGACTTCTTTGCTGCCCATCTATTACACGTCTCGGCGAGGCTCGCGCACGGCGATCCGGTTTTTGCGTCTATCTATCTTCTCTCGCACGGACTCGTGAAAGTATTGCTGGCCATTGCGCTGTGGCTCGACGAACTTTGGGCCTACCCGCTGGCGATCGTGATCTTCAGCGCATTCGGCGTGTACCAGGTTTACCGGTACACGCATACGCACGCAATTGTGTTGCTGGTGCTGACCGTGTCCGACGCGGCAATTGTCTGGTTAACCTGGGCGGAATATCGTGTGCAGAAATCGGCGCTCCGCGCGCAATCGAGCGAAGGCGCGAAAGCACAATAAGCGCGTCGAGTCACGTCGCAGACGTTTGTCGTCCCTCGAGTAGGCTTTCCACGTATTTTGCAAGAATGTCGCATTCCAGGTTCACGGGGTCGCCAGCAGACATGGCACGAACATTGGTGTGCTCGAAGGTGAAAGGAATGATGGCGAATTCCGCCACACCGTCCCGCCATCGCGCGACCGTAAGGCTGATGCCATCAATCGCAATCGAGCCTTTTTCGGCAATGTAGCGGCGTAGCTCGCTCGGCACGCTCACCGAGAGCCACCAAGAGTTGTCTTCGGGGGTGAGTTTCGCCACGTGCCCGACGCCATCTACGTGCCCCTGAACGAAATGTCCGCCGAGCCGGGCGTTGGCCGCGAGCGGCCTCTCCAAATTCACCAGGTCGCCGACCTTCTTTTCGCCAAACGACGTACGGGCTAAAGTCTCGCCTGAAAGATCGGCCCGGAACGCTCGCTCGTCGAATTCGGCGACGGTCAAGCAACAGCCGTTGACGGAAATGCTGTCTCCCAGCTCCATATGCAGGGCGCTATCAGCGGCGCCCGGAAAAGTCACGCGCAGGACGCCACCCTCGGCGCGACGCTTGAGCGATTCAATCCTTCCGACGAATTCCGTGATTCCCGTAAACATCGTGGAAATATCCCTCGACCAGGAAGTCTGGTTCGCAACGATCGATCCTGAAACTCTTCAGTGCCGGGGATTTTGCAAACCAACGTGACGATATCCCCACTGCGGGAACGCCGCCCGTCCCCATGAACTTCGGAGCATAGAAGAGAGCGACCTTGTCCACAATATCGCTCTTGAGTGCAGCCCCGTTTAGTTCCGCGCCCGCTTCCAATAGAACGTGCAGGATCTTGCGGGTGCCCAGCTCGCGAAGCACTTTTCGTAGATCCACATGCCCGGCGCGCGCCGGCACCCTCACAACCTCGACGCCGGCTCGCTTGAGCGCACTCGCCTTGCGGGAATCGGTACGCTGCATGGTGAATACGATCACGTCACTCTTAGCTGATCTCACGAGCTTCGATTTCAGCGGCAAACGTAGTCGCGAATCGACGATCGCTCGCAGCAACTTCTTTCTGCGAGGCTCGCCTGAGCGGTCCGTCAGGAGCGGATCGTCGGCCAGTACGGTGCCAATTCCAGTCAGCAGCGCGTCGGCTGAGTGGCGCAGGCGGTGGGCTGCTGCTCGCGCGCTTTCGCCCGTGATGGCTGTCGCGCGGCCGGCGCTTTCGGCGATTTGGCCATCCAGTGTGAGCGCCGCCTTTAGGGTGAGGAATGGGAGGCCCGTGCGAATCCATTTCGCAAAAGCCTCGTTGAGCTCTTTCGCGACGCACTCCTCAATTCCAACGACGACTCCGATTCCGGCGCGCCTAAATTCTGCGAATCCGCGTCCTGACACAGCCGGATTCGGGTCCTTCATCGCCGCGACGATACGCTTCACGCCGGCAGCGATGAGGGCCTTCGTGCAGGGCGCCGTCCGGCCAGTGGTGCAGCAGGGCTCCAGCGTTACGTAGAGCGTCGCACCGCGCGCCCTTTCCTGTGCCTGGTTCAGAGCGACGATTTCGGCGTGATCCCGCCTGTCGTAAGCATGCAGACCCTCGCCGACCTTGCGGCCGTGCTTTACCAGCACCGCGCCGACCATCGGATTCGGGTGTGTCCGTGCGACTCCTCGCCGTGCAAGCTCAAGTGCGCGGGCCATCCACGTTCTATCGGTACCGCTAGTCGAAGAGTGAGTTGACATACGTTTGCGCGTCAAATGGCACCAAGTCGTCAATCTGCTCGCCGGTGCCAACGAAGCGAATCGGCAGATTCAACTCCCGTGCAATGGCCACCACGATGCCACCTTTCGCCGTGCCGTCGAGCTTTGTTAGCACGATGCCGGTCACTCCGGCATGGCTCCAGAATTCGCGCGCCTGATTCAGGCCGTTCTGTCCGGTCGTCGCGTCAAGCACCAGCAACACGTCGTGTGGTGCGCCTGGCACCACCTTTGCGGCGGTGCGCTTCATTTTGTCGAGCTCGGCCATTAGATTCGATTTCGTGTGCAGACGCCCGGCGGTGTCCACGATCACCACGTCGGCGCCACGCGATTGCGCGGCCGAGAGCGCGTCGAAAATTACAGCCGACGGGTCGGCGCCGGATTTCTGTTTGATGATTTCGACTCCCGAGCGTCGGGCCCACACTTCGAGCTGCTCGATCGCCGCAGCGCGAAACGTGTCCGCCGCGCACAGTACTACGCTCGCGCCTTCCTTCTTTAGGCGGTTCGCGAGTTTTCCGATCGTCGTGGTCTTTCCCGTGCCGTTGACTCCGACCACGAAAAGCACGCGCGTGTCGCTCCGGGCCGCGCTCCCGAGCGAAGGGACCGAGGTGCCGCCCGGACTCTCCGCGTGGGCGGCCAGGATTTTCACGATTTGTCGCTTCAATTCCTGTCTCAGCGCCGCGGCATCATCAATTTTGTGCTCGTTTACCTGTGCGCGCAGCGACGCAAGCACCTCTTTGGTGGTTCTAACGCCGATGTCCGCACTCAGCAGCGCCGACTCCAGCTGCTTCAGTAGCTCGGGATCTACGGGCCGGTTGCCCGTTAGCAGTTGTTCGACACGTGCGGACAGCTCCGTTCGTGTCTTGCTGACTGATTGCTTGAGCCGGTCCAGAAGGGACGGTTCCGATTTGCCGAACAGTGAGATCATGGTGTTCGCCGCGCGGGCATGAAGCTCACTATTCTACCAGAGGAAGCATGCGCGACTCTGAGGAGCGATCAAGCAACAGCCGGTATCGCGATCTGCACGGATTCAGATCCTGCCGGAGGAGCGGGCGTGCTCTGAACGATCTCTGCCCTTCGCTAAGCGCGGTAGCCAACGGCACACGGAATGGGGCCTCCCGATCGAACTAGATGTGGGAAGTATGGCGCGGACAGTATTCCTCTTTCCCAGAGCATGATCTTGGTCATATTCTAACGCCATGCTCTGCTGCTAAGGTCGGGAGCACCTAGGATCAGGAGGACACCGATGAGCGAGACAAAGAACCCGTGGGAGCCGGCCTATGCCCGGACGCGACGGCAGATGATAACTGGTATTGGCATCGCTGTTGGCAGTCTGGCCGCTGGATCGGCATCTTGGGCGAAGTCGCCGCAAGCCGCAAAAGAAGCCGGCAGCGCAGTAGCGGGCCAGACGCGCACATCTCTTCACCAGGAAGTCGCGTTTACGGCGAGCCCGCAGCGGATTTATGAAGTGCTGCTGGATTCAAAGCAATTTGCCGCGTTCACCGGCCTGCCGGCCGAGATCGACCCGAAGGTTGGGGGTGCTTTTAAGACGTTCGGCGGACTAATCGTTGGCCGAAATGTGGAGCTGGTCCCCGATCAGCGAATCGTGCAGGCATGGCGGCCCACCAACTGGGATCCGGGTGTCTATTCGATTGTCAAATTTGAGTTGAAACCGCAGGGCCCCGGCACGCTCGTCGTTTTGGATCATACCGGCTTTCCTGAAAGCGATTTTGACGGCCTTAGTTCCGGATGGCCAGAACGGTACTGGGAGCCGTTGCGGAAATTCTTCGCATAGACGCAGAGTATGCCCAACTGGCCTTGGCCGCGCAGGGCACCCTGCGAATTGGAGCGCTCGTAGCTTTCCTAGAGGTTCCATTGATGCTACCTTCCTGTGAGCTGCCGCCTTTGGATCGGTTTCTTGCAGGGCCGCCTTGGGACTGCCTGCGCCCCTATGCACGAGCGATTTGTCTTTTCCGATCTCCGCGAGCTTTTCGCCAAGGCGAACGAGGAGAAGTCTGGCGACCACTTGGCGGGAATCGCGGCGAGGTCTGAGGCTGAGCGCGTGGCCGCCAAGCGCCAGATCGCAGATCTTCCCCTCCTCTCGATTGTTCAACAGCCCTTGATCGACCCTGCCGGTGACGAAGTCAGCCGATTGATCCTGGAGACTTTCGACCAGCAGGCTTTCCAGCCAATCAAGAGCATGACCGTCGGTGAGTTTCGCGAATACATTCTGGACGACGCAACAAGTGATGCGCAACTGAAGAAGATTCATCGCGCAATAATTCCGGAAATTGCCGCCGCCCTGGCAAAGATCATGAGCAATAAAGATCTGGTCCTGGCCGGCGCGAAAATCCGCAACGTTACACGTTGCAGAAATACGATGGGCGAGCGCGGAGTGCTGGGCATACGGCTCCAGCCGAACCATCCCGTCGATGACGTCGGCGGGATCCTGCTCGCCGCATTCGAGGGGCTGCTGTATGGCTGCGG